>Ga0326514_10000031_pt1 | contig 82263 bp, 68 predicted proteins | sample 3_2548_0518_D_FD_203653 | JGI IMG/M metagenome (GOLD analysis project Ga0326514, IMG submission 203653) | Bovine rumen microbial communities from UC Davis, California, United States - 3_2548_0518 | ecosystem: Host-associated > Mammals > Digestive system > Stomach > Rumen | place: USA... | reverse complement strand
CCCATTTTATTTGTTTCATTCCATCTTGCAACTATATCTTTGAATACTTCACGTTTGGCTTTAGGTAGCTTTATAACAATACCATCAGTGTTGGCAGAAACTACATGAATACCATTTAGTTCAAGTTCTTCAACTAAAGTCATAGTCATAAGTTGTCCATTGATAGTAACTTTTAATTGTGCTAATCTATCATAAATAAAACTATTTTCATCACCGAATTTACCATATATTGAATTGATAACAATCTTTAATGCTTCCGCAGTGATTTGATTAGGAACTCCAGGTACTACTTGCTCTGCATCAGGATGTTTTGCAGCATCTTTAGCTGAAACTCGCGTATCTCTAAGATATTTTACGAGTTTAATAAATACTAATTTGTTAAGATGTTTAGGAGCAATTTCATAAGCTATCATTATACTAGGATAATATGACTTATAATCCCAATGAATATAAGTATATTCATTAGTACTAGTCAATATCCTAGGAGGGTCAAGACTATGAATACCACCTGTAGCTATAGTATAAGTAGTTCCTTTAAAAGTTATAGTTCTTTCAAATTCACTTTTAGTTGTTTTCCTAATTTTAACAAGTTTCATCTCATTGAGAAGATTTTGCAATTCAGGAGTTTTAAATTGAATATGAGGAAATATAACTTTATCAAAACTCAATATAGTTCTTTCAGTTCTTAATTTAATAAATTTATCTTTACTTAAGCCAGACATTTCAGAATAAAACTTTGTTACGAGTTTATCTGCAATTTTACTTCTGGCATCAGATAGCACATCAACTCCATACGAATTAGTAATACTATATCTTAAACGTACTTCATCTATTTTAAGACGAACACATTCACATACAATATATACATCGTTGAAATTGTAATTACTTAATCGAACTTTATCTTTTACATTTTTATCAAAATCTCCATATTCAAACAAATCATACCATTTTATATTAATAGATGTTTGTTTGAGTGATTTACCATATGGAGTTCGTTTACCTGTTTCTTTATCTACATTAACACCAGCTCTATTTAATCCAAAAACACGCATAATATCGACAGAAACATAAGGAAGTCTATATTCCTTAATTAATCTCATGTCTGAATCATGCCAGAAATATTCTTTATCATCTTGATGTGATATAATATTATCTGATATTTGCTTTAACTTATGACATAATTCTTTAGTATTATTACATTGAGTAAAATACATAAGAAATGCTGCAATCATAAGATTATCGTAAGATAATATATTAAAGCCATAAAAATCAGTTCTTACTGGTATATTATTGATATGAGTAAAATTCATTTCATTTAAATACGCAGCAAGAGGTAATAAATCTGTATCATCATCAGGAGTGATAATAAATATTCTTTTATTTTGAAGACTATTTAATTTTTCTTTTATTTCTGCACAACTAAAAACATCAGTTAAAGGTATTGCTTTTCCTTTTTCGTTTTCACACTTCATTACTTGTAAATACTCTTGTAAATCAACAAAAGCAATACTAAATAAATCAGGTAAACACTCAACGTCTCCTGCAATACTTCTAATCATCTAAATTGTGTTGTTGGGGTTTATCAGTTGTTTTACATTTTCGACAAAGATATTGTTCACCTGCTACAAAACCTGCTTGAAATACAGACATTATAGCAGCTTTGTGAACTTCATCATCATTACATAATGACATCATAGCAACAATATGCTTCATAAGTTTTTGACTTTTAGCATCATTTGTTGTTGTTTTAATATTACCATTAAGGACATTATATTTAAAAAATTCAAAAGCGTCTACTATATTATCCATAATTTAAATAAAGTTTATTTCTACAACGTGAACAAGCAACATATAATCGTCTATTGATTTCATCGGCATTACCGTATGGTTGTCCATTTTTATCATATACAATATCAATTACATCAACCATAACATTTTCATAAGTTGAACCTTGACTTCTATGACTAGTAATGGCAAAACCATAATCTATATCTCTAGAAACGATTATTTTGGTAGGGTCATATTTATCTACTATATTGATAAGCAATAAAACTTCATTACGAAAATCATAATATTGTTGCCAACTACGATTTTTCTTAGCTTTATCAAGTTTATCATTATAAATAGCTAAATATGTTCTTATTGCGTTTATGTCTTTATGGTCTACAACAAATAAAGGTTTAGTTACAGCACCACCATGAATAGCAACAAATGTAACCATAAATCCTTTAATGTTATATTTTGGATGAACGTATCCTACACAATCTTTAATGATATATTCTTCTCCATTAGTTATTACAGGAGCTAGAAAATCATCTACGATTGTTACATAAGACAATATCAAATCATTTTTTGTTATAATAGCTCTATTAGCATCTAATATAATATTGCGACGAATGAAATTATTCCAAGTTGTTACTGCTACATTTGTATAAGCAACAACTCGAACCAAATCAATATTATTAGCATATCTTTCGTCATTAAATTGCATAAGAACTCTTTCATAAAATTCTTGTCTATTACAACAAATAAAACCTTTAGTATTTCCTTCATCTACTTCATACTTATGCGTAGAAATATATTCCAGAAACTTAAATGTTTTTAATTTTATGTCAGTTCTTAACAATTCTAATAACTTCTTAACAGGATTATCATTCTCTTGCCTAACAATTTGATTAAGTTTAAAAGTCTTAATATTATTGAAAGCTTTAGAATAATTTTCATTAACAGGATACAACTGACTTGGGTCACCTTGAACTAATAATTTAACTTGATTTTGAATACACATTCGTTCAAGTAACTCTTCTAGCGATTTGTTTATCATTGATGCTTCATCAACAATATACAATTTAAATTGTCCAATTTTAACTCTACCTTGAGGGTCAAAAGGAGGATTATTAGGGTCAAAATCATATTTTTTAAGATTCAATCTTAAACCCATATCACTTTGAAGAGTATTTACTTTAACAGGTATAGACCCAATAGATGCTTTTAGAACTCTAGCTGCTTTATGCGTTGGAGCAGCTAAACCTATCACTGAATAACTAAAAGGACAATTAGATATAATAGATTTAATAAGATATGTTTTACCAGTACCTGCTGCACCTACTAATGCTATTTTATAATTATTTGAATCAAATGGTTCATTAATCCAATTCATTATTGAATTATAAGCATTACGTTGGTCATCAGTAAATCTACTAGTATCTATTGTCCTTTTAGTCGATTCTTTAGATAAGTCAAGTCCGAAATTACTCACTATCTAAATCTAATTTTTTAAGTTCTTCGTTTTTAGACTTTTTATCAAAAGATTTATAACAAGCAGATATACAAAATACCTGCTTGTTATCTTTCTCTATAATAGAACCTTTACATATCATACCAGGCATAAAAGGAATAGCATGAAGTAAAGGTTTTCTATCAGATTCAATTACGCGGTCATATTCAATCCAACGACCATTAGAATCTTTAACATAAACTTTACGTTTTTTGTTAGTATTATAAGATTCTTCAGAAATAATATAATTTATTTCGTTGTATTTAACAGCGTAATTAAGCTCCCCCGTAGAAGGATTTGCTTCTTCAACAATAATTCCTTCACAATATTTTTCAATAACATTGTTTTTAGGAGCATAATCTTTGTGTCTTACAGCTAATTTTATTTTAGTTCTAACGGGCAAGTTTAACTTAAATGTCATCGAAGTATTCATAGCTATTTTCTCTTTTTAGAAAACTTAACTACAGTTTCTTCTTCATCATAATTATTGTTTCTTTTACGATGTTTGACAGCTTTATCGCCAACAGAAACAATAACGTTTGAAGTTTTAATCCATCGATAGCCACAATAATGACACAAATAGTCAATTTTGCCCCATGTGCCATTGCCAATAGTACCAGAAGAAACAGGTACATTAATTACTTTGTTAAGCAAATCGATAGTACATTTCTTAGCAACGGCACGATAAGCGGTTGCTTCATCATAATGTTTTTTCATTACTTTACACAATTAAAATTAAAAGTTGTTTTATATATTATTTTTCTCGAAAAATTCGCTTGTAACCGATTCTGATACGAAAGCTTATGAAATTATCAGATTAGGGGTTACAAACGAAAATAGGTATGCTAGAATTAGAATACAGCGAATGTAATGCAGAGAATAACTGATATGACGATTGTAATTGCCATTATAAACTGAACTTTCTTTTCATCATCAATTTTTTGATTGAGTTGATTATTATCTTCAACAATAGTCTTATTAAAGTCAACTAGTTCATTATATTTTTTATTAATATTCACTAATTCTTTTTCATAACTAACTACTGTTGCTTCAGCAGCTTCTTGCTCTTTGCGAAGAGTAATACAATTATTACGTAATGTAGCATTATTATCTTCAAGAACTTTATTTGCTTCTTTTAACTTATCATTTTGATTTCGAAGTTCTACAATTTTCTCTTCTGCATTGTTTAATTTTCGAGTGATTTTATCGTATGAATCAATTTGTACATCTAATTCATGCCGTAAATCTTTAATTTCTAAGTTTTGCTTTTTAATTATTGTACGATTGTCGTCAATAATTGCAATTAAGTTAACTTTAGTTTCTTTCATTAAAGCTTTAACATCTGTTTGTTCCATAATTATGAAATATTTAAAAGTTAATAATTAAGGTCAATATCGTCATATCGACCAGTGTTATTGTTGTCTTCTTCGGGAATATCACCAAACGGGTCAATATTATCAAAATCTTGTTCAATAATATCAGCATCTATTTTTTGGAAATATTCAGTTTCATTTTTTTCGGTAATGTTCTGAGAGTTTGACATAATCTTCTATATTTATTAGTTTATACGGTTTAATAGCGTTTGAAATGTAGCATCCTCCAGAATTTAGATAATATGTAGTTCCTTTAGGAATAATACACTTCATTATATATAATTTATAAGCTGAATCATAAGTAATACACATATCAAATCCGTCTATAATAAAATAATTGTTAGGCGTAGTATTACTTATAGGTTTTGAAAATAATAAAACATTTTTATCTTTAGTAAAAAATTTATTATTAATTCTACATTCAATCCTTGAATACTTATATGAATGGAAAACTCCTTTTGTTACAACTTTGTTTCCTAATTCTGTTGTTCTAAAATTAATTTTATCATTCGCAATATATATTCGATTTAATTGATAATTAAAACGAGCATATGCAGAAACAATATCATCACGTTCTTTATTATAATAAACTATTTTAAAAACGTGAATGTTAGTCCTCGCAATTCTTTTGCGAGGACTTTTACATATCCAGCACATATGTTACATATTATTAATATCTACAACGTGCAATTCAGTAATTTCGAGTTTTCCGGAATATCCTCTACGGGCGAGCTCTTCCATCAATTCTCGGTCAGTAAATTGCTGAACTCGTTTTTGTTTAGCTGCATTAACAGCATCAATTACTTTTCTATGTCTAGAAGATTTTGCACACTCCTTACATACATAAGTTATACCAAACCTATTTCTTAAAAATTCATTAATAGGTTTTGTCTCACCACAGCATTTACATTGCCTTACATTTACAATTTCGTCTGCCATAATTTTTAAAATTTAAAAGTTTAACAATAAGTTTAACAATAAAGTTAATAATGGTACTCCTTGTAGGATTCGAACCTACGGCCTAAAGATTAGAAATCTTTTGCTCTATCCGCTGAGCTAAAGGAGCATTTAGTTCTGTACTTATTTCACAACAATTACAGAACAATAACCCAAAAAGCAATGACTTACTTTTTAATATACATGTCGTTAAATTTCTTACTATCATCTATAACTTTGCCCCAATCTTTTGGACCAATAGCTATAAATGATTTAATATCATAATTGTTCTCTTCGCCCATTTGAACAATTTTAATGGATTCTATTTCCATGCATCTACTATTTATAAAATTTACAATAGATGCTTTACATATATCTAACATTGCATCATCGTCTTCACCTATAGAAAATATTACAGAATCTTCAGGATTACATCCTTGAAGGATTTTAATTAGGTCTTTAACTTTTATGTCCATTTTATAATAATTTTAAGTTATACAATAGTACCTCAAGCGAGACTCGAACTCGCACAACCATTATGGTCATCAGATTTTAAGTCTGACGTGTCTACCAATTCCACCATTGAGGCAAATAAAGCAACTATTACTATTTTCACAAACTGTAATAGTTTAAGTTCGTAACATTAAAAAAGAGAGGTATAACAAATAAACACTTAGCAAATTATTCTAATTCATCTATAGTTATATATGCGTGATAACTATCTTTAAAGAATGTGCAAGTATCATGATAACATAAATATTGAAATGCTATACATGATAATGCCAAATCTTTGTTTTTATAACGACAAACAATAACAGGACTATCATCGGCTAATTGCCAATTAGATATGTCGTCTAAAGTTATTACTATGGAATCAGTATCTTCATACCAATCCCATACATAATATTCTACTTCATGTTGTGTATGTTCATAATAAATATGAGCACAAATAACTCCTAATAGAAGAACTATTAAGATGAAATAAATTTTAATAACTCGTTTCTTCATTGTTATTATTATTTATTGTTGAACAATTTTCTTTTTCATCACTTATTGCATTTTCTAACCATGTTTCATAATTGCAATAATCTGTATGTTCATAAGACCATTTTGCTTCAAACGAATATTCATCACTTTTGATGTAACTATAATTCTTTCTAGTTCCATCATTAGAATATGCTTTAGCATCTTGTTCTGTTTTAAAATATAGAACATCAAAATCATTATATAGATACTCAACTGTACCTGTAAAATGATTGTAAGCCTTAAAAGTTCCAAATTTGTTATATACTTTGCTATGTTGCGATATTTCAGTAGGCATTGGTAGTTTATTTGATAATATTGCTGCGATTCTAAGAGAGTCGTCATTAATATTATTCATTAAATATTCTGTTACATTTCTAACTAAAATGTCCTTATCAACACTTCTAAGTATTGCTGTAATAGCTATTTTATCAACTTCTTTCATATTATTTTTAATTTATAAATTACAATATATTATATTTTATTAAAAACAGATATATTATTGTCCATACGCTTAACAATAGAAAAAACAATGGCCAATTAAATACCTTATATGTAATCAACATACCTAACATCAACTCACTCTTTGTCTTTTTCCATATTATTGCGGAAAGAAAAGAGAATATTATCACTGCACAAATAAATACTATTTTCATAGTTTAATATCTTTTGGTAAATAATATTTATATTCTTTACCTTTAGCAGATACTTTATTAATAAAATATCTACCTTTAGCAGTTTTATATACACGATACTCTTTACCTTTTGTATCTACATAAACGTAAGGAGTTTCTTCAACTTTGGAAGAAGAGGATTTAGTTGATACAGCAATAATTTTATTACCTTCAACTTTATGAACGATTTCAGCATTTACTGAAACACAAGGACTGAAAAACAATCCAAACAACAATAACAGTAAAATTTTCATAATTTATTATTTTATTATTAAAAACAACCATATCACTGCCCATATACTTAATAACAAAAGAAAAAACAATTCCCAATTAAATATATTACTTGTAGTCACCATATCTAATATAGATTCATGTTTTATCTTTTTATATATTTTTGTAGCAGCATAACAAAGCAATGTAGCAATTATAACAAATAATGTTAGTAACATAATTTAATGCTTTGTAAATAATATAATACCCAGACTTACATTATCAGAGATAAATGCTGGGATTATATTATTTTTTATAATATTCAACTATATCGTCAATCATATGACGAAACGAGCAGAAATACCAATCGTTGCACCATTTGTATGTAGCATGCGATGCTTTTTCTGCAAGTTTTGCTATAAATTTAACAACATACAATACAGCAACAAATACATTACCTACAACAAAAATAGCAGGTGCAAATAAAAGAAACAAATACATTTTCATAACATTCTTTTATAAATTTGTTTATAACCAGTTTCATTAGCAGGAGCAGCCCACATATCATAAACATATACTACCATAGCAAAATCGTTCTTATCTACAAAAGAATCAGCATAGGCAATAGCCTCTTCTTTTGTGTCAAAAGCGGCTTGTGGTGTAAAATCGTCACACTCATATGAGATGACTACAAAATGATGATTCATAATCAAATATTATTATTTATATGTTCATATATTTGAGGAATTGCTTCCTCGTATTTTTCTATCTCTACAGGCTCTTTAATTCCTTCAAGTTTAAGCATTATAATACCTTCAGTTGGATTCTGCCAAATTTCTTCAACAGTTACCATATCGTTAGTACTTAACCCAAAGGTTCCATCTAAATCAAGAGGTATATGCACCTTCATATGGCACTCTTCATTAGTATCCATAAGAAGAGCAGACAATTTGCTTCTTAGCGGAGTTTCTTTTGTTGTCATACATTGATTATCGAATATATCAATATACAGGTCTTCAGGACACATATAAGCAGAAGAACCTACATCATCATGACCTTCAATATTTTCGACAAGAAGACATTCATGAAATCTATTATGCTCCATCAAATATTGGCTTTCTGGCCATTGCACCAAAACATATTTCATCTTTATCTAAATTATTAATTGGAAAATTTCATATTGAAACTTTCCTTAAAGTCACTCCATTTTATTAACCCGTTGAGTTAGGGAATATACATATATTCTGTTGCCAAGTTGAAGTATATTAGTTCAACTCCGAGCCTTATTACTCAGCAAGAAATTCTTTTATGCAATCTTCCAATGATTTACCAGATTGGTCACAATAGGATTCTGTCCAACTTGTAACATATCCTTCAGAATCACATGGAAATACCATAGTTTCTATTCCATTATCGAATGTATAACTACGGTCTGCATAAAAGAAATCTTCTCCTTTCTGAAAGATGCAATATTCACCTCCAGTACGAGTATTTCTTTTTATGTCCATTGCTTTTGGATTAAAAGAAAATTACTTGAACTGATTTCTATTTGAATCAGTTCTTAAGTCAAGCTAGTTTTGTCTATATATTAGGAATTAGCTAAACCTAACTTCTTTTATTCCGAACTTTTTAGTAAGAGCAAGCAATACAGTTGCCATATTTCTTGCTGCAAAGTCAAAAGAAGCACTCTTCTCACGAAGAGCTTTCAACACATCTTCTTTTTTGCCATCTGTGATGAAACATTTAATATCCTCACCATCATAGGTAATAAAGAGACTTGTTCCACTATTCGTGGTCATTACTTTCTCCATTGTACTTTATTTATGGAGTTAGTTACTTGGAGAGTTTCTATTTGAACTTTCCTTAAGTCAACCCTATTTTGTCTATATATTGGGTATAGGATGAACCCAACTTGCTCTTTAGTTTACAACAACTTTAAAATACTTAAAGGAGAACCCCTTAGGCAAAGTTGTTGTACCTTCGGGAAGACGACCACCTACAAGCTGTGCTATATAAGCAGTGTCTCCTTTAGAAAGATGAACATTGATTCTATTCATCTTCACACCAAGAACGTTAGCCGTATCTTGATGTCCGATGGCAGACTCAAGTCCATCTGGAAGAGCATTTACTTCAGAAATAGAGATATTACATGGAACATCTACCATCTGAAGCGAAAATGCATTTAAGATGTACATTATTCGTTTTTATTTGCAATTGCAAATTGTTCCTCGACAAGAGCGTCGAGGACCATATTCACATAATTTCGAACCATTGCACATTGGCAATTGTTAAGACTTGTTTTATTATTAACAAGACTATAAACTTTTTGCAAAAGTTCTATCTTTCTTTGTACGTCCATAATTATTATTTTTTTTGGGTTAAACAATCTATAAAAAACTATCATAGTTTGAATGTAAGACTTCTCTCACCTATGATAGTTTTATAAATACGAGAATATTGTTCTCATATACCTAACAAGTTATTAGGATTACATTTCTACTTACATATGTAGAGGTATGTTGACCTTTCCGATTTCTATAATTTCTACTTGCCATAACATTAAATAAAAATCGCAGGACTTACATGATTCTTTTTCCATCTAAGAGAATCGGAATTAAGATTGGATATTAAATCAATGCCCACTTATACTGAGGTTTGTCCAGTATCAATAGTTGCACTCTCTGATATTTTTAGCAACATCACCTTCATTATTTTTTTTAACATGATTAGAAGGATAATCATGGGTACTACACTTGTCATAAACAATTACCGGATGTTTACCAAGATAATTTTTAACCTTTAAGCAAAATTATCTAACCGCAACCTATTATATCTAGTTTCTCACTATTGAGACTATCAATAATAATAGGATTTAATATAATCTTCTGTATATAACTATTTTTCATATCTAGGGAGTAAACTAGAGATAGTTTTATTAGCAAGATTATGATTAACAATAACTCCGACTATAATAATAGTTTCGTCTTAATTTTCAAAGACTCATCAGGGAGTTTCTTTTTGACAGTAATATATATTATTCAGATTTAAGAAAAAGATTGAAAGTGTGTTGTACCTTATCATCATCAAAACGATAATAATAAGGTACAACATTAAGAATCGTTAGTCAAGCATAGCCATGACTTCGCTGAATGGAATCTGTCCACCATTCTCGCTAATCAACTTCAACTTGCTTTCAATCACTAGCTCTTTTGATGGCTGGAACAAGCACACATTGTTATACCAACTGTTATGAGGTACAATAATGCTTTTACCTCTTTTTGCAAAAGGATTTTTAAACTCTTCTCCTTCAGCAACCTTAAGTTGGCAAATGTTGATGGTACAACCTAATAGTGCGTCAATGACTTTGGCATCAGTAGAACGTTTCAGTTCTTTAGCTTTTCGTTTCATTAACGTGCCAGGTGCTTGACCCATGCACGCCAGTATCTGATTTTCCAATATCCAAATCTGATTGGATACTGTTTCTGCAAATACTGGTTCTCCAAGTTCATCTTTGTCGCCTGTATCGGCGAACGTTCTGACATTCTTGTTTAAGGTAATTGTGAGTAGACGATAATCGCCAAACTCACCTTCTTTTGTACTAATATCAACATTGTTGATAATAGCGCCGGTAACAAGACGTACGAGTGCTGGATTTTCCTTCCTAAGCTTATCAGCAATAGCTTTAAAATCGGATTCGTCGCTAAACACTTGAGAAGACTCAAAGTTTTCTTGTGACGAAGTAGCTTCGGCAGGTTTAGCAGCACCAAACTCATTTTCAGCAGGAGTTTCAGCAGCAACGTTTTCAGCAACAGCTTTTTCAGCTGCAAGTTCTTTTTCTTTCATCTTAATATATATATTAAAGTTAAACATATTAGCATTTAATTAATCGCAACGATGTTGATAGATAAACGCTAAAATAAACTCTACCAACAAATACAATTACGTTGCGAACGAGCCTGGCTTTTGAAAAAGTGCCCCCACATTGTTTGTGGGAACACTTTTTCGGAGTTATTCAGCTACTGTGCCTCTAAGCTCATCATCTACGCTATTAGACTCAGATGCAATTTCGCCATAGTTTGCGTTGGACGTTCTTACTCTTAGCACGTCAGCAATATCAACATCAGGCTTAGCAATAGCCAAGTTAACCAACAGCAATTGCTGTTCTGCCAACTTGATTTCACGAAGCTCGATATTACTACCTGCGTTATCATATGTGTGAACTTCGCCATCTTGGTCAGTATAAGTATCACCAACTTCATAACTGTTCACATCAAACACGATAACCCCGCCAACGGCTATTGACCATACAGCAGGATTGGCTAAATTAACACCTTTCTTCGTATACGATACACAAGAAGCATATCGTACAACATCACGAAAAGCACCGCATGATGCGCCTCTAAGTATTTGAGCATGAGTCAACTTAACTACATTGTCGAGAATGACAACAGGATTATCATCTTTCTTACCATACCGATAATAACCTGCTGGTTCATCATCTTTAATAGGAGATAAACTAAATGAATACTCCCATCTGTAGCGATTAACACCATTTGGACGCAAACATACGTCCACAGCATTAATAACCATGCGATAACGCTGATGCGCATTAATAACTCCATCATTTACAATCTTCTTCATATTTAATAGATTGAAATAGTTAAACATTTGTCGTATTCAGCTGTACGACTTCAGCAGTATCTGTATCGTTGCGAATGTTATCTCCAGAAGAGAAATTTCATTGTGCATTACAAATACCAAAAACTCTATCGTTGCGAATGATGGGGGTAGTTCAATCAAGCGGACGATGGGCGGGGGCTTTACGCAACAGCCCCACTATCACTTTTACTCACACCACTTTTCTAAAAAATTTATATATAGCTTTACAACCTCTATTTTCAGCATTATTTTCAGAAACATTATCACCTTTTTCACCACCTTTATTATCACCTACATTTACTCCTCCTACACCTTCTCACACTTTTTCGTTGGTAGCACTCATTTATTTCTTTTTGTTCAGCATCTTCATCAGCTAATCCTACATCTTTTAATACTTCTTCTATTAATTTTTCAACTATTTCCTTATTTAAAACACCTTTAAAATAATAATTCTTTTTACTTTCTTCAAACATATTTATTTCTCCTTATTTTAATAGCATCTAAAACATCTGCTACTTTGGAAAAACGCTTAATAAATTCTTTACTACAAATAACTTTATGTTTTCTGCCTATTATTGGCATTGCGTTTTTGCTTTTTATTACCATAATGTTTATCTATATATTTATTACTAGGAAACATTATAATTAAATCTGCCGTATCTTTCATATTTTATTATCTTTATAATTTTGATTATCTTTTTTATTTTTAATTTTATCTTTAAAATTTTGATTATTTACACTACTATAATCAAAATATTCTCCTCGTTTAAGTGTCATAAGTATTAAAATTAATAAGTTCAATTATATTATCAATAATAGCACAAAGATAATACATTTTTCTGATATATCCAACAATTTTAACATTTTTAATATTCATTAACATAAAAATGTTGATGATGAAGATAAAGTTGCTAATGAAGATAATGATAGGGATAATGATTCATGAATATGCACATCTCTCTACGGGGGAGATTATATTATCGGATTTTATGAATTAGTTAATGATGATGATTATAAGAATGATAGTTAATGATAATAATGATAAATAAAGCTCCCCCGTAGAAGGAATTAGCATATCCACAATTAATACTGCTATTAATGATGAAGATATTAATGAATATAATAATGAATATATTACTATATATTTTGCATACCATATATTATATTTATATAATATATGTTCTTTATTTCTTTTCTTTTTCTTTTCTTTTTCTTTTTTCTTTTATATATTTTCTTTTATTTCTTTTTATTATTATATATTATATTTATATAATATATTATCTTATTGTACGCGCGTAGGCGTATTACTGTCATGCCTTTTGTTAAATATTGTTAAAAATTTCACAAATTCTATTGCTATTTGGAAAATATTTATTATCTTTGCAGCGTGAGTTAAATCACATCATTTAATAACAATTTAATAATTAACACTATGTTTGAAATTAAAACACCTCTTGAAGATGGCAATATTAGTCGTCTTAGCATTCCCACTACTTTGAAAGAAGTTACAGAAGATTATCTGAAGGCAGTAACCGTTAATGTTGTTCCTGAAAAGTATTGGGCTGTAGTTGCTGTTATTTGTCGTACTGATTTAGCAACTTTGTGTAATGATAGCAAAAAGAATGGTACTGTATCCGCTACTTACAAACTTGTTAAAAAGAATGACCCGGACAATGTTATTTCTGCTCTTGATGGTTCAATTCTTCTTTGTGAAGGAACAGCAGTTATGCGTGGTATTGAAATCGCTGCTCCGGATAATGTTCTTGCTCCTTCTAAAATCATCGAATTTGTTAAAGGTCATAACGAAATTGTAAGACGTAGCGAAGATAAGATTAATTTTGCTAATGGAAAATTCTATAAAACTATAATGTTTGTTACGTTCAAGCTTATTCCTCTTAATGATATTCATGGCTGGTACACAGAAACACCTTTTACAGGTAGTGATTTTGATGTAGATAAAGCAAATAGCATTGTTAAAAAGTATAGGAACATTGAAGATATTGAAGATTCCTCTACGGGGGAGCAAAATTAAAATGATTTGAGTATGGCAGAATTAACATCTGGTTTCTTTCCTCATGGAGGTTTTGAAGTCAAACTAGTAAGAAAAGAAGACATACTTAAAACAATAGATGATAACATTATAGATAAAGATGTAGCTAGAGAATTAATCAATAATATTGAAACTAAAGCAGAACGAATATTAAATAGTTCTATTGATGCTTGGGTGTCTATTCCATACTTTGGAAGTATGAGACGACCTAAAACTATTAGACTTAGAACTGACCCCGAATTTACTGCTGCTGCAACTCATGTTTATGAAAATAAAAGTAAAGATGAGTTTGTAATGTTTATGAAAAATTCTTATAATGATTATACTGCTCAGTTACATTATCAAGCTTATTTTAATAAACTTGCTGCCAGGTACGCTAGACTTTATCCTATAAAATATAGACAATATTATAATGAAAAAGGTGAACACTATGCTAGACTTAAAATAGTATTAAGTAATTGTTTTGAGTATTCTAGAGATTCTGAAAATAACATTTATTAAGTATGGCAGAAAAACTAACAATAGATAGTTTGTTGATTATTGACGATACAGGTATGCCACAACCACCTAAACTTAGGCAACTTATGGATGCTGATGTTAGAGAACTTTATAGAAGAGATACTAGTGAAACAAAAGAAAGATATATACAAGAATGTGGTGTTATTTATCAATGTGGCGACCCAAAATCTCATGCTAAGCAACAAGGATTAAGTGATAGTGAATGTATAAAATTTGCTATTAAAATGTATGGTTTGCCTAATAATTACAAACCTGATATTTTAGTTAAAAAACTTATTGCTAAGTATTATATTGAAAATATTACAGAAGCAGGCAAAGCTGTAGAAAATCTACAGAAGTCTGTGCATAATATTAATTTAGCTATTTCAAAGTATAATGATTTTCTTAATGAGAAACTTATTTCTCCTGCTAGTATAGAAGAAACACAAGTTGTTATAAATCTTATTAGTCAAATGAATAAAATGAGTGGAGAAATTCCTAATCTTGTTAAATCTTTGGAAGTAGCTAAACAAAACTTAATGTATGAAATTCAAACTCAAAATTCTAGAGGTGGTACACAAGTGCTTTCTTCTATGGATGCTGAGGAATATCAAGATTTTTAATTATGGCAAAATTTAGAATATTACAACACGATGTAGTTGAAACATTTAACAATTACACTCCTAGTATTCCTTTGTATGCATATACAGAATACAAAGTTCAAGTTAAAGTATTTAATCTTTTTTGGTACACGATAAAACTGTTTGATGATGTTGATACAGAATATAACAGACGTTGTGCTGAAGAATTATATGATGCATTGAATGAGAGATGTTAGATATGATAATGTCTTTCTTTATTTTGAAGAAGAAGGACATAAATATACTGATACTTTAGGTAATGAATATCTTAGCGTTACTACTTTATTAGGAAGATATGGTGCAGATTTTGATGTTAAATATTGGGCGCATAAAAAAGCTAAAGAACAAGGAGTTTCTGAAAAAGAAATTATAAAACAATGGGATAAGATTAAAAATGAAGCCTGTACTAGAGGTACTAAAACTCATAATGGTATAGAAGATGCTATTAATGAAGTAAGTCAATTTAAGAATGCAATTAAATATCTTACTGATATAAGTAGTGGACGTAAGGTAACAGTAGCTGATATTCCTTTCTTTAAAGCTACACCTTTAGATGTTGATGGTTTTATAGATGCAACACAAAATAAATATCCTGAAATATATGAAGTTTTCAAATATTATACAGAACGAGGTTATACGATATATTCAGAAATCGGAGCTTTTCTAATTGATTATCTTGTTAGTGGAACTATAGATATTCTTTGTGATAGAGAAGATCAATTTGTAATACTTGATTGGAAAACTAATCGTGATGGTTTGAAATTTGAAAGCGGATATTATAAAAAAGATAAGTCTGTAATACCTAATCAATTAACTAATGAATGGGTTCATACAAAGGAAAAAATGAAGTCGCCGCTTAGTCATCTTGAAGAATGTAATGGAAATCATTATATAATGCAATTAAGTATGTATGCTTATATGGTTGAAACTATATTAGGTAAGCCTAATGCTGGAATTGCATTATGCCACATCGCTTCACCTTTCATTAAAAATAAATATGGTCAACCTCTTAGAGATAAGAATGGTTATCATGTTGACCCTAATGGAAAAGAAACTGTTAAATGGTTTCCTTTAAATTATAAAAGAGATGAAGTTTTAGCGATACTTCGTGATAGAGAACGAGAACTTGCTGCACAACGTGTAGCAGAAGGTAACAAACAATTAGAATTGCCTTTATGAAATTAGAAACTAAAATAAAAGAATATAACTTTCAAAAGTTATTTAAATTATTAGGATATTCTTATTTTACAAAAGGTTGTTATAATTTAAATATTATAGGTGTTCAAAACAAGAACACAATAAGAGATAACGAATTTGATGATTTTGTTGTTGTTGAATTTAGAGATTATAATGGTAATTGGCAAAGAAAAATATTTAAAGCCACTACTAATCCAGGTTTGTATTATTTGAAGAATCCTATTAATTTTGAAGGTACTGCAATATTAGTTCCAGGACAATATCGAGGTTGTTGGACTTTTGGTAAACATCAAGGCAAATATGATGCATTAGTTCAATATAAACCTGTTAGAGTTTACAGAGATAACAATCGTGATGAAAATCTTGATTTTGACGGAACTTCTATTAAAGCAGGAATGTTTGGAATTAATATTCATCATGCTGGTACTAATAGTGTTAAGGTAGATAAATGGTCTGCCGGATGTACTGTAATCGCTAATATCAGTGATTGGTATACATTTATTGGTTTATGTAGATTACAAGAATCTAGTGGATTTGGTAATAAATTTACTTATACTTTGTTACATGAAGAAGATTTGGATTTGGTTAGATGAAAGAGATTTATTGTTTCTCGCAGCATTAGTATTAGCGATAGTATGCTTTACTGCTGGATATGGTGTTGGTTATAATAAACGTAATACTAGCACCCCCGTAGAAGGAATACACAATCAAACAATAGATTCCCTTCAAATAATAAATAATTATATTGAAGAACGTATCAATAAAATAGATAGTGTTAAACATGATTGGAAAGAAAAAGCCGATAGTCTTGATAATGCTCGTGCTGTTGAACTTTTTTGGGAGTTACTCTCAAATAACTAAGGAATCAAGTGTTATTCTCCCTCCTACGGGGGAGTTTGATAGCATTAAGATTTCTATAGATAATGTTAGAACTATTAACAAAAAACTTATTGAAGCTAGGTTTGATAAAGAAACTATTAAGCTTTATAAGGAACTTAATGATAATAGAGCTAGAGTTATTGATAGTCTGACAGTAATTGTAAAAATAGAAAAAGAACAAACAGCATTAGCTAATCGAGCCTATGAAAAACAAGTAAAACATAAGAACTTTTGGTTCGGTACTACTTGTGGTTTAGGCGCAATAGTAATAATTCTTATTCTATTATAAATTATGGAAATAGAAGAATATATTGATTCTTATCCTTTTCTAAAATACATTAAAGAAGATAAATCTCAGTATAAACACGCGAAGGATTGTGGATTTGTTGACCCAGATGATTTGTTTTTGTATGATGATTCTTTCTGTGATGAAACTCATCCTATTGGTGGCTTTTTATTAAATATAAATGAAGGAGATAAGTTTGTAAATACTTATCTGTTTACAGAAGCTGCTGATTTTTATAGAAAGAATAAATGTTATACATTTTTCACTAAAGATAGTGTTCCTGAAAGAAATTATAGAAAACGTGAAGAATACAGACGTAAACATGGTTTTAGCGCACCATGTTTGAAAAAAGCAGATGGAAGTATTGTAGATGTTAGAATTACAGGACCTCATTACAATTTCTTAAATTATACAATGATAGAACAGTTGGATGAGAAATCTGTAAAAACTGGTGAAAATGCCAATACTGCAACTAAGTTTTATGATTTTAGTAAATTTATTGATGCTCAATTTTGGACGTTTCATGTTATGGAGTTTGCAATCAATAATGGTTTTCATCTTATTATAGATAAAACTAGACGTGGTGGTTTCTCTTATATTATGGCTAGTGACACAGCCAACGAATTGAATCTTTCACCTCATAAAGTTTGTATTCATGTTGCTATCAATAGTGATTACCTTACAGTCACAGGTGGTCTTACAGATTTCACTATAAATAATTTAAGGTTTTACGAAACTCATACTCCTTTTAAGCGTGGTATATTCTCTCTTAATAGCGAAAACTTTAAGTTAGGATTTAAACTTCCTGATGGAAAAGAAAGTCCTAAATCTTGGGGTTCTGCGTTGTTCTCTGTATCTGCTGCTAATAATCCTAACTGTGCAATTGGTAAGGATGCTCGTAAAGTTAAAGTTGAGGAGTTATCTACTATGGATAACTTTGACCAATTTATGACTGTTACAGAACCTGCCATGAAAACTGGTGCTTATGTTACAGGTACATTGATGTGTTGGGGTACTGCTACAGACGGTGATATGTCTGTATTTAGTAGTAACTTTTACGACCCTTTAGCATATAATTTTATGCCATTTGTTAATGTTTGGGATAAAGATAGTCGTGGAGAACTTTGTGGATATTTTAAGCCTTATGCTTGGGGTTTGCAAGGAGAGATTTATGGAAAGAAGGCTATGGATAAGGACGGCAATTCTGATTTGGAAACAGGTCTTAAAATTGCTGCACGAGAAAGAAAACAAAAGAAAGCGAGTGCTAAAACATTCAGTGAGTATATTAATTATTTAGGACAATATGCTAATATGCCTGCTGAATCTTTTAACTCTACAAGCGAAAATATGTTTTCTTCTGAAGAACTTAATACATGGGAAGAAAAACTTAGAACAGATGATTCTTATAAATTTTTCACAGACGGTTCTTTATTTATAAATGGAGCTAATATATTTAATGATAACAAAGATAAACTTAAAACGCTGAAATATGCTCCTGATACAAAAGTCGAATTTATATCTAACGAACGTATTAGAGCAAATGGTGGTAAATATCAAAAAGATTATTTTGATTGGATTAAAGGTGTTCCTAGAAAAGGACATGAGAATCCACACGGTTGTGTAAGACGTTGGTTTTCTCCTATTAAAGTTCAATACACTGATAAAAACGGAAGAGTAATTATGGGTATTCCTCCGGGACAATATTCTGTTACTTACGACCCTGTTGGTGTAAATAAAGAAAGAAAAGAAATCACTAATAGGCATTCTCACAATAGCATTAAAGTTTGGGAAAATCCTACAATACATAATGGTTTCAAAACTAGATTAGCTTGTGCTTATTATGGACGACCAGATAAACTTGAAGAAGCTGATATGATATTTTTAGCTTTGTGTATATATTATAATTGTATTGATGAAAACAATGAAGGTACTGCTGCTGTTGAAATTAACCGAGGTGAAACTGTAACTAATTTCAAAAATTGGAAAGCATTAAAGTTCTTGATGAAACATCCTGTATATCTTTTTGATACTTCGGTTAAAGGACAAGTTAGTTCTAATTACGGAATTAGTGTAGGCGATACTAATATCAAACTTGAAGGTTTACGTTATCTTAAAGAAATGCTATATAGTGTTGTAGGCAAACGAGATAACGGTGATGATATTTATTTGTTTGAAACAATATACGATTATCAATCTATTGTAGAATTGAAAATTTGGAATAACATTGGAAACTTTGATAGAGTATCTGAAATGTTATTACGTGGAATACAATGGAAAGCTAAAAATTATGCAGCTGCTAAATTGCTTGAGAAACGAAGAGAAGTAATAGAAGAAGAAAGTAACAATAGTAAAAATATAATGAAACGAGCGTGGTTTTAATATGGAATGGAAGTTATTGAACGAAAATCCAAAATATGAAATATCTGACGCTGGGTTTTTTAGGATTGTAGGAAGCGATGCTGTTTTTAGAGGTTTTAGGTATCAACCAGGTTATTATACTATGAGACTTGCTGACAATACACTAGTACCTGTTGGACAGCTTGTTGCTAAATATTTTGTTCCTAGAACAGACCCTACAAAAACAGATATTTGTTACAAAGACGGTAATAGACTTAATGCTAGTGCTGACAATCTTATGTGGCGTCATAGACGTGATAGAAGAGTATCTACAAAAATATATCAATATAATGAAGAAGGAGAAATACTAAATGAATATGATTTACAAGCATTATCTAAAGTATTTCCGAAAGCTGCTAATGCTATAAAAAATAAATCTAAAAATAGATTTCAATATGGCTTTTATTGGTTTTCTGATTTTGAAAAATTTGATTCGTTGCGTAAAAAGAAAGAACCTGACATTTATGATATATTAGACATGAATGATAATATTGTATATACTGGAAAATATGAAGACATTAATAGTTATTTTAATCTTAATTCTATGGTATTAAAAGTTTTAATAAATAGTCTTTGTGACAGAGTACCTTTAGTTAAATATAGAAATTATTATATTCAAATACACAAAGATGAATGAATTTGGATTTAGAGGAAATTTATATTTTCCTAAACAAAAAGTTTCTGCTTCTGAAAAGAAAAAGGCTGAATGGTATGCAAATTGCATAGATTTTGTTATTGCAGCCGGAGTATCTTTTAAAAATGAAGTAGATACACATAACAGGATTAATATTCTTCACGGTAATATTCCTGATGAATTTTATAGGAAAACATTAAATCCTTATAATTCTTCAGAAGAACGTTATAGAAGATTTCCTGCAACTATGCGTAACTTCGATATAATGTCTGATATTATTAGACGTTATGTTGGCGAATATACAAAAGGAATACACGAATTTATAGTTGGTAGTAATGACCCAAATATCATTATTAACAAAAACGCTAAACTTAAAGAAGAAGTTACAAAGCTTTGTCAACAAGCTTTTGTTGCTGAATTTACAAAGAGATTGCAACAAATGCAGCAAGAGCAACAAGCGCAGGCACAACAAGGAGGTGAGCAAGTTCCATCTACGGGTGAGCAAAATGTTTCTTCAGAGCAAGTTATGAGTCCTGAGGAAATGGAAGCTTTTGTTAAGAATTTCAATGAAAATTATATTGATGAACAAACAGTTCAAGGACAGCAACTTTTGGAATATATACAAAGTATAACAAAAGATGAAGAAATATATGCTGAGGAATTTTTTAATTTTGTTGCTTTTGGTGAATGCTATACTTACAAAACAATACGAGATAATAATGTATATAAAGAAAATATTCCTATTGTAGAAGCATATCCTATTCCTACTAGAGATAGATATATAGAAGACCAGGATATGTTTGCTAGAAAGATGATGATGAGCTTGAATCAAATATATGATATGTTTGATGATTATCTTTCTAAAGAAGATAGAGAATTTCTTGACACATTTTATGCTAAAGATTCTGGAACAGCTGGTACTAAATTGTTATCGTATGACCAATATTTTGAGAAATATCCCGATGTTTGTTCAAAGTTTAATGAAGAAGAACGTAATTCTTTTCGCAAACAACCTATAACAGTATATGAAGATAATGGAGATTTGTATGAAGTATGGCACGTAGTTTGGAGAGGTTTTGCTAAAAGAGGTATTTTAACTTACGTTAATGAAATGGGTATGCAAACTCAAACGATTGTAGATGAAGATTTTGAGTTTAATGCCGAATTAGGTCATATTAATATTGAATGGGTTTATGAACCACAAACTTATGAAGGATACCGTATCGGTAGTAGGTATTCTGCTATATATCCTATTCATTGTCGTCCCTGTAATTATAATAGAAATGGTAAGCTGCCTTATAATGGTCTTATGGAAGTTTTGCCTTTATTTGGTAAATTTAGTATTATTGATATTATTACACCTTTCCAAGTGCTTCGTAACATTATTGCTTATCATCGTGAAATGGTTATTGCTAAAAATAAAATGCTTATTCTTATTATGCCTGAAAGTCTTTTAGGCGACCAAGAAGAAGATAAGGTTTATAAAATGGCTGCCGATGGTGTTTTGTATTATGATGATAGTTTAGATTCTAATTCTATAAAAGCTCAGCAAATTAGATTGCTTAATGCTAATCTTGGAGATTACATTAAACAACTTACTGATTTGATGGAGGCTATTAAAATTGAAGCTCGTGAAATTGTAGATATGACTCCTCAGCGTTATGGTATGATTGCTCAAAGTGCTGGTAAAGGTACTACAGAAGAGGCTATCGCCAGAGGTTCTATGGGTTCTGTAATTATTAATTTTGCCTTTGATAAATTACGAGCTTCAGATTATCAAGGAGATTTGGATAACGCTAAGCTAGCTTTTGTTGATGGACTTGATGCTGGATATTATAATAACGAAAAGGAACATAAGTTTATATCTCTTGACGTTGATATGTTACTTATGTCAGACCTTAGTGTTGTTGTTAAAAATTCAGCTACAGAATCTGGAAAACTAGAACAACTTAGGCAGTGGGCATTTAGTGCTGCACAAAATGGTGATTTGGATATGGCACTTGCTGCTATTACAGGTAATAGTGTTAGTGCTATGAAGAAAACTATAATGGACTTTCAAAATATTAAAAGACAACATGAAGAGCAAATGCAACAGGCGGAACAACTTCTTAAACAAGAAGAGATTGAAAATAAGTTACGAGAGATTGCCGCTAAAGGTGAGGAAGATAGAAAGACTGAAGAACTCAAATATTATTATGAATTACAACTTAAATATGCAGACGTCGATATGTCTGTACTCACTGATACAGACACTAGTGTCCAAGATAAAAACGCTTCTCAGGAAAGAATTGAAGAAGGTAGGCGTGAAATAGAAAAGATGAAACTTGATATTGAAAGACAAAAACTTGCAAATGATATGTATAATGCTGCTGCTGATAGAAATGTACAGCGTGAACAAATGCAAAATGATTTAAAGATTGCAAAGACTAATAAAAATAAGTACGATAAAAAGTAATAATAGTTCCTGTCGGTAATATACCGATAGGAACTTATTTTATATAATATAATAATGTGAAATTTTGCATGAGAATCTTTCTACGGGCGAACTGCATACAAGTTATCAGCAAAGCATTTCAAACGCAACACGATTAAAATAAAGTAGGAATTTCGCTATTTAATAGACGAAAATTGCCGGCTGCAATCGGCTGTTGTTTAGAGCCGGAATAATAGCAAAAATAAAGAATTTATTGATTTTAGAAATGATGACAGTAATATTTATAATGTCAGTGAGAAATGGCTATTAACAAATTTTAATTAGTATGTTATCTTATTATATAAAATAATGTGTATCTTTGCATCGATAAAACAATTTATGTATAATTTAATAATAAAATTAAAACTATGGCAAAATTTGACGATATTGTTCTTGATGATAATAACGTAGTTACGAATCAAGAAACTAATAAAAATGACGATGATAAAACATCATTGGACGGTAGTCATGGAGATGTTGTTGATATTAACGAAAAAACTGACGATAATAACAACAATAACAATAATGACAACAACAATAACAACAATAATAATAACAATAACAACGATGGTGCTAATCAAAATGAAAACAACAATGAGTCTGGATTAGAGGAAGGACAAGAAGTTGAACTTGAGGATGGCACAATTTATACCGTAAAAAACGGAAATCTTGTAGATAAGGACGGTAATGTTTTTAAAGAGGCTAAAGATGTTAAGGCTTTTCTTGATAGTTTTTCAAACGCTAATGATGCTCCTACAGAATTTAATCTTGCTGCTCTTCAGCAAGCCCTTGGAGTTGATGTTAAAGACGATAAGGGTAACGCAGTAGAATTTACTGATGATGAGGCTGGTAGAGCAAGTTATGTTAAAGAAGTTATGGAGCTCACCCGTAGAGAAGCAGAAACAATAGCTCTTAACACTTTTTTCCAGAATAATCCTATTGTTAAAAATTTTGTAGATTATGTTACCGTCAATAATGGTGATTATCGTGGATTTGGTGAAATGCCTGATAGAACTGGAATTGAATTTAATCCTGATAATGCTGAACAGCATAAAGCTATTATTCGCGTAGCATGGGCTGAATTTGGTAAACGAGGTGATGTTGAAAAATACATTAAATACCTTGAAGATTCTGGAGCTCTTGCTGATACCGCAAAAGAAGATTTGCTTGCTGTTCAAGAACAGGATAGAGCATATAAAGAAAACCTTACCAAACAAGCAGAACAAGCTCGTAAAGAACAAGAAGCTGAATTGAATGCCTATTGGAACGATGTGTACAAAGCTATTGATAGCAAAGTCATTGGTGGCTATAGGATTCCTGATGCTTTTACTGTTGAGCGTAATGGTCAGAAAATTAATTTGACCCCAAAAGATTTCTTTGATTATGTTAACAAAACTGATAAACAAACTGGTCTTACAGCTTATCAGAGAGACCTTGCTAACATGACTCAAGAACAGCAAATTAGTCGTGAACTTCTTGATGCTTGGAGAATGTTTACAGGAAGTGATTATGACGCACTCGTTAATATGAAAGTTAAAGAGAATGAAGTTAAGCGTCTTAAACTTGTTGCAAAGCAAGCTAAAACTTCTGGTACAGTAAAGATTCATAAACCTAGCGGAAACAAAGTTAATATAAGCGACATTTTGTTATCTTAAAATGTTAATTTAAAAATTAAAGTTGAATTATGTACAAATTGAGAGAAGTTTCTCGTGGTAACTACGATGACCGTGGTTATTCTAATGAGGAATCTATTGCCAATCTTATGCTTGAACGTCCCGAGGAAATCAACAGTATTCTTACTTATACTTATGGTACTGATGATGATAGATTCCCTCTCACGTTTATGACTGAAGGTCAAGGCAGTATTGGTACTAAGGATATTAGTACTAATCAATGGACTTGGAAGACTATGGGTCGTTCCAAGTTTAATGACAAAGTTGCTTATTTTAATACAGCCAATGAAACTCCTGGTCGTGGCGGTGCTCTTATTGAGGTTGAGTTTGAAACTCATTGGATTATTGAGCAATATGGACTTATCGCACCTGATGGTGTAACTCAAGTTCGTGTTATGAAAGACCTTGGTGAAAGTGCTCATGGTTTTAAGTATTTGCTTAAACTTACGAATACCGACCCCAATGCTTATATCGACCCTGCTCTTTTGACTCCTGGTATGTATTGGAGTATGACTGCTCCTACGATTACTGAATCGTATTCTAAGGGCAATCGTTCCAATGTTATGGGACCTGGTAAGATGACTTCTCAACTTGAGTATCATCGCTATTCTAAAGAAATTGCTGGTGATATTTCTAATCGAGTAGTTACTTACGAGTTTAAGACAAAGAATAATGGAACTACCAATCTTTGGATTAATGAAGAGATGCGTCAATTTGACATTCAGATGCGAATCATGGAAGAGGAGCGTTTGTGGATTGCCGAATATAATCGCGAAAGTGATGGTGAGATTCATTTCTTCGACATTGATAATGGTAAGCCCATTTATTCTACGAGTGGTATGTTTGAGATTGCTCGTGAGTCTAACTATGATACTTATGGTGAGAAACTCACGTTGAACAAGATTAATCGTACTGTTGTAGATGTTCTTTCGAAAGATACCGATACCGGTTCAATGGAAGTTACACTCTTCTGCGGTAAAGGTTTTGCACAGGATTTTGACCGTGCTATTCGTGAGGACGCAAAAGCTAGTGGTTATACTGACGCACTTGGCTTTAAGGAGATTACTGATTTCCAAGGTGGTCTTTCTTATGGTAAGTATTTTAAGCGTTGGGAAACTCCTGATGGACATATTATTACTTTGAAGCATCTTAATATGCTTGATAATGGTACTATTGCTGAGACTGCTAAGATGAACGGATTTGTTCATCCTCGTACAGGTCTTCCTATGCCTTCTCACCAAGCCATTATGGTAGATATGTCAATGTATGGTGGTGAACGTAATGTTCGTAAAGTTCGCCGTAAGAATGTTATTTATCAGTCTGGTGTCATCAAAGGTCTTACTCCTGTACCTGCTGCATGGGGTGCTGTTCCTCAGAATATTCTTTCTCAGGAAGTTGATGCTTCTCGTTATGAGATTAAGACATCGGCTGGTCTTCAAGTTAATAATAATAAGAGAATGTTCCTGCTCAAGTGTGTTCTCGACTAATAATTAAATAGATTATGTCTGATATTAGTACATTAAAACCCATTGGTGGTGCTACTCCAACGTCAAATGTAGCTGAAACAGCTAAAAGTGAACGCGATAAAGAATTGAATGAACCTTATGTTTTTAATCGTTCGGTTACAGTTAAAGTTCTTGAAAATAACTTTTCTGCATATCGTAAATTGAACATTAGTGTTCTTGGAAGACCTACCGCAAATATTGGTTCTTCTATTAATTCTTGCAAAATTCTTTCTAGTAATAAAGGCGAAGTTGAAGCTTATTTTCCAGAGCTAATTGGTCTTTCAGCTAATAATCCTGAGTTCGTAACTCGTGTAAAAGACTATCTTTGTAACATTCGTGTACCTGTTAACGAAAAGGTTACTTTCAATAATAGTTTTGCTTTCGACCATCGTAAAGATTATGAAGAATTTCAAAGTAAGATGGATACGATTGATAGAGCTTTTGAACAAGCAGACAAAGGTCCTATTGAGAAACTCAAGAATGCTATTGCTGCTAGAATTGAAGCAATCAATCGTATTGAAAGCGAACTTTATAAAGTTGGTCGTCCGGTAGATATTAGTGATTACATTCTTTATCGTCATGTACTTTTGTACAATGATGTTGTTAAAGATAAGCGTCTTGCTGATATGAGTCGTTCAGCTCGTTTCTATCTTGTTGATGAAACTCGTGAAAAAGCTCAGCAAGTTAAGCGTCTTAAAGAAAGTAAAGCTGCTAAACGTAATTATGTTGAACTTTGTGGTAATGCAGAAAAGTTCAATGCTTTGTTTGTTCGTTATTGTGCTAAGTTTAATCTTAACATTGCAGAATACATGGCAAAAGACGAAACAGAGCGTGAAACTATTATTGATGTATTTGCTAACGAAGACCCGACAACGTTTAACGCTATGGTTACTGATATTAATCTTTTGACGATTGCTTTCATTGAACGTCTGATTGCTCGTGGCGAACTTACTAGATTAGAACACAATCAGCAAATTAGTACAAATGATGGTCAATTTATTGGAAAGAATATGCAAGATGCTGTTGCTTTCTTCAATAATCCCGAAAATAAAGCGACTAGACAAATGTACGAAAATAAACTTAAAGTTACATCTTATTAAATTTAACTTGGTATGAATACAACCGACATGCACATAATGTTCCGACAATTTGCTCAACAAATGGGTATGCAAAATGTTCGTGCTATTCTTCCCGAACAGATTGACCTGTTGCTGAACACAAGTCAGGACGATATTCTTGATGAAATAATCAGAACCAATGTCGGTATTACTAACGACCGAGTTGTTACTGATAATTCTAAAATTTCTCAGCTTAATGCTCTTAAAGGTATCTATAAAGTAATTGAAATTCCTGTTTGTGGTGAATATCAAAGAGAAACTGAAGGCGAAAGTGGTACGAAGTATATATCTCTTGGTAAATCTTTTGAATTTAAAACTCCTTATTATCAAATAGGATTATTTAGGTCTAATAATTCTGCTGAAAATTTTGACGGCAAGATATTTCCTAAATATAGATTTCTTGTAGATTTTGCTATAAATTATTTTAATAATAATGGAACAAGTATCAAGGTAACAGATGGTGGTATTTCTGGATATGAAATTCGTTCTGGCGAATCTGACCAAGTAGAAACTTATTCTAAATTTATTAGCAATTATTTTCCTGTAAGACTTATTGACGATGCTTTTTTAGCTGAAACTCAGCAAGATTATATTCTTAAAGCAAGACTTCGTACTCCTGTAATTACAGTTTATAATAACGATACTTATGATTTGTATTTAGGAGAAATGAAAAAGAAAAGTGTTACTGCAGCTGGTGATACTTACGAAGAATATATTTTAGATAATAATCTTCTTCCTTACAAACTTAGAATGTCTTATATTGCTATTCCTAAAAGAATTAAGTATAACATTGACCAAGGTACTGATAACGAAGAAACCGATATGCCTGAACAGCATCATGTTAATATCGTCAAACATGCTGTAGAACTTTTCAACGATTCTATTCGTGGTAATATTGCTACTGAACAAGCTAAGCAACAAAGAGCACAGCAAGAGAGATTTAGAAATCAACAAAGAAATGATAACGATTAATTTTATATAAACAATGAAACAACTTCTTTTGGTTAAGAGTGGTGCTACTGTACTTAGTGCAGCCGCCGCCAATACCGCTCAAAGAGCAAAAGGTAATATCGCCATTATTGATAATGGAGATTATTATTCCATTTATACATACAATGGTGATAATCTTCCTCCTACAGGTCAAGATGTAGTTTGGAAGAAAAATCTTGAAATTACAAAGACTTTGTATTCTGCTGCTGTTCCTTTCAGCGCAGTGTTTACAGTTCCTACTCCTGCTGATAATACTGATTACGTAGTTCTTTTCACAAAGAAAGGCGCAGTATTTAATCAGCGTGATGTATGGACTACTTCTGCTCGTAAGACCGCAACCGCAAATACAGCTGCTCTTGTAGCTGCTCAACTTGCTAAGAATATCAATAAGTTTAGTCAGACTAGTGGTATTACTGCTACAGTTAGTGGTGCTGTTATTACCTGTACCGCAGATACCGGTCTCGATTATGCTGTTAAGTTCTTCAGTGAGGCTGCAGATAATACTACTTCCAATATTGCAGTTACTGTAACTGCTGCTAAGCTTGGTGTTGCTGATAAGGCATACGTTCAAGCTCTTGCTCAGAAGTGTATTAGTGACCGTGGTATTAATTATACCGAGCAAATGGGTAAAGAGTTGTATAAAGATTATGCTAACGACGTTGAAGATGTACAATATACTATCTGGAATCTTCGTTATTATAATCCTAAGCATGATCATCGTATTGATGAACCTCTTTATCAAATGCTTCACATTGCAGTTCCTGCTGGTGTTACTATTGACATCAAAACTCCTGATGAAGCTACTACTGCCGCAACTGCTGGTGCAGGTTCAGGTTCTTAAGTTTAATAGGTACTAGTGATTAATTTTGCTAGTACCTTTAACCGTAACTATGGAAGATTTCAAGACTATCGATATTATTGTTCAAGAATCTATACGAAATAGTTCCTATACTTCTGTAGTTATTTCAAGCTGCGTTTTTGTTGTTTATACTTTGATAATTAAATTTATTGATTATTTTAAGTCTAAAGATAAAAATAAACCATTAATAGAAATGGCTGCAGCTATTAAAGAAAGTAATGCAAACATAGTAAAACTTAATAGCGTATTAGATAAGGTATTTCAAGAGTCTGAAAGAAAAGAAATTAGTAAGTGCAAGAATGTAATTGACATTGCTTTTATGGCATTCAAGAGTAGAATTAATCAAGAATGTCAATCAATAATTATTCATAATAATATTGAAACTAACAAAGATTATGTTCTTGACAACATTAGGAAATTAATAACTAACGAATATTACAAACTATATTCTGTTCTTTCTGCTTATGAAATCAAAAACGTTAATGTGGCTTCAAAACTTAAAGAGGAATGGATTAAAGAATTAAATGATTCTGTTATAGCAATTATTTATAACGGTCAAGATAACATTAGCCGCATTGCACAACTTGAAACAAAACTGTTAGTGACTATTAGCAGTTACTCTACATATATTAACAATAAGACATTTAATACATAACGTTTATGTTATACGATGCCGAGTTAAAAGAAAAAATGTTGGACGTACTAGAAAATGGTACGCCCAACATTGTTGATTCTATACAACATCTTATGGATGAAGGATTTGTTCCTAATCATCGTAAATGGTTTAAACTTTCTATGTGTAGCATTATGTTTGATGCTATTGAAAACATAGATGTTTTTACAAAAGAACAACAAGAAAATTTAGAACGAATATATAACAAAGTGTTGTTACTATGAGTGAATTAGTCGAAGTACAGCCCGAATATGTATATATGACTATTCCGGCAGAATATGTTTGTGTTTATCACAAAATACTTGCTATGCTTGCAGATTATGGAGAAGATTTACTAAATGATTGTAAAGCTTCTTGTACTGAAAGAAATAGCAAAATTATAGAATGCTTTAATATGTTTAACTCTGCGGTTGCTGCTAGAAAATTAGGAAAAGAAAAACTTGCAGAAACAATAATTACTTATATTAAAGCTACTATTAATCAACTTTATAAAGGTAATCAAGAATCTCCAGGCTTCATCTTCCCTATAGATGAGAATGGACATCTTAAAGCTTTCGTGAGTTGTAAAGATAGATATAAATTTGAAATAAATTCAGATGATATGCACTTATATGAAAGTCTTCATGGAGACAGTGCAGATAATACTAACGAATAAAATAATATCATTATGAAATTACAATTAGACGATTATGGTAAAGTTTGTGTCACAATAGAAGAGGACTATTGGGATATAAACAAAACGTACGAAAAAATTACTATAGTTGAAGTTGCTGATTTGTATAGAACTTATATTTCTAGAAAAGATGTTCCTGCTGGTACAGAATTAAGTAATAGAGAATATTGGATTCCTTTTAGTTCATTGCAAGAAAATGTTGCAGTTGCTTATACAGAATTTACAACAAAATATGGCACTAAATTAAATTTACTTAATAATTCTGTTGAAGACCTACAAGAAGCTTTAACATCTTTAAGAAATAGTATTGTAGATATAGTTTCTAATTATTTTACTACACCCGAAGATGTAAATGCTATTGTACAAACTTATTTTAGCAGATTAAATTCCTCTATAGGCGAGCTGCAAACATCTGTTAATAATACAAATACAAATTTAGCTAATGAAATTACTAGAGCAACAAATAAAGAAACAGAATTAGAAACTTCTATTTCTTCGATACAAAGCAATATAGATACCAAAATTGCTCAACAAGTTGCTGCTACTATTGCTCAATCAGAATCTAGTTTAGAAGTATTGCAACAATTAGCTGAGTTTATTAATTCTGACGCAGCTACTGCATCTCAACTTACTGCAAGATTAACTAATGCAGAAAGAGATATTGCTGATGTAAAAGAAGATATTGAACAAGCAAATTCTCGTATTACAGAGGTGAATAGCAATATTAGCAATGTTTCTTCTTCTGTTACTGCTGAACGGTCAAGAGCAATGACTACTGAAGATGAATTACGTACTGGAATATTCAATGAAAGAACTAGAGCTATTGCAGCAGAAACTACATTAAATTCTACAGTTAGTCAATTAAATGAAACTGTACAAACTAATAAAACTAATACAGATAAACAACTTACTACATTGGAAGAATCTGTTGCTAGTAATGTTGAAGAACTTAATGAAAGAATTGATAATATCGGAGAAGATGCCTTAAATAACTTAAAAACTATTAACGGTAAAAGTTTGAAAGGTAAAGGCGATTTAGCTATTAGTAGTACAGGAATTGTTAATCTAACACAAGAACAATACAATAATCTTACAGAAATCGACCCTGATGTAATATATAATATTATTGATGCTAGAGAAGTTGATTTAGAAGATTATGTTCAAAATGAGGAAGTTTATAAGAAAGAAGACATCGACGAAGGTTATTATACAAAACATGAAGTTGCTGATTTGTTAACTGCTTTAAAAAATGAATTAAGATTAGAATTTGCAGGTGCATATATCACAAATGCACAACTTATAGAAAGTTATGTTAATAAAACAGAACTTGCTGAAAAATGTTATACTAAAACAGAAAGTGACAATCGATATAGACTTAAAACTGAAAGTTACACAAAAAGCGAAATTAATAATATTGTTGAAGGTATAACAAACAATTCTTCTGATAATCAGACTATTTCTGAAATGCAGTCAACAATTAATAATTTGCAATCAACTATCACTTCTTTACAAAATAGAATCACACAATTAGAAAATAGTCAAAATAATTCTGGTGATAATACTAATACAGGTGATAACACAGGTGGTAATACTGATAGTGGTAATACAGACGGTAATACAGGCGGTAATACAGACAATACACAAACTAGTACAGGAAGTGTTAGTGGTAATGTGACACATGATTACAGCGGTATAGAAAATGCTACAATAAAATCTATTGCTGAAAATTCTTCATTAACAGCAGCTATTACAACAATTGACGAAAATGGAAATATTGTTGATAATCTCGAAGCAACAGATTTAAATAATGCTATAACATTAACTCCAACACCTTATAGAATTGATTTGAAAATAACTAATGTTCAAGGTTATGGAGAATTACCTTCCGGTTATACATACGTTGTATTCGCAAATGAACATGACGGAAATACATTGTCGACAGGTCGTCCTAATGTGATGTCTAGTCCTATTGACTATTATATAGAAAGTGTAACATCTCAAATACCTACAGAATTGAATTATGAAGTATATGCTGTAAAAGATGATGATGTAGATTATAACAATCTTTCTTTAGTAGATATTCAAGATAGTGTAAGCAACGGCAATAGTTTCTTATTGCCTTCTATTTATTTAACTATTAATAATATGTAATTATGTTTTTAGTTAATAATAAAAGAATGAGTAACCTTGAAGGTGCTCAACCTATACGAAAATTAATGTATCGAGGAGAAGTCGTTTGGAAAGCTATCGTTGCTGCTGTAACATCGTGTTTTGGCATGGGTTATTGGGACAATGATGCTCCTTGGAATAACGACGATGCTTGGAGTAATTAACTTTAAATAAAAATAATTATGGCAAAAACTGATAAAACATACGCCGATATACCTAATTTTAGTGAAGATTGGAATAATAGTTCTACTGAAAATATACCTTATTCTGGTGATTCAGTTCAAAAGTTTGTTAAAAACAAACTAAAAGAAAGAGCCACAAAAATTAATGTGGTCAAAGGAACTAAAGACCCTACAAAATTAGCTGTAGTTTTATATGGTGAAAACGATACTGGTGAACAAGTAGAATTAGACAGAAGTGATGAGTTTAAAACAGGAGAAGAAAGTACTGATAATAAAATTGTAGTTAATAGAGTTACTACTGAAAATCCTGTTATTAAAAAAGGAGATGTTGTTAAATTTACTTTCTTTTATGACCATGTAGACCCAAGTGGTGTAAGTACCGGTATTGGTGCTACGGCTGTTATTACTGTACGACACGGTTCTACAGCAAATAGTTATAGCATTAATTTGACTCCTAATAAAAATTATATTATCGACCCTAGTCAATATTTAGTAGAAGGTTCTAATACAGTTCAAGTTAAAGTTACAACAGATGACCCTGACAATCCTATGACAGGTACTGTTCAATGGACATGTATTGTTACTGAACTTATATTAACTTCGGAATTTGATATTACTCATGGCGGCTCGCCCGTAGTAAGAGGTGATATACTTACTGTTGATTATGGCATTCAAGGTAGCGGTACTATTGTTACCAAACTATATCTTGACGGTGTAGAAACTGAATCTAAAACTGGTATTACTCAAGCTGGTTTGTTTACAGTAAATACTTCTACATTAAATAGAGGTGTTCATACAATTCAACTTGTAAGCGAACTTGATAATTCAGGAACTATTCTTCGTAGTAATTCTATTGAATTTGTTATTACTGTAACTGATGAAACATATCTTCCTGGTTTAGCTGCAAGATTTGATTATGCAGATGGACGAATTATTTCAGATATTTCAGCTACTTTAGTTGTAGAACAATATTCTGAGTTTGTTTTGCCTTATACAGTATATAATCCTGTTTTGACAGGAACTGTAGTAGTTGCTGAAGAAGCTACAGCTCAAATATATGCTGATGGTAAAACATTGAGTACTTCTACTTTGGCTGCACAATATGATGAATTTTCTTATAAATTTACAGATTGTGGGTCTCATGCTGCTTCTCTTTATGCTATCAATCCTAATGATATTAGCGTAAATACTGCATTTAATTTTAATATTGAAGTTTCTAAATCAGATATTAATATTGTTGAGCCTGAAGGAAATGTAGAACTCGTACTTTCTGCTATGGGTAAAACAAATACGGCATTAGATAAAGATTCTTGGAGTTACGGAAATATTAATACTACATTTGAAGGAGTATCTTTTGAAAATGGTAGTGATGGTTGGAGCACTGATGCAGATACAATAAATGCTCTTACATTAACAAATGGAGGTAAAGCAGTTATTGGATATAAGCCTTTTGATTCAGCATTAGCTATGACTGAAGCATTTTCATTAGTTATAAAATTTAAATCAAATGTTGTAACTAATGAAGACAGTGCTATTATTGATATCATGAATGCTAATGGTCGTGGTTTGAAAATTACGTCTCAAGAAGTTACTGTAATTACTTCAGATAATAATTCTCTTACCAGACAATTTGCTTATGGAACAGAATATGAAATAGCTATTGTAAATAATGTAACCGCAAACAACAATTCTAGCACATATGTGAAGAGGCATTCTGGTATGCTTTATCTTTACATAAATGGTGAACTTTGTGGTGCATTGCAGAAAGGTGCTAGTGAAAGTTTGTTCCACACTAATGCCGCAAATATTACTATTGATGGCACTTATGCTAAAACTAGTGCATATACAATTCGTGCTTATAGAAGATCTCTTACTCCTGATGAAGTATTTAATCTTTATCTGATTGATATAGGAGATAATACAAAAATGCTTGAATTGTATGAAAAGAATAATATCACCGATGATTCTGGTATTGTAACAATTGATAAAGTTAAAGCTCAAGCTACTGTGCCTTATATGATTATTACCGGTAATACTAGTGGTATGTCTACACTTTTATATGCAGCTGCTGTAAATAATAAAAAATCTAAATATGATTTACAAATAGATGCTAATACTCCTGGCGAAATTCTTTTTGTTAATCCTTTGATTCCAGCATCAAACTTTCATCTTATAGGCGGTTGCATTAGACTTCAAGGTACTTCTTCTTTAGCATATCCTATTAAGAATTATCGTATTTATATGAAAGATAGCAACAAAGTTGCTGGAACTTTATACTTAGGATGCGATGAATATGGCGATGGTGGAGAAATTCAGAAAAAACCCAAATATGCACTTCGTGGATACAATGGAGAAACTCCTTCTATTCCTGTTGATTGTTTCTGTTTGAAAGCAGATTATGCAGAATCTTCTTCTTCTCATAATACTGGTTTTGCGGTTCTTATTAACAATGTACTCAAACGTGCCGGCGAAGAAACTCCTGCTCAAAAGTATAAAGATGAGAGTTATCCTTATGATGTAAGAACTACTGTTGATGGTTTCCCAATTTATTTGTTTTATAGAAAAACATTAGCTGATACTCCTACATTCTTAGGTAAATTTAACTTTAATAACGACAAATCTACAGAAGCTGTATTTGGATTCTTGAATATTCCTGGTTATCACATCGACAATGAAGGCAATCCTTCTGATTGGATTACTTCTGTGTTTAATGGAGAAAATCCTACAGAATGTTGGGAGTTTAAAAATAACTCTAATCCTATGGGTGGTTTTCACTTTGACCAAGCAAGTGAATATAATGGTGTTAAAAATTACGACTTTACATCATTTACTACATCTCAAGATGAACAAGGTAATATTGTACGTAATTACGATTGGCTTGATTGTTGGGAAGCTAGATTTCCTGATGACGATGATAGAAATGCTGAATATGAATCTGGAGAAAGACGCCCTACATATCTTGAAGCTTTAGCTACATGGATTAGTAGTACCGATACTTCTGTTGCAGGACTTAGTGCTGCAGAAATAGCTGCTCGCAAAACAAAATTCACAAACGAATTAAAAAATTATTTTGATATCGATTATCTTTGTGATTATTATGTATCTACAGTTATTGTAGCAGCAGTTGACCAACAAATTAAAAATTCTATGCTTGGTTTCTGGTATAATCCTGACGCTGAGAATGTACCAGTAATGGGTAAAGTTAGAGGTTATTTTATTTTTTATGATAATGATACTATTCTTGGTGTTCGTAATGATGGTCAATTGAAATATAAATGGGATGTTGATGAAAATACTATAGACCCTGAAACTAATTCGTTTGCTTATGCAGGTGCTCGTAGTACACTTTGGGTAAATCTTAGAACTCAATTTGCAAGTAAAATTCAAGAGGCTTATCTTAGACTTCGTGGTGCTAATAAGTTTAGTTTTGATTCAATGTATGAAGCATTTACTATTAATCAAACAGATAAGTTCCCCGAAAGAATGTATAATATTGATGCTGTAAATAAATATATTTCTCCTCTTACTGAAGGTGTAGAAATGATTGATGGTAGTATTCAAAAATATAGTTATCTCACCTCTCTACAGGGCAGCAGAAAATATCATAGAAATTGGTGGGTGCAGAATCGTCTTGATATGCTTGACGCTACATATCTTGCTGGAGATTATAAGAGTACTCAATTAAGTTTTAAAGGTACTAACATTTCTTCATATGTTAAAAAGATTAGTGTAGTATCTATGCGTGATTGGTATTATGCTATCGAAGCAGATATTATTGGTAATGCAGCTAAAACTGATTTAGTAAGAGCTAATGAAACTTGGGAATATTCTTATAATGGTACATTCCAACAAGGTTCTATTTGGCATTTATACGGAGTAAAGTTTGCTAAGAAAATAGATGTATCTTTGTTTTCTCCCATTTATCATGATTTTACATTAATGTTGTTACCTTATTTGGAAGAATTAGTTCTTGGTACAGTTAATGCTACTATTACAGAATATACTACAGGTAATATAGAAATTGGTGAAAATCTTCCTTTGTTGAAAAAAATCAATGTCAGCAATCATATTTTAATGACAAGACTTGATTTAAGTAAATGTTCTCAAATTGAAGAGTTTGATTGCACAGGTTGTACAGAACTAGCTAATGTTGTTCTTCCTACAACTAATACTCTTAAAACAGCTATTTACGGTTCTGGTATTCAAGTTATTACTTTAATTAATAAAAAGAATGTAGAATCTATAACAGCCGAAAGTTTTGATAATATTACTACTATCACATTAAACAATAGTAATAGTACATGTATTGATTTTGTATTTGATATATTAAATGATAAATTGTCTTAATATGGCACAATTAGAAACAGTTAATTTAGTATTTGGGGCTAGTCAATCAGCCCCGAATACTATCAGTTATAATCAAGCAGTTATACTTACTAAACTTGCAGAACAATTTAATGCAGGTAATATAACAGGTAGTTGCTCTGGTTGGATAACAGTAGATAGATTATATAAATCTCAATATGTATTACTTCGAAATCTTGGAGTTAATATTGCTAGTCCTACGTTTGAAAATTGTTTAGATGATAATTTTACAATTGATTCTATTCTTAATAAAACAATTTATGAAGGTCAAAGTATTGCTTTAAGTTCTAATAATATCAGTAATGATGTTTTGACTTATTCAATGAATTCTTCTACAGATATCGCTATTGTATCTAAAGACGAAACTACAACAGATAGTTATATTAAAGGTAGAATAAATCTTAGAAATAATAGCATTGTTGTTCAAGCTGCAAGTCAAAATGATAGTTGGACAGCTAGAGTAACAGTTCACGCTACTCCTACTTATAATTATATTGACAATAATGGACAACGTCAGATTGTACAAGGAAATAGCGTAGCTACTGTACTTACAGTAACAGCAACAGCTGTAACAAATATTGTCATTACAGGTCCGGATATGGTTAATGCAGGAGAAACAGTAGTTTATAATGCTACTTTAAGACCTGCGGCATCAACTAAAATATATAGTTCTGTTACATGGACTTCATTGCAAGACGGCTTTATAAATAACAGTAATAGTTATAAAATCAATGGAGATAATCCTACAGATACTATTACAGCTACAGTTACTTTATATGGCAGTACGTTAAATGCAAGTAAAAATATTACATTAGGTGTTGAATTATTGAATGACACAGATAAAAATCCTCAGATGTTTGCAATTATTAAATCTGCGCTCAATCTTAATGAAGATGTACATTCGTTTAGTGTGGTAGATGCTATGAATGCAGATAATGATGACGCTGATGCTATTTTTACTGCATTAACTAATAATACAACAACTGTTACCAATCATATTCCTAAAGCGCCTACTCAATTATATGATTTTTCTGAATTTAAGTATTTTACTAATGTTACAGGAATTAGACTAAATGACGAAAACGCTAACTTGGATTTAATAACACACTCTAGAATAGCTGTTAATAAAATTATATTTCCTGATAGTCTTAAAAAAATAATAGCTATTAGTTTTCCTTGGATTGATGGAAATTTTGATACAAAAAACATTGTATTATGGAAAATAACAGGAAGAGGCAATACTGTTATAAAATGTACAGGTACTTTACGCTTTTCTTGTACTGAATTGAAAGCTAATGCCAATTCTTTATACGTTTATTGTGATACAATAACAAAAATTCCTGATAGTTGTTCGCACGAAATTATATTTAATATAGATATCAACGATTCTTTTGATTTAACAAACGTTGAATATTATGACTTAAATAATATTGTATTTACTTTAAGAAATGCTGATACAGTTATCTTACCTGAAAATATTACTAGTATACCAATCTTTGCAGAAAGTCATTGTTTACAATATTTTAGAGTAAACAATATTGACAGTGTTAATCTTCCTTCAAAAATTAATACTCTTAAGAATCAGGCTTTTAAAAACTGTATTTCTTTAGCTATGACTGACATAACCAATATTAAAACTATTGGAAATCAGGCTTTTTCTGGTTGTGTTAATTTGAATATACAACAATTAGGCACAAATATTGTTAGTATTGATACGGAAGCTTTTAAAGGATGTATCGGTTGTTTTACTAATAATAAAATCGAAATTAATTTTGCTAATACTGTAAGTTCGGTTTCGCTTACTACATTTTCACGACTTATTTTTACAAATAAAGTAATTAAAATTTTTGGAAACGGAATAACAACAATTAAAGCTAATACTGATCAAAATTCAGCTAATGCAGTATCATGTTTTTATGATTTAAGAAATTTAACTCATTTAACAAGTTGCTCATTAAGTGGTGCTGTTAGTTCTTCATATGTTACACCTTTTATAGATTTTACAAATATTAATAGATTGATTTCTTTAACAAACAGTAGTATTCAAGATAATATTCAACGAATCTATGTTCCTGATGTTCTATTATCACAATATAAAGCTGCTACTAATTGGAGTAATTATGCTGACCGAATTTATGGTAAATCTCAATTTGTTGCAGATGCTCTTGCTACAGGCGTGGGTGATTGGGATTCTGAAAACAATGAATGGATTACTCATCCTTACGATGATGATTATACTTACGGTTTGCCTACTTGGACATTAGCAGCAGATGTTTAACTAAAATTTAATTATTATGGAAATAAATAATAATCGATTAACAGCATCAACTAATAAAGTTCTTAAATGTAAAATAGATAATATTATTTATAGTAACGAAATTACTATGGGTAAAACGTTCTATCGTAACGGAACTTATGTACCAGAAGGTATTCAAACAACCGCAAACGATTATGAAGAAATTTGGGGATTTGATTTTGAAAATACTTTTGTTACTAGTGATGCTAAAACTTATGAACAATTAACTACAGATTTAATTCGTGTTAAATATTCTTTAGATGCAGAATTAGCTCTTCTTGCAAATATTCGAACAGATGCCAATAAATATAAACAAGAAGAAGCTGATTTTCAAACTTGGAGAACAAAATGTAAACAAAAAGCAAAAGAATTGTTTAATATTAATTAACTAGCAAACTCTTGTCGATGTCGAAAATAATTTTTATCTTTGCATCGACAAGAGTATTTATGTTAAACTTTATATTGTTCATGAAATTAAACACGCGCAATCTCATATATGTAAGTTTTTTAATGTTGCTAAAAACGGAGAAGATGCTGCTTATTTTTGTGGTTATTTGGCTAAATATATGTTTTGGAATATCATAAAAATTCTTAAAAATTATATATAGGTATTGTATATATAATATTTATTATTTATATTTGCACCGAACAATATAAATCAATAAAGTTAATGTTATGGAAATAATTAATGAAATTCTTTCTAAAACTATTGATAGCTTTGATTTTGCGTTAGTAATCGTCATAAATATTGTTACTTATTTAACAATAGTTATTGCTGAAGCAATTAAAGGTTCTGCTGTTAAAACTTGGAGTAAAAGAATTATTATGATTGTATCTTGTGTTTTTGTTGGAATTATATATACACTTTTTGATGGTTACAACCCAAAACTTATTCTCAATAGTTGTATTCTTGCTCCTGTAGCTTGGAGTTGGTTAGGAAAACCTATTTGTAATTTTCTTAAAATAGATTATAAAAATAAAGATTGAACAATGGCTTCTCTTAATCAATTAGTTAGTGAAATGGCACATTCTCTAGGACAGCCTAATAATACAGCTCTTAGAGAAAATTTAAAACTACTCATTATTCATACTCGAAATGAAGTTATTAGACATAGTTATGAAAATCATAACTACATGGATAAAGGACTTCAACAAAGAGTTGTAGTTAGTGTAAAAGAAGTGAATGACGGAGATGTTATATTACCAGAAGAATATAATGGTGGTATAAATCTTATTTTAAGAACTGAGCAGAAAGTTCCTAGACCTGTAAGACTTGTAAATAATCTGCCTTTTATGAGAGTTAGTACTAGAGGGTTTAAAACAAATGTTGAAATACCTTTCATTAAAGAAACTAGTGCTAGATTTAAAAGTGTTCTTCCTGGAATGAGAGGACTTGCTGCTTATGATTACATTAATGAATATCTTTATATTTTTCCTTCTGATTGTAATGATAAAGTTAGAGATTTAAAAAAGATTGTTATTGAAGCACCTTTTGAACATCCTACTGAAATTGTAAGACTTAATAATGAAGGTGCTGAATATCAATTTATGGATGATGATAACGAATGGTTACTATCAGAAGATATGATAGGACAAATTAAAGATATTATAATTAAGCGTGATTTATTACAAAATCATCGAGAAACAAATGAAATTCCAAATGTAACAAAACTAAGGTAACATGAAAGATAATAACGAAGTTAATTTTCCTAAACGAGAGCATGCTTTTAATATCAATAACTTTTATAGTGAATTAAAAGATGATTATAATCAAAAGTTATCCGAAGCAATGGATTTGCTTGCTTCTAGTAAAGATAAATTAGAGCACGCCCGTAGAAAGGTAGAAAACCATGAAGATGAGTACAAAACCAGACTAGACATTGTTCTTGCTGATTATGAAGAATGGAAAGAAAATAAATATATTGATGGAACTCTTTTAAACAAAGCTAATTTTATTCATAGAAATCGTAAAGATGATAATGAATTAAATTTGATTTTACCATTGATAAAATATAGTGCTTTACTTAAAACTATAGCTGCTTGTGAGAAAAATGTTAATGTTTATTACAAAATCTTGTCTTTAGATTTGAAATCTTTTAGACAACTTTGTAGGATTTATTATTATGAAGTACAGCATCAACTTATAGCTAATGGCTATGGTTATAAATTAGCAGGTAGATTAGGTTGGGTTTGTATTAATAGAGTTAAAAATACAAATGACGGCGGTTATAAAATTATTGATACAAAAGCTACAAAAGCTAAAGAAGAAGAAACAAGAGCTGCCGGAAAGAAAGTTTATAATACAGACGAAGCTGCATATTATAAAATGCATGGTCTTAAATATGATGCTGTTGATTGCACTGTTTATAATTATGTAAATGCTACTTATGAAGTAGATGTAATCAATCCACAAATTAAACACTTTGGTGCTAAATCAGGTGCTTTAATATTTGACCCAGCAGATACTTGGTCACATCATCTTCGAGGTTATACAGTAGATGATATACTTAAAGAATCAAATGGAATATTAAGAAATATTACTTGTTTAGACATTCCATTTAGAACTAAAATCAATTGTTGTCTTAAATTAGACAACACGTTATATGTTAATTTTATAAGAAATGAAAATCAAATCTCTATTGCCGCTGGAAAGAATCGTCGCAAAGGTAGATAATGATTTTAACATTGACCAAAGCGATTGGATTCCTAGAGCTGCTGCTTGGACTATAGATTGTCTAAGCATATTAAAGTGTGCTCCTTATCAACGTAAAAGAGAAAGATGTGATGTTATTGATAGAGTTGCTAGATGTAAAAATCTAACGAACTCTAAATCAATTAAAGTTTATGACGACCACGGTTGTGAAATAGATAATGCAACTGGAGAAGATGCAGTAAGCGCATTTGGTTGTTTTGAAAGTGCAGACAACACATCCTTCTACGGGGGAGATAAAAAGTGGAGCGATGAAGAAATAGCTATATTTACAAATAGTGCTGATGTTAGAGAACGTTTGAAAGTTGGCAGAAGTTGTGTAAATCATAATAAAAATTTTGTTGTTACAGCAAATAATATGATTGAATTAAACTTCGATGCCGACTTTATTGTTGTTGAATATTTCGGTGTTGCTACATACTATAGTGAATATTTTAATGAAGATGTTCCTTATGTTTATGATAACGGTCTTCTTCTCGAAGCTATTAGTTGGTATATTATGATGCGAATACTTCAAAGAGGTTATAAACATCAAGTATTTACTCTCACAGGTCCTGAACCTGTTAATCCTTATATCCAATTTAATAAGATTAAAGATAATGCTATCGCAAGTGTGAAGAAAGATTTGCGTAGTGGTAAGGATAATGAAGGATGGAATAATTTCTTCTATAATAGTACATTCTTACCTAGATTATATTATGGAAATCGTTAAAGAATTAAACTTAAATAAGAATCCAAAACAGTATAAGAACAATAGTATGTTCTTTGCTAAGAATGTTAAGCTTGATGAAAACGGAACTTGTATTGTAAGAGACAATGGTATTGAAGAAGTAAAAATTATAAAAGACACATTAAATGGTACTAGTTCTTTAGATACAGGTTCGATAATAGCTTGTTTTGCTACAATTAACGAACTTATATATTTTGTAAAAATAGAGCGTAAAATGTGGGATGACGACGCAAATAATGGAGAAGGTGGTGATGTTATAGTACGTTGTTTGAGAGTATATCGTTATAATGAAGACACTAAAAAAATTATTCGATACCATACTGAAATTACATGGAATAAAGATTATCAAATTTCGTTTGATTATCTTTATAATAACGGAAACGAATTGATTATTTCATTTTCTTTATACGAAGATATTGCTAAAGATAACGATATTACTAAACTTAAAAGCATAAATCTTGGAGAGTTTAGCGAAATGTTGTCGAAAAGTATCGTTGATGATAATAATATAAATGCTTATGATTATACATGGGGTAATGATTTTGATAAAAATATACAAAATGTTTTTAATATAAATCATGATATTCCTTTTTGTCAATGCAAATCTGAAATAATTCCTTCAAAAAATATTATTTGTGGAGTTTATCAATTTTTTATAAGATATGAAATTAATACATTCGGTAAAAGTAGAGATGAATATACTAAATGGTTTCCTATTGGAAAAGAATTGTATGCTGTGAACTTAGAAAGTATGCAAGCGTATGACCATTATTATGGTTCACATGGTGTAACTCTTGGAAGTGTTTTAAAAAATAATATAAATAATAAAGCATTTAATTCATATCAATTACAATTAAACTTTGTTAATAATAATTTTGATATTTCTTCATTTCAAATAGGATATGCTTGTAAACATGAAGATAGTATTGATTGTAGAATATGGAAATCATTTAAACTGCAATTTAAACGGCAAGATGCTGTTACTTATACTTTACAGTTTGATGATAATGTTTTAACAAACAAAAATGTTGTATCTATTGATGATATTACTGATAGTGTTTTTAATTTATATAATGTAAAAAACATAATAAATAAAAATAACAGATTATATATCAGTAATTACAAAGAAGATAATGTTACAGATTTATCTACTTACGCCAATAATATAAAATATAATTATAATTTCGAAGATAACAATGTAATTTCATATGATGAAAGTGTTGCATATATTGCATCAATACTTTTTAAATGGAGACATAGTTCTGCCGATGATGATTATGAACCTTTAACAATAGATAAAAACACACAAACTATTTATTCGCGGGGTGACACATTTGAAATAAGAAACGAATTAGAAAATAAATTTTCTAATTCATCGATAGTGTTTAAAACAGAAGATGGTATTGAATTAAATACAATACGTCTTCAAGTGACTGCATTTGTACCTAATACTAGACTTTGGTATTTAAGATTTGTGCCAGAAGATGACCAGACTAGAACAGATTTTACAATAAAACTTTGGGATACTGATAATAATTATCTTGGAGATTTAACTGTTCAACATATGACAATGAGTAAAAATGTAACTGTTGAAGATAATTCTCGATTAATTATGAGCGGTCAAAATACATTATTACCTTATACTCCTTATAATTTTTATGTTCATTATGTTAAATCTGATGGAACTTATACTGATGGTTATCCTATTTCTGAAAAAGATTATGAATCTAATAAATATGTAACAAATAAAGACGGAAATCATTTTAAAGTAACTCCTTCTGGTATAAAAGATAATATTGAACATAAAATTAGTGTATCTTTTACAGTTACTGATCCAATACCTCCTGGTTATGTTGGATATTTTATATCTTATGAAAAACCTGAATATATATTAAAATATCAAGCGTATGTAGAATCTGTTGAAACTGCTATTAGTGGACGAACTATATTATATTTGAATGTTACTGAAGTAAAACTTTTATTAGAGCATTATCAATCTAAATATATTATTTTTATACAAAATAATGAATTACACGAATATTCTATATACGATGCTGAATATAATATTTCAGATTTTGCATCACATACGATAGGTAAACAAAGTATAGTTAGAGTTGTTGTTAACGACGCTGATAATCCTGCTTCTGAAATAACACAAGGTTCTAAAATATTTTTAAGTAATCATTCTATTAAAAATAATAATTCAAACAATATAGAAATTGATGATATATATACATACAAAGTCAAAACACTAATTAGATTAACAGATGTTATTACTTCAACTATTACTCCAACTAACGGTATAATATCAGAAGATATTTGTGATTTTAATTATGATAGTTTTTATGCATTTGTAAACGATTTTGTATTTAAAACAAATATTTTTATTTCAGATGATGGTCAAGTATATTATATGTCTTCTAATTCTATAAAATTAAAAGAATATGAAGATTTTCAATATGTTGATATATTAAAGTTTTCAAAATATTCAAAATATAATTTATCTGCAATAAATTATAAAACTAATCCTACAAATAAAATAGCTGTTCCAAATAATGGTACTGACAAATATTTATCAATATATTATGCTCCATCTGATTTAACTGATTTATTTCAACTACAATCATGTTATGTAAATAAAAATAATATTAAAACTTATTTAAATTATATCAACCGTCCTGGAACATCAACAATTTTTGATAATACTATTAGACGTAGTGATGTGTATGGTGATGAAGCTTATTCTAATGCTTGGAAGAATTTTAGAGCTGCTCAATATAAAACAATACTTAATAAAAAAGGTAAAATTACAAAACTTGTAAGTTTGTCTAATAATATTATTATTCATAAAGAAGGTTCGTTGTTTATATTAGACGCAGATAATAAACTTCAAGCTATTAATAGAAATGTAAATCTTGCATCTATCGACATGTTTGAACTTGACGCTAAAGAAATTACAGATAGCGATAACGGTAGATGCGGATTAGGCAAAAAAAATCATTCTATTGTTACTGATGTAGGTTATGTATTTTATAGTGAATCAGATAAAAAAATTTATTCATATACTGGAAAATTAGCTATATTGTCACAACCTTTAGATTATATTTTAAAAAATATAACAATAGATGATTGTAATTTTGCATTTGATATTGAAGAAAACAGAATATTTGTATGTATTACCACAAACATCAACACTATTACATTAAGTTATAATATTATAACAAGTTCTTTTGTTAGTTTGCATGATATGTTTTTTGTAAACGCTGCAACTACAAACAAAAATTTATATTATTTACATGACAACATTGTGTATAAACCAACTAAAGACAGAGAAGTAAATACATACAATTCTTTGGAATTAGGAGAAGATAATTTGTTTTGGATGGAAAGAGTAAATGATAAAGCTTATAGAATTATAGACATTGTTTGCAATTACGATTATGAAAAAATTAAACAACTCGAAAGTATTGTATATAGTTTATATCAATTAGGAGCATTTGTTCCTTCAAAATATCAAGCTAATAATGCTGAAACTATCCCTTATCCAGGATATAAAATTCTTATTTATTCTGATGATTGTGCTACAGAAGAAAATGACATTAGTGATATGACTAATGGTAAAGAATTAGAAACAGGTACTAGACCTAATAACAAACTTGATATAGATAGTTACAAGTATCCTACTCTTGATAGAGGAATGTGGCATTATAACTATTTTAGAAATATTAAATCAGATATTGTAGTTAATGGTAAATTACATACTGATGAAAAAAATAACGGAGGTCATACTTTACATGTTGATGCAAATGCTTTATACGGATATAGTTCTGATAATAATTCTTTAATTTATGGTAAATATATTGTAATTAGATTTATTATTCCTAATAATGTAAACTTTAGACTTGAAACATTACAATTCAATATAAATTAATATGAAATATTCTTTAAAAAGAAAACAAGAAAGACCTAAAGCATTTTTTGGTTTAGGTGCAGCATTAGTTGGTGCTGCTGCTTCTTTAGTTGGTGCTGGAATAGGAGCTTATAGTTCTTATCGTTCTAGAAAACAACAAGAAGAAGCTATGGCTCATCAAGCTGCTTTAGAAGAGGCTAATAGTCTTACTGACCAAATTAATACTGGTGTTCAAAATCAAGATATTATTAATAGACAAATGTTAAGCACTCCTTCTGCTGCTAAAGGTGGAAGATTTACTTTAAAAAGAGATATATACAGCTCGCCCGTAGAGAGAACTCCTTATATCACATCTAAACGTGGTTCTTTTATTCCTGTTGGAGATGGACTTAATTATATTGTTGGTCCTAAGCACGAACAAGGTGGCATCAATGTTGATTTCCTCTCTAAAGGCGGGAAGAAAAAACTTGGTGTAGAAGTTGAAGGAGGTGAAGCTGAATTTAAAAAAGGTGGTGCTATGTATGTTCTTAGTGCTCAACCTTATCTTGGTATGAATGGTATTAGTCCTAGTCAACTCGCTGTTAATGGTATTGTTCCTAAAGAAGTTGCCTATAATTTGCAGGAGCAAAATAAATCGATAATGGGTAAATCAAACGATAAAAACTCTCTGTTAGCCCCTCACATTGGCTACAATCAATTTGGATACCCAAGCTTAGGAAATGTAAGCGGAGCGAGATTCATGCAATTAGGCGGCGAAAAATCACAAAATACACAGGATGGGAAAAAGGCTAAAGGCAGATATAAGTTTAAAAAAGTTGTTTTATCTGATGAAGAAAAGAAAAAATTATTATCAGGTGATGAAACTAATACAACAATGGCTAAAGCAAATAATACTGTTACTAAAAAAACAGATGAATCAAAACCTTCAAAACAAAATAATGAGCATAAAGGTTTGTTGTATAGTTTAGCGCATTCTAAATTTCATAATGGACAACTTCCTTCAATATCTGCTATATATAATATAATAGCAAATCAAATACGTAAAAGAGCAAATATTGATGACGATGAACATTTTGTTTCTAATACTGGTGTTAAAAGTATATCTGAAGAATCTACACCGTCTGAAGAATCTACACCATCTGAAGAACTTACGCCATTAGAGTATTATCAAACTACATACGAAAATGGAAGAAATAATGATACTATACCTTTAAGAAATCCTAGACAATATATTATACCTGAAAATTTAGATTTAAGTAAACACAAATTAGGTGTTAGAAATCGTGGAGATTATAATCCAATAACTACACAAGGAGCTGTTGTTACAGCCATGCATCCTTTTGTAACTTATGAAGAAGCTTTAAAAAATCCTAATTCTGTTAGTATAGCTAAAGGTATTGCAGAAAATTATATGGGAGTAGATTCTTTAGGTAATTTTAAAATAGGTCCATTTGAAGATTTCGGACCTGGTGATAAATTAACAAGAGTGTCTTCTAATGATGTAGAAGGTGTATATCGTGATGCTAAAGGAAATATGGTTGATAAAAAAGCTCCATTTTTCGGACCTACTACTACTAGACGTATTCGCGGTATGAAAGTTGTCGGAAAAGATAGTCCGAGTTATGTATTAAACATATCTAGCAACTCTAATAGAAATTATGACACTTACGGTACAATTACTGGAGGTAGAACATTAATTATGGCTCCTAATTCTACACCGAAATTAGTAAGTGGTAGTGTTAATAAAATATTACAAGATATAGAAGACGAAAAACGTTATAATTCTGCTAATTATGTAAAAATGTTTACTATGGATAATGGTCAATTTAGTACAGGTTTAAGAACTTACGACGGTCAATTAACAAAACAAGATTTAATAGATTACGATGCTAGAAATTTTGGAGATAGTGGTAATTTTTTATATATAATAAACAGACTTGGTGGCAAACATCCTCTTAGAAGTATAGCACGAGGTGGAGGAAAAATATCTTTATCTAGACCTAAAGCAAAAGACGGCTTTTATTATAATAGTGATATTGAAGAATTTTTAAAATATGATTTAGGATTTGACCCTAACACAGGAACACTTTGGGATAAAAATAATCCAAATAATAGAATAAATATCGATACGTTATATGCGGTTAATCCCAATGTAGCAGAAGCACTTGTTGGACAGTTAAACTTATCTGATGACAATATCAGTAATAATTCTGCAATGAGCCGCTATAAGAATTATGGTTCTGCTTACAAAAAGCAAAATTATAATTATGCTGGTTATTTACAAAGACATCCTGATTATGGAACTTCTATTGTTACACCTAATGTTCAATCTCAAAATCAAACTGAAACAAAAAATGCAGAAAGTAATAATTCTGCAATGAGCCGTTATAAAAATTATGGTTATGCTTTTGCAAGTCAAAACTATGGAGCTCCTAATGTTCAATCTCAAAATCAAAACAAAGCAAGAACTACAGGAAGTACAAATATTTTAGCTAGTGATTATTATATAACTCCTGGAGTTGGTGGTGGAATTAGAGGCAGAAATAGAGGTAACTATTCTATTGCTTATAATACTATAATGGGTATACAAAAATTAAATCGCGCAATACAGAATATTATACAGCAAAATCACGAAAATGCTTCAACAAATCAATCTGTTGATAATCAATCTGTTAATAATCAATCTAATTTAGCAATTAATCCTAATACTACAATAACAGATAGCACAACAGTTACTCCTAAAGATACAACAATAAATAGTACAGAAGTTCAACAACCCACTACAATTAATCCTTCGCAACCCACTACAAGTAATCCTTCACAAAGTTATAGAAGTATTACTAGACCTAATTTAGGATTTATAACTGATGAATCAAATTTTGGTGGTATAAAAAAGATGAATGAAAGATTAAAAGACCCTGGTTATGTAGGTCCTTTCTCTGCTATAAAACAAACTAATATAAAAACGCAACTTCCTGATTGGACTTTGTTTGATCTTACAAGTAATATAACTCCTAGAGTTGGTAATAAACAAAATATTAATCCTAAAAATAGTATATTTTCATCTGTTGCCAAACGAAATAATTTAGTAACTCATATAAATCCTTCTAATATAGTAACTACAGGAACTAATTTACAAGATGCTATAGGTACTAAAACTACAAACAATACAATTCCTACATTAAGAGGTAATATTCCTACATTACAAAATACATTAGAACAACATAGACAATTATATGAACAGCCTAAATCTTCTTGGATTGATAGAAATGCCGATTGGGCTGGTCCTGCTGTAGGTGCTATAGGAAGTATTGGTGCTGCACTTATGAATTATTATTCTGCTAGACATCAAGCTATGCCTCACAGACCTATATTACTTAATCCTGCTCGTATGATTAGTCAATACAATATTCGTCCTCAACTTGCTGAACTTGATAGATACGCTATTGTTGGTCAAAATAATGCTTTGCAAAATACAGCTAGTTCTGCTGCAATGAGAAATCAATTCAATAATATTAATCTCAATCATGTTACTGAGGCTAATAAACTTTGGGGTACAAAGACAAATGAAGAAGCTAAGATGTATAATGAAGATGTTAAAGAAAGAAATGTTTATAGTAATACAAACGTCGATAGACTCAATCGTTATTACAATGCTTTAACTGCTACTCAAAATCAACAAAGTGCTGCACAATATGCTGCTTTAGCTTCTATTCCTGAAGCATTTGCTAATGGATTTAATCAATATCTTACTAATAGAGATACTAGCAATAATAACGATGATTTAATATACAACATAGTTAATAGCTATGAGGATAATGTAAGAAATAAAATTATAGATTCTATGACACCTCGTCAAAGAGCTAATTATTATAAATATATTACTCAAACAAAAAGATGTGGTGGCAAAGTTTCATTAAAACATAATAGATTTTAATTATGGCAATACAATTGTTTACGAGACAAAAGATTGATGGACAAAGTCTTAGACTTGGTTATAACAATCTTGAAAAATTACATGACAATACTGTTAAAAATATAACAACTCTTCAATCTCTTGTTGGTCAATTAGAACTTAATGAATCCGAAGATGCTTGGAAAACTCAATATGTTCAAGAACTAAATAATACTATTGATGGTTATATAAACAGTACTAGTTCTAGAGGTAATAATCCAAGATATTACGGTGATGCTTTTACAGAAACTTCATTACTTGTTGGAAAAGTTTTAACAGACCCTTCTCTTCAAGGTCGTATTAGAGAGCAAACTAAATATAAAGAGTGGAAGAAAAATCTTGAAGATGGTGTAGGTAAAGGATTATATTCTAGAGATGTTGCAGATATGTATCTTGAACAGAATCCTTATCGATATTATGATAAGTATGAAGGAGAAACTGATGAAATTGCTGTACGAAATAGAAATCAAGAACGAATAAATCAGCAGCAAGGTATCCCTTCTACGGGGGAGCATGGTAAAATTATTGGCGGAGTTGGCGGTAATTATGGAAATCCTACTAAAGATGTTAGTATGACTAGTATATTAAATCTTGCTGCACAAAGAGTAGCTATAGAAGGTGGAGGTAGTACTACTTTATATTATAAAAAAGCTGATGGTTCTTTAACTACTAATTCTGCTGAAGCAGATCCTACAAATCCATATCCTTGGTTTAAAGATACTTATGATAACGTTAAACAAATTGATGAAAATAGATTAAAACAAGCTGCTTGGCAAATAATTAATGAACAACCTGGTGCTAAAGCTGGATTAGAACAAGCATTAAAAGTTGGTCTTTGGAAAACAGGTAAACAATATAATTTTAATGGAAGTAGTTATACTGACGCTAATGGAAATATTATAGATAATGAATTTACTGATGAAAGAGGTTTACCTTTAAGTATTGATAAATATATAGAAAGTTTGATAAATCCTGCAGCTAGATTGATGAGTAGAAATGTAGGTAAATATTCTAGAGAAAAAGGATATGGAATGGAGTATTCCGCAGAAATAGCAAAAGCTTATGCTCAAAATTTAGGAAAAAAGTCTAATACTACAGGAACTATTACTCCTCCTAGTACTGCTAGTGCTACAGTAGATAGATTTGCAGAAACAGCATTAACTGCTCTTTATAACAAACAAGCAATAAGTGATGAATTAAAAGAAATAGCCAAACAATATAAAATAGACCCTAATGATAGTAAATTTTACGAAAAAATGATGGCTACTGGAAATCCTGCCATTATGGAAAAAGTTTATGATTATTGGATGAACGAAGAAAATGCTGTGGTGAATAATCATGCTAACAAAGAAGAATATGATGCTTTAGAATATGTTAATTCTGTTAATTTCGGAAGTACATTATCTAATGATAATAGTTATAAAAACAATTTGTATAATTATATAAATCAATTATATACCAATAATGGCAATGTTCAAGATGCTATTTACATAAATACTAAATACGGCGAAAGAAGTGCTGGTTCTTATTTAACAGGACCTTATATAAAAGATTATTCTCAAGACATTATAAACAATATTACAGAAAACGGTAAATATAAATTAGAAGATTTAGGTTTGAAATTAGAAAATGGAATGATTGTAGTTCCTAGAGATAAAGCATATCTTATTCCTAAAATTATATCTTCTGTAGAAAATACAGGTTTTGGAGGATTAACATTTTTGTCTTATACTGTAGATGCTGCTGCTGATTTATTAGCTAACAATGATCCACATCCTGGTATAACTAATTTAATTTATGCAGGACTTAACAAATTAGATGAAGATAATAAAATACGTCAAATAGGACAAGGAGCTATTGATTGGCTTAGAGGTCTTCGGTATGACGCTAGACAATTTGTTGAAGATGCTTCTAGAGGAGTTAATGCTACGTTAGGTAATACATTGAATACTGAAATATTATATAAAGATAATAACGGTAAATATACTTCTAGAAGTAAAACTAATTATTGGGAATTATACGGACCTTCTTTATTTAATAGAGATTTACAATATAATGACCCTGTAGTTCAACAAATAAAAGCTTTAAACGATAAAGCTGTTGATGTTGTAGATAATTATAATAAAATTCAAACTAACGATTCTGAATATAATAATAAAAATTATGGTCAATTAATTAATGATAATACACAATTTGTTCCATTTGCATCTATTAATCAAGAAATAGCACAATCCATGGGATTGGAAAATGCTGATATAAATAGAATAATTGAACAAACAAAAGCTTCAATTTCTGCTCATAGTCCTAAAGAAGATGCTCATTTTTATTTCGGTGATAAAAATTCATTACACGATGTTGATGATATAGAACAACGAATGAAAATAACTGACCAAATTGCAGGAATTTTAGCTACAGACCCTAATAGAGTACAATTAGGATATAACAGTGATACTGGAGAAACTATGATAAACGTTTCTCCTGGAACTAAAACAAATAATGCTAATTGGGCTAAATCTATAAGTGATGATTTTAATGCAGGTTTTATGGTTATGGGTGATTTTATAAACGATGACCCTGTTTATCAAAAATATTTTTATACACCCGCCCGTAGAGGAAAAAAGTTATTGCGTAATGCTGATTTAACAAACAGAACTCATATTCCTATTATTCCTCAAGTTATGTCAATAGATAAAAAGAATGGACAGTATTTTTTAGTTACACCAAATAATAAAGTTTTACCATTAACTGAAGATATAGCTTGTGCTATAGCTGGAAATATAGATGAGTTTAAAAAAGCTATGTTGTTAGGACGAAATATGACACAGCAAGAAGTTAAACAATTAAAAGATAATATTATAAAAGATACTCAAATGGCAAATATAACTAATACTACATCTAAAGAAATGTTAGATTATTATAGTCAAGTTATAGAAGCTATTTTCAGTCCAATACCAACATTTAATTAATATGAAAGTAAATGCTTTAGAATTATTAACTCCTAGTGGTATTAATGCTAAGAGTTCACAAAATGTCAACATTCCTGCTGTTAATAGCGGGGATGTTGATTCTGGCGTGTATAGTGCTGTTCAAGAACAAATAAATAGTTACCAGCAAGCACATGAAAATTTATATCATCCTGTTACTACAGATGTTCATGAATTAGAAAAAGAAGGAATTTATCTTCCTCATCATAGAGAAAATATAACAGTCGAAGATATAAATAAAGCTAAAGCTAATGCTCAAGGCGGATTAGAGCAATTTGGTAATGCTTTAGTACAAGGAGGTGTTGGTGTTGCTGCAATTGGTGCAGCAGAAGGTTTTGCTGATTTGTATGATATTTTTACCGGAGCTATATTTAAAAGTGGTATTGATAACTTAACTGGTACTCCAAATGAATATCTTTATCGTAATAAAGTTAGTGAATGGCTATTAGAAAAAAGAAACGAACTTAATGAAGCTTTTCCCATTTATTCTGACCAAGAATATAATGTTAAAAATGGAGGTCTTGCTCATTGGAGTTGGTATATGCAAAATTTTCCAAGTTTATTTTCTTTTATATCTTTTGCTGTTCCTTCTTCTGCTACAACAGCTGTTATATCTAAAGGTGCTAGTTTAGCAGCTAGAGCTGTAAAAACTGCTAACGCTGCCAGTAGAGTATCAAAAGCTATGAAAGCAGCTAATGTTGCAGAAGATTTAACTAAAACAACAAGAATTAGTAGTGCAGCAAAAGCTGTCGCAAAATCTTCTGAAGCTGGAGATTTAGCTAAACTTGGACAAGCAGGAGAAGTTATTTCTAGAGGAAGTAAATCAGCAATGGCTGAATATGCTAAAGTTGGCCTTAATGGTGTACTTGGCACATTTATGGCAAATCAAATGTTTGCAAGAGAAGTAGCTGCTCAAGAAGTTGAAAGACTTACTGAACTATTTCAAGATGATAAATTATTTAAACAAGTTATAGCAAACGATGAAAGTTTAAAAGATTATGCTAATGATAAAGAAGGTGCTATTCGTGTTATAGCAAATAGAGCTGCTAATAGAGATTGGGAGTGGAATATTGTTACTGGTATTCCTATTTTCAGTCAACTTTATGCTATGCGAGGTTTTTGGAAAGGTGCTGCAAATAGAGCAGCAACTAGAGCTATAAATAGAGAAGCTAGATATACTGCTGCTAATTTTGGAAAGTCACAAGCAGAAATACAAAATATAATTAAAAATAGAACATTTGGTCAAAAGACTAAAGATTTTTTTAAAGATATTGATTTTTCGTGGGGTTCTGCTTATCGTGGTTATTTTGATGCAGGTTGGGGAAATGCAGTAAATGTTATCGCAGAAAATGAAGGTAAACATTTAACAAATGTATTACTTGGTATAGATAAAGATACTATTACTGAAAAAAGATTAGCTAATTATGTAGGAGATGGTCATTTATGGGATGCTGCTATTTGGGGTGTACTCGGAGGTATGTTTTCTAATGCTTTAGGCAGTGCTGTTGGTTCTGTTAAAGATAAATATATAAATAAATCACAATATAGTGAAGAACAGGCTAGAATAAATCAAATACGCAATTTTAATGATTTGTATGGAAATTATAAAATTGCTATGGACCATATTAAAAATAATGAAGATGTATTTAATATTGTAAGAGATGATGATGGTACTCCTGTGCGAGGAGAAGATGGTTCATTTGTTTACAAACCTTTTGAAAATGACGCTGAAAAAGAATTAGCGGCAAATAAATTATATCGACAATTTGTATTAGATGCTGCAATTGAAGCTAAAAACGTAGGAAATTACGATATTATCAAAAGTATGTTTGCTGATGATAATGTTAAAAAAGCATTTGTTGATGCTGGTTATGTTAGTGAATCAGAAGCAAATGAAGTTACTAGAGAGGCTAAAACTATTATGGATCAATTATCTGCATCATACGATAGAAATATTTCTATAATTGATGCTTTAGGCGTAGACCCTTATATTAATAGGATTATTTCTACAGAAAATGCGAGGTCTGAAGTAGCATTGGCAGAATATGATAAAGAATTAGATGTTATTGCTTCTAAAATAGCTAATGTTAAAAAACAATTAGAATTATCTAATAATACAACTGAAAAACAAACTCAATTTGAAAATAATAGAAGAGCTTTTATTATAGCTAGATTAACAGACCAATTACGTTCTTTATATAATGAAGAGAAAAGATTACAATCTCAAAAGAAAAGTATTAGTAGAGATGCTGCATTACGTAGAATAAAAAGTGCGATAGCTAGTGTAGATGATTATTTAGGAAAACAACAGCTTACTGATGTAGAAAGAGAGTTTATAGATTATGATTCTAGGTATACATATAAATACAAAAATGGAAAGTTAATATACGATGATGAAGGTAGACCTGAAATAGAAGACGCAGAAGCTTTATCGAAAAAAGCAGAATATCTTAACGCTCAACCTAATGATGTATCTAGAGATAAAAGAGAAGGTGATTATAAAAGATTATCAGAAAATGCTTATCATTATAAAGTACAAACTACTGGATTATTAGGAAGTAAAGAATTAACAGATTTAGAAAATAGAAAAATATTTGTAGAATTAAACAAAAGTATAGTACAAAGTCAAATAAATAGTTCTGATAGAGATATTTTAGAAAGAGCTGCTGAAATAGAACAAGAAATTATGTGGGAAGCAGGTCAATATGACAAAAATGCTGCTAATATAATTCAAGAATTGATGACAAAATACGAACCTAATGATATTTATAATTATGCTGATTTTAACGATGATGAAGTATTTTCTTCAGAATTAACTAAAGAAGATAAAGCTAAATTAGATGATGCATTAGCTGTTTTAAAACTTAGAGATTTCGGTCATGGCAGTTTACTTGATAAGATAGGCGAAATGAGAGATGTTATTTATGGTATTCGAGATGCTAAAAGAGTAATGGAGGAAGCAGCCAAAGCTGAATCTGAAATTAAAAAAGAACCCGCTCCTAATCCTGAAGTTACAGTAGTTCCTCCTCCACCTCCTGCTCCATCAAAGACTTATCATCGTGCTGCTCCTGGAATGGTAAAAGGTATAGCTCCTACAACAGGAGAAGAAAATGCGATATTAACAGATATTATAGCTAAAGCTAAAGAAAAGCCTGATTATATTTCTACTCGAAACTATGTTTTTGAAGTAAATACTAAAGATGGAGTTCAAACTATAGACAACATATATTTGGAAAGTGATAATACATATACAGGCAGTAATGAAGATAATACTAAAGATTATAATTTTACGTTAAATGATATTGTAGGACTTGTTCAAGATGCTACAATACCTTATGAAGAATTTAAAATATATGATGAAAATTATAGTACTGTTTCTGAATTATTAAATTTTGAAAATAATACAAAAGTTCCGTATGATACTGTTCCGTTCGCTAACGGTGTTAAATCTTTACTTAAAAACTACATAAAACAACATAAAGATATAAAATCTGCATTTCCTGGTAAAGAATATTATACTATTTCTTATGCTGATTTTATTAAATTTTTATATGAATCTAGAATACCAACAAGTATGATTAATTCTGTTGTTCCAGAATTAAATAAATACTTTTATACAAATAATACTATTGTTGACGAAGAAGTTGTTTACGATATTGATTTAGAAACTAATAACGAAACTCCTAGAGAATTATATAATTATATTCGTAATTCTATGTCTAAACCATACAGTAGCTTTTTACAAAAACTTACATTTAATACAATGGCTCCTGTATTCGACAGACAAGGAGATAAAGTTGTAGAATATATAGCAAATAATGTAAAAGTTGGTGACAAAATAACATTTAGACAAGAAGGAAATAATATAGTATTTATTCATAAAGGTAGAGAATTAGGTTTATTACCAATACCTGCACAATACGATAATGGCACGTTTGAACAAATAAACGACCTTTGGACTATGGATGTGAATAAAGAAGGTAATCAATATGTTAGTCATTTTATTGATTTGTTCTCAGAAATATTAAATGATGATGTAAAAGGAGGTATTGGTGAACAACTTAGAGATATATTACAAGAATGGACTAAACATAAAGCTGAAAAATATAATTCTGATTATGAGAAAGAAAAAGCAGAAACTGCTATTATTGAAAAATTTAAAAATTGGTTATCTCCTGAAAACGTTGTTAACAACGAGTTATTAAAATATGCTAACGGTGATATAGATAATTACAACGATGTTTATACAATGCTTAACGGTCTTTATAAATTATTTAGATTTGGCGTTTATACCGATAACTATCAATTAGATTTGTGGAAACAAAAAACTTATGATAGTATGTCGTTAATGTATGAAATGAGTCAAGCTAATAAAAAAGATTACGAAATCAAAGTAAGCGGATTAAGAGAAGGTTCTTTATATATTGACCCTAATGCTTTAAAAACTAAAGAAACAAGAGTTGATGTTGAAGAGTTAGATGAAATAGATTTAGCTAATCAACCTAATTTAGAAAATGAATCAGACGAAGGAAATGGTAGAGGTACTATTCACGATAGACTTATAGGATTAGCTCCTAAAAAAGGAACTAAAGCTTCAGAATTTAAATCACCTTTTAGATTAGGAGTTACAACTGATGCTCATATAATATCTGTATCTGGAGAAACTGTTGGAGAATTATTTGATCATGATGCTAATAAAAAAGGTAGAACTTATATATTATTTCCTGATAAAGGTGTTAAAGGAAGATCATATGCTAATTTTTATCCTGCTGTAGTAGATGTTACAAATGAATCAAAAATTGGAAAAAATGCTAAAAATATAGTATTAGGTTTACAAAATACATTATATGATTTAATTTACAATAACGTTACTGTAAGAGATGCTGATTCTTACGAAGCTCTTGCTGCATTTCTTAAAAAAGTTTTTAATACCGATACTAAAAACAAGAAATCATTATTTGGTTTAAGAGAAGATTTAGTGACTCCATCAGAACAAGGTCAATTGGATAGAACTATAATATATGTAGATGAAAGAACTGATAAAAATGAAGCAGACAAAGGTATTGGAGTTTACGCAGGTAAAGTAAGAATAGAAGAAGAAGTTAGGCCAGGAGGATTATATATCCCATTTTTAGTTACTGGTGCTGACGGAAATTTATTTAGAGCGCAAGTTGCTAATTTTGATAATATTTCATTAAATTTAAGCGATATTGCTGAAAATGAAGATACTCAAAATAGACTAAAATTTGCAATAGCTAATTTCTTTGAAAAAATGCAATTTGATATTCCTTTCAATTTTGTACTCGAAGATAATGTTCGCGTTGCAAAACAAAGCGCTTTAGTTGAAAACGATTCTATTGTAAGTCGTGGAGAGAATGGAGAGTTTATTATCACAGTTCCTTCTACGGGCGAGCGACAAAAAACATATACTTACAAATCTTTTAGTGATTTTATCTTATATGAAAATTTAGGAGAAACTACAATAGGAGTCAATCCTATAACAGGTACTAATTTTGTATATACTGATAATTTGTTTGCTCAACCTAGAGTTGAATTTACAGTAACAAATCTCCCCCGTAGTAGGAATGGCAGAACTTATAATGAAATTGAAACTATTCTTAAAACAGATAGTGAAAATGATGGCGATAAAATTGTTGGTCGATTATTACATCGTGAAACTCAATTTTTACAAAAACCAGAACATTTTGAAATATATCCTGCTAAAGTAAAACTTGCTACGAAAAAAGAACTTCCTAGATTATTTAAAAATAAGAATGGTGTAATAGAAGCAAACGCTGCTACTAAAAACGGAATAGTTTATGTTGGTGAAAAATTTATGAATTTAATATCCGAAACAGGTAAAACAGTAGAACAAATAAAAGTTGATAGAAATAGAGCTGTAAGATTATTAATTCATGAACGATTACATCAACTTATTAAATCCAATGATGGAAATATACAAAGTAAATTTGCTAAAATAAAAGAAGTATACGATGAGTTTTTAGAATCGATAGACGATGATGCTAATGCTGATTATTTAGAACAAATTGCTAATAACAATAATACTGATATAAATGCAGTAAAAGATTCATTAAAAACGTATGGGTTTGACGATGACTTGCATAAAAAACTTGATGATAGAATTGAAGAATTTTTAATTGAAAGTATTACAAATAAGGAATTATCATCGTATCTTAATAACGTTACAGCAAAAGACGTTGGAATTGCTGGAGTAGAAAGTTTGTGGCAAAAGCTGATGCGGTGGCTTTTGCAATTTTTAGGAATTGATAATATTAAAAAAGGTAGTTTATATGAAAAAGAATTTAATGCGTTATCAGACATTATGTCAGAAACTACCGAATCTAATGTTACCGATGAAACTAACGCTCAACAAGAAGTAGAAAGAGCTTTAGGAGAAACAAATAATGATTCAGGTTTTACTAATGAACAATTAAATGATATGGATTCAGAACTAGAAGGCATTGATGAAGATGAATCTACCGCAAATGAAAATTTAGTTATTTCAGAACCGTATGTAAAATCTGTAGAATCTTCTATAGTAAATATTCCTACAATGTTAAAAACTACAGATATGGAATATAGAACTATGTTAAAAGATGCTTTAGACGACGGTTTATTTAATGTAAAATGTAAAATATAATATTATGAATGCAAAAGATTGTATAATCACTTTAGATAGTACTGAACTTGGTAAAAAAATAAAATACAAGTTAGGTTTAAATCAAGGTTTAGCAAGAGTCTATGTGGCTCTTGCTAATTCTAAGGAATTTAAAGATGCCGTTCCTAATTTTAAAAATATGAGTATTGATGAGCAATATGATGCTATTAATACTTATTACGAAACTCATGTTCCTGATGTTAATAATAGTGTTAGTAAAGAATATACAGAAACAGAAGGAACTAATATTTTTTCAAAGGAAAAATTTGCTAGCGTTAGCGATAGAAGAAGAGCTATTAAAAATGCTGCTAACGAATTTCAAAGAATTTATGTAAGTAGTATAACTGACCATAACTTTAAAAATAAAACAGCAAATGGAATTTTTAAAGCATATTTTGATAGAATGGTAAAACCTAACGCTAATGCGTCTAAAAACGGAGAAATACTCAAAATATATTTTGCTTTAAAAAAACTACATGCTAATGATGATGAATTTAACGCTTGGATGAAAGAATTAGATGGTAAAGCAATGACTACTTATGAAAAAATAATTGAAACATTAAATCCAACAGAAGAAAAATATAAAAAATTTACAACTGTTTCTGACAATTATTATGGTGCTTTACTTTATGATTTAATTAAAAATTATGATAATTTTAAAAATGAAGTATTTAGAGACAGTAGATTGCAAATACTTAATAGAGATTTTATTAATCAAGACCAAAAAGCAGAGCAAGAAGGTGTATTAGAAGATAAAGATTTCGATGGTAGTATTGCTTACAATATTGATGAAGAAGATCATTATTTACAGCAATTAAATAGTACTTTAGGAGACTATGTTAATGCCATGAAACATATAGATTCTTTTATTCGAGCATATTTTAACTCTCTTCCTAAATTAAGAAGTACTGCTAAAAAATCAAATGGCGAATATGATTATCTTGACGATAATGTTTCTGGCATAGCTGATACTATGGATGCTGAAGATTGTGTTGCTGCTTTATATCATTATGCTGATTCTATTGATGTTGTATCTTTTGTAGATTCTATAAGAAGAATGGCTGAAACTAATCCGGAATATGCTTCACTTATTATACTGTATGATGCTCTTAATAAGGACGAACATATGCGAAATTTCTTTTATGTTACGTTTGCTCAAGGATTAGTTTCTAAATTTCAAATTACAAATAAAAATGATTCTTATTTTAGAGCTCATCGTTCTAATGAATTAACTGATTCTAAACGTGCTTTGAAATTTAGAATATATAATACATTTAAAGAATTATTTAAATTTCCTACTATAAGTACTGTACGTGATAATTTACAAAATGTTGAAGGATATCTTGTTGGTAGTAATATCGTATTTAATGATATAAATAATGGAAAACCTGTAGGAAATTATAATCAAGAATTAGTAAGATTACAAGCTAATAAAAGAGCTTTGTTAAATGCCAAAACTGAAGAAGAACAAAATAAACTAAAAAAGCGAATAGAAGTAGGTGAAAAAATTATACATAGAATGCAAGATGAAATATATAAAAAATTGCATGAAGCATTGTTGGAATTTTCACCTATTATTACTAATACTGCATTGAGTGCTTACTTGATGGCAAAAGATGATAATGTATTTTTTGATAGAGCTTCTGCGCTTAAAGATGTTCTTATTACTTTACAGGCTAAAAGTCAGCAAACTAGTAATCAATGGTTATCAAGAAATGCTAATATTAGGTCAAATTATAGTAAATTATATAGATTAAACGAAGAAAGTCGTCAATTTGAAGATATTGATGAAAAAGAATTAAATAAACGAATAGAAGAAATCAAAACTAATTTAAAAAATGCTTATAAATCAGATTATATGGCTTCTGGTTCATTAGAAGCTGCTGAAAAATTAGCTGAAATGTTTAATGAATATATAACTGTATCTACTGAATTAAATAGTACTAATGTTGAAGGAAATATGTCTTCAGATGTTATAAGCAATAATATGATTAGTAATTTAATGCACACACTGAACGATAGTAATCCTAATGCTAAAAATGCTGGAGATACACCTTTATTTAATTATGGTAGATATAAGTTGCAAACATCTCAATACAAATATAGTAACATATTAATAGAACATACAGAAGGAGGTAAAATATATCCTGGTTTGTTTACATATAATGATACGCTTAAAATGTATATTCCTACAGCTTATGCTAAAAATATTATAACCAGATTGCTATTTGACGGAGCTAAAAATATGGATACTGAGGCTGCTGCATTATATGCAAGTATGTCTAAACAAGATTATAGAGCTGCTGAATTTATTTCTTTTATGTTTCCTCCAGCAGAAGCTATAATGAATGGTAATAAAAAAATATCTGATGCTGCTGTTTATTTTTTAAGGACGCAATCTGATAAGCCTAAGACTTTCGGATTTGGTATGCCTAGATATAATACTGATAGATTAAGAACTATTAGTAGTACTGAATTAAATAGAATAAAAAATAGGTCAAAAGAAATTTTTGGTAAAATTAATAGTATTCCTATAACAGATAAAACAATAACTTTATCTGATGGCAATGTTGTTAATATTCCTAGTTCTGCTAAAAAATATACTCAAGATGATGTAGATTTAGTTACCAATCATTTAACTAAAAATAATTTATATTCTATAAATATTGGTACTGGTAACCCAGCTTTTATAAAAACTTTTGGTGATGATAGAGGATTAATGAAAGTTACATATACTGAAGGTAATAATACTTTTAGTTATTTATTGCAAGGTAATATTCAAACTGTCAATGGTATTAAAAAATTTAATAATCCTTCTATTGTAGCTATATTTGGTACATATGACCAATTGCCTAAAGTTCTCAAAGATCATATTTTTGATGAGCATAAGCGTGAAATGGATAGAAAAAATGATGTTACTTATGTCATTAATACTAAAGATAGTTCTTTTAATTTATTAAGACGAATGTTTTTTGGCGAATTGCAAACAATGGCAATAGCCATAAAAAATATGTTTGAATTGGAATTTGCTGAAGAGAAGACTATAAATGGTAAAACTAAAAAGTTTTATAGAATTAAAAGAAGTTTTGATGAAAATGATATAGATAACGCTGGAAAACCAATATTGAAATCTACCATTGAAGAAAATATGCTTTATGATTTGTATCATGGTGTCCGTGATAAAAAAGGAAATTTACAAATTGTTGAGAAAAATGAAAAAGGTGTATGGCATTTATTAGGAAAAGTATTTACTAGTGATAAATTTACAGTATTTAATGAAAAAGATAAAAATCCTTATAGAAATTATGGTCAACAAATTATAGATGCTTTCTTTAATTTAGATTATAAATTAAATGGAAACAATCAAGAAGTTTTAATTAGTTATGATGAAAATTCAAATGATGTTGACATGTATGTTTCAGAAGAGGCTAATAAATTTATAGATGAGAAACTTTCTGAATATTTAAATGATTTTGCTAGAGATACTAACGCTCGTACCGAAGACCTTGCTAGAACATTAAATAATAAAATTTTAGCAACTCCTGAAAATTTCTTAAATTTTGCTCTTAATTATACAATTGCTTATAATAATTTCAGCGAATTATTTGAAGGAGATACTAAATTTTATAAAGATGCTCAAGATTTACTTAAACGTGTACAAGAAGTTCAAGCAGGCGGACGTCCTTATGCTTTTATTAATTATAACAAAAACTTTAATGAAGGAATAAAAGTATTAGACGCTACTCAACATCCTTATAATTCTAATCCTACTGTTGAAGTTAGTTGGGACCACAACGGTGAACATAAATCAAGACCTGTTGTATTACGTGATGGATTCCAAGCTATAACTATTTTTAATACTATTCGTGTTACAGAATTTGGTAAAAAACTTAAATGGTTGCTATCTGCGAAAGATAGTCCTATTAAAGATAGTGAAGGTAGACCTATTATGTCTGAAGCACGAGCTGCTGAATTTTCTCAATATTTTAGTGATCCTACTAAAACTAATGATGCTCAATCTTATATTACTTTCGAAGAATGGGTTCGTCGTATTATAGCTAAAGGTCAATATCCAAGATATAAAGATTTAATTGATAAAATTTCTAAAGGTCAAGAAACATTTAATGCTGAAGATTTAGATGCTTTCGTTCAAGTTCAAAAAAATACTTATTATGACCAATGGTATGACCCTACAACAGGACATTTTGTTCCTCGTTATATTAAAAACTCTGAATTAGTACTTATTCCTCAATTTATTAAAGGTACTGATCTTGAACAAGTATACAATATGATGATGGAACATGGTATTGACCAATTAAATACAGCAGAAACTAGTAAAGCTGGTAAAAAAGGTCTTATCACTATTTGGGATAATGACGGAAATATTGCAAAAGAAGGTTCTAAAGAATGGGAACAAGTTGAAAAAAATGCTGTTAAATATGCACAACCTTATTGGTATAATTATTTATATACTCAGCAAGAAACTGCTCAACACGTAGATGCTACAAACAAATTAGGTATTCAGATTGCGAAAAAAGCATTTGATAATATTCCTGATGAAGGTCATGAACTTTCTCCTATAAAGAAACGATTCTTTGAAATATATAATGCTAAAATAAATCAATCTTTTGATAAATTATCTAGATTTATTGATGCTTTGCAAAAAGACGGTACATTAAAAATAGAAACTATAGATACTGGTGTTCAAGAAACAGATGAATATGGTGAAGGGATAGTTGATGAAAATGGTAAACCTGTAAATAAAAAAAGATATAAATTAAATTATAACAAAAAAGAATTATATGCATTGTTGTATAATGAAGCAAAACGATTAGGTGTAAATAGTAATGAGCTTGATTATTTCACATTAGATGATAACGGCAATCCTTTAATGCCTTCAGATTTTCCTACATTCGCTACTCGTTTTGAAAGTATTGTTCAAAGTCTTATCAACAGTCGTGTTGTAAGACAAACACTTCCTGGATTTCATGCTGCTCAGATTACAGGTGTTGGTTTTGGCGGAAAATATGCTGGTAGAGTAAAAACTGATAAATCTAGTTCTTATAGAGGTAATCCTTTACAATATAGACCTATGAACGGTAAAGGAGGAATTGAAGCTTATATGGAAGTTGTAATTCCTCGTCCTAAAGCACTCGAAGGTTTTACTGATGAAGAAATATTTGCAGTTGGTGAAGATGGCAAAAATATGTTGGAACGTGCAGGTATAGATACTTTTATAGGTTATCGTATTCCTACAGAAGGTAAATTCTCTATGGCTTTAATGAAAATTGTAGGTTTTGTTGACAGAGCTCAAGGTTCTACAATTATCGTTCCTGATGAATGGGTTGCTCAAACAGGTTCTGACTTTGATATTGATAGTATTTATGCTGCTATGTTTAATTTTTCAGTAAATGTTCATACTGACAAAAAAACTGGAAAAACTATTCGTAGTATTTATAAGCCTAAATACAATAACGGTGTTTCTAAAAAAGCTATTTTAGCTAGATATGGTGCTTATATTAAGTCTGCTATTAAAGACTTAGATAATAATGAAATTACATATTCTGATATAAAGAAAGAAATTAAGAGAAGAATTAAAGCATTAAATAAAAGCAAAGATGATGAAATAAAACAATATTATGCTGATTTGTCTAAAGAATTTCATGCTAGTGCTAAAGAAGAAAGTGATTTATATCATAAATTACCAAAAGAAGAAAGAGATATTGCTGACAGACATTTTGCAACAATAGATACTAAAGGAAACAGTAAAACATATAAAGATAGAATAATTAGTTTTTTAAACGAAGCTCGTGCTCTTGATAATAAGAGTGATACAATGATAGAATATATATCGTTGTATGAAGATAGACTTAAAACATATGATAAATATGAAGCTGCTACAGTAGATGCTCTTGAAAATTTTGATGATAATCAATTAGCTACGTTACAAAGCACATTAGAAGAACAAGCTTCTATATTAGGTCTTAAAAGTTTTGATGATTTTTCAAGAACGCCCGTAGAAGAACAACAATCTAATTCTGCTTTAGATAATGAAATTGTTAATTGCTTAGTTGCTGTTGCTAAAAGTAATACATCTATTGAGGAAATGACTGGTACTTCACACTTTAAAGGACCTAACAGTATTGTTGAAGCTAGAGATGAAATGTACGAAGGTACTACAATAGGTTTAAGACGTAAAACTAGAAGTGCTTATAATGTTTGGGACCAATCAGATATGCAAGAGGAAGTTATTTCAGGTCGTTCATTAAAAGCTATATCTGTATCTAGAGATACTTTTGCGTCTGTTAGTAATACAGCACATGCTCAACTAGCTAGAGGTTTTACAGCTATATATGAAGAAGGACAAGGTATTACTAAAGAAAACATTGAATCAGCATTTGATATAGAAGATCCTATTTCTATTAACGGACGTACTTTATATAAAGTTGAACATAAAAATATAGGTTGGTCAAAAAATAACAGAAATGTAATAGGTGAATACATAACCACTTATACTGCTCAGACAACAGCACATCATCTCGATGCTGTCAAAGAAGGTGGTATTCCTAATTTGAATACATTTACTTTTGGTGTATATAAAACATTATCTGATGCAGGAACTGATTTCCGTACTTCTGTTAGATTTATTATGCAACCTGCTGTTGCTCTCATTGTAGAAGCTTTTGATAAATCTAATTCAATATTCAATAAAGATAGCAATTCTGCTCCTATAGTTAATGCAATCAAGTCATTAGCTATGAAAAATGGTTTACGAGTTAATAATAATTATGTAAACTATTTTACAAAGATTGATGATATATTTTCAGCTATGGACATGCAACTTGGTGATGCGGCTACAAATATTCTTGAAAATGAATTAGGTTTTTCTCATAACGATGCTGTCAATTTTAGATTTGGATTTAATGATGACGTCGCTGCAACTATTCCTATTTCTAGAAAATTATTATACGATAGATTTAAAAATACTGGTATTTTTGCTCCTAATCATGAAAATTATGAAAACAATCAAATTGCTTTCGATGCTATAGTATTGATGCAATATCATAATCTTTCTGGTATTGCTGAGAATATAAATAATTACATGCAAGTATTAAATCCTGATAAATTTGGTGCTAAGCAAACGTTATATTCTACATATAAAGTTTTTGATGATATTAAACTTTTAACTAAACGTAATGATATTATATGTGCTGATACAGGTAAAAATTTATTATCTGCTATATATCCTGGGGTTGAAGATGGGCTTGAAAATTACGTTTTGAATCCAACAAATACGTCTAAATATCCGCCTCTAAACGCAATGCTAAAGCGTTCTACAGCATTTTCTTGTTTGTTAGGTAGAGAACTATTCTCCACGCAGTCCGATGCGTTTAGAGAAAAAATTTTGGACATTTTTGCGTATGTTGACAAATATCATAAGACAGAAGAGGTGTACAATGATTTTAAGAAATATGTATTAGCCGAATCGATGATGTTAGACACAAAATATGATTCAGACGAAATTGAACGAGTATTTGGATATAGTTCTGATATAGATTTTGAATTTAAAGTTAATGATTTATTTAATCCTACTGAAGAAGAAAAGAATATATTTGCTAAATTAACTCCTGCTCAAAAAGTTGTATTTATTAATAAACATTGGAGAGATCCTGGTATTTTTAAATATATTAACGTTAATACATTTAATAGATATAAAACAAAAGGTACTATTTCATCACAAGATATAAGAATTAATTATGATAAGACTAACATTGAAACATTATTTGATGAATTTAGAAAAAGTTTTTGGAATGATAACTACTTTATGCGGGAAGCTGCTAAAGATTTAGTTAATTATGTTAAAATTGTTGAAAATTATGGATTTGGCAAATATAATATTTCGAAGATTATAACAACAGATGTTTTAAGATTTTTAGATATACCTGAAATGGTAAATATGTCGGACAATGATAGATTGAATGCTTTGTTGGAAACAGATAGAGTTTATACAAATTATATCAGAAGTCATAGAGATGTTGTTCCTACAATTAACAATATTAGAAGTACTAATAAATCTGGAGGTTTTGAATTAAATATTAAAAATACAGACCTCTCTAAAGGCGTGATTATATTAACAGATTTAGATAATGAAGAAAGTCCTGGTAGAAAAACAGGTCTTGTTACATATAATGAAGAAACAGAAAAATTAGAAGCATTACCTTATGTTAATATAAAAACAGATAAAATAACTCGTTTATATAAAGCAATTCAAGATCTTAAAACAGGTACTATATATTATATACCTTTAAGTTATTTAGAAGCTAACGAACACGGTGAATGGTCTGCTAATATTGATAATATTACAGTACGATATGCTGAACCTTATTATGATATGGTTGTGAATGATTTAATGAATAATATAAAAACACATGCTGCTGCTAGTGATGAATTACGATATGAAAAATCTGTTGGAGAAAAACGTAAAAAGACTGGTAAATATTTTGAATTTAATGAAGAAAATGCACTTAATTTATATACTAATGCTATAAATAAATTGTATGATACGGTTGATAAAATATTTACAGAAAATCCTGCTAGTCAACCGTATTACACTTTAAATAGACCTCTTGATGAAATATTTAGACAACAAGGTGGTAATAAAGCAGAAATTACAAATATAAACATAAACGGTGTTCATTATATTGTAAAAAGAGCTGGTCGTCAAAAATCTCTTAACGTTCTCGGCGGTGAAAGTATATCGAGTTTAGTTAGTTATTATAAAAAAAATGGTGCTGATAAATTTAAACACAAATATGGTGACAAATTAAATAAAAATGTTACAGATTTAGTAAGAGTTTTAGCTGGTTATGATGTTGCTACAACTAATTCTTTATTAGGTCAAGTATTTGTTATACAACCTGAAATAGAATTAGCTAAATTTGAAACTGATGATGAATTTAAAACTAATGACGAAGAAGAATTACCTTATTCTACTGCTGAAGAATATTTAAATACAAGTTTATCATACATTAGAGCTGATAAATATAAAAATCAACAAAATGCTGATTTGTTGTCTGAAATGTCTTATATTGGTATAAATACATACAAAAAAGAAAGTATTGCTCAAAATTTAACTACTGCAACAAGACTTTATAAAAACTTTATTTTAAACAGAATTTCTGATATTGAAAAAAATATTTCAGATTTTAATGGTTTAGGACTTGCTATAGATAATGAAGATTTTGTTAAACGATTAAATGATGATGAAAATCTTAGAACTGATTATCTTAAATTTTTAAATGATTACTATGATTTTATAAACAAATATGGTAATGCTTATGAAATAGAAAATAGCGATGATGTATCAATTAATCACAATTTTGATGAAATAAACGAAGCCATAAACAAAATTAGAAATAACATTCATCTAGAAAAAGCTAATAATGTTATTGTTACTAAATACTTACAAAATTTAAGTACTGATCCATTAAATCAAGCTGAAATTCTTGACATAACTGATGCCTATCATAATATTGGAGCTTTTGCTAGTTTTATCACTGATACTAAAGAAACAGGAATTCCTGTTATGCAACTTATTGTTAACGAAGTTATGTCACACATTGACAGAGAAACTATGATTGGACGAGAAGATGCAAGAAATTGGACAATAGCTCATAAACAAAGAATTGCTGCTGCTAAAGCTTCAGGTCAATCATTTAATTGGCATAACATAATTAGAAATGGTAAATTTATTACTCCTTATAATGATGATTTAATAGAAGAATTAAACAAGCGTCAAAAAGCTCTTCATGATATTAAACAATCTAAGCCTGGAAGTGTAGATTATTATCGTGCTGTAATTGACTATAATGATTGGATAAACGAACATTTTGAACAAGAATTAGTTAAAGATTATTATACTGAATCGTTAAGATTAGATAGAAATTTCATAACTGCTTTTCCAGAGTATTATGCTAAGTATAAAAATTTACAAGAAGAAATAAGACAATTAAGTAGACAAACTGTTGATGGTAAATTATCACAAGAAAACATAAATAAGATAGCTGAATTAGGTCATAATATCGCTGTTATGCGTCGTCTTACTTCTGACGAAGATGGTTTGATTATTAAAAAACATTTAAAAGAAGGAGTTAATAGAAATGATAGTTATGAAGCTGCTATTGCTTTACGTCAATATGCTGCAGATAAAACTAATTTGGAAAGAAAATATTTTATAAAAGAAGATAAAAGCGGAATAGATGAAGAAATTAAATATTTCCAAGATATTGTTGAAAGATATGAAGTTAGAGACAAAGATGGAAATTTACTTAAAACAACAGAAGAATTAAATGCTATTCCTGAATACGTATCTGCTAGAAATTGGCTTGAACTTAACACAACACTTGAAGTTTTAGACGAAATAGCAAAACCTGTTGCTGAAGCTTATAAAGCTCTGTATGCTGCTTCTGAAAAAGAATTAAATATTATTGATACTATCAAAGAAGCTGCTAATGCTAAAGATGAATTTGGTATTATCGATGGTAGAAAATTTAGTGAAAATCAAATAAAAGCTATCAAAGCTGCTCAAGAACTTCAATATCGACGATTGGCTGCTACAAAGTCTGTTCAATTACTTAGAAATAGACCTTCAGGTGATTTAGTTTATAATTCATTGTTAAATGATGCCTTTGTTAAAGGATTTGTTACAGAAAAATATAACAAAGTTGTAGAACAAATTAACGAAATACTTGAAAGATGTAAAGTCGTTACAGATGGTATTACTAGATACAAAACTTCTAATTTATCTATTGAAGAATTACAAAAATTATACGCATTATATAATGAATTATCAAATACTAGAAAAGAAACAAAAGTTACAATTAAAGGTAAAGAAGTAACTAAAAAAGAAAAATTACCTAAATTTGATTATTATATGAGACCTGAAGAAAAAGCTGCACTTATTGAAGAAGAAAATGAAGTTAAGCAAAAAGGGTCGTATTATTATAATCTTTGGTATTTAGTTAATTATGAAGAAATAACAGTAGATAAACTTACAGATAAAAAGGAATTAGTTCCTCGACGTGCTCTTTGGCAAATGTCTAAACCTGCAGATTGTACACTTAAAATATCTAAAAATGAAAACGGAGATATTACATTTACCGGAAATGCTGGTATATATGTAGATTTAAAGAAAACATTAGCTAAAACTTTGTTAAAAGAAAGAACGTATTATACAACTACTCCTTATTATGAACAAGTTAAAGCTGAAATGAAATCTAAATCTGAAGAAGAATATAATGCTTGGTTTGAAGCTAATCATGTAAAAAATATTGATGGTCAGTATGAACCTCTTAAGATTTGGATGATGAGAAGATATAAAGCTGCTAAATTAGAATCTGCTATGGCTGGTGCTATAAAAGATAGCGGTTATAAACGTACTGCTAAGAAAAAGAAACTTGTAAGCACGCCCGTAGAGAAATACAAAAATCTTAAGTTTAATTCTAAATTTAAGAATGAAAGAAATAATTATAAGCTTTATTCAAATTATCGTAGTGGTACTGGTTATGATAATAACATTGTCCAATCTCAAATAGAAAAAGAAGTTCAAGAAGATTTGATGTTATTGTTTGGAAAACTTGTTAAAACAGGTGCTGGTATTAGATTTTTAGACAAAGGTTATGTTCCTGCTAAAGCTAAAGGTCCGGAAATTGATGCTAAATGGTGGGGTAAAAATATAGCTGGTACGTTTGGTTTGTATGTTAACGGACATAATCCTGAATTTACAGCTGATAGTGAAATTGAATATGGTAAAGATATAATTCCTGAAATGCCATTTATGAGTATTTTGAAAGGAAAAGCTACAAAGAGTTATAAAGATTTACGTAAGCCTATAAAAGAAAACTTTAATACTGAAGAAGAATATAACAAAGCTTTAGATGAATATAATGAGCAACGTAGAGCAATTACTGAACATAACGAACAAGTTCATGCCAGCATGATAGATGAAGATTGGGATAAAGTAATTCCTATGTTTATTGAAAGAGCTACAAGATATAATGCTATTCAACAAGAAAAGCAACTATTGTATTATGGTTTAAATTGGCTTAAAAATTCAACATCTTATGCTGATGTTTTAGGTAAACATAATATACCTAAAAATGAAAGAAGAAGTTCAGATTCTCAAAATTATCATCAAAGAGATAGTTATGATAATGCTGTTAAAATGATGAAAACTCTTATTCGTAGACTTGTTTACAATCAGTATAAACAAGACCAAGGTAAATGGACTACTGTTGGTAATTTATTACAATCTCATTCTTCTGCTAAATTTATGATGCTTAATGTTACCGGTGGTATTAGTAATGTTACATACGGTGAAACTCAAATTTTTGGTGAATGGATTGCTAAAGATTATATTGGACCAAAAGATTATCTTAAAGGTTCTCATATTTATAATTCTAAAATTTATACATATTTTGCTGATATGTTTAGTGAAAAAGCATCTAGTTTACAAAGCGGCATAATGAAATTGATGCAAGTTGTTGATTTTGATAAAGTTAATAATCTTGTAGATACAGGTATTTCTGGCGCATTTAAAGAAGCTAGAGATTTACTTTATGGTTTAAATAGTGGTGGTGAACATATGATGCAAAACAAAGTAATGTTCTCGATGATGTTAAGTCATAAACTATTTAGAGGTTCTGATATTTACGGTGATACTTCTGTTACTGCTCAAACACTTGAAATGCACAAAAGAAAAGCTACTGATGATGCTATGGAGCAATTATTTGCTAAACATCCCGAACTAAAAGACCTTAAAGAAAAATATATAACTTTATTAAAATCTAGACCTAGTTTGATGAGAGAATTAGCTTTTAGAAGAAAATATATTGAAACTGATTTCTTTGATAGTTTACTTCGCGGAAAATCTGGTGATGAACGTAAAGCTATTCATGCTCTTCAAAGAGAATATATTGAACTTAGAAAAGCACGTGAAAAAGAATTAGAAGCTGAATGGAAAAAAGCTGATGATTTATATTCTCAATTTGAATTAAAAGATGGCTATGCTGTATTTAAAGAAAATAGTATTCTTGGTCAAATGGATAGAAGAGAAGCATATCAAGTTATAGCTAAATTTAAAGAAAAAGTTCAAGATGTTAATAAAAAGATTCACGGTGTTTATGATAAAATTGGTGCTGCTAGAATGGAAGAACAATGGTATGGTGGTTTAATTATGCAATATAAAAAACATCTTTATCCTGGTTTTATGAAACGTTTTAGAGTACAAGGTTATTATAATGAAAGTCGTCAAACTGTAGAAAAAGGTTCATATATAGCTCTTTATGATTTTCTTGCCAAACCGTTTAAAGAAACTGCTAGAGAACTTCGTGAACAAGGTTATAGTATAAGTGATGAACAAATTACTACAATGGAAAGTGTTCAAAGATATTTCTCTGTTGCTAAAGATTATCTTCTTAATATTAAAACAAATTGGAATATGCTTCCCGATAGTGAACGCGCTAATATTAGAAGAAGTTTAAGTGATATTGCTGGATTTACTGCTGCTGTACTTGCTGCTACAGCTGCGAGACTTATAGCAGACGATGACGATAAAGATAATATATTGTATAATCTCGCTATATATTCTTCTGACCGTTTAGCTACTGAATCTTTACTTTACATTATGCCTTGGGCAGAAGCTAAAGTATTATGGCGTAATCCTATTGCTGCACAAACATTTATTGGTGATATTTTATCAGTAATGAATTTAGCATCTCAAGCATTAATTCAAGGTGATGATTTTAATCCCAATTATGTATCTGGTGTTTATAAAGGCGAAAATAAGGCTAAAGTGCTAACTATGAGACAAATACCTATTTATAGAGCATTAAATCAAGTTTATAGTCTTTATAAAAAGAATACTTATTTCAAACTTACATCTAATTATAATCAGGATATTGCTGAAAATATAGCTAATTGGATAAAGGGCAATTCACTATTTAATGCCGACTAAACTAATTTAGAGCAAGCGTGTGAGCATTTCGGCACACGTCCTTATGACTTACACGCTTGCCGATTTTCAATCAAACAAAACGCAATTTTTAATAAAAAATACAAGACAATATGAACTATAATATTGGAACTCATAATTCTGCAACTGGAGAAAAAGGTTGCGGAATATTATCTAAAATATTTGCTCCTTTTAGTGTTTGTCAATCAAAAACTATCGGAGACCAATTAAGAGCTGGAGTATCATATTTTGATATTCGAGTTAGAAAAACTAAACGTGGCATTGTTTGTGCTCATGGTTTATGGGAAACAAAGAAAACTGCTGATGATATTCTTAGTCAGATAAATCAAATCGCCCGTAGAAGGACTATCTATGTTAAGATTATGTATGAAAATACTTTTAAATATCGTGATGAAGATATGGGTGTAATGATTAGTATTCTTAATGAACTTAAAGATAGATTTAAGAATATTAAATTTGTAGGAGGATATATTAAAAATCCTTATACTATTGTATGTGGAGGAATACCTGTAAAAACTATTGATGCTTATGCTCCTATTTATAAATGGCATAAGGAGTTATTCTTGCCAATACCTTTGGTATGGGCTAAGATTGATAAATGGTTTGGATATTCTCTCTACGGGGGAACTGATAATGAAAGTATAACTATTAAAGATTTTGTATAAAATATGGGAAAATATAGTCTTGAAAAAGTTCAAGTCAACGATAGTGCAGAAGTTCCTTTTTGGTTAAATCCTGATGGTACTTTTAAACAAATTCAATTTACTCCTGAACAACAAGCAGCTTTTGATAAAGCTGCTGAAAAGGAAGAATTTGAAAAAAGACTAAAAAAGTTTCACCCAAAGCTTCGTCCTTTATTAAGGGAAAAACCTGAATTAATGTATAGTCCTGCATTTAATCCTAGTGCTTCTGGAAGAGCTGAAAGTTGGAATGCTGGGAATGCTGCTATGGCATTACCTTTCTTAGGTGCTATTGCTTTAGGTAATGGTGCTGTAAGTTCTGCAATTGCAGGAATTAATAAAGTATTGACAAATCCTTATGTAGATGCTGTATTAACAGCTGATATGGCTAATGAAGCAAGAAAAGATATTGTTAGTGGTAATGTTACTCCTATGACTGCATTAAATTTAGCACCTTCTTTAAGACTTGCTAAACCTATTATTGAAGGGGGTATTAATTTAGGAAATAATATCATTTTAAGAAATTTTAAAAAAGTTGAAAATCCAGCAAACAGTCCTGTTGTAAATCCAGCAAACAGTCCTGTTGTAAATCCTGAAACGGAAAGATTACTTGAAACAGAAAGATTACTAGATGAAATAATACCTACTAGAACATTAAAAAATATTAATGAATATTTTTCTAAATTTTCTAATAATATTGATGATGATTACGATAAGGCATTGCATTTGGTTAGTGAAGCAATGGGTGTTAATAGAAAATTTATTGATGATTATATTTTAAAAAACATCAATAAGTTAAACAAACCTTTAGATTCTGATTTAAGAGCTAATATATTAAAAGAGTTAGGTTTTTCCAGAGATATTAATACGAATGGATTACACTTTTTTCCAAGATTAGATTTTGATAACGCCGTTACTCAACATAAAGCAACTTTAATAAACAATAATCCAGGTTTATTTTCTGCTTTTAAACGTAAAATAGGAAAAGAATTAAAAGTACCAACAGATAAAGTTAATGAACTGCCTATATCATATGATGATTTTGACGACGTTTTAGATATTCCTTTTTCTAATTATATTCGCGCAATGCTTAATGATATAGATAATATTAAAAATATTATAAATTTAGGAGGAAATCCTATACACGCATTATCGCAACCAGGTTCTGTTATTGACCGTTTGTGGAAAAGAGGTTTTACAGATGATGATGTTTTAAAAATATTAAAAAATAGAAATACTAAGCAATGGAAAAATGAAATAGATCGTGTAATACAAAGAGTATCTGATAATGATTTGGTTATGAAATTTTTAACTGAACCTCCTACATACAAAAAAAGATTCGTTAATATTTTTCCTACATTAAATTATACACCTGATGAATTAAATCTTTATAGTGCAGCATATGGTTATCCGATACATCCTGATTTACCACGAGGTTCTGAATATAATAGACAATTATTAGCAGCTACTTTAAAAAAAATGAATACTGCTCCAGATTTTAGTTTGCGTGAAATAACTGGTCCTAGTTTTAGTGCTAATAGTATAACTTTGCTAAATAATGCTGTTACTAAATTAATTAAATCAAGAATAAAAACAAATAGATTTCCAGGATTGTTATATCCCAACCGTGGCAAGATTTTTGGAAATTCGTTTGGTAATGTAAATTTAGGAACTTTAAAAGAGCCTGAAACTGGTACTGCATTTGGAGAAACTCCATCAATAGATGTTATAAGAACATATCCTAATAGAAAAGAAGCTGAAAACGCAATTAATTTATCATTTGCTAAAGTATATCAACAAATGTTAAAAGATGGAGAATATGGCGTATCTAAACAGTTATTAGAAGATGTTATAAATGCTAACGGTAATGTAGATAAAGTTCCAGGTGCTAGAAATTTGCAATTTAGTCCAAAAAATTCTGTTTTTGAAAATCCTATTTGGAGTACATTTCCTGAAGATAAGAATTATCCTGTTTATCCTGGAATTACTTATATATTTAAACACGGTGGTAAAATTAAAAAGAATAAAATATCTTTAGAAACAATTTAAAGATTTTATTTAATATGAGCAAAAGAAAATATAGTTTGGAAAGACCAAGATGTGATATAGGTACTAAAGAACAAATTCAAGAACCTACTTATTGGGGAGGTTTAATGAATGAAGTTGTAGTAAGACCTAATCAAGAACCTGTTGTTGTTAGTCATAACGTATCTAAAGCTTATGCTCAAGAAGATGCTGCTAGAGAAGCTGCTATGAAACAAGCAGGTGATATAACTAGAAATATACATAGTGCTACAAATAAAGCTGCTCCTATTTTAGGAAATATATTATTAGGAGCACAAACAGCACCTTTAACTATTGGATTAGAAGCAATTAATCAGGTAAATCCTACAGCTGGAGCTATTGCTGGTTTATTATCTTTAACTCCTACTGCTGTAAAAGGTATTGCTAGTGCAGGAAAATTTGGTTTATCTGCTGCAAAAAATCTTTATAGGAATTTTAAAAAAGTTGAAGGAATAGTACAGCCTGGGATGAAATTATTTAACTCTCCTTTAACAGGTAATTGGATTAAAATTGGTAATAGAGAGTATAGGTTAAGTCCTAATAGCCTTGGGGCGAATGGTGCCATTTTAGAGTCAAGAGAGCTTTCTCCTTGGATTAAAGAGCTTCCTTTAGATGAAAACAGGTATTATAGGTCTTTTGGCAGACATGCATTGAAGTCATATAAAGATACAGGCGTAATAACGCAATATGACACAAATGGTAATTTAAGAGGGGACTTTGAAGTACCAATGTTTAGTAAAGGAAAGCCTACCGAACACAGACTGAGTATAAATGATTATAATAAAGTATGGGCAATATCGAAGCCTGAAAGTAAATTAGAATGGGAGAAAAGTTTACATGATTATGTAACTCCAAAAGTGAATGGAGAATTTAATAAAGCTCCTATTTCAGATTTTGATTTTTATGTGTATAATCCAGAAAAAGGATATATAAAACTAGATAGGAATTTAAATTTACCTGGAGGTATTCCTGTTTCTGAAACTCCTCATGTAGATTATCTTAAAGGACTATCCACAGAAGAGCAAATAAAATATTTAACAGAAAATGGACTTAATGACCAATGGCTTTGGACTCTGGAGAATAAACCAGACCATTTAGAAAGTGCATTACGAGGTGCTTCAATACCTACTACTCCGAAAATTGCTCCTAAGATAACAGCAGAAAATGCTGTAAGTATAACTCCTGAAGTTACTCATTTTTATCATGGTTCTCCTGTAAGATTTGATGCTTTTAGTGCAGATTTTATTGGTAGCGGTGAAGGAGGAAGCAAAGTAATGCGAGGTATAAACCTATGGCCTGTAGAAAAAATAGCTAATGCTCCTAAACTTGCGAATATTAAATCTCCAGATGCTCCACTTCATCTTGGAGTGTCTAGTACTCCTCTTGGTGGCAAATTAAATCCAACTGTATATGATGTTTCAGGCAAAGGTTTGAAATTATATAAGGCTGCCCCTAGAGATATAAAGTCATTAAAACAAGAAGATTTAATCAAACAAGGTTATGATGGAGTGCAAACATCTAATCAAGTTACCATATTTCCTGAATCTATAGGAAAACTTTCTATAGATAAACAAAGTTCCATTGAAGACTTTGTTATGAGCCATCCAGAAGTAGAAAGATGGACTCCTTGGACTACTGATAATCAAAAGATGCAGAATATAATAGACATGAGCAAAATGTCTAAATGGACTCCTGCTCAATGGACTGCTGCACAAGATGCTGCTGTTGCTAAGGCTTTAAATAAAACCTTTAAAAAATTTGGTGGTAAAATATCTTTAGAAACAATTAGATAAATTTGATGATTTTAATTATGATAAAGACATAGTTACAACTCACCCGTAGAAGGATATGCTAAATAATGTTAAATAATCTTAATGCTCTTGCTTTTTCCGGAAAAAAGCATTATCTTTGCCGATGTAAAAGGATAAAGAAATAAAGGAATAAAAGAATAAAGAAATAAAGATAATAAAGTTATTAAAGTTATAGATATTAAAAGAACATTTTCACATCTTTATTATTTAGCATTGTCTGTGAAGATAGTGCTAATTTAGTTCCTTAGTGTAATGGTAACACATCAGATTTTGGTTCTGAGGTTAGAAGTTCGAACCTTCTAGGAACTACTAGTAACTATTAAGATGCCATTGTTTTGTTAATAGTTAATGCTTCATTTCATGTTAGTTTAAAATTGTGTATGTGTTGATATTTATAATCTTATGTTTTTTACCATAATCTTAATAGTTACTTTTATTTTACTTTTTCATGTTTTAGAAGTTATAATTGATTTTAAGCGAAAACATTTAATTCTTTAAAGGGGAATTAGAGACTTTTCTTCTGCTGCCGTTGTCTGTGAAGATAGCGGCAGTTTTCGTTATCAAGCGATAGTTAAAAAAAAGCCCGATTGATACATTTCTGTACCAATCGGGCTCTATTGTTATTTCGTTTCTGTTTTTTGATATGCTGCAAATAATAATAATTGTGAAAATATTGCTTTTGGCATATAAGCTATTGGAGAATTTATATTATTTCTAGTTTTATAATCAGCAGACATACCTAAAACTCTACCTGTTCGATTAACATTTCCTTCTTTCGAATCGTCTGTAACTTCTAGAAGTAATACACCTCCTGCATCAATAACTTTTTTACAATTATCACACAAACCTTGAGCAATATATCTTGGTGCTTCAGCATCTCCTTTAAGTTTACCAAGAATTGCAATTCCTATTTCTTCGCCACAACATTCACATACTGCAATCGACGGATTAAGTCCATGTTTAGGACTAACTTTAATACTTTTACTCATAATTTAATAATCTTTTTAAGTTCTTTATTATAAACATCAAAAATATATCCAGCATCAACTATTGCCTTCATTAAAGTATTACGTTGTTCTTCAGTAGCTGGATGAACTGCGGTGACAGATTCCCAACAATGTTCTGATTTATCGTTGATTTTAATAGTATCAATGTCTGTAAGTGCAATATAATACTTGCAACCATGATTAACTATACCTTTAAAAATAAAGATTGAATCATCAGAAGCAACAAGTACATCACCATCTTTTGCATCTTTGGTAACATCCCATGACCTTGCACATTTATCAACATCTTCGCAGTATTGTGTTGTATAATTATTACCATATCTAAGTTGATATTGATTATTTACAATGGCAACTACTTGATAGACATTGTCAGTTCCTTGATGTATTATCCATTCATGTTCATTAAATTTTGGTTTAACATTATCAGTTTGTTTTTGCTCAGAAATAATTTCGCAGTCTTCTGCTTTAACATAATCAATATGATTAGGTTCGTCTTCTATTCCATAATATGTTACACCAACATAATCTTTAACATAAAATACATTATATTCGTCACCAGCATATTTAACCTTAAATTTTGGTTCAACACTATCAGCAGGCTTATGCTCATCTTGCTTTTCAGATAACAAATTGTCCAACTCTGAAAGTTCTATATAGTCACATTCAAAACTAAGGCAAGAACTAAGGTTATATGTGTTACCGACCTTTGTTAAAAAGATTAGTTTACCTTCCTCATTTCCTGCAATACCGTCTTTCCAATGTTTCCAAATTGAAACTTTCTTTGACTCTCGTCCTTGTTTTTCAAGCCAAGCAAGCCACTTTGCACATTCTTCTGGAGCATCACCCATTTTTTCTGCTTCCATAATAAAAGTAACAATGTGTTTCCTTATTTTCTCATCCTCACTATCTTTAAGTTCAGGAATTACAGTATCTAAAGCTGTCCTTACTGAAAATAAGGCTGATTTATCGTGAAAGTCTTTTAATATTTTCATTGCTTCTTTCTTTTCCATAGTTACAACAAATTAAATTCTTTCATAATCTAAATATCTTTCTTTTAATTGCACAATTTATACAATAATCTCTAACTATCCACCCAACAACATATCTTTGAGCATTATCAGAATTACATTCATCACAATATCTTTTATTACCTACTACCATAATCACAACAAATTAAGTTCATGAAGTTAATCTCTACCCCATAAAGGATACTTACATCCGTCCTTTGCTTCTGCCATAGAACGAATAATTTCGTTACCTTTACTAGTGCCATATTCACCTCGTATTTTAGCACCAATTTCTCTATTAATTTTTTCTAATGAATTTTCCATAATTATAAAAAATTTTATTTTCAATAATTTATTCAAAATAACTATCTTCAATAATAACTTGTGGTTCGGTTAAATCAGTAGATAAATGTTCTACTTCAAACCATTTATCAAGAGGATATGAATCTGATTTACAATGAGTAATAGTTCCGTCTGGCTCACACAACATATCATTATCATCAGTCCAATCAAATAAATATGATATGCTATCATCTAATGCTGCTGTAAAATAAGCTTCTTCTTTAGTATCAGCAGCAACTAATATAAGTCCACCACCATAATCGTGCTGATTTATACAACAAAATACTTTCATAACTTATAAAATTATTTCTTTTTCAACTTCAAAAAGACGCAAAGCATGCTGTAGTTTATGAACACTTTGTATTCCATCTAATTCTCCTAAATTATTCTTTTTGCAAATTTCCAGCGTGAGAGGAATAGGTTCTAATAAACTTTCCCAAACCCATGATAATCTATTAACAACAGCATGATAAGCTACTTTTTTATTATGAACTGCTGCTACTTTGATAATCATCCCACTTGGTTTAAGGGAAACATAATCTCCTATCATCAAATCTTTTGCTTTCATAATTTATTCTAATTTAATTGCAAATATGGAAATAGATACTCATTCTCCATTTAAGCCAACCAAAAACTATTTCA
>Ga0326514_10000030_pt1 | contig 82748 bp, 105 predicted proteins | sample 3_2548_0518_D_FD_203653 | JGI IMG/M metagenome (GOLD analysis project Ga0326514, IMG submission 203653) | Bovine rumen microbial communities from UC Davis, California, United States - 3_2548_0518 | ecosystem: Host-associated > Mammals > Digestive system > Stomach > Rumen | place: USA... | reverse complement strand
ATTAATGAAGAGTTTAATGGACCCGAACATCTGTGGGTTTAGTCTTAAAGATGCAAATGCCGCACGAAAGATTATTGGTAAGAAGCAGATGAACAAGATTCCAGAGTTAAGGGAAAAGATAGCAACATCCGCAAAATCTTCATCAATAGGAAGATATGAATGGGACGCTATTGCTAAACCTCAGCTGGGTTATTCATTCTCTGATATTCATGCACTTGCATATAGTTTTATTGGATATCAAACAGCATATCTTGCAACAAAGTGGAATCCTATCTATTGGAATACCGCAGTGTTAGTAGTAAATAGTGCAAGTCTTGAAAATGATGAAATTGATGATGAAGATGCAGAAGCAAAAGAGAAAAATGCAGACTACGCTAAGATAGCAAAGGCATTAGGCGAAATTATTGAACATGGTATTAAAGTATCATTAGTAGATATTAATAAGTCTGATTATAGCTTTAAACCTGATGTAAAGAACAATCAAATTTTATTTGGTCTTAAAGCATTAAGTGGGGTTAATGCAGAAATGATTGAAGCTATTAAGGCGGGCAGACCTTATAAAAATATTAAAGATTTCATGAATAGGCTAACATTAAAGAAGCCCGCTATGATTTCTTTAATTAAAGGTGGAGCATTTGATAATTATACCTCTGATTTAGGAGAAGGTGAACCAAGATATTTAAATATGATTTATTATATCTCTCAGATAAGTTCTCCTAAGACCAAGCTAAACTTACAGAATTTAAGTGGATTAGTTCAAAAAGAACTGCTTCCCGCGGATTTAGAGTTTGAGAAGTCTGTATTTAATATGCACAAACATCTTCTTAAAAATAAATTTGTTGATTCTGCAACGGGTACAACATATTTAAAGTTAGTGCCTGAAGGAGTGTATGAATATTATATAAATATTGGTAAAGAACATCCAGAGTTTGATTATGATTATATCGAGATAAATGATGGTATCCCCGTCATTAAGCAAGATGTATGGAAGAAGAATATCTATGATGTGTTCATGAACAATGTAAGAAATTGGTTAATGAACAATCAAGAGGAAACATTAAAGCAATATAATTATCTCTTGTTTGAAGAAATATGGGATAAGTACACAAAAGGTAAAGTAAACTTATCTGCGTGGGAAATGGAATCATTGTGCTTCTATTATCATGACCATGAGTTAAAAGATGTTGATGTAGAGAAGTATGGTATCGAAAACTTCTTTGATTATAGTTCTGAACCAATAGTAGAAACAATGTGGCGAAAGACAGTTCCTATTTATCATCTATTTAGAATTGCGGGAACAGTAATTAGTAAAAATGATCCCCGCCATTCTATCACCTTATTGACAACAGATGGCGTTGTTCCAGTCAAGTTCACTAGAGATATGTACGCTATGTATAAGCGACAAATAAGTGAAGTACAACCTGATGGATCAAAGAAAGTGGTTGAAAAAGGCTGGTTTACGAGAGGAACAATGTTATTGTTGAATGGATTTAGGCGGGATGATATGTTCGTCGTAAAGAAATATGCAAGCACTCAAGGGCATACTGTTTATAAAATAACAGATATAAAAGAAGATGGAAGTCTGATACTTGAAAATGAAAGAGGTAAAAAAGATGTATAAAATAATTGCTTTAATGGGTGAAAGTGGTTGCGGTAAGGACTATATCGCAACCTCCTTAACAACTCTTTATCCAAACGCATTTCATAGAGTAGTTGCTGACACGACAAGACCTAAGAGAATTTCTGAAGTAGATGGCATTGATTATAATTTTATCTCTATTGAAGATTTTGCAGGTTATGTTTTAGATGGTACTATGTTAGAAGCAACTTGCTTTAATGATAATTGGTATTATGGAACTAATAGGTTATCTTTAAATGAAGATAAAATAAATATAGCAATTTTAAACCCTATTGGCTTTGAAAGATTAAAAGAAAATAAAGATGAAGATATAAAAATCTATTCTATTTATATTAAGACTGAACCTTTAGATAGGTTGGTCGCTTGTTTAAATAGAGAATCAAATCCTAATTGCCATGAAATATGTAGAAGATTTTTAGCAGATGAAGAGATGTTTAAAGATTTTGAAGCAGACCTAATATTAACTAATTTTTATTCCAGTTCTCCAATAAATAGGAAAATGGAATTGGACAAAATTCTTAAACTTGAATGGTAGTTTTTTCATATTAAATACAATCCTAAATTTTTATGTAATTGGAGGTACTTTAAATGGAAAAAATTATTAAGCGTGATGGGCGCGAAGTAGTTTTTAACAGAGATAAAATTGAAGAAGCAGTGCTTCGAGCATTTGCTGCAGTTGATAAAGATATAACTGAATATGCAGAAGAAAAATCAAAAAAGATTGCAGACTTTATTGAAGAAGCAGCAATAGAAACAGAAGAACCATATACTGTTGAAGAAATTCAGGACATGGTTGAGAAAGGGCTGATGGCTACTAAAAGAAAAGATGTAGCTAGAGCTTATATTCTTTATCGAGAAGAAAGAAATAAAAGGCGTCAGTTTAACTCATCCCTAATGCAACAAGTAAGAAGTAAATTATTTGCAAATGATATTCAAAAGCAAAATGCGAATGTTGATGAATTAAGCTTTGGTGGGCGGAAAGGTGAAGCAGATTCTGTTGTGATGAAGAGTTTTGCTTTAGATCATTGTATGAGTAAAAAGTCTAGAGATAATCATGTTAATAATGAAATTTACATTCATGATTTAGATAGCTATGCAGTTGGCATGCACAATTGTTTGACGATTCCTTTTGACGACTTACTTAAAAATGGATTTAATACAAGGCAAACCGATGTTCGTCCTGCTAATAGCATAAATACAGCTTTCCAACTTGTTGCAGTTATCTTTCAGTTGCAGTCACTTCAGCAGTTTGGAGGCGTTTCAGCTTCACACTTAGATTGGACTATGGTTCCCTATGTGAGAAAGAGTTTTTGGAAGCATTATAAAAATGGTTTGATTTATATATCAGAAGATGAAGATTGGGATGCTCACATAATTGGAGAACCAGTAGCGCCCAATATATCTATTGCAGACAGAAAAGCTTATGATGATGACAAAGCATACAAGTATGCTATGGACATGACCATTAAAGAAACTCAACAAGCAGTTGAGGGTATGTATCATAATCTCAATACATTACAATCAAGGTCTGGAAACCAGTTGCCTTTTACCTCGATCAACTATGGTACATGTACTTTGCCCGAGGGAAGAATGGTAACAGAAGCTCTCCTTAAAGGATGTATTAAAGGAGTAGGCAAACTGCATAAAACAAGTATATTCCCTTGTGGTATTTTCCAATATATGAAGGGAGTAAATGACAAGCCTGGAACTCCTAACTATGATTTATATAGATTAGCACTTGAGTCAACAGCTAAAAGATTATATCCTAATTATGCAAATGTTGATTGGAGCGGGAATGCAGGCTACGACCGTAACGACCCAGAGACATACTTTTCAACCATGGGTAAGTGTAAACTACAGCTCATGTAAAACCTTTTGAACCGCGCCCGCGGGTGTCACTTAATGTGGCTAACGGTTAGGTCCTAAAATGGATGAGACCGTGCTAAGAATATATTGGAGAGGAATATGCTTATTTATAGATATGAAAATAAAGATGGAGGCGGTCCTTTTTTCACAAAAAATGGATCTCTTCGTTCTGATAATAGCATCCATTTTGACGATGATATGTTGTCTGGATGTTTATCATTGGAATCTTTAATTGAATATTGGAATAAACAAAAAAATCGTGAGTTATACTTACAAGACTGTACAATTAAGATATACGAAGTTCCAAAAGAAGAAATAAAACAGTTACACAGTCATGTAATATTTCCCCAAAAGTATGCTCCAATAAATTAAAGTGTATCGACTATCCCTGATGAATGTAAGGGAGTAGACTTGGAGATAGGCACCAAGTCGAAGCGGAAGGCTATCTTAATTAAAGATAGAAGATATAGTCAGTGCTAATGGTAACATTAGATAACATGTGTAGAACAGCTAACGGAGCTGATATAAATGCAGAACCTGGGGTAAATCCGCAGAAGAAAGATGGTAGAGGTAATATCTGTCCTGTAACTATTATTATGCCTACATTAGCTATGGAAGCTGTATTAAAACCTCGTAGAGAATATGAAGATGCAGAGGAATATGTAGTAGAAACATTTTTAGATTTACTCGATCAAAAAATCCATGAAGCCAAAGATATGCTAATTGAGCGTTTTGAATACATTTGTTCTCAAGATCCAGGTTCTGCAAAATTCATGTATGAGAACGGAACAATGCGAGGATATAATCCTGATGAAGGTATTATTTCTGCACTAAAACATGGTACTCTAGCTATTGGACAAATTGGTCTTGCGGAAACACTTCAAATCCTTATTGGCTGTGACCATACAACAGAAGAAGGCATGAAGCTTGCTAAGAGAATTGAACATTTATTTAAAGAAAGATGCGCTCAGTTTAAAGAGGAATATAAGTTAAACTTTGGCGTTTACTATACACCTGCTGAAAACTTATGCAAAACTGCTATGGATAAGTTCAAAGATAAATATGGAGTAATTCCTAATGTATCTGATAAAGATTTCTTTACAAACTCTATTCATGTACCAGTTTGGATTAATGTTAATCCTTTTGAAAAGATTGATATTGAATCTCAGCTAACGGGGTATAGTTCTGCTGGTTGCATAACTTATGTAGAACTTGATGCTGGAGTAAAAGATAATCTTGATGCTCTTGAAGAAATTGTAAATTATGCTATGGCAAAAGACATTCCATATTTTGCAGTTAATGTACCTGCGGATACTTGCTTAGAGTGCGGGTTCCAGGGTGAGATTGAGCTAGGTTGTAATTGTCCACAATGCAAGAGTAAGAATATTCAAAGACTTAGAAGAGTTACAGGATATCTAACTGGAGATTACTTAACCGCTTTTAATAAAGGTAAAATACAAGAAACGGAAATGCGCGTAAAACATATGCGCTTTATATAAATTTAAGGGAGGAGAAATCCTCCCTTTATTTTTTTGAAAATTTTTGGTATAATATTTATATAAAGATATAAGGAGATAATATAGATGGAAATACAAGGAGCAAACTTATATGAAGCAAATAAGCAACTTGTTCTTCAAAATGAAAAACCTTTAACACATCCAGAGCTTGCCGCAAAGCAAGAGGAATTAGAAGGCTTTTTTGAAGATAAAGTAAAAGAATTTGCTATGCTTTTATGCAACGAAAGAAAAGATTATACAATTTTCCAATTATCTTCTACTTCTACCGCAGAACATTTTGCAGCAAGAGAAGCATTAGGATGTTGTACGGATAGAGGTGAAGTTCTAGGAATTGATAAAACAGATGATGGTATCGCATATGAGATATGGCTTAAAATAGATGATGAAGCCTTTTGTTATTATCTATTCCCATACGACCAAGCGGTAATCAAGTGTTAGGGGTGTGAAAAATGAAACTAGTAGGAACGATAGAACCTTTTGTTAAGTTACAAACTGTCCACCTTTATGATGATAATAATAAAGAGATAGAATATAGAATTGCAACAATTAGGCATTATGAGCATACCATTGCAAGCTTTCTTGAAGATTATCCTGGGATAACCAGTTTATATCTTCATGGTAGTGCGACTCCATTTTCTGAAAAGATTAAAGAAAAGATTGAAATGGAAATGCTAAGTAAATATGATAATAAAGATAGAATTGAGGTAGAAATTATATGAAGTATTTAACACAGGTAACTGAAGTGTATAGAGTTGATTCTGAGGAAGAAGTCATTAAGATGATTGAAGAAGCAAAGCAGGATAATAGATTTACTTTAACCAAGCATGCTTCTCAATATAAGGAAAGAAAGCAGAAGGGCGAGGTTATTGATCAGTGGTTTAAGGTTAGCCTCACGAAAGCTTTCAACGACGAGAAGGAACCTGATAGACTAGTTGCAGTAGAATACGAGGTAGATTAATGAAAATTAAGAAATTAAATCCTGCGGCAAAGCTGCCTACGCGCGGTAGTTGGGCTGCTGCCGGATGGGACTTATATGCTAATACTTATGAAGATTTTGATACGAATGAAAATTGGACTTTAAACATTCCACCTAATACTACTGTAAAGATTAACACTGGTATAGCTATTGCTTTACCTGATGGAACATTTGGTGGTATTTATCCTAGATCTGGATTAGCTACTAAGCAAGGTCTCGCTCCTGCTAATAAAGTAGGTGTTATTGATGCTGATTATAGGGGGCCGATAATCGTGGCTCTACATAATCATAGTCAGTTCTCTCAGATCTTGCATCGCGGAGATAGAATCGCACAGCTTATTGTCCAGCCTTATGTTGATATTGAACTTGAGGAAGTCGATGAGTTAGACGAGACTGAGCGCGGCAGTGGTGGTTTTGGATCAACTGGTACAAATTAATAAATTATAGGGCGCGAAAGCGTCCTATTTTTTATTTACCATTACTCTTTATTTGCTAATTTTTAAAGTAAAAACCATCTTTTCGATAAAGTATTCATTCCTTTTTAAAAATCTCTCACAAAATTGAAGCAAGTTCCCGCTTGACAAGACTTAAAAATTTTGATATACTTAAATTAATAAAATCTTTAAGGAGAGAAATATGAAAACATTAGCAATAGATGGAAGCACTAAAGCTACTGGTATTGCAATTTATGACGGTACAGATTTACTTCATTATGACCTTTTTACGAATTCTTCTAAAGATGTATTAAAAAGAATCAAATTCATGACAGATAAATTAGAAGAATTATATAAAAAATACACCCCCGATCAAGTAATCATGGAACAAATAATCCCCGATAACCTAAATGAAGTAACATGGCATACAAACCAAAAAACTTTCAAAGCGTTATTTTACCTCCAAGCAGCGATAGTGCTGATGTTTTATAATTATAATATAGAAGTAGAGTTCATTCCCGCAAGTACATGGCGTTCCCGCTGTGGAATCAAAACTGGTGCGGGAATAAAAAGAGAAGCTCTAAAACTAGCAGATATACAATTCGTCAAAGATAATTTTAATATTACAGTAAGTGACGATATTGCAGATGCTATTGGTATTGGATATGCTAAAGTTCATTCAGTACCAGAACCAAAGCCCTTTAATTGGGCATAAAAAATAAGGGAGATGCAATTAAGCATCTCCCTTTTCTTATTATATCTTAGGATTTATCTTCTTAGCACTTATAGTCATCGTACTACTATTTCCCAAACCAAAAGATATTGTATTTATCAAATATTCACCTTGAATACCCGAATCAGGTTCATTAATATAAATCCTTGTATTAGGTTCAAGATGATACATTGGTAAACAAGTTATAGTAACAGAACTATTATAATCTGTATAATCAGTTAATATCTGTCTTACATGCTGATAACATGAATTAAATGTACCACCAGAAGTAAGTGACATAAAAATTGCATCAGGTACTTGTACCGGAGTAAGACCATATTCTTTAAGCTGTTGCAAAGTCATATTAGATCTTGCATCTACAATAGCCTGAGGATCATTTGTATTTACCATAATAGCATCTGGTATATCAGGTTCAAAAACGCAATTACATTCAGTATCAGTCTTAGCATAACTTCTACGACCAATAGCATCAACTGAAAAGTCATTTAAAATTGAATCATTGTCAATAATATCTAACCAATAGTCAAGAGTAGTAGGTGAAGCTAAGACATCTTCATAATACTTATGATTCTCACTGTCGTATAGCTTCGGCCATTCATTAACTAACTCTGCATAATAATCATTAGTTTCTAAACCATTTTTTGAATCTATAATACCTTCAAAATATAATCTATCTCTCCATTCTGCAACCTGTCCTGCCGCACAATTAGCAGTTGAAGGAACTGTGAAAGTTTCATAATAATGTGCGTATGGTAATTTAACATAATCCGCTTTAACACTTGCGTTTAAATCAGATGACCTAATCGCGGAAGTATCATTATCTGCACCAGATTCATAGTTACTTAATAGACTTTCATAATAGTCAACATCTGTAACCCAGGTGTAGATACTTGGTGCGTTCCCGCTACCATTTTCTAATACTTTATAATATTTACCAACAATGCCTTGCGGCAACTTTTCTTTTAAATCATCTAAACTAATATATCCTTTATCTTCAACATAATGACATTTCTTAATTTTGTCATACATATCCACATCAAAACAAATAGGCATATTAATTACTAAGTCTTCTGATGTATCAGGTCTTTTATCTATTGCTAAATGATATCTAATAGGAACTTTCAATCCAGTTGAGGTTTCTCTAGTTCCCCAAACAATAAAATCATTTTTAATCATATTAAACTGCGGAGCATTATTACAACTAATAATAAAATCATTATTAAGAGTATAAGTATCTGCATTTAGTCTAGTATTATACGCATAAGGAAGATATACATTAGAGTTCTTTTTATATGTATTTTCATACATAGTTCTCCACTCTGTTGTATTTACATAATTCTTAATCTCTTGAAAGATAAAATTACCAAATACATCATAGTAGTATTCATAATTTCCAAGCGTATTTTTTATTTTATCAAGGACAGTGCATACAGAATCACCTGCTCCCGCAACTAGCTCCCCAGGATATGTAAACTCAGTAAAAATATATCCAGCGTCATAGTTATAAACTATCTTATTAGTTCTAGTCCATCCTTCTCCAGGACTTGAATCAATAGTAGTATAGAACATCTCTTTACGATTATACTGCTCTGGATCTGGACTTGGCGCAGTTGCCTCCCATAAGTATAATGGATTTGATCCCCGCCATTTCATAGGCTGCTTGATCATATTAGGAATATCATTTACAATGATATTATTTAAATCCTCTCCGCCAAAGTGATGAACCATCTCGGGGATAATATCATTTATTTTCGCCCACTCACTATATAAATCTCCATCTGTACCAAGTACATCAATAGACTCAAAATTAGTGGATGCGGGAATAATTCCCCCTGCATCACCATTAAGCAAACACATCTTATCTCCAAGAGAAAGATTTAAAGTAACACCAGATACATCGTGAGTAACACTACAACTCTGAATAATCATTACTCCAAAAGGGAACCATATAATAGGATAGTTAGGATAATATCTATCACCTAGATGACAAAAATTATTACTCAATCCTGTCTCAAGAAATATCTTCTTATTAATAGAAAATAAGCTATCTATATTATTATATAGTTCATCTGCATCTAATATTTTTACCGATAAGTTAGCGGTTCTCCGCACGGAAGAATCACCATTCACAGATATAGATGCGGAGATAACTTTACCTTTAACATCTTGCAAGGGTCTTTCCGCCCAATCTAATACAGTTGCATTTATATAAACACTTCTATTATGTTGTCCATATATCTTATTAAGGAAGTCTATATCTTGTAAATATGGATATTTTTTTATCATATTTATACCTCCTTAATTATCTCCAAAGTCTTGGATTTTATACAATTTATAATTTTCAACATTAGCTTCACCAATCTCTGTTGCGGTGCAAGAGAAATCATAAATCATGCGTCCTGTGGTTTGGTTAGGAGTCAAACTAACATCAGTAATGCGAACTAATATATTACCCTCAGGGGTACTTCTAAATAGTTTAGGAATGTCATCATAGAGATAATCCATAACCATTTCTCTGAACTTCCGCTGAGTTATTCTATCATTTCTTTGGTTCATATAATGATTTACAAAATAAGAACCATAAACATCAATCCAGTCACCATAAATATCAGACCTTGTAGAGAACTGATGTTCTGCATCCATTTCATAAGCAATAGTACCACTAAGTCCAAAACTGCGGTAATTCATATGACCATTTCTAGTAATATAAGGATATGTACCACCTAATGTATTCAATAAATTATCTGATACATTTCGTTTAAAATTTGAAATATTTGCATTAAACTTAACACAAAGTTGAGTACCTTCACCGGTTAAGAAAGCATGGTCAAATACTGATATAGCCGGACCTTCTACAATAAAGTAACTTTGTTTGTTGTATGTGAAAGTGATTTCATATTTATACAAAGTGCCACTTTCAATAGTGTAGTCATTAAAGTAGAATGGTTTTGATGTGGCAGTAGTTATATTCTTTGTATATATAGTAGACCAATAACCAAAGTTATCAGTTGATTCACCTCTGCGGATCATAATTTCAGAACCTTCAGGAATAGGGTTCTCACTACCTGGCTCAAAGGTTATACCGACCATACCTATTACAGTATCTACACCAATAGTCTCTGCAATATGAGACTGGCTTGCCCATTGATTATGTGAATAACTTGCAGTAACTGTGCAAGTAATTGTTTTTGTATTTAAATTAGCAGTGGTTAACTCTAAAATAACTGTACTGTTTCCAATAGGAAAGAAGTAAGGGATATTATAATTTATTTCATTAAAATTAGTTGGCTGTAAAACATCACTATCTACAACTAAATTATTATCAACATCATAAACTTTAACTCTATAATTAGCTAAATATTCCTGGTCATTATTTCCGTTGTATAAGTAACTAGAAATATCTTTATAGCCAGCAACCTCTGATTGAGGAAGGTACTTACCAAATAAAGTTAACGCACTTGTATTTACATTTACCGCACCGGTTGACTGAGAAGGAAAGTCTTTTTCACCAATCTTTGCGGTTAATACTCTAGGAGCGATAAATCTTAATAAACTAACTGTTGACCACTCTGAAAACTTTGATAAATTACCTTCGTCAGCTAAATAAACTGCAAGTTCTTGACCAGTTTTATTAGGATTGGCGTCTTTTGACATTCTAACTTGTAATTTATAATATGTATTATAAACAAGTTCTTCTTTTATATTTAAATCCGAAAATGGAATTGTAGTCTTATAATAATTTTGACCTTGATATTCAACAGGGTCACTTGGAGTGGTTTTATTTGCTACAAAATCAAAATCTTGCACTATGATTCCTCTAGTATATAAAGTAGAATCTAGTAAGGAGTGATAATTTGTTTGTCTAGTTATGCTAATATGTAATGAATGAATAGCTGTCTTATGAGATTCAAAACTAGATAAAGCAAAATAAACAGTGAAACCACCAGGATCTTCTTGGGAAGTTGGTTTAATATCTGCTATATCAATAGCAGGTAAGTAATTATCTAGTATAGGCGGAAATAAGCCGCTTTCTGCGATTGTAGCCATTGATTAACCTCCTTTTCTCTCTAAATAAATAGAGGGAGCATAAAGCTCCCTCTCTACTTTGGTTCACGCGGTAATGCTCTGATTTCATCCATCAAATTCTCTACAAAGCTATTACCTTTTTCTTCTATGTAATGTGCAAAACGCTTTTCAAGACAGTCAAGACTATAATCATCAACCCATCGTCTTTCATAACAATAATAATGATGTTCTTTTGTAATATAAGCCTTAATAGCGTCTTTATCAGACTCAACTAAAAGATTTATTTTATCTGTTAATTCATCAACAGATTTATTGATTTTCTCTATTGAAGTTTCAAGATTTGTGATTCGTTGAATCTCGTCTTCTTCAGATTTTTCTTTTGTGTATAGAGCCTTTAGTTTTCCTTTTATCCAGTCAATAAAATCAACTATTCCTTTTACTGCAATAGATAAAAGGATGATGAAAGTAATAATTTCCATTACTGAATAATTATTTAATAGTTCCAACATGGCACCTTATCCTCCCCGCTAAAGTTCCTATAATTATATAATGAAAATTACTCCGTGTTTAATCTTCTTTGTCCTCATCTTCTTGTTCATTTTGTTTAGCTAATTCAATTTGTTGTTGACGTATTATATTTTGATATGTCTGAATAACATCTGTGCTAACATCTTGAACTATATAATTAATTAACACGGGCGGGAGTACTTCCCCCGCCTGGTTAATAGTATCTATTAATTGTTTTTTAAACTGCTCTGCAGCTATATTAATATCTAATTTCATATCCTTTTATCTCCTTTAAATTAATGGTAAATTGTAACGGTATGAGAATGTCCATCAGGAGCAGTGCTAGTAAGACCATATAAATTATTAAAAGCAGCATCTACTTTACTTTGTATATATGCATCAAGCATCGTTCCACCTATATAAACAGCTGAACCGCTAGCAAAACGAGCAACTGAACTTCTACAGTCAAGATCTCCATTACTTTGTATAATTGTATTACCATTTACTGTTAGTCCAATAGTGGTTAAAGAAGTTCCGCCACCAGCTCCTTGTCCACCAATACTAAATCCAGTTGAAGATACTTCTACAGTACTTGTTGTGCCAAATTTTAAATGATTTTTTGATAGTTCCATGTTACCAATCTGAAGATGCCGTCCTATTTTAAGGTTAATATTATCATTGAATAGAATTCTACCATCAAATACCATACCTTCTCCGTCACTAGTGGCATATAAATAACCATCACCTATTTGCATAGTGTCGCCAGCTTTTAAAGCAAGTTTTAAATTATCACCAGACATACTAAATCCTGAACCATTTGTAAAAGTAAGACCTTGCATCTTACTAAAACTAGAAGTACCATCTGCGTTAATATACCAAGCGCCATTACCACCTCTTAGATTACCAGCGCTATCTGCGCTAAATACGCCTAATTGAATACTATTAGAACTTAATACAATATTACCATCAGCAGAGTGTAAATTATTTTTAGTAATTACCCAATTACCAATTCTACCTTTTCTAGTATATAATTCGCCATTAAAAAATACGTCGCCAGTATTGGTAATATTGAAGTTCTTATGATACAAAGCATATTTTTTTGACCTACCCGCAGTCGTGTCAAGATAATAAGTTTGATCATTCCAATCCTCGTGATCGCCAGGTACATGCCAAGGATACCAATTATACTCGATAAAAACAGTATTAGCAGAATATCCATCTTTATCATCACCAACCTGACCAAATTGACCAGATTTAGCCATGATTTTACCTTTCATGTAGATAGCGCTCTCTTCGTTTTCATCTCCTGAAGAATCACGAACCCAAAAGTTTTTATTGTAAAGAATATACTTTACATTATCTTTTGTTACTGCAATAGAAATCTTATTTGAGCCATTACCAAATCTACCAGAGTTAGCAATGATATTACCTTCAATACTAGCGCTTGTAGCATGTAAATGTCCACCATATGTAACATAGAAGTTAGATTTCTTACTATTGAAATCAGTATATTGTGTAGGATCACCAGTAGTTTCTTGATAAATTAAACTATGGTAATCACCTAAAATATCTTCATAAGTTTGAGTATCAGAATTAAATTTTGCTAAATTCTGCTGTGCAGTTAATAGTGCTTCTGCAGCAACACCATACTCAGCTTTCGCAGCTTCTATATCTGCCTTCGGAGCACCTTGTTTTTCTAAAGTTTTCCAAGTGGCATATTTAGCTTCAGCAGTGGCTTTTGCAGTTCTAACTGCCGCTTCTTTAGTTGCTCGAATTGCTTCATCATTTCGCATATTCATAGTATTATCATCAAAATTAATACCATAACTAGTATGCAAACTAGTCTGCATAGATCTTATTTCATTTTCTAAAGATTCATTATTTAAATTCTTAACTTTAGAAGATGCCCATAAAAATACATCATCTTTACTAACTTCACCAAACCAAGGAACATACATTCCTGCAGAACCTTCTTTTACAGTAGGAGGAGTTATTTTACCACCTTGTGAAAGCCCTGAAAATAATTCATTTTTCTTTGCGTAAGAAGAAGATTGTTCAAGCGGATTAGCTTCTCCAAGAGGCTTATAGAAGAAATTAGGACTAATATACCATCCATTAAGTTTAGACCATACTTCATCTCCATCTTTTTCTTGTGGAGTAGGATCTAATACAATCTGGGATGAACCAACAGGACCAAGTATTGTTCTACCCGTCTTTGCATCTAGGAATAATGTTCGTGCCCAGCTATTTGGATCATTTTCATCTATCCGTCCATATCCAAATAGACCAACTTCATTATCCCTATCATCTTCAATATACATATTCTCTCCTATAGTAACACCTAAGAAAGAATTATCTTCATATTTTCTTCCTGCGGCAACCTTGTTGGAGAGTACATATGCATCACCAATTTCTGTGGTTTTACCGTTCCAACCATTTAAAATTTCTGAACCATAGCGGTTACAAATTACATTAATAGGAATAAGTGCTTCCGCTTCTATAATACCCTTATCCCCTCTATTATACAATATATAAAGACTAACCCAACTATTAAATAAAGTGCTTTGCGCAACAGATTCATAGGTTGAGTTAGGAGTTATTTTAAATTCTTGTTTTTTCTCTGCAAAACTATCTACTTCTTCCCAATAGTCTGCAATAAAATCATCTCTTTGAATTCGTTTAATAACATTACCTTTTCCATCTGTAATGTTGTAATCCATGCTAGGTTTAGTATGCGATTTAATACATTTATAAACCTTGCTTTTATGGGAACAATATTGACTATATAAATCTTCATTATAACCAAAGCCTTCAGGATATGCTTTTATAGTAGTAATTCCATTATCAAGAGCAAAACTAAATCCTGGCGAACATTTCCATTGAATTTCACCTTTAGTACTATCTGCTTGTATAGCAGCTAAAAACTCTTCAGTAATATTTTCTCCATTTTCATCAATTAAGAAAAATTTAAATGGATGCTCTTTGTCATATTCAGGATTTAAACCTGCACTATCATAAACAACTTCGTCAAATCCTCCAACTATAATAATGTGTTTCGCGGGATCCAGTTTGGTAGGTGTATTAATTGAATTATGGTAGAAGAAATATGGCATTGTGTAATAACCATAATTCTTCCTTACAATAGGATTGCCCTCTCCATCTTTTTGTTCGGCAATCTGCTTACCCGCCTCTACTTTAACAATATTATTAGCTGTTCTATTTACAAGAATTTGTCTTTTTCTAGGAATAAAGTTATTAACAGTAGTAGGTTTGTATGCCATGGTTGCTGGAACGTTTGCAACATAACTAATCTGTACATTTGCATAAGCTCCATTGCTAGTTACTGCAAAAGGAGGCTGAGAACACATGTATCCACCAATAGCATACCCTTCGCCTTCCATAGTATCCCATTTAGAGTCTTCTCCAATAGTTTCTCTTAATCCATTCTCATACCACTGTCCATATAATTGAATAGTAGAATCACCAATAACACCGGGGTCATTAGGATATTCTTGACTAGCCATTCTTGCAAATTTAAGATTTACAAAATCTACTGTTGAAACCTTCTCTGCAGGACTGCCATTATTATGATATGCTTGAGTAGCATATAAATAAGTATTATGAATATGTCTATCTGCAGGACTATAATGGTTTTCTACTTCAACGCCATCAACCATCTCTTTTACAATAGCACCAGAACAAGAGGTTAAAACACTTGTTCGATATGCTTCATATGTTGGATCAATTATATCTAAATAAGTATTTGTTCCATTAGTTCCTAATTCACCTTCTTTTATAAAAGTGAAATTAGTTGCCCCATAAATTACATTATCTTCATAGGTTACTCTTAATTGAATATTACTTTCATCACGCTTCCTAATGTCAAAATTCTCCGCAAGAGTATAAACAAATTTATCTTCATGTTTAAGAAAATATACAGTAGCATCATCTGGAGAGACATCCCAATTAGTATGCCCTTGATATACTGTTTGAATCATTGACCTGGAAGGAGCGTAAAATGTCCAAACAGGATCTAATGAAGTATTATTAGTTTGATTACCTTCACTATCAGCATTTTCACTATCATAAATTAAATTGCCTGCTTTATCATATAATCTATAATATAATGGTTTTAATGTAATAGGTGCGGAAACATTTTTATCAGTTGGAGCAATTCCGCCCGCAGTATATACAAAGCTTTGTGTACCATTAACTATTTCAAGAGAATAATCTAAATTGGTTGCTTCTGCAGCTTGCAAATATACTGAATTAGAAGCAACCGCTTCACCATCATTATCTACTGCGGTTACAGTTACTGTTGCATTAACGCCAACCATACTTGCGGTTAAATTAAATAAAGTATTATGAACATCTATATATTCTTGATAATCACTATGTTCTATTTCACTATAATAATAATTAGTAACATTAGTAATTTCAACATTATTATAATTAGGTTCAGCACCTTCTATATATTGTGCGGTTACTGCACTCGGTCCAAATATATAACTATTAGTACTATTCTCTACTAAATTACTATACATTTTATTTATGTTTGTCTTCGTATCAGTAACGATTCCATCTCGTCTACGCTCACAAACAGGTAAATAAATTGCTGCCGCGTCCTTTTCTTCTTGTGTAGCTTCATCATCTTGTAGCACAGACGCATAATAATTATATTGTTTAGAATAATAATCATATCTTTGTTTACATACGCTAAAACCAATAGGCTGTTGAACTAACCAAGTTTCAACATTTGCATCAGATACAGTTTCATCATCATTATGAATACTACCTTGAATATGAGTCTCATCCCAGCGCGAATCCTTAATTTTAATTAATTCATTAGGATCTGTTGGCGGGATTTCTTTTGCCTGACCAAGAGCATCTGTAATAGTCCAGATATAATGGTCTATATATGTACTTTGCTGTTGTGATTCTGAATTAGGTAATGTCACATTAATCAAAGTGCCGCCTGCACCATCTTTAAAAGCGCCCGCAGTTATATTTGTAGTACCAATTCCGCCATAAAACTCAGTATTAGTAGCGTCCATTACTAAGTAAATACCATCTTCATTATATACTTCAATTACTGCGGATATTGGTGTATTATTATAAACGATAACACATTTCAGTTTAGTAATTCTACCTTTACAAGCAGATTTCTTCAAGCTAATTGCTTTTTCATCTTCTTTCCAAGCAAAAGCTTTAATATGTGTTAAATCAGTATCATCTTCAATAACATAATCTTGCAATGCTTGAGGATCAAGAGTACCATCAACTACAGTTGCATATCCTTCATTCAAGCATTTCCAACCTTTACCAGTATAACGATTATATCTCTTATTACTAGTTGAATTTACAGTAGCATCCTCTTTTGCCCAAAAGTATTTCAGACCTTGTTCTTCAATGCTTTTGACTTCATTACCATCTACTCTTAATTTTGCGGAAAAGGGTAAACTTGTAATTTCAGTACCTGCTTCAAATTTATAACCTTGTTCTGCAACTATTTCAACTTTATACTTATCATTATTTGTATCATAAAGTTTAGTTGCGCCATATAAATTAATATCAGTTATAAATATATCAGGCGCATATTCGGGATGATATTCTCCCGAAAAGTCTCTACAATATGCTACAATAGACTCAATTCTATCAAAAGAATCAGTATCAATCTCCCAATAATTATACTGTGGCATAGCTACATAATAATTAAAAGGAGTACCTGTCATTGTAATTGTATTAATTTCGTAATATTTAACTTCATACTGCGGGTTTGACTTATCATTATTCGTCATGAATCTTAAACCTAGACGAATACCATAATCACCCGTGTATTGCTTATTTTCTGGTATAGCAGTTCTAAAAGTTGCACCAAATCTAAAAGCGCCATCTGCAGTTTTAAGGTAACTATCTGCGGAAAGTGGATTATCTTCACCATTAGTTCCAATATCAACCATGTCAACGCTAGATTGAGTTTTATCTCTTGTGAATATTGGAATTAATTGCGGGTCATGTTGAGCCACGCCTATAAAACTAGATAACTGTATCTCTGAAACTGTAGGTTTCATTGAGATTAGGTTAGGTCCTTTCTGCATATACTGCTGATCACCTTCTAAGTTAGTGACATATGTTTTAGCCGAACTATCACTAGTAGCAAGTCCAGAAATAATCAAACGATTGTTAAAATTATTCTCTGGTACAGTAATATATACAGCAGCACCATTTGAATAAATTGCACTAGTATCTTGAGAATAGGCGGTAAAATATCCATTTTGATATTTAATTTTATACTGTCCAATAGTAGCATCAGTACAATACTGAATGGTTGCTAAAATAGTTTTATCATATTTAGCATCTTGAACAGATTTTGTTATTGCTTTATTAAATGTATTAATCAGAATTTTCTTTATATCATCAGATGACATAACTTCTGAATTATCTATATTCATAGCCATTTTAGCAATTTCCTCCTTGTATCTCTGCTTTATATATAATATAAAAATTTTGTGTTTGGTGTTATATAAAATTGACCAAAAAAATATGCGGGAATTGCTTAATTTCTAGCAATTCCCGCATTTTATTAATATGACTTATTTGCTAAAGGAGAATTTGAATATGCTTCTTGCATACCATAATTACTTAATTCAGTTAATGCTTGATAAATAGCATCTGCTGATTTTACTCCTGAGAAGTCTGCATTAATTGTCATATCTCTATAATTATTAGTTTGGTTATTAGATACTCCTGCAACCGCTTGACTAGCTTTAGATGTAACACTTGCTAAGATTGAAGCAGATGTCTTAGCCGCACCAATAATTGAATCTGCAATTTCACTTACTGAGAATGTTCTTAGTAAGTTAACTGCATCAAGCACATTTTCTGTATCTTTCTTATTAAGAACTAATTCTTTCTCATGGAGCATGGCAAGTCTACCATCTGAACCCCATGCGCCAGTGTATCCACCTGAATCAAATCCTAAAAGTCGTTTTAATTGGTCATAAGTGAGTGTAGACGCATTTCCCCCATATTGGAAATTAATTCTTGATGCATATTGTTCTATAGTTTGTTCTGACATTGTTGGTGCAAAATTCCTTGCAATACTTCGGATACTATTTTTTAAAGACTGTATTATAAGGTTTTGATTTTTAGCATTATTTTTACCTGCATTTCTAAGACTATCTAATCCAGTTGTACTTGAAGGACTAATTCCAGGTCTTTCATATCCTGAGGAACCTCCATATCTACCAGCTTGATTTGCTCCACCTCTTAATATTTCAGAGAATGTTCTACCAGAACCAGGACTGGATCCTCCCAGTCCTCCACCACCAAGTGCACTTGCAGTAGCAGCTATTTCACTCATAATAGCGGCTGCAGACTGTGCTGCACTTATAGCAGCTTGCACTTGCTGACTAGTATTAATAGCAGTTTGTGCTAATGTATTTAAAGCACTATTAGCTTGTGCAATCGCATTGACTGCAGCATCTTTCAAGTTATTATAAGCTTCTTCACAGTCTCTTAAATAACTTTCTTGCTCAATTAACTGGTCATTGACTTCTTCAAGAGCACTTTCTAACTCTTCGTTAGATTCAGTTAACTCATTTAAAGAATCAATAGTAGGATCAATACCAGTTTCCTTTAACTTAATATAATTAACACCAGCTTTGGTAAGAATTTCTTCGGTTCTAATATTAAATTCATCTTGAACCTTCTCAATTTCTTCAATACCGCGTTTAACTGCATTGGTGAAACTATCTTCACCGCCACCAGACCAAGCATCAATCATTCCTTCAATGGTAGTATTCCACTGTGGTAATACTGTATTATTTTCAACATCTGCAAAGAATTTTGCAGTTCCATCAAAGAATATTTGCTTCGCGCTTTCCGCATCCCCCATGATGTCCTTTTCACGCTCTGCATACTTATTAATAATCTCAATCTGCTTAGCTCTTCGTGCATCATCATTCTCGAAGTACATATCATCAAGAGCAGCAAGCTCAGATTGTAGATTCTTTCTGTTCTCAAGTACTGCCTTAGCTAAATCAATATTTCTATTCTTAACTAATTCATACCATTCTTTCTTTGCAGAAAGTAATCCTTCTGATGCTTCTTCAATCTGACTATCATCACCAGTGTACTGATAATTATAGTTACCTTGACTATCTCTTCTTAATCTTAAATTAGTCTTGTTCTTTTGAGCATCTTCTAAAGCAAGTTCTTGTTTTCTAATTTCAAGTCTCGCTTTAACTTCATCTATATCAAACTGACTTAACTTAGTCTTTTGATTTAATCTAGCGATTTCTTCATCCCGCATCTGGTTAAGTTCTTGCTGTGCTCTAGATGCTTCTTTAGTATTTTCAATAACCTTGTCAAAAGCATCCGCAAGACCTTCCATCTCAAGTGCTCGTTCAACATTATCAAAATATCTACTTGCGCTATCATTAATTACATTCCATTCTTTTTCAAGCTGGTCTAAACCTAAATTACTAGATAAAGTTCTATCAAAAGTCTCATTGATAGCATCTAACTGATTCTTCTTCCACTCTTCAAGTTTATTAAGAGCGTCTTCAATAGTCTTATCTAAGTTACTAACTGCTTCTTTGTAATTCATACTAGCTTTTTCATATGCTTCAGAATATGTTTTCCATTCTTTACTACCTTCCTCAGTGGTCTGAAGTAAGTTAGCATATTTATCAATCATATTCTGCCAGTATTCCATACTAGTACGCTGAGTAGTTAATAATTGTAAATTATTTTGATACTGTTGCTGGTATATTTTATCAAGAGCTTCATAACTCTTATCTCCACTAATCAACTTAATCAGTGACACATTATGTTCAAGGTGCTCTCCAATAGACTCCCAAGCTTTGACCTGTTTATCTATCTTATCTTGCGCGCTATCTAACATATCTAAATAACTATCAGATATATTATCTAACTCCTCTTTTGCGGAAGTAAGCGCTTCCATTAATTGATCTCTGTAATTCTCAAGAGTCTCCTTAGATAAAGCACTATCATCACCGAAGATACTTGCTTCTCCGCCACGATTTGCGGATGCAATTTGATCTTGTACTTCAGATACAGTTTCAAGCAAATGATTTGTTAAAATACTTACTTCGCTATCAGTATTACTTAAAGTAGTACCAATTAAAACTTCTAGCTTTTTAACACTCTTTTCAATTTGCTTTGTAAAGTCTGTATCTTCAATATCTTGAACTACATCAAACCAGAAGTCATTCCATTCCTCTTTAGCTTCATCAAGTTCAAGATGTACGTCCACCATATTATTGAACTGTTTAACAGTATTTTCAATTTGCTGATAATGAACATCTATTAAAGAATCAAGAGTAGATTGATAATCTGAGAAGGTTGATTCATAATCATCAATTTTCTGTTCAACTTTATCAATTCTATCTTTTTCAGCCTCTAAATTAGCTTTGTAGGTTTCTTGTTCTGCGGCGGACATAGCATTATACATATCTACCATAGAGTTATAATGCGCATACATTGCATCCAAGGTGCTTTCCGCATTAGTCATTGCGGAGCCATCTGCTGAGAAGTTAACACCTACATCTTCAAGTTGTTTTCTGCGGGTAGAGAGATCACGCTCTTGCAGTTTCTTTTTCTCCTGCAACTTCTCTAACTGCTGATCTAACAACTTGTTTTCTTGCTCTAAAGTCTTTTGAGCATCAATGCCCCATTCATGGTCATTAATGTTTTGGATACGCTCTAATGTAGATTCAATTTGCTCAAGTTCTTCATTAATCGTGCGGTAAATATCTGCTTCGCGCTCGAGGTACTCTTCATGCTCAGGATCCTTCTCGGAACCTCCACCGCCTCCAGAACCTGAGCCTCCACTGCCAATTGCCCTAGCCACTGGTTGATTAGCAAAATTATCTATCATAGCAAGTCTATTTAAATAGCCTTGCATAGCATTTTTAGTTGCTGTTGGATCAACTTTCATTGCCGCTTGAACTTGTTGTAATCTAACTAAAGAACTAGTCGTTCTATCTGCTGCAGACTCTAACACTCCCATAGCTTCTGCCGTTTCGTAAGTAGAAGCAGTTAATACCGTCGCACTAGCAGCAGTCTCTCCATTTTGAATCGCAAGAAGTTCTTTTAAAAATAGTTCAGTTGCTTCAATTCTAAGATTTTGAGCTTCTGCTTGAGTTAAATTTTGATAAGCCTCATCATTAATAGATAATTGGTCTCCTTCAAATTTAAGAGTGGCTACATATTTGGTGTCCATCTCCATTAATTTTTGAACATTATCTAAAGAAATATAACCATCTTCATTATAGTCCTCAACAATAGACTGTAAAGATTGATAATTAGATTGAATATCATCTATTTCAGCATTTAATTCTTTAATCTTATTCTTTTGATTTTTCATCATTGCATTCATTTTAAATGCTGCAGATGTATTATTCTTTAAAATTCCTTCTAATTCTTCTTGGCTCGCTGCAAAATTATCTGTAATTTTTGTAACAGATTTAATAGTTTTTCCGGTTTGACCAGTAGTCTCTTTATATTTTTCGAGTGCCTTTTGAGCTTTTTTATACCGAATTGGATTTAAAATGCTATCTAAATCAGCATCTTTTAAAACTTGTTTTTCTTCGTCTGTTAATTTTTCATGATTAACCTTTTTATTAAAAGCATTAAAAACTTCTTCATTATTAAAAAGATCATTATAAATTTTTGTTGCAAATTTCTCTCCAAATTCTTCACTTAGATATGCTTGAAAGTCCTCAATGTTTTTATCAAAGGCTTGTCTCTCTTCATTAAGCTTTTGTTGAACTTCTTCTCCAGTTTTATTGATGCCATCTTGCACTAATTGTTGATATGCTTGTTCTTTCTTAAAACTTTCGGTATAATATTCATCAAGTGCATTCATTCGCTCTCTATGAGACATATCTGTAAATTCTTCTTGAGTATAACCAAAACTATCTGCGAAGCTTGCATTACTGAAAAGAGCATTAATATCATCATCTTTTAACTCTGTTTTATCTAAATAGCCTTCAACTAAAGAAATACTCTCTTGATTTTCTTTCCTTGCAGAATATAAATCCCAAAATTTATCGACATTTCCTATATCTGCTGCTAACTGTGCATTACTATATAAGAAATTCTTTTGGTCTTCTGTATATGAATCATATTTATTTTGAATTTGGTTAAATAAATCTTCTCCAAGTATATCAGCAATCTCTTCTTTTTGCTTGGAGCCGACAGAAAATTCTTCATATTCTCCCGCTAAGAAAGATCTAGCATACTCTTTACCAATTTCCTGCCCATCAACTTTTATTTTGGCAACATCTTCTACTGCATTATCATACTCTTGTACGTTTTTTATATCTTTATCAGATAAAAATTCTTGTATAGCAAAATCTTTAGAAGTTTTTTGAGCACCTTCTGCAGCAGTGTAAATATCGTTTAAAATCTCTACATACTCAGGATATGTTTGTTTTAAATCTTGAATTAACGCTTTAAAATCTTCAGGATTTAATTGAGATTGTAAATCTTTAAAATAATTTTGTCCTAATTTTGTATTAACTTCTAAATCTTTGTTATACTTTAATGCTAGGTTATATGCAGAACCTGCCATGTCTGCTTTAATTATGTCACCAATTCCACCTTTATTTTCATCTATCTTAGCTTGTAAAACTAAAAACTCATCTTCTAGTAATTCTTCTTGTCCTTCTCCTAAAGTTTTTAATTTTTCAGCATTCGCTTCTCTAATAGCCCTTTGGAGTTCATCATAATCCTCAACTAAAGCTAAAACTTTTAAATGTTCATCGTCATATGATTTTAAAAGATCATTAATCTTTTGCTTCTGTTCATCTGTAAAAGTTCCATTCTCATCACGCAATCTATTTAATTCTTCATAATTTTTACGAAGATTATTTATTGACTCTGATTCTTCTTTTGCCTTGTCAACAATTTCTTGTTGAGCTTGAGCTGTTTGCTCAGTTTTTTCGGCAACTTCTTCAAGATGTTTTTTATATTGACTAGAGATAAAAGAGATTGCGGTTATCGCAGCGGTAACAGCAATCATAGTTATAGAAACTGCTTTTAAAGCGGTAGATAAACCTTTTGCTGCAGAAGTCTGTCCCAATATTGCTTGAATCCACCCATTAGACGCTTTCTTTGCTGCGTTATCTGCAACCGCATTTGCAGCAGATGCAGCTGCATTTGCCTGTTTAGCTTTAAGAAGAGCATTTAAACCTAAAGTAAGATTTTTATACGCCCCTCCAAGCATTGGTATAGCAATAGCTAAAGCTGACACTATTTGCAAAATTTTTTCTCCATCAGTTAAATCATCATTATTAAAAATAGAGCCTATATTAGTTAAACTTTGTAAAGCAAATGCATAACTTGATATTGCTCCAACTAATTGACTATATCCATTAATTTTATCTTGAAGAGCAAGTTCTTCATTGTTATTTTGAAACTTGCCTCTAAGACTATTAACATGATCCTCTGCTTCCGCCGCTTCTTTTACTACCTTAGTATATTCTTGATATTTTGCAATTAATTCATTTAATACTTCTTCAATTCTTTTCATCTCTTCACGGTCATTATCAGAAAGTATCATTAGTCTATTTCCAGAACGTAAAGATTCAAGTCTAGACTGTAACTGTTCAATACCTCTTTCAAGGTCTTCAAATGTACCTGGGGGAAGTAGACCTTCATTATTTTGTTTAACAGTATTAAGAGCGGTTGATAAACTAGTAAGCTTTTTCTTTAAATTATCAACATTTTTACTTACTTCTTTTAACTCTTCTTCATTATTCCCTATAAATCCTTTGCTATTATTAACCTTTTCGATTTCTTTTTCAAGATCTGTATATGCTTTCTTTAAAGTATCAATTTTATTTTTTTCTTCTAATACAGTTTTACTTACTTCTCCAACACTAAGAGAGGATGCTTCTCCTCCACCTTGATTAAAAATTTGACCACCTTGCTTAAGAGCATTTTTTTGAGTTGCAGTTCCCGCAACTGCTATATAATTCTCTAAAGCTTCAGTTGTTTTCTTTACTTCTTCTTGCTTTTGAACCCATGTACCAAGTTCGCGAGTCGCTTCCATACTAGCATTAATTTCTTCTTCAGACATTAGATGCCAATACTGAGAAGTTTCTTCTTGTACTTCGCGCATAGCTTCAGTAGCTTTATCTCCAAAACTATTTGCTGTTGCATAAGTTTGTAAATTTTTATATACTTGAGCTAATGCTTCTGCGTTTGTCTTCGCATTTTGTATATTATTAATAAAAGGAGCTAAAGTATTAGCTAATTGCTTTCCTAGTTTACTACCAACAAAAGCAATAATTCCAGTAATTAAAGTTTTTCCGCCTCCAATAGCATCAACAATATTGGTTATAATATTTAATATATTTCTTAAACCATCAGAAACACCTTTAATTGCATCCTCATCTATAATAGAGTCATATAAATCTTCCAATTCAGTTTTTAACATCTGAATATGAGCCTCAGTAGACTCCATATAAATGTCTTGTTGACTTTGTAAAGTACCAAGAGAATTACGGGATGTATCCAATGCTTTGGAATACATATCCCAGTTATCAAATAATGCAACAAGATTATTATATTGTCTTTTACCAGCTAAGGATTGCGCAATTGCTGCCTGTTCTGCCTTATTCCAGGTATCCCATTTTCCAGCTACCTCTTCAATAACATCTCCCATTTCCCGCAAATTACCATTTGCATCAAGAATATTAATTCCAACTTTTTCAAGAGAGCTGGATACATCACCCAATTTTAATCCATCTTCATCTGAATCACCAAGTTTTAAGTCTGACATACGAGCATAAATAGTTTTTAATGCTGTACCAACAGATTCAGGTGCTTGACGAGTAACAGATATAATAGTAGCAATCTGAGCATTGAGTTGATCCATATCAACACCCATGCTATTTGCTGCAGATGCAACTTTAGACATACCAGTTGATAATTCTTCAAGATCGGATGCAGTTGTTGCAGCAACTGCTGCAAGTTTATCAACAGCTGCCTCAGTATCTTCTGTGGCTACTTTATAACCATTCCATACAGCAGTCAACTCTTCAGAAACTGCAGCTGTAGACTGTCCAGTTACATTAGCTGCCTTTAAAGTAGTTTCGGCTCTTGCTGCAACTTCGTCATCAGCTAGACCCTGTTGATAGTAAATTAAAGAAGCTTCAGTATAATCTGTCGTAGATTTACCAAGTGATTGTGCTGCTTTATTTGCCCTTTGAGCAAATACTTCCATCTCATCAGCAGATTTACCAGTTACAATACGAATATCATTTAATGAACTATCTAAATGTTGAACATATCCAACTGCTTGTTGAACCGTCCCTATAAATCTATTAACAATACTTGAAGAAAACTGCCATTTAATAGTGTTGGTAAGAGTTTCTCCAACTTTATCCATTAATTTACTAGTTTGTTTTAACTGAACATTAGTAGTTAAAGCAGATTTAGATATATCTAAAAAAGCTTTTTGCCCAGTAGGTCCAATAGCCGAAAATCTTTTTTGAATTTCAGCTAAGTTTAACCTTTTTAAAGAAGATTGTAATTTATCTATATTAGTAACACCAATAGTTGGATTAAAAGCTTCCTGCATCGCTTTTTGAACTTCATTAGCTGCAATTTTAGCTTTCATTAATACGCTTTTAGCTTCATTTACATTTAAAGCAGGATTTACTTTTTGTATATCTTTAGCTGACATTTGATTAATCTTTGCCAGCTCTTTTTGAATATTCTGTAACCCAGATTTATCAACATTAAACCCAATGGTATAATCTATTCTTCCACCTTGAGCCATTCCTTTTACCTCCTTTTATAATCACGAATCATTTTGGATTTTTTATAAATAAAAAAATCACTCCTATAATATTATAATTATAGGAGTGATAATTTTAATTAAAAATGACCATTCTTATTCGGCGGGTTTGTTGGTATTAATGTTTCTACCACCATTTGCGGCAGTTGCAAAATCAATAACATTCTGATACTTTGCTGGATCAAAATTATTAATAATTTGACCAACTTGCTCCATCTGTGCGGGTAACTGCGCTAAGAGATTTGAAATAATAAAATTCGTTGAGTTTAAATATTCCTCTTCCCGCGCAGTTTGAGTATCTAAGCTCTCTCTTAAATAGTCATATTCTGTTGCAGGCATTTCTACTAAAAATTTAGTAACTACACCATCTTCGTAAAGTCTATCAAATAACTTGAATGGCTCCGCTTTCTCTTCATCTGTAAAATCATAATCTGTATAATAATACATTAAAAATAAAGGAAATAAAGTAGATAACTTAATTTCATTAAAAGTATTATTCAGATTTCTCGACTCTTGAAGGACAAGCTGAATCAACTCGATCTTATCTTCCACGGGAAGATATGATTTAATTGTAACTTCTTTACCAAAAATTTCCATAGTATTTTTCTCCTTTTAACTCTATATATTTATATTATACAAAATTTTTTATATAATGTCAAGACTCTTTAAAAGTCACTCCATCAATAGATTTTATAACCTCTTTTATATGTCTTTTTGATGCTTGATCTCTTACAACTTCTGCTTGATCAATAAATTCACCAGCCTGAATATTTGCAGTAAAAATTTCTTGTAAGCCTTTTTCTGCTTCAGTTCCTAATCCTTGCTCTAAATTATTAAAAATATTTAATAATTTATCTAATGTTGCAATTAAATAAGTTGATGAAACTAAGCTTGCTTTACCTTTCTTTAACTGTTGATTATTGACATCACCAGCTTGAAAACCTTTTACGGGTGCAGATTGTATTGACCTTATGAGGTTTGTAATATAATCTTTATAATTTTCATAATTATATTTTTCATCTTTAATTCTCCCGCTTTCTATATTAAGAAGAAATTTGGTTTGTTGTATATCATTTTTAATTTTTGAAGTAAAATACATTCTTTGGAATCCTTCAAAAATCCATCCTCCAATACCTTCATAATTTCCAACTCTTTCCCTTACTATTTTATCAAAAGTGTCATATACTTTTTGTTTATTTCCACTAAATGCTTCTATTCTTGTATCAATAGTTTCACTATTTACAACTTGTTTTATTTTTCCTTTAAAATCAGCCAAAGGCTTTGTCGTTTTTAATATAATATCTTTAGCTTCTTTTCCTTTTCCTTTGGAAAAACTCATACTGTTAAAAAATTCTTCTCTACTTACCGTAAAAGTACCGGTTACTTTTTGGGTATTATCTTCAAGTATTGCTCCAGTATATTCAATGTTTGCTCCGGTGAAAAATTCTCTTGTTAACATTATAGCATTATATACATCCATATATAAATTTGTTACTTCTTTTAGTTTTACCCTTTGCCCCTTACGAAGATTAGATCCATATCTCTTTTTTAACCCATAACTAACTAATTGTGCATCTGTATATCTTTTAGTTTTATCTATTGCATTTTCTATAACTCTTTTACATTCACTTATGTCTTTTATAATAAGTTTCTTTGTTGGGTCTGTTAATACTTTACTTAGATCCTTATAAATCTTAAAATTTGTAAATCTATCTGCCATCCATAATCACCTACTTTTATATATAATAAAAAAAATGGCGGACAGTGTTTCCACCATCCGCCATTATATATATCAATATTAAATTGTTTTTAAATTATTATGCTTTGGTAACAGTTACCTTGTAAGTAGCATCAGGATATCCTTCTGCGCTTGCAGTAATTGTTGCTTCACCCGCAGCGACACCAGTTACAACACCATCAGCTACTGATGCAACCTCTGTATCACTTGATGCCCAAGTAACAGTCGCTCCACTAGGAACAGAGGTTCCAGTCAGAGTGATTGCTCCTTTTTCTGCAACAGTCTTAGGTCCGTAAATGAAGAGTTTCTTATTATCATGAGTTGCAGGTTCTACACCATAACCAATGTATGTAGAGTCATCAATCTCATCTGCTTTATGCTCAAGAGTCTTGTTGTGAGGCATTACAGGTTTAATAACCTTATCAGCATTAGACTGATCCTCAATTACCTGGATTACACACATAACCTCACGACTCTTATCGAAATAAGTATAGCCAGGAAGTGCGTCCATAGTAAATGTGAAAGTTGAAGGATCACCAGTTCCAGAAAGCTGGAATGTAAGGTTAGACTGAATCTTAACATTAGGGAATGTTAAGTTAGCAGGCATATCTACACCGTCAGACTTTCTACGGAAAAGAGTATCTGCTTCAACATAGTAGTTGCCAGCAAAATTATCAGCTGCAATCTGAAGTTCATCAACAGCAGTCGCATTCTTATCAAGATAATAATCTACGAAAACAGTGTACTGACCTGCATCAACATATCCATCAGTTGTAGGAATACTTGCCTCGCTCTGTGCCCAATCTTGCAGACCAGTTAATTTTGCACCTGCAATTTCAATAACCTGATGTACAGTAGCACCAGATTTTGCAACTACAGAAACAGCACCTTCAATCATTTCACCCTTTAAACTACCATCACCTTCAGTGATAATAATATATACGGGAGAATCGTTTGAATCACAGATATCCTCAGCTGCACCAAGTGCATTAGAAAGATCAATAGTAGCTTTATGCTGAGCATCTACTTCCATTGTTGCAGTGCTAGTAGTGTGGAAGTGAACCTTCTGAACATCTGCACTACCCTGGAACAGATCTGCACCAGAAAGCATTGCAAGAGAAATAGGTGAAAGAAGAGCATCCTCTACTGTGAAAGTAAGAGTTTTCTCACCTTCCCAAGATACAAGACGAACATTACCTCTACCACCCTGAGCATATACAGTTGTTGTAGCCTGCTCAACAGAAGATGTAGTAGCTGTATCGATATAAAGAACAGGTTGTCCAGGCTTAAACTTATACTTACCAATATTAGTAGGAGTCTTAGCTCTGAACACTATGTTAGCGCATTCGCGAACACCAAATTTCATATCGTTTTCCTCCTTAATTAATTTTATTATTCATCATTATCAACTTCACCAAAGCGGATATCAGTCATCCAATCTTTGGCATCTTTAATTTTTGTTGCTCCAGCTAGTTTTGCTTGAATTGTATAGTCAAAAGCTTCTTTTAATTGGAAGCGTTTAAACTCTTCAATTAGTTGATATACAGAGTATTTAGCTAATGACTTTTTATTTTTTTGTAATCCAACCGCAAGAATACTAATATATCTACCATAAATAGATTGATTATCATCCTCACCGCGCTCTGCTCTTAACTGAGCCAACAATTCACGCTTCTTGCGGAATTTGTCAACCAACGCCGCTGCACGGTCACCCATTGGATTATAGTCATCATTATTTACTCCTTTAATTTCATCTAAGCAAAATATATCATTTAGAATTAAAGTAAAATCATCAAAGTTATTCTTATCTATAATATGAATTGCTTTATTTTCATCACTTTCCTCTTGTAGCATTATAGATGCTGGAGTAAAACCTACTCGGTAGTTAGGAAATATTAAAAATAAAACTTCTTCAACCGCATGAGCGATTTGATAATTTTTTTCATTCTTTTCACTAATTACCCTCATAAATATTTCAAAATTTGACAGGTCACCTAAATCAACTTTGTCCTGAATTGCTAAATAATTTCTGGTCAAAGCTTCAACACCCATCAAAAATATATTATCTCCACCAATCATACCTATTTCTTCAATAGTAGGTTGAGATATAACCACTTGAGCTGCGGGGAAAGGTACTGGAACTCCAGTGTCTAGAATTAATCTAGCCACTACAGATTTTTTTCTCATTTACTAGATAACTCTTCCAACTTAGCATCATCTTCTGTAAAATGAACTGCTTCATACATTAGAGTATAACCCGCTAAGTTTTCATCTAATATTAATTCTTGGCATCCTAAAAATAAAAACTCTCCAACACCAGACAGTTTATTAAAATTTAAAATGCCATCTATATATCCCGCAATCATTAATGGTCTTGTTCTAAAATCTTCTAATTCCCACTGTTTAGTATTACAAATAATATCAAAATTAACTGTACAATCTCTAAATCTAGGATTGACAGCATTTGTTGTAAAATTATCAAAAGTCAATAAAATATAACTTTGTACATCCTCATGCTCTGAAAGTTCGAGTCTAGGAGTAGTACGCAAATACTGCTGATCAATTAAATCTTTGATTGTAATTTCATCAACAATCTTATCATATTTAATAATTTGTTTATCTAAACAGTCAGGTGTATTAATAACCAACAATCTTTTTAACCAATTACTATAAGGCTTACTTTCTACAAATAATTTATTCAAAATTATTTCAGTATCCTTTTCGCAAGAGAGAAACGAAGATTGTATTGGCGGTAATAGTGCGTTTCTCTGCATATATCATTCTCCTTTTATCTCTTTATTGATTTAACTACAACATGATTAACTAATTTATCATTATAGTATAAATCAAAACTTCCAGATTTACCTGATAAAGATTCAATAGTTACAATAGCATTGTCATCTTTCTTTATTGCATCTAATTCAAACTTCATACCAGAAGTAGCATTTTTAATTTCCCAATAAGCATTTTCTACAAAAGAAGTAGAAACATTTAGTGAACCATAAACATACATTTCTAAATCTTCATTTAATTCATGCATTTCCGCAATTTGTTGTTGCGCGATTTCACTAATTTCCTCATAAGGATTTTCAAAATACTCTTTGATATAGACTTTAATAACATTATCAATACTATTGGGAGCAACTGTTTGAATCTCCCAAGATTCTAACTTCCCATCAATATTAGGAACTTTAATCACTTTAAATCGTTTAAAGTAATCTAAAGTATTTTCATCTCTTTTAATATATAATAATCTAGTATAATTAAGTTGATTCCATTCTTCATATCTTTTCTTATTCCACTCAATAGTCTCTTGATCTTCACCAACAGAAGAAAACCAATATGATTTTCCATTTATATCAAGAGAATAAGGAAAACATTTTCTAACATCTGCTCTAAAGTAAGCTAATTCTTCAAGATATCTTAAAGTAACTAACCAGCGGGAATTGGTCTCCTTCCACATAAAGGTAGTTCCACATTCTACAGGAATGTCGATTATCCCCTCGGACATCTTGCCAACCCGCTCCGCATTTAAACAAATATCTTTAAATGGAACAGATAACATTTTTTTATCTTCATTAAAGGTAAGTTTATCCGGATTCATTAGACATCTAAATTCTAATACAGGTAAACTTTCAATACCCTCTTTTGCTTTTTCATCATACTTAGGATTATCAATAACCATCGTTCCAGCCTGATAAGAATAAAGCAAAGCCTTTTTCAGACTTTGCAATTTACCCTCTATCATTCGACTTTGCTGAAATTCTCCGCCATTATATTGTAGGCGTTTGCGCATATTATTTAAAGCTTCCATCTTCATACACTTTACTTAGTAAACCTAGACACTCAAATATAACTCTCCTATAAAGGGACATATCTGAATCTTTAGTTAGACTAAATAAACCTTCCATCTTACAGATAATCGGAAACAGTCTAGGTTGTAAGTCGATAAGCAACCTATTCATTCCAACCAGCTCTTCTAATAAGGTCTCTAATAACTTAGACCAATCGGAACCCTCTTCGCGCATAGGTAATAACTTATATGTTAAGTTAATTATCTTTTTTATATTTTTATATAGTGTTTCAGGAGTTACCTCAAGATCATACTTAGTCTTCATAATAATATTCCTCCTTTTGATTGGAGGTCGCTGGATCTTCATTTCCTCTACTAAAAGGATAAACTGGAGTATCCATTATTGTATGTAAAGTAGACCTATAAACTCCATTACTATCTAACTTTCGTCTTTTATACAACCTTTGTAAATGGAATCCTTGTCTTTCATATTCTTTCATCATAGACTGTACTTTAGCCATATGATTTGCTTGTGAAGTGAATTTAAAATCGCTGCCGCTATATTTCATACGGACATTCTCGATACTCGCAAGCTGTTGACCAAGCCATTCCCGCACCATATAGATAGCTAAGATGTTCATTTCTTCTTTAGTTAAATCACTAATAAAATAACCATCTTCTTCATCTGATGGATCGTCTGGCTCTTGTGTTTCCAGCGACTTTCTAGGAAACTCAAACCAAGGAATTGCAGATTCAAGCAATTCATTAAGCATTTTCATAGTGTCCTCTGGAGTAAATTCCATATACATATCATCTGTAATTTTTCTGAGGAATAAATCATAAACCTTTGAAAACGGTGTCATTTAATCACTCCTCTCAATTAAATTACTTCTTTGCAGTTGGTGTAACTACCTTTCTAACCGGCTTAGATGCAGGTGTAGTCGCCTTTCTCTCAGGCTTTACTTCAACTATTTTCTCTTCATCCTTTGCGATTTCGATAGCATTAGCAACATTAAAACCAGTCTTCTGAAGAATCAAATCTCTCTTAGCAATATCGTTAAGAGGTAACTCAACTGCAACTTGTTTAATAATTTCAATTCCGCCAAGAGGAGAGAAATTAAGCATATCTTCAAATTCATCAAGCGAGCCATCTTTCATAATACGCTTAATATCATCTTTAGTATAAAAATACTCAGGCTCAACTTCATTAAATACTTCTGAAACTAACTCGCTATCTTCAATAACAAGATAATTAGCAAGAATATATCTTCCACCTGGGAACTGTGACAACTTAAAAATTTCTTCCTTGTCTACAATCTTAACTTCACCAGGCTCAAAATCTCTATGAAGATTATTTAAATCAGGAATAGTATATCCTGTCTTTCCTCTATGTCTATTGGTAACCTTTACCTTATTATTCATTTCCATAACAATATCTCCTTTTATCTCTATAAATATTTAATCTAGGGGAGATATAAATCTCCCCTAGAAAAGATATTAATTTATTCAGACTATGGTGTATAAACCGCATCAAGTCCAGGTGCTGCATTAAGAACAAGTGTCTTAGCTGCAGGTGCAAGGTTTGAATTCTGATATACACAGATACCAGAGTTAATACCAACCATACCTACACCGAACTTCTGGTAAGCGCGGATTTCAGTAGACCAATCCTGATTCTCAACTTCCTTAGTATGTACGCCACCCTCGAAAGCAACCTTAATAGGCTTATCTGCTCCAGTAGGGATGATGTAAGCATAGGAAGGATCAATTACCTTCTTAGTATTAGAAGCATCCTCATAAGACTGAGGAAGAATTACAACATTATGTCCCTTGTAGTTAGCAAGGTAACCAGTATTCCACTTAGCGTTTCTCTGCTCGTCAGAAATCCAACCAGACTGAGGAACCATCAGCGCAGCAAACTCATAAGTACAATAAATTGTAGCCTTACCATAAGAGTCTGCAATCTGAAGAAGATTATCCATAGAAGACTCTACGAAACCAGTCTGAGAATCAATGTTTGTAGGCTGGATGCTATTGATTGCACTCTTAAGAGCCTTAGCAATCTCACGATATACAGCTTCGTTAAGACCATCATTGATAATACCGATTACATCAGCCATATCAATACGATCTGCAAGATACTCCTCGAAACCGATCTGAGCAGCACCGCCCCATGCCTCAACAGGTACTTCTAATGTGTATCCATCAAGTTTGAATACCTCGTAAACACCTGCAAGACCAACCTTAGTTACGAACTTCTTACCTCTCTGCTTAGCATAGTTAGAAGTTTTAATAGAGAAGATTGCCTTCTCACCATCGTCAAATGTACGGATATCTGCGAACATACCATACTGCTCAAGAACTCTTTTAGGAAGAACTTCTGTAATAGTCTCTTCAATCAGAGTGAAAAGAGTACCCTTATTCTCTCTGTAAAGTTGAGGAGTGCCAACAAGTTCTTTCAGTTCAGCACGAAGTGTGCTATCAAGCTCGTCATAGCTATACTTCTTCTCTCCAAAGCTATATGCAGTAGGAGAATTAGAATCAGCTTTTGCTACAACTCTAGCTAATTCAATTAAATTTTTCTTATCTAAAGCCATTTCTTTTTTCCTCCTTACTGTACTCTTTGAAGCTTAACTGCATCCTGCTTATCAGCAAGTGTAGTAATGTCAACTACCTTAAATACAGGAGCGGTAGGAGTTACACCCTGACCAACTACCTCAAGGTAACCATTTGTGCCAACCTGCATAAGATCATCTTTCTTTACTGTGAAAGCCTTAGTGGTTGCAGTATCAGATGTATTTGCGCCAAGTGTATTTGTAGTGAAGATATCACCAATGTTTGTCTTGAAAAGACGAGGTACAATCTCACCGTCTACAAAATCAGTCTTAACCTGTGCAAAATACTTATGCTCCTGCTTTCTAGGATCATAAAGCTTCTCTTCATTGTAAACAAGCAGCCATTCACCTTCAACGGTGCCATCAAGGCTAGCTTTTCTATTTGAATAGTCATACTTCATAAACTGACCATTCTCGATGATGTTTATATTCTTATCTGCGATAAGCTGAGCATAAATCTGTCCAGTTCTCTGTGCAGAAAGATGATTAGGCTCTACTTGACCAAAGCCTTTTCTTGTAATACTTGCCATCTTTATATTTCCTCCTTGTATTATTATCGATTGCTGTGTGCGTCTACTGCTTGCAACCATTCAGGAGTTGAAGAATCAACCTGAGCCATATTTACTGTTGCATCAGCCAATTTGTCATCAGAATCTTTACTATTGGAATAATTAATTTTTTTGTCATAGCAAATAACAGCTAATTTAGATTTAATTTCGTCAAGAGTATAAGAGGTCTTGTTATCAATAACATCCTTCTTATCCTCGTCAGAAAGCATATAAAACTCAGAAATTAAAGCATCTTTTGCTTCATTTTCTTTGCCTAACTTATACTCGCGAAGAGATTCAACTTCCTCTTTTAAAGTTTCATACTCTGCTTTAAGATTATCATATTCAGTCTTTAATAAAGCATAGTCTTCTTCTTTCTTTTTCTTATCTTCGTCTTCAGTATTCTCTTCATCTTCGCTGTCGTCTTTAGACTCTTCCTTCTCGTCGTCTTCTTTCTTTTCAAATTCAACAGAAGGTTCCTCTATATTTACTTCATTTTCAGAAGCAATAGATTCAACAGAGTTGTCCTCATTTTGCTCAAAGTCTGCGGCAGGAGCCTCTTCTACGATTCCTGCGTCCTCTGCTGCAGTTTCTTCTACAACTGGAGTTTCAACTGCTGGATCCTCGGCTACGAGTTCCTCAGTCTGAGCTTCCGCAGTCTCTTGAACTTCGTTCTCAAGAACTTCTTTATTCTGCTCTTCCACTTTATTTATACCTCCTTGTAGAGTTTCTTTTAGTTCTTTCATCATTGTGTACAAAGTAGTCGCAAAATTCTTATCTAAAGTAAAATTTGTACTTACTTCTGGGGCGGTTACACTAGCACCTTCAAAACAAGGTTCTACATCATCGCCTAGCACACAAAGTTTAGTAAACATTGCGTCACTAATAATAAAAAATTCTCTATTAGAATTAAAGTCATTTGCCCAATGCCCCTGCATGGTTTCATCATCAAGTTCCATTGATTGACCTTTTCCGCCATCATCAAGAATCTGTTGTGCTTCTTCATACTGACCAGTCCAAAGATAACCAGTAGTCATTAAGAAAGTCTTAACAATACTCGTACCATCATCTTTTTGAACTTCAAAGTCTTGGAACCAGACATCTGCATCTGGAGCAACAAAACCATAAGGTTGCGTTAAGCAATCAAAATGAACACCCTTTCCATCAATAGTAATCTTCTTACCATGATCTTGAAAGTCTTCATCTTCTTTTTTATAGTAACCTACAATAGGATTACCTCTTAAAGTTTTTGCCATTTCCATGGCAGTTTCCTTATCAATAGAAGTATTATTTCTATTTTTACCTAAATACAAAACTTTAATGTCACATTTAGAAATAAAAGGACTAACATCAAGAGGTTCAAGGTTTATAAACTCTGGAGAGCTTATAGTTGAAATAGACATATAATTATTCATTTCTTTTGCCTCCTAATATATTTAACTTTTACTCTCTAAGTTTTGAAGAGTTTTGGTTGATTTTTCTCCTTCTTCCTTCTCAGGGCGGCCGGCAGTTTTCTCTTCACCGTCGCCCAAACCCGATCTCATACGGCCTGTCTGCTGCTGCGCAAGGGAATCCGCATTCATTGTACTAGACATAAGAGGAGGAACAAATACAGTAACAAGGTTAAGTAAATCATTCTCGAAGAACGCATTAGCAAGAATTGTACTCTGTAACTGACCAAGTGCAATTTGCGGCAACATCTTACTGTAACCTAACTGAGTCTGCTCTTTATACATCTTAGATAATTCTTTATAATTATCTTGTGTAGTACCGAGGATTTGAACTTGATAATAAACCTTTTTAGGACTCTTATTAAACTTCTTAATGATAAGATTTAAGAAATCTTCAAATTGAGCAACTAAGTTACTCATCATGGCTGCATCATTAGCATAAGATTTCTCAAGAGCAATATTACCATCAGTATTAAACAACATTTGTGAAACACCAGCTTCATTATAAACTGCTCTCTCGACTTTTGCTAAGTCATCTACTGTAGTAGTGGTATTTTTATCAGCCATATCCGCAACTTGGATATCCGCTAAAGTAGTTAAGACATCTACACCAAAAGCACTAGAAATCATCTTAACCGCATTACTATGCATTAACTGCATTTCATCACTATCAAAGACTGGATCACCATTCTTATCAAGCGGCATTTGCTGAACAATAACTTTAAGCAACTTTTGAGCCATTCTTTTCTTGTCTAACTCTTGCGCATCATCTAAGTCAATAATTGCGGGAATAACCGCCATCATTAGAGGAATATCTTCCCCGTTTATATTAAATTTAAAAGCGCAATCAGGATCAAGTAAAAACCAACCTGATGTATCACCCTGAAAATCACCTTTTAATTTACCTTGACGATAAAGTTTATATCCTTTTGAAAATTCTTCTGGGAATAACTTTAATACTCGATTTCTGTATTCTTCATCTGGATAATAGTCATTAAAATATTTCATATTAAATTCTACCACTGGACGATTCTGAACAGAATATCGAGATCGACAATATTCAATGGGTAACTCTTGTACGGAAGGAAAATCTGTAGAATGGACTATATATCCATAATAGCAACCATTCTTTACAATTTTTAAAGCCGTATCTCCTAAGAACTTCTTAACATTAAATGAATCTAAATATTTAAGAACTCCAAAAAAGCTATCCAAGATTTTATTTACATTCTTTGAAGATATATCTCCATTATCACTGTTAGGCGGATAAGTATCTCCGCCATCAATGTAAGGAACAACATACCAATCATATCTATATAAATAAGCTAAATATCTGCATAATCTTGAATAAATACCACTAGTTTTATAAAAGAAATCAGATATTTTTCTCATGTTCTCTATATTTCCGCTATTAATAGCTTGAAGAACATAATTCTTATCAGCATACATGGAGTTAATTTTCTTCAAAGGAGATGTAACTACCGCATCATGTAAAATGCCAGTATCAACTTTAATCTTTGAGAAATCCATTAATCCGTTTTTTGTATTAGAGTTACCGGTTATTAATTGAGCTATCGCTTCTTTTCTTATATCTCTCATTACAATCCTCCAATTTAATAACCAGCTAATCTCATTATATAATCATAATTAATTATATGTTCATCGGTATATGGAATTGCAATTAATTTGATATTATGTTTTCTACAATATTCTCTTTTCATCATATCATTAAATTGTTGTTTATGAAAACCTGACCAACCACCAAATTTCTCTTTTGGTTCATAATGCTGGATACCCTGGTATTCAATAAGAAAATCAAGGTCTCCATCATCATCAAAAACCGCAAAATCAAATCTTAGTGGCCGACCATTACTAGACACGAGATCCGGAAAACTATATTCTTCTTTATATATTAAACCTGCTGCATCTAATATTTCTTCAATTTTTATTTCGCCTCTACTTGCACGCATTAGTTTTCTTTCACCTCTTTCCACTACCTATATAGTATATGAAAAAAACTTAAAAACATTTTGTCTAAAATGTCCAAAAAATTTTAATTAAATAACATTAAATTTGAAATGTCAAGTTTTTTCTTTTTCTTTCTTCTATCTTCTTCCCGCTTAATGAATAATAGTCCATACTCAAAAGCAGAGAATTTATCTTTTAATACTGCTCTAGTAGATTGTTTAAGAATGATATTAACACCTTCATTATCTTCAACTAAATTAAGCATTTGTTCACGCAAACTAGTAGTCAATGTAAAAGGCATTAAATATTCAGCTCGCTTTTCAGGTGTCATCGACTGACCTAATTTAGTTTCCATTAATTTAATCTTAGCAGTAGTTTCATCTATTAAGAATTTAATCTTTCCGCTAGATAATTGCGTTTGCACATAAGTATGTGCTTCAGTGTTAATTGGCGCGTTTGCCTTAATTAAATACATAGCATCCTTTTCAGTATCAGGAGTTTTAAACTTCTTATACTCTGGATATTCATCAAGATTGTCAACACCGAATGGCGGGAGTGTATCTCCTGTCTCTGGATCAATTTGACTTTTAACCATGTAATCAATAAGACCAATACCAAGACCATTAGCATCTATAGCGCAAGTTCGCGCCTTATACTTATAAAAGAGTTTCTTGATATTAATAGCTTGCTGTTCAAAATGCTCTTCTTCCCAAGACTGTAAGTTTACAAGAGACTTAATAGAATTACCTTGAGGCTGAGGAGTTACTTTAAGAACACAAACTTCTGTGGTGCATCCTTTTCTACCAACATCTATTCCAAGCACATAATAAGCGGATTTGCTACTTCTTCCGCTGTATTCATATTCAGGCTGAAGAAGGATACGATATTTATCAAAAATCTCTGACGAGAAATAAGCATTTTCCGCATCGCCGCTCCACTCTGATTCATATTCACGACCAAATGAACTGTCATTATAAGTACCATCAAGTTTTAACTGCTGAACGAAGTTGTGTGATAAAAGACCTTCTGCAACAGGTATTCTCCAAGTACCGCCCATTACAATAGACTGCTCTTTCTTAGTTACTTGTTCAAGTAGTGTCATCATCAGCTTTTCATAGGGGAATGTATTCTTCCAGCCTGCTGTTGTCACGTATATTTGACTCTTGTTAATAATCTCCTCTTCATGTCGAGTACCATCAGGAAGTAGTCTATCTACGTTCATGGTAGGGATTATTACTTCGTTCAATAGCGTACCATCAACTAGAATAACCTCCTCTATTAACCCGCCAGTAGCTCTTCGACCTCTGGATCGTTGTGTTGCTGCCATAACGTCAAGAATACTACCATTTTTAAACAAGTAAGTAAATTCTTCTTTCGAAGATTTAGATTTACCACGATCAAAGTTTACTTCATTTGCAAGACCTGGAACAAGTTTACAAAGTTCTTCCGCCTTTTCGCGCACAATACCAGTAGCCTGCTCTTTACCACCTGTTGTAACAAATAAATGACAGCCGGGATAGAAAATACATCTAAGCATTAAAACTAATACTGACAAGAAAGATTTTGAATAAGCACGAGGATATACTGCATATACATGTCTATATCTCATTGCTTGCCGCAAAAATACTCTCTGGTAAGTATATAGTTTTAATACTTTCTTTTCATTTCCTTGCGCGCATTCTACACAAGTATCTATATAAATATCAGGATATTCTCTATAAAAAGCAATCGCTTTACGAAGTTCATCTAAACAACCATGCAAACGCTCTTCTGAAATACCAATCTTTTGATTAGTTTTATTAGCGGAAAGTTCCATTAAATCAGCTAACGCCATCTTCTTCACCTTCCTCTAACTCTTTCATATTATATGCGGTTACCTTGTCATCTAGTTTCTTATCATCTAGCTCTTTGTCTTCTGCTTGCCGCTCATAGAATTCTCTAATATCATCATCTAAAACTTCTTCTGGCTCAGCATCATCTGAAACATTATCTCTAGCTTCTTGCTCAAGAGCAATCTTCTTTAAATAATTTTCAATTTGCTGACCAAAACCAAGGTCTTTAGTAACTAAGTTATAAGTATATTTATTACTATCTTCGATAATCTTATCAACAATATCCTGCGGAGCATCCGTTACAAACCTAGGGATAAAACCACCTTCCCGCTCACAGAAAGCAACGATTTGACCAACACAAGAAATTTGGTCATTATCTTTATCTTTGTTCTGCGCTGCAGTAAAGTGTCCTGACTTTCTTAAACTATCACTTACTCTTGCTAATTTTTGGTATCCATCAATATCACCTAAATCAAGACATTGATTCATCTTCAAATCTGTTTTGCACATCAAGATTAGAGTGTTGCGGGAATCCGCATCTTGAATATCAAATGAATCCATCATTTCAGTATATTTCTTTTCAAGTTCAACCCACTCATTAGGCTTATATAATCTACCCCACTTCATAGCAAGATAAATTTTATCTTCTTCAGTTAATTCAGCTGCGGGGTTAGGTAATTCATCTTCTGAAATAAAATTATCTTCAATAAATCCACTTTGTGATGGCGCAGGTTGTGCCCCAGGAAAGCTTATAGCACCCGCTTCCGCCTCTTCCCGCTGAGTTTCTGTAGGAACTAAAGTTCTATATTCTGCTTCTGAAATTTCACCCTTTTCATAAGCAATCTTTAAATCTTCATTTCTTTTCTTTAGCTCTTCAATCTCTTCTTCTGTCATTTCTATCTCAGGGGTAGAATTTGCATCAGCTTTTGCTTGGAGCATTTCTGAATCCGCCCATCCATAGGTTTTACCAGTTTCAGGATTGATATATTGCTTAAGTTTCATTTTGCCTAAATATCGACCAAGAACTGCTGCCCCGCCGACTTTCTTAGGATCTGCTTGGAAAGCCTTATCGCGCAAAATGTTCCACTCTTGTCTAATATAAGGAACATCCATCTTTTCTAGAATCCATAAAAATGTACTAGGATCAAAATTATCTACATGTGCGCATAAGCAATCTTTACATAACTCAACTTTTGTACCATCTTTATAAGTATAAAATTTAACTGCCGCTAATGTTTTTTTACATCGCTCACAAAAATATTTATTAGTATCTTTAACTGCTGGCATCTAATCACTCCTTTTTCTTATTTCTGCAACACTTGCAGATACTATAAAAGCCATCTTTGCTGCTTTTATTTTTTGAAAAGAAATAAGGATGTGCTAATTTAATTTGCCCACATCTACTACAACGCTTCCATGTACCTACTTCTTTTTCTGTATAATACCAAACAAGATATTCTTTTTTAGCTTGCTCCGCAATCATTTTAGGTATCTTTTGACGCCATAAAGAAGAAATATATTCACATGAATATCTATAACCATATTTTTGCTCAAGTTCCCGCTGAATATCATTATTTTTTAATCCATCAATTTTATAGATTAATACATCTCTATACATTGGATTATTTTGCAAAGCGGTCTCCGCCAATTCATCAAGCGCCATCATTGTATAAAGGATATCCGCTTCAAAATTGCCATGATTATCTTCTTTGATTTTGGAATAATTACATAATAGGAATGAAATATGCTGTGGAATTAATAATGAAATATTTGAATCTTCTATGATAATTTCTTGATTTTCTATTTTTACTGTTTCGTATAAATCTAATTTTTTTAATGATTTTGTTAATTTAGCATATCCAATAGGTTTTTTGTAGTTTTTGCGAAGTTCATGGAAGTCTTTCCATAATTCAATTATATTACTTTTAATAGAATACTTAGTGCGTCCCCGCGCGACCTTGAACTGTTCTTCAAGACTATCAATTTGGTCTCGAATTTTCTTCAATCCCGGTATATTTTCTAATTCTTCTTGAGTAACAGGTGATTTTCTTGTTGTTAAATATACATGTTTATCATTAATCGCTAAATTATAAATTGCATCTTCTAAGTGTGTTTCAATATTATGTGCTCCATCACTTGTTTCAAATTTAACCGCCATACCCTCTAAGCTGGTTTCCCGCTCTTTGATATGAGTCATTCGATTAGGGGTAAGAATTTTCTTTTCCTTTTTCTCTTGATCGCTAAGCGGCAACACTATGTAGTCGGCTAATATATTTAAATATTTAGAATTTAATTTCTCGGGAGGTGAAGTTTCAATAATTTTTTTAACTAGTTCGACGCGCTCTTCCGCAGTCGTTAAAGTATTGTCTAGTTTTAGTTCTTCTTCCAAGACTCTTCTCCTCTCTTATATTATAGTATTATTATACTAAAAATTTTTCGAGAAGTCAAGAAGATTTAATTAATTTGACAAGAAAGAAAAAATTTGATATAATAAAAGAAAAATAAAGAGGTATGATAATGAGTTTACCATATTTTAATTATAATGAAAAAGAAGGTACAATCTATGATTATGCGCCTGAATATAAACCAGTAATTTTTGTTCCTGCGGATTTTAATTGTTGCGGGGATCTTCGCCTATTGTCTTCGCAGATAGACTTCTCACGCATCCTCAAGGCCGCTTTCCCGCAATTTAATTGGCAAGGAACAGGAACTTGTTTAGAAACTGAAAGTTTCTATGCTCTTGTAGTGAGGAAAGAGTTTTATGAACCTGATAATATTGCCGCAATTAAGGTTGCCCTCTTGTATTTAAGAGAAAGAATACAAAAGGATGGAGTTGATAAAATTGTTATGCAGCTCCCGCATCTTGTTGGAGTTAAATGGCAAGAGGTTCATGATGCGATATTTGATGTGTTCGGCGGGGATGCACTTAAAATGGTTGTAACTTACATGAAAACTGATCGGGTGCTGGTTCTCGCTGACGCGGACATGGAAAAGATTAATTATAAAAAGAATAAAGACCCGTTGCTAGGTAAAAAATACTTTTAAACTGATGCGCGTTTAGCGCTTCAGCCGGTTTTGGAAATGGATATACATGCGCATGATTTTGGGAGAAAGATGAAAGTCTTTTTCCCTTTTGTTTTGTCCGAAAAATCATGGTGGTGGGGATTTTCGTGAATTCGATTTTGGGGTTCATTTTCTGGGAGTGTGGGGGTGGGAGCATTTCATTTTCACTTTCAAAAACTACCAATCCCGCAATACACCCGGGGGCCAAAATTTTTTTATCTACCTTCCGGACCTGCTGCCTTTGATTTCTCTCCCTGCTGGTGCGACAGCCTCGGGAGAAAACAATTAAATTAATCCAAAAAATTCTTTTAAAAAAATTTTATTTTTCGCTTGACAAGCAAGATTCAATTTGATATAATTAACTCAAGAAAAAGGAAAGGACAAACTTAAAAAGTTTGAAAGGTAAAAAGCCATGACGAATACATACTACTACTTCAAAGGTGAGGTCAGACAGTTAAAACATCTTAACAAGAATTGGAGAGAAGGAAGCATCATGGACACATACATGAATCGGATGCTTGAAAGAGAGAGAACGAGAAAAGCATTCTCCGAGGACGGAAAAGAGATTGAGGAGAATTAAAAAATTCTCCTCAAGAATTTTCAAAAAGAGTATTGACAAATAAAATCTTTGGGTGTATAATTGATTTATCAAAAGAGGAAAGGAAACCCAAACATGAAATATCAGTTAGTAGGAATCTCAACAGAAACAACAGTAGTTATGAAAAGTGTAGAATTAGGAACGCTTGAAACAATGAAAGAAACACTTGAATGTTTTGAGATTTACAAAGAGTTAAGAATTGAATCAATCAATTCTTAACTCAAAAGGAAAGGAAGGAAAAGAAAATGATAAACATTAGAACACTCAAAAAACTCAAAGACAATGATGGTTTAACTTTAAAGAATGGAAAAATCATCACATACAAAAGCGGATGGCAAGTAGCAACAGAAGGAAAAGAAACAACAGATATTAGAGAAGCAATGAAGATGATCAAAGACTATAATGGATCTTGCGGAATCTGGTTTAGCGGCGGCATCTGGTACATTGACAAAAGCAAGAGAGTAGACACCAAAAGAGAAGCCATGAGAATCGGAAGAGAATGTAATCAGATTTCAGTTTTGAAATGGTCAAACATGAGTTTATCATATTGCTAAAAAACTTTTAAAAAAATGCTTGACAAACAAGCATTTTTTTGTTATAATGAATTCAAGATAAAGGAAAGGACAACACAAAAAAGTGTTGAAAGGTAAAAAACAATGATTGAATCTTTAATGAGAAGTGTAAAAGCAGTTTATGGAGAATGTTCAGAAATGTACTACAAAGCAAAGATTTATACAGAATGTGACTTCATTGGAGATGAAGAGAAATGTCGAACACTTATTCGACTCATCAAGGAAGCATAGAATCGAGCCATCTGCGCAAGCGGATGGCTATTTTTTTTATTGGCGATGCGCTTGCGGCTGTGCGAATCGCAAGCGCATCGAACAACCATTATATCATAGTCAACAGATTTTGTCAAGTGTTTTTTTAAAAAAAATTGCACAAAATTTTTTCCTAATTTTGTGCAATTTGACGGATCAAGATGTTGATAACTTTGTGGAAAACTTTTTTTATTTTGTTGATAACTTTTATTGACAGACCGGATGGAGTATGATATACTTTAGTTACAGTAAAGGAAAGGAAGTCCACAAGGACTAAAGGTAAACGAACATGAAAGAAATGATGAGAGTATTTGATGCAACATATTATGACAGATTTGTAACTTGCGACCATGGTGGATACACAACAAAGACTTTTGCTACTAAGGAAAGCGCAAAGAAGTTTCTTTTAGACCAGGGCGCTCGTGATAGCGAGATTTGTGAGAATATCTACTATGTAGATGAAGATAACCGCGTTATCATTGGAGAAGGAGAAAAGGAAAGAGTCTACACAAAAGGTGACTATGATTTTAACATGAATTTCATTGAAAGACTTAACAATGAAATCAAGGCTTGTAAAGAAGAGATTGAAAAAATCAAAGTAAGAAAATATAAGAAGGAAGAAACAAGACAAGCAAAGATCAATGAACTGAATGATGAAATTGCTAAATGTAACAAAGCAATTAAAACCGCAAAAGAAGAAATTGAAAAATGGGGTTGACAAAATAGTCAACCCATGCTATAATAAAGATACAGTAAAGGAAAGGCAAGCCAAAGGCTTGAAAGGTGAAAAACATGGAAAATTGGTTCGAGGAAATGACAGACGAGGAACTTGAGGCATATGCAGAAGAGGCGCTTGCAGAGCAGGCTTACTACTACTCCATGATGGAGTAGTAGTACACATAGAGAAAGGAAAGGTGAATGTTATGAAGAGTAAGACATACTATATGAGCAATAGCGCAGTAAATAGCGGAGTGCTGAGTGCGGTTATCAATGAGTTTCCCGCCTTCGTTAGCAAGGAAATCATCGAAATGAACTGCTATAAGGTAGAGGTCACAGCGAGAAGCGAGGATTGGGGAGCCATCAATGAAAAGCTCTCGGCTGTATCACTTGCATAGAGCATATAAGGGTAGGCGGGAACGCCTACCCTATTATTTTTATTGCATATGCGAATTGGCGACGCGCAAACGGCCTATGAAATCGTTTGCGCGTCGGGATTCCATTATAACATAGTGGGCGAAATTTGTCAAGTGTTTTTTTCAAAAATTTTGCACAAACCTAGATCCCGAATTTTGTGCAATTCTACCAAAGGATCTTGTTGATAACTTTGTGGAAAACTTGTTGATAACTTCTGTTGACAAGGTGGGCGGTGTGTGATATACTTTAGTTACAGTAAAGGAAAGGACACCGGATCGGTGAAAGGTAAAAGATTATGGTAGAAGGACTTTGGACAGTATTCAATGAGCAGGGGATCCCTGTAACAGAGTGTAGCACAGAGGAAGAAGCACAGTACCTTGTTGCTATGATTGGTGGCTACTACTGCTAGTAGCCACCAAATAAAAAACAGTTGACAAACCTAATTAAACATGATATAATAACCATATCAAAAGGAAAAGGAAGGTAAACAAAATGGCATTAGTAAGAGTAAATGGAATCATAGTAGGCGAAGTAAGACTCGATGAGGTTAATGTAAAGGAACTTGAAAAAGCAGGCTTCACAGTTGAGATTAAGGGAGTGCGGTGAGCACTTCCTTTTTTGTTTTTTGTTTGGCGTCGCGCCAACGGCCTATGAAATTGTTGGCGCGACGCCATTCCATTATATCATAGCCAGCGACATTTGTCAAGCAGTTTTTCGTTGTTATTTTGCACAAATTTGATCCTGAAAATTCATCACTTTGCACAAAAGAAAATGTTGATAACTTTTTTGAATTTTGTGGAAAACTTGTTGATAACTCTATTGACAAACAGAATTGATGATGTTATAATTGGTTTACAAGGTAAGGAAAGGACAACCGCAAGGTTGAAAGGTAAAAGGTTATGTATAAGTACACATTTGAAAGAAACATCGTTTGGACAAACGGAAAACTTAATGGAGTTGAGGTTATCAATTTTCAGAAAAGATACGGAAACTTGAAAAAAATTGAAATTGAGGGTTGACAAAATCAACCCTCCATGATATAATAAGTATATCAAAAGAGGAAGAGAGGTAATACATATGAGAACACTTACTTGGTTTTTAGAGGATGGAACAATGGTAACCGCAGATGTTGTTGAGGTTGAGGCAAGTGATATATGCCCCATCACCGATGACCATATAGCTTCAGTTGAGGCATATGGCGGTTGGTGGGAAGTATATAAAGTCCCTGGTGTTGCATTAGTAGCCTACTTCGAAGAAGATGAGGAGTAGGTTACATGCAAAAGATTTATAGAATTACAAAAGCCTTTCCTATATATAAGGACAAGCGGGAAAGCTGGTCAACTTCACCTAGACCGACAACCCCACGAAAGAATGAGGGCGCTTTCCCGCAGATCCTTGAACAAGAAATAAAAAAACTTATTGACAAATAAAAACAAATTTGTTATAATAATTATAGTAAATGAAAGAGAGGTAAACTAAATGAGCGCATATTTTGTAAACATGGGAATTATCTGTTTATTCTTTGGACTTGCCGCATTGATTTGCGACTATGTAGAAACAAGAGATAAAAGGAAGTAGAGGTGGCTGCCATGAAAATCAAAGTCTATCACAACATCATCACAGAAATGGAAGTAGACGACAAGTTTACCGACTTAACAAAGCCAGATACAGACATTAACACCTACATACCTCTCTCAAAGGAGCTAATGGATACTATTGCAAACGAACTGAACACGGCCTACTCAAACATTGTCTACGTAGAGGACATGGCAACCGAATATCCTCTTTATGAAGATTAGGTCGGTGGCGCGGCTCCGGCCGCAGGTCATCGAGCCGCGCCAAAAATCCATTATACCATGAGCCGCAACATTTGTCAAGCACTTTTTAATATAAATTTTGTACAAACCCATTCCCGTAATTTTGTGCAACTTGTCTATTGCAACCCGCTTTAGAATGTGATATATTATAATCACAGAAGGGAGATACGGGAAGTGAAGCCCCTTCAAAGAGATAGTTCGCAACAGATGGTGAAAAGTACAGTTCTTGTTTAGAGGACAGGCGGGAATTAGAAAATAGCCAACTGCCGAACGGCAACTTCCCTAGAGAAAACGAGAATAATGCTTGACAAAAAGCATACCCTATGATACAATAGTATCAAGATAAAGAAAGGCGGTAAACATTATGGTAATAATTTATCAAGATGAACTTAGTACGGTAGTAAAAGAAAGATGCCCACTTTGTGGACAATACAATCAGGTTTCTGTTGATACCGAGGGGTTTACCAAGTGGGCAGATGAGGGCGCCCTTATTCAAAAGGCTATGCCTAATGTACCCATAGTAACTAGAGAATTCTTGATTACTGGGTTCTGCCCCTCTTGTCAAGAAAAGATTTTTGGAGAGTAGAAAGGAGAATTAAAATGTCATACGATGATTATTCAACAGAGGATTTAAAGAAAGCCCTTAAAGAAATTCAAAAGGCTCTTGATAACAGAGAGAAAAGAAGAGAGATTAAAATTCTTGAAGGGATTTGCGATAACTTAGAGTGTACTACTACTCCAGAAGAAAGAGATACTATTAATGTAGAAATGTATTCATCTTTTGCAGGCGACTGTTTTTGCTTCAGTCTTTCAGATATCTTAACCGCATTAGATGGAGAGATTGGAAGCCGATACAAAGCGATTCATGAAAGTGAGGACTAAAAATGAAAGTAAAAGTGTATTATGGAGCCACAAAAGAAATTGAAGTAGATGATAAGTATAAGGCTTTAATCCCTTGGGAAACTTTCACCGAAGAACTTGCTGATGAGTTAGAAGATAATGTTCGAGATATTCTAAAAGCGGGAGCGGGTGAAGTTGAAGAGGTTTACGCAGTTCATTCTGAAAATGATGAAGTTATCTTTGAATACTAATTAAGAAGGTGCAGGAGCACCTTCTTTTTTTGACGCTGCGGTTGCGTGCACTTATTTCGCAACCGCAGCGAATTCACTATTATACCACATCACGGTCTATTTTGTCAAGGAAAAATTTTAAAAAATTTTTTTAATAAATTTCCCAAAATTGCTTGACAAACAACCAGATGGATGTTATAATAAGTACATCGAAAGGATAAAGGAGGACAACACTATGATGACACTTTACGATTGGTTCCGCGTGTATAGGCGAGAGGGTTTATCCCCCGCCGAAGCCCTGTATTGGGCGAAGTTAGACCCCTTTGAGTAGGGGTCTAACAAAAGATAAAAAAGTGTTGACAAAAGGAAAAGAAAATGCTATAATGATTATAGTAAAAAGAAAGAGAGGTAAACACTATGAGAGATTTAGTTTACGAAGCAAATGGAGTAACTTACAAGACAAAGGCGGAAGCACCTGCTAATGCGGTTGCAAAGTTGATTGAAAGTTCTAGCGACCATGCCCGCTATAATGCGGAAAGGGTAGCAAAGTTGAGAGAGAAGTTGAGGGAGCGTGCATAAGCACGCACCCTAAAAAAAGAGGTAGATAAAATGAAAATTGATATTGGCAATTATAACAAGCAGTATTATTTTGCAGATCTTAAACCTGGGGCAGTTTTTTCAGATAAGTCAGAAAGAGAGATATGACGACTGATAGAATTTTTATAAAACTTGAGGAAACAGAGAATTGTGATGATGCAAATACAATCAGTTTAGAGAATGGAAAAAGATACTATTTCAATTCCTTCGATGTAGTATTTCCATTAAATGTAACCCTTGTAATTTAAGTAGCAATTGACAGGGAGTGCTTTGCACTCTCTCTTTTTCTCGGCCGGCTTGCGGGCGCCAAGTCTGCAAGCCGGCCGAATTAACCATTATACCACCTTCGTCAACTTTTGTCAAGAGAAAAATTGAAAAAATTTTTTAAATTATTTTTCCTAAAATGCTTGACTTTTAATCATACTTGTGCTATAATTTATTTACAGTAAAGGAAGGGAGCAAGAGAATGGAGAAGAAGATTTGCTCAAATTGTAAATACTTTGGTTATAATAACTACAAACCCATGAATGATGTAGGCGAAAGCATATGTCTTAAAAGAAAGCACAAGGTTCATTCATGTCAACACTGTAAAAATTTTGAAAGATGTGAAAAAATGCTTGACAGATAAAATCAAATTTGTTATAATGTAGTTACAGTAAAGGAAAGGAGCAAGAGAATGGAATACGAAGAAGTTTACAAAACTTATAAACAAGCAAAAGAAAGAGCAATCGAACTTCTGAAAGAAGATGATTGTCTAGACCTTAAAATTAGGAAAAAAAGAAATAAACAATTATGGACGATTTTTTGGTCAGGTGTTCACGGCATCTATCCTAAACTTATAAAGGCAGATAAAGAAGAAAGTGAGGATTAAAAATGACGATTTATGAGATTGATTTTGTAGGCACCGTAGGATTTACGGCTAACGACATAAAAGAAGCACTTCAGAAGTTTATGAGCGATGAAGATTTTGATGGGTGCAGACCTGTTAAAATTACAGAGAAAGAAATAGTAGAGGACTAATACTTGAAAAATAAGCAAGAAGGTGCGGGAGCACCTTCTTTTTTGACGCCGCGAGCACGGATGCCTTACCCGTGCGAGCGTCGAAATTCCATTATACCACAGCTCCAGGTTTTTTGTCAAGCATTTTCTGTTAAAAAACTGTACAATTTTGATCCCAATATTTTGTGCAACATTACTACTTGCAAAATACAAAAAATTTTGCTATAATTAGTTTACAAGGTAAGGAAAGAGCGTCTTAAAAGACTAAGTGCAAACTCCTACTGTCGCGCGAAATGAGAAAACACTAGGCAGACAATCTTAAAAAAATTAAAAAAACTTGTTGACAAACTTAAAAAGATGTGCTATAATAAGTACATAAGATAAGGAAAGGATGTGACACGCATGAGAGCACCGCCAAACTAAATAAACCCGATAGGAATACCTCGTGTGAGGGGCGCTAATAGGTCGGGAACCACATGGGGCGCCAATGAAATCGACCACGGGATGTCTAGCCAAGTTCCCACTAGGACATCAAAAAAATAAAAAAACTTCTTGACAAACAAGAAAAAATCTGATATAATAAACTTACAAAATAAAGAAAGAAAGAGGTAGATAATTATGGCAAAGGTAGAGATTACTAAGAAGGAAGTTCTTACAAAGGCACTTGAGATGGATTTCACCGAGGGTGAGAAGGCAGTTATCGAGAAGATGATTGCTCAGCTTGATAAGAGAAACTCTAAGGGTGGAGTATCCGAGAAGGTAGAAGCAGAGCGCAGAGCCGAGATGGATACTATCGCAGAGTTCCTTGCAGATGGTAAGGTTGCAACCGCAACCGAGATTGCAAAGGCAACTGACCTCAGTGTTCAGAAGGTTTCCGCTAGAATGAAGGTGATGGTAGCCAATGGCGAAATCTTCAACAAGCCTGCAAAGGGCAAGAATAAGGCTCAGTTCTCTGTAAATCCTTTCGAGGACGCAGAGTAGTCTTAAAAAGTTCCTCCCCCTAGTCATGGGGCTAGGGGGTCAGGCTTAAAAATTTGGGGGTGTAAGCGAAAGGGTACCTTCGCCGCCGAAGCTGAAAGGCAATAGCGCAGACACGCAAACCGTCTGGTTCGTGGGTTCGACTCCCACCTCCTCCACTCATACAGATATGTTTAACCTCCTTTCCTAGGCACTCCATTTGGAGTGCCTTTCCTTTTGGACGGCTCAGATGCGGGCGCTAAAGCTGCATCTGAGCCGAATTTAACATTATACTACACTTCCAACATTTTGTCAACGATTTTTTAAAGAAATGTGTTTCTTATCGGATCCCATTAAAACCTACTAAATCTCAAACTAATTAAACCCTTTTGTGAAGCAATTTTCGCTTGACATTCCCGCCATTTTTTGCTATAATAAGTACAACAGATAAAGAGAAAGGGGGTTGTCGCAGATGTACGATATCATTACACTAATAACAGTAATACTAATTCCGCTTTCTCCCATCATGGTTGGTAGCAAAAGAAAGAGAGGTAAAACAAAATGATTAAAGTTTATAAGAATGATGAGAATGATTATGTATGTGAATTATGGGCGGCAAGCACTAAGCATCCCGATTCAGTTTTCCACATGAACGACTTTAAAACAGTTGATTTCATTGAAAAAGAGTATCAAGTTTTTCAGTGGCTTTTGGAATGTGCAAGCAAATTGACATTTCCATTTCATGCAAAAGAACTTACAGAATACGCATTAAAAAATTGGGTAAATTGGGAAAAACCTATTGACAAAAGTGAAGATTGATGTTATAATAAATACATCAAATGAAAGAGAGGTAGTAAACATGACCTACGAATTTAATGACAGAGTAACAGGAGAGGATTTCTTAGTAGAAGCAAACACTAAAGAAGAAGCAATCGAGATTGCAAAGCAGTATTTTGATGAGCCTAAGTGCTTTGGTACAGTTACCGAAGAAGAGGCGGAAATGCTTGGTTGGGACACTTATTAAGAAAGAGAGGTAGATGAAAATGGATGATAAAGAGATGATTGTTATGGAAGAAATGGTTCTTGAATTTGAAGAATATGTTAACGAAAAAAAAGATAATATTTTAAGAGAACTTTCACAAGTTTATGGAACCTACGATTTTCTTTTAAAATTCGCTATGGTTGACTCACAAACCTCAAATAAAATCACTGATATTGTAGAAGATTTCTTCAAGTCTATTAGAGAAGAAGTCGAGTAGTTACAGAAGAGCCGAAAGGCTCTTCTCTTTTCGATGGGCGGGTTGCGGCCACTTCATTTCGCAACCCGCCCAAAATCACTATTATACTACATCCCAGGATTTTTGTCAAGCGTTTTTTTAAAAATATTTTTTTATTTATTTTCCTAAAAAGTGTTGACAAGTGCTTTCCGCCATGCTATAATAAGTACAACATAAAGAAAGGAGCACGGCGAGTGCAAAGGTAAACAAAAATGGAAAAGACAAAGTTTTGGGATAACATGGGTTATGTAATTTTAGGATTACTGTTGGTAGGTCAGGTAACAGTAGGTTGGGCATTTTTTATCGGTCAAGGCGCATATCTGATTGGTAACACTATCAATTTGATTAGAGATTTCAAGTTAGGCAGACCTATTGCAGACAAGATTAAGAACACTTGTTTTGCGGCAATTACAATCGGATTGATTGTTATTAAGTTGATTTAGGGGGTGTAAAAAATGCTTCACGAGATAAAAGAAACAATTTTTAATAAGCTAATCGTTTGGCTAATGAACCATACACATTGTTGGTCGACAGTTTTTTATACTGCTTGTAAGCGATACTATCCAGGAAGTGTGGTTGCTATGTATAAAAGTTGGTATGAGGCAAATAAAGATAAAATAGAAGGTTGACAAGTAACCCATTGCATGATATAATAAATACATCAAAAGAAAGCGAGGTAGATAATATGAAATTTAAAGTTGGTGACAAGGTAAAAACAGTTATAGCAAATAATCGTTATTTCCATCCTTTACCTGCTGGTACTATTGGCATAATTACTGATTGGGATAAATTTGATAAAGATTTGCCCTATGAAGTTACAATAAATGATTATGTATATTGGTTTGCTGAAAATGAGTTAGAACTTATTTTAGAGAGGAGTGAAGAAACAGAAATGCCTAAGCAGAAAGACCTTTATAACTTTGATAACATGACAGATGATGACCTTGAAATGCTTATTAATAAAGCCAATGAAGCCTTAATGGATAAAAAGAAAGACCGTATGCTTAGATATTTAGATGATGCTCTTAACGCATTAAGAAACTTTCAGGCTCTTGACCATAATACTGCAATAACCTCAGAGGGTTATGATGTAATAGACGTCATCAATGAATTAAATGAACTTAGAGCCTATTGCGACAACTAATTAACCAAGCACCCCAAAATGGGGTGCTTTTTTGACGCCATGCAAACGAGCGCACTATCCGTTTGCATGGCGAAATTTCATTATACCATACCTATCAACTTTTGTCAAGTGATTTTTTAAAAAATTTTGCACAAAATATTATCCCAAAACTAGATCACTTTTGTGCAAAGTGACGAAACCGCATTTAGAGGTTGACTACTTGCTATAAATTTGCTATAATTAAGTTACAGAAAAGGAAAGGAGCAAAAGCCTATGAACAAAACTTTAGTATTCGACATGGATGGCACAATCGCAGACTTCTATGGTGTAGAGGGATGGCTTGAATATCTTCAGGCAAGCGACACCACACCTTATGAGAAAGCAAAACCTTTGTATGATATGGACATCCTCAATGCAATTTTGAAAGTCCTTAGGGCGCAAGGTTGGAAAGTTGCAATCACAACATGGTTAGCAAAAAGCGGTAGCAAGGAATATAACGACCGCATAAGAAAAGCAAAACTTGATTGGCTTGCAAAATATGACTTTCCGTATGACGAGATTCACCTTGTAAAGTATGGAACTACAAAAGCAAACTGCACAAGAAAAAATGGCGGTTATCAGATTTTAGTAGATGATAACGAGAAAATCCGCAAGGGTTGGAAACTTGGACACACGATTGATGCCAATATGGACATAATCGCAGAACTTGAAAAGATAGCACTTCCCGTATAGGCAGGAAGTGCATAGAAAAAAGGAGTGAAATAATATGGCAAAAAGAAAACAGATTGTAAAGTTTTTAAAGCGTGCAGGCGAAGAAGAAAGAAAAATTTTTACTGAAGATAACCAAATTGAACTTAGTGACTTCCAAGAGGGTGTATTATTCGGAATTAACCTTGCAAGAATAATGATAGAAAACAAAGAAGATAAAGAACAGTAAAGGAGCGATTAATATGAATTTATACAATATTTATGTTTGTGATGATCTTGGTAACCCAGAGTATAAAAGAACAATAAAAGCTAAAACTTTACGAGAAGCAGAAGATAAAGCCTTTTCATGGGCTATGCAAGTAGAAGCAAATGAAGGATGGTTTACTACTTATAGAGCAGAAGCTATCTAAAACAAAGCACCCCAAATGGGGTGCTTTTTTATCGCCCAGTTTTCGAGTGCCTTATCCGAAAACTGGGCGAATTTCCATTATACCACCTGCCGCAGGTTTTGTCAAGTGATTTTTCAAAAAAAGTTGCACAAATTTATTTCCCGCAATTTGTACATTTTATCTATTGCAATTTCCCGCCAATCTGTTATAATTAATAATGTCAGATGAAGAAAGCAAGCCAAAACAAAAATAAAAAAATTCAAAAAAATGCTTGACAATCTCAACTGAAAGTAGTATAATTAAGTTACAAAATAAAAAAGCGAACCACCTAGGTAGGTGGAGAAAGTGAGGACAAAAGAAAATGGTTGACAAGAGAAGAAAGTATTATGTAGTGTTAGACACCGAAACGTGTCCCATAGACAAGGACTTTGAGGGTGTTTCCGCAAATAATATGTTTGTATATGATTGCGGATTTGCGGTTTGTGATAAGCATGGCACTATATATGAGGAATATTCCTTTGTAAATAGAGGAATTTTCTTCGGTGAGAAATCCCTTATGAAATCTTCATATTATGCGGATAAGTTACCGCAGTATTATAAGGATATTAAAAACGGAAAGAGAAAAGTCGCAAGCCTTTATGAAATCCGCAAGACATTAGCGGATGTAATGAAAAAGTACAATACAAATATTGTTATCGCCTATAATGCAAGGTTTGACGATACCGCACTCAATGTAACACAAAGATGGGAAACCAAAAGCAAATACAGATGGTTTTTACCTTATGGCACTATTGTTTGGGATTCTATGAAAATGGTACAAGATGTAGTTGCAAAAACTCCCACATACAAGCGGTTTTGTTTTGAGAATGGTTTTGTAACCGCCCATAAGACACCTAGACCGCAAGTAAAAGCGGAAACTGTTTACCGCTATATTACACAAAACCCCGATTTTATTGAAAGTCATACAGGACTTGAGGATGTAATTATTGAAACCGCAATTTTTGCATATTGTATGGCAAAGCATAAGAAAATGCGGAAAGCACTCTACTCTTAAAGGGTAGAGTGCAAAAAATCAAAAATACCTATTGACAATCCCCTAAAGGTATGCTATAATTAGTGTATCAAATAAAGAAAGAGGTGTTGCAAATGCAGTATAAGGGTTTTGATGTTGATGATGCCCTCATTGACAAGTATGTTGAAAGTTTAGAGTGTAGTATCACAGAGGCTTGCGACTTGATTCTTGAGGAAAGCGGTAAAATCAAGCCTAGTGAGGAAACTGAAAAGGCGGTCAACTCCATTAAGTCCGAAAGACGATACGAGAAGTCAGACCGCAAGCGCAAACCTAGTACAAGGGAGCGCAAGGTGGATGAAATCAAAGGCTACTTACTCAAGGCGGTTGCCGAACTTCTTGAAAATAAGGGCGCAGAGGTCAAGGCAATTAAGACCGAAACCGAGGTCGCCTTCACTTACAAGGGTAGCGAGTACACCATGAAACTCACCAAACACAGACCGCCTAAAGCCTAGGCGGTCACCATCTGAACGGCTCAGGAAAAGAGCCGTTCTTTTTTATTGGGCGCGCGGTTTGCGGACGCTAAAGCTGCAAACCGCGTGAAATTCCATTATAACACACGCTGGGATTTTTGTCAAGAGAAAAATGGAAAAATATTGCACAAATTTTATTCCCATAATTTGTGCAATATTCCAAGTTGCAAACCATAAAAATTTTTGTTATAATGTATTTACAAGGTAAGGGAAAGAAAGGAAAACAAAAATGGTTGAAAAAAATAAGAAAAAACTTCTTGACAAGAGCAAGAGAGTATGGTATAATATGAATACAGGAACAAGGGTACACAAGGATGCAAAACATCCTACCCGCCAAAAAAATAAAAAAGAATTAAAAAAACTTCTTGACAATTACTAAAAAATCTGATATAATTACTTATGTAAGGTAAAGATATTAAAGGAAGCGGTGAGCAGTTAAAACACATACTTGCGTGGAAGGTTTCTGTGTACTTGCCCTAGACTAGATACGGCACCACGAGTCGCCTAGAAACCGCCCTCTAATATAAATAAAAAAAAGTGCTTGACAAACACTTAAAAATTTGTTATAATAACTAATGTAAACAGAAAACATCACAAAAGAAAGAAAGAGGTAGATGACTATGGCTAGAATTACTGGTGTAACTAAGAGAGATGTACTTGCTAAGGTAGTAGGTATGGCAGATGTTTTTACCGCAGACGAGATTGCGGTAGCAGAGAGAATGATTGCCCAGCTTGATAAGAAGTATGCTAAGAGCGATAAACCCTCTAAGCGTCAGATTGAGAATGACGAAATCAAGGTTCGTATTGCGGAGTTCCTTGATGCACAGGGTTCCGCAACTGCTACCGAGATTGGTAATGCGGTAGATGTATCTTGCCAGAGAGCAAGCGCACTCCTCAAGCAGATGGGTGTTGCTAAGGCTAAGGTAAAGGGCAAGATGCTCTATGGTGAGGTTTCCGCAGATGCGGAGACCGAGGGTGAGGACGAGTAGTCCTCCCCCAAAACTGAATAGATACCCACAGTGATAGGACATGGTAGAAAGCCATGTCCTTTTTTGCTATATCTGTTTGGCGGCGCGCTCCTGAGCGTACTGCGCCGAATTTTCAAAAAGTCAACCCCTTGACACAAAATTTTTTCAAAAAATATATACAAAAATACACTTTATTTTTCCCAAAATTCCGCAAAACTTCAACAAATTGCACAAATTTAATACTTTTTTAACATTTTTGTAACAATTTTCAGCATTTTTCACAAAAATTCTATGAAAATCTTTCATTTTTTCAGTAATTTTGCCGAATCACACATTAAAGTGTTACACTTTAACGCAATAAAGTGCGCTCTTCACCTCTCGGGAGGCCGTAGGCCGACCTATATGGCTATATGCACTGGTTATTTGGAACGGGCGGCTACCGCCCGCCCTATGGAATATGGATCTGGCCGCCAGTTGTTTGCAAGCGATTCCCGCCTGCACGGGCATATAATATGGTTCCCATAAATGGTTATTTGATTTTTATAATATATTATTATATAATATAATGGGATAATATTTATACTTGAAACCCTCTTTAATCAAAAAGTTGCCCCCTCCTTCGGAGGGGACAACGGGGTACGGACATAAAAAGAAAACCTCAGGTGTGTATTACCTGAGGCTAAAGAAAGGTCAATTTACTTTTTTTAGTTTTAAGGACAAACAAAACTATGTATCGTAATACATCGAATTGGAGTATAAATAATAAGCAATAACTGTTAATCACTTATCATATATATATTATATAAAAAATTTTCTAAAATTTCAAGTTGAGGAATTATGGAAGACGATAACGGACGTTATACCGTGTTGAGAAGGTGTTGAGGGTGGTAGGTCGGGTCACCACCCATCTCCAATTTCTCCCAATTCACTCTCAATTCTAATTAATCTCCAATATCTGCATCAATTTGTCGAAATTCCCCAAATGTGGAATTCACCTCTGCAAAATCAAGCAAATCTGTGGAAATTAAGCAACCGTCTTGAACAATAATAAGATTTATATATTGGTTAAGTCCGTTGCTTATTTTCCACAAAATTCCTATTACTTTCATTAATTCCATTTAACTCTACATTACTGCCTATACACTTATCATATGCTATATATGCCTTAGATGTAATAAACAAATTATCCTTCTCTAATAACTTCTTACTTTCCCTTATCTGATAAACACTCAACCCAGTAACTTCACTCAATCTCGCCATAGTAAAAGGCTGTTTATCATATACATATTGTATCCCCAACCAAGTCTTTAATAGCGGCACCCAGCTTTTCTTCTTATTCTTTGCGGCAATTAATTGACATCTTTGCACCATATCAATCCCAATAGCCATCTCTGATCTTGTCTTATAATATAAACCAGCCCAGAAATAATCTTCATTAGTTTTATCTACATCATATCTAATATATTCCTCTGCGGCAAGGAACTTTAAACCTTCTTTTAACAATTCTATATTATTACTACTTTTCTTAACCTCTACATAATCTAAAAACTGATTATAATTACCATAAAAAGTAGTCATTGGAGTCATACATATACCCAAAAATATAATGAAATTAAAATCAACCAAATCAGTAAATTGTTTTTGCGATAAAGTAATTTCAGTTTTAGCTTCTTCTATCATGCGGGAAGCTCTTCTATCATCAGTATTAGGTTCAACAGTGTAATTAACATTTTCCCCTCTACCAGTTTTAGTAAGAACAAGATTTTGTTTATCCAAAAAGTTTTTTTGAACTCTACTAAAATTCTTTTTGACAGTATTTTCCGTAAGTTTATACTCCCTACATAATTCTTGCAATGTCAATTAAATTCCACCTCCTTTTTGTGGATTTTTAATACCCCCTATAAAATATAAAAATACCCCCTTATAAATTAAACAAAAATGCGCGAAAGCCGATTCACCTACCCCTTAATCTAGCTACCCCGCAATAAAAAGGGCGCAAAAACGCGCCCTCTCATTATTCATCATAAGAATCATATATAGTTTTACAAAAGTCATCACAACTTACTTTTGTATTTTCAAGTAGTTTCTCAAGTTCTTTAATTCTATTCTCTAGCTCCTCTACTTTTTGTCTGTTCTTGCCAAAAAGAATATCAGTTGCGGCTGCACTTGCAAATACCGCCTTATATACTTTACTTACAAGATAAAACAAGAGCAAAAATCCAATTAAAAACACTACCCAAGTGATAATCATGCTTACCATACATAGTTCCCCCATTCATCTTTTTCAATCTTTTTCCATTCAAGCGGGCGGGAAACCGTTTCACTAACAATCTTCCCAGTTTCAAGATGGAGATAACCAAAACCATCTGAATACCCTATATATCTTCCGCCATCTTCAAACTTAATCATAACTCTAACATGATGCGGCGGCTGTCTTAACTTCCAATCTGTATAACTTTCATACATAATTTAACACCTCTCTACTCGTAATTTCGCATTTTTCGGACTAACTCCCGAACTTTATTTTTGCCCTTTTTGCTTAACTGGCGGGAAATTTTGCCTTGCGCGGCATGAAGCCAGCTTTCCCGCTACCAATTAAATCGTAAATACCATAACTGTTCGTTCCAATTTCGTGCTTTAATCATAATATACACCTCTTTCATATTTTTACTATAATAATTATACTAAAATTTTTATTGAAAATCAAATCCTGCGGGAACCCGCCCCCTGATACTGCGTTTGACAATTATAAAAATTTATAATAAAATTATTATAGAAAAATGAAAAGGAGAGCAGAATTATGTGGACAATAGAAAGAGTTATCACAGAATTAAATAAACTTGCGGAAACAGATGGTATTGCCCCCATTAAGGAGCCTATCACCGCCAATGGCAGACTTAGTACCACTCTTGGAAGAGTTAAGTTTACTTCTCTTCGAGGAACGGTTCTTTCTGTTAATGCTATTGAATTTTCCGCAGCTCTCCTTGAGAATGGAACAGATAACGACATTATTAATGTAATCAAGCATGAGTATGCGCATTACTATCTCTTTGTAACAACAGGGGAAAAGCATGGTCATGATGCTATGTTTAAGCGGAAATGCGCAGAAATTAACTGCACTCATGATGGTGCAGTTAATGATCTTGAGGCAGGTTACACTAAGAAAGAAAAATATAAATATGAAGTTTATTGCGTAGATTGTATTAAGATGATTGGCGGGTATTCCCGCATGTGCAAGACTTTAAAGAATCTTAGCTCTTGTAGATGCAGAAAGTGTGGCGGCAATCATCTTGTGATTAAGCAGAATTGGTAAAAAGGAGAGTAAAAATGCAGATTGTGATTGATGTATCAGAAAATATTATTAAGCATATAGAAGATGGCACTTTCGAAGCAAGACCATACGATAGATATACACTTATTGTTGCGGTATTGAAGGGCACCTTACTTCCTAAAGGACACGGAAGATTGATTGATGCTGATAAAACTCTTGCAACGGCATGGACTAATTTTTATAACCATGAGGATGTATGGGAAAAGAAAGACAAAGACTATTTGCCGTTTGGTAGGATGTATGACCAAAACGGATTTGAGTGTTGTCAACAAACTATTGTAAATGCACCGACAATCATTGAAGCAGATAAGGAGAGATGATATGAAAATACGTGTTTGCGATATATGTAAGTGTAATATCCCTGATGCAAAAATCAAATATAAATATCGTGCTAAAAGGGCTTGGGACTTTTGGTATGAATGTCGTGGTTGGGAGAAAATAGAATTATGCCAGGATTGTCTTGATAAAATCATAAAAGCGAAAAGTGAGGATAAGGAATGACACATCAACAAATGAAAATCAAAATAAAAGAATTAGAAAAACGAATCGATGCTTTAGAGCAAGATCCATTCATCAACAAGCCATGTGTATCTAGTGGAGTATGTGAACATGATAAGAATAAGGTGCTCGACAAGATAAGAGCCGAGATTGAAGAAGTCGTAGTATACGATGGCATTTACATAAGTAGATCATATGTATTAGGAATTCTTGATAAATACAAGGCAGAAAGCGAGGGCGTGAAGTCTATCAGTAAAGAGGGGTATGAGTATTTTCAACAAGCAATCAAAGCATTAGAGCAAAACCTTATTGACTCTAGCGAACTAATAGATCTTCTGTATGACAACAACGTCAGATGTGACCAAACAATAGAAGGGCTTGCTGACGATATTATGAGTCTACAGAAAGAGGTGAAATAAAATGCAGATTGTAATTGATATAGACGAAAATGTATTCACAAGATTATTTGACAATGACATAGAAGATAATGAAATAGCAGTAAATGATGTATGTGAAATGGCAAAAGCAATTCGTGACGGCACTCCACTTCCAAAAGGACATGGAAGATTGATTGACGTGAATCAAATTGTTTATGAGAAAGATTGTATTTGGGAAAGTGATGGATGTTGCACAACAGTAAGTACACCAGATATTGGTGCAACACCAACAATCATAGAAGCAGACAAGGAGAGATAATATGAAAATACATGTTTGTGATATATGTAAACATAACCAGCCTGATGCAAAAATCAAGTATAAATATAAAGCAAAACGATTTTGGTGGATATGGTACGAGGGCGGATGGGGGAAAAATAGAATTATGTCAGGATTGTCTTGATAAAATCATAAAAGCGAAAAGTATGAGGTGTAATGATGCGAGATATACATTGTCCTAAAGATATAGGATTTGAAAATATCTTTAATGATGAAGATTGTAAAGTAGAGCAGTTTTACAACAATTGTTATCATTGTTGGTCATCTGCTATTGCAAAAAGGTGCCAACAAGAAAGACAACGGGACGCAGAAATTGTTAAATCATATATCCATGAGATAATAACAGAAAGTGGAATTGACAAAAATCAGCACACAAATGAAGTATTGAGAAAGATTGTTGACGAGATAATGATACATAATAAATATAAGTAAAAGACAAGAAGCGAGGGACGAGGAATGAGTAATTTAGTTAATTATGCAAAAGACGAACTTAAAAGAATTGGAATGATTGATTCTGGAGAAGCTTATAATAATTTTGCAACAAAGGCAATCTTAGATTTGATCGAGTTGTTTGCTTCTCAGGGTCATACTGGATTTACTGCACCATATGTTATTGATGCTTTCAGTAGACTTGCAATGTTTAAGCCTCTTTCACCATTAACAGGTGAAGATGATGAATGGAATGATATTGGAGGCGGTCGTCTACAAAACAAAAGATATTCTGCGGTGTTTAAAGACGAAGATGGTACTGCATACAATATTAATGGAAAAGTATTTACTGATGATGGAGAGATTTGGTATACATGTAAGGACTCTCATATAAATATAACTTTTCCTTATGTGGTTCCTGATAAACCTGAATATATATATAGGAATAAGGAGGATAAGGAGTGACAAATGAAGAAGTAAAGATTTATATAGGTGAATTAAAGATGTATGCCAATAGTAAAGGATGGGACAAAGAATATCTAACAGCTTGTGATATTGTTACTAATGCCTTAGAGCAAGAATCTTGTGAGGATGCAATAAGCAGACAAGCGGTGCTTGATGAAATGTACAAAAGAAAAGCCAACAATGATGCGATTACTGCTGGATTCATTAAAAACTTGCCATCCGTCACGTCACAGCCAAAGATGGGGCAGTGGATAAAAAAGGACAGATGGGATGGGGAGGTAGATTATGATTGTTCCATTTGCGGGGATGGTTGGACAACCATAGACGGCGAACCATGGAACAACGGGATGAATTATTGTCCTAACTGTGGTGCAAAGATGCAGGAGGTAAAAGAATGAGATTAATTGATGCAGACGAACTAATCGAACACGCATGGAGAGATAGACTTGACAGTAGAGAACTGATTGCAGATATGATTAAGAAAGCACCTACTATTGTAGAAGTGCCGATAAGAATACCGATAGAAGTGTTTGAGAAATTGATTCCACAAGAGTCAAAGACCGGATATTGGGAATGGACCCAATATGATAGTAATCCAAATATAGGAAATTGGCATTGTTCAGAATGTAGAAAAATTATATCCAACACAATGAGGGCGGATGTTTATTCATATAAATATTGTCCTAATTGCGGGGTAAAGATGGAGGAAAGCGAGGATAAAAACATATGATTAAATATAGACCTCATAGAGGAGGATTAGCAGATTCAATGGCAGAAGCTAGAGAATTTGCAACGATTGATGAAATGAAAGAGTATATCTATAAAATATGGAACGATAAACCGGGAAAAGAGTGGTTTTCCATAGAAGATATTGTAATTGGAAAATCACTTGGAAATGATGATAGAATTGGATGGAAGAATGTAAGACATGTTTGTATAAAACGATTTGGTAATGAGGACTATATAGAAAAATATGGAAGCCCTCAATGTATTGCATGGTGCGGGGAGTAAATGAAACATAAATAATTCCTCTTTATTTTTTATAAAATTTTTTATATAATATATATAGAAATAAAGAAAGAGGTGTGTATTATGAGTTGTGAAATTTATGGATTCATACAGTATAAAGGGGCAAGTAGAGATTATACCCTGCTCCCGCTCTTTAATCAGAAAAATGAACACGTAAGTATTTGGGGCGGGACTGCATATGTTAAAGCTTTGTGCAACATCGAATCAGTGCTTTCTATGAGAGAAAAGATCGAGCTTGAAAATGAATTAACCCTTGATGAAATGGGTGTTGATGAAAGCTATTATGAAGATGAAGAAACTATTGATTGGCATGTTATTTCTCTTCCTTATCTTTATCTCTTGGCGGATAAAGGGAAAGATGAAAATGCAAGAAATATATTTAAATCATTAGCGCAGACAATAGAAGCTGCGTTAACACTTGCAGACAAAGATTTCCTTTCTATTGATGATGTAAGATATGTTTATTATGAATCATATTAAGGAGGTGCGGAAATGAGATTGGACTATTGGTTATATATGAATGAGGCTTCTGGCACAGGAGTCGTTAAGACAAAAGAAGGAAAGCTAAATATGATTGGGCGGGAATTGAAGCGTCGTGGATACGCAGGGAAAACCGTCCCTGGATATATCTTCGAGAGTGTCTGTGAAGATTGTGGTCTTAATCTCTCAACACTGACTGAAAAAGATATTAGAAAGATCGAGGATAAGTGGTTATAAGTGGAGCTTTAAGGCTCCACTTTATTTTTTTGCAAAATTTTTATATAATATATATAGTAAATGAGAAAAGTAAAAGAAAGAGGTGTTATTTATGGAATGGTATTTAGCTCCTTCTAACAAAGCAAATGGCTGGGAAATTATAAATACTTATACTCAAGATAATAAAACATATGCTCATTGTAAAAAAATATGTTCTAGATGTAATGGAAAAGGAGTAATTGATTATTTTGGGCATGTGGATCAGGGAATATGCTTTAAGTGTAATAATAATCCTATTACCTACAAGGACTTTCGCGCATATACAAAAGAAGAAGTAGATAAGATGGAAGCGCGAAACGCTGCCACACGCGAGAAGAAGGCGGAAGCTGCACGCGCCATGGCAGAGATTAACCGCAAGAATTGGTTAAAGGATCATGGTATTGGAGAAGATGAATTTTTCTTCTTCCCCGTTGGATGCAACACTTATGAGATTAAGGATTATCTCAAGGAGAAGGGGGCAAGATACCACAATGGTTTTGGCTGGTACTTTGGTACTTCAAATCTTCCTGAAGATCTTGAGCTTCCCGATGGTGGATTTTTGTACGAAGCAAAGTTCGATTCCATTTTTGAGTGGACTCCTAACTCCAAATATCCTTACATCAAGTCTGGTGCTCTTGATGAGTTCAAGGCTGATGTGGCGCAGTGTATAGCTTCCCGCAATAAAGAGAAATCTGTATCTCAGCATATTGGAGAAATTGGAGAGCGCATCCGCAAAGTTCCCGCAGTATTTAAAAGTGCAAGAGTAGTAAATGGTGAGTGGGGTTCCTCTTTCCTTTATACTTTTGAGATTGGCGGGAATGTCGCTACATGGTTCACTCAGTCTGGATTAAATGATCTTGAGGACGGCGACCAGGTAGAATTCTCTGGAACTGTAAAGAAACATACTGAATATATGGGAGTGCTTCAGACCCAGTTTAGCAGATGTATCATTAAGAAGGCGTAAGCCTTCTTTTTGATTTTTATAAAAAAATATTATATAATTATTATATAATAAAGAAAGAATGAGGTGTGTAATTATGGATGAACTTAATAAAAGAGAGTGTGAGAATCTTATAAACAAGGGTATGAAGTTTTATGATGATGTAAAGGATCTTTCAATGCCTTATTTTACAGCCTTGATTGGTTGCTTAGTTGATTTCTATGAAAGAGATCATGAAGAGTTTGATGGGAATTATTTTCTTCAATTTCTTTTAGATGTTAGACCTATTGTTCATGAGGCTATGGGTGATGATTTCTAGGAGGTGTGATTTATATGAAGTTAAAGAAAATTATCAAGTATCTTAACTGTCTTAGTTACTGTAAAATTTGGATTAATGATGAAGAAGATCCGATCTATGAAGGAAGCGTCCTAGACATTCCTTGGCATCTTCTCGATCTCTCTCTTAATAATGATGACGGAGGACAGGCTATTGATGTGGTATATGATAAGGATGCAACAAATTCTTATTTTGTAATCTTTCTATTAGAGGAGGAGTAAAATGCAAACTTTCTGTCAGTTGAACAAGCCATATAAGGGTTCAGAACTTAAAGAATGGATGCGGGAAGTCGCTAAAAGATACTATAAATCAAGCCCTGAGCAGCGCAAGGTGCCAAACGTCGCAGATTTCTACTTTAACGGCATGGATATAGTAATATGGATGACAAACTATTTCGACACAATTCTTGACCATAAGACCTATATTATGGTAATGGATGATATGTTTCATGATAACAAAGGCAAAGTTTATCCTAAGGAGGTATAACTATGCAACATATAACAATACAAGAAGATAATCGTGTACGACATGAATATTATCTTGCTAAAGACATGGAAGTGCCGATATATAGACGCAAACCTTTTTATGTTTGCTATACATACCCAAAGAAAATAGAGGTTTAATTTTAGCGGAGTATTATTACTCCGCTTTATTTTTATAAAAAATTATTATATAATAATTATAGTAAATGAGAGAACAAAAGGAGTGAAGAATTATGGCAGTTTTAGAAGGTATGGACAAGATCTTGAATATCGTAAACAAGTTCTTAGAGCAGTTCGATGCAACCGCATATTGGAATGAGGACTTTGAGGCTCGTTGCGAGTCAAGAGAGATTGGTTTTACTCTTGCTGTTAGTGAGGATTCTCTTCTTGAGTTCACAAATGATGCTTATAGCCGCTATGTTGGTATTGAGGCAGATCCCTTTTTATGGCTTTTCTTCCATGAGTTAGGTCATATAATGACCGATGATGAGTGGACAGAAGAGGAGCTTGAGTATTTCGAGTATCAGAAGGAAGCACTTACAGAGATTGAAGATGACCAGCTTAGAGCAGATTGGTACCATGCTATCCCTGATGAATTTATGGCTACCCGCTGGGCAGCACAGTTCATGATGGAATACCCTGAAGTGGTGGCAGATTTCTGGGATGAACTTCAGTCTGCAATCATGGAGTTTTACTTTATTCATAACTTATCCAATGATGAAGATGAAGAGGAACTCGATGATGAAGCCGCTATTATCTGCACAACCGAATTTGGAACCACATGGTACAGAAAGTAGATTTGAAAAGTTACAAAATTTTTTATATAATATATACAGAAAGAAACAAAGAAACCACATTTGAAAGGAAGAGGTAGATGACTATGAGAAAGACAAAGAGAGACTTTTACAACGAAATTAAGGCTATGGTAACTGATCCTGCACAGGTTGCGTTCATTGATGCACAGATTGCGGCTATTGATGCCCGCAATACTAAGGCACAGGAGAAGCGCGCAGAGAAGAAGAGCGAGATCGCTAGCATGATTCAGATTCATGCAGTAGATGTGCTCACTGATGCGGGCAGAGCAATTACTCTTGCAGAACTTGTAGCAGGTATCGGCAATGAGGTTACTTCTGCTCAGGTAGTTTACCATATCCGTCCTCTTATTGAGGATGGCACAATCGTTAAGGAAAAGGTCAAAGTGGGTTCCCGCAAGATCATGTCCTATAAGGTGGCGGAGTAGTTCCGCCACTTGAAAAACTTAAAAATTTTTGATATAATGAACTTACAGTAAAGATAAAAATTGTTTTTTAGAGAGAAAAGGAGAATGTCATTATGGCAGAGAAGAAGATTACTAAGAGAGAGATGTTTGAAGGCATCAAGGCTACACTTGTAGAGAATTTTGACGAAGCAGATGTTGCAGAGTATGTTGAGTTTATCGACGCTCAGATCGCAGCTATTGATGCTAAGAACGAGAAGGAGAAGGCTAAGAGAGCAGAGAAGAAGGCTCAGGGCGACGCACTTGGCGGAGCAGTAGCTGAAGCTATCTTTAATGCAGACGGAGCCATTACCGCAGAGGAGATTGCATCCATCGTAGAAGCAAACAGCGATATCGAGGATGTCACCAGAGCAAAGGTTACTTACAGAGCATCCCAGCTTGCTAAGGAAGGTCGTGTTTACAAGGTAAATGTAAAGACCGAGGATGGTCGTAAGGTAGTAGCCTACACAAAGGATGCTCCTGTTGAGGAGTAATTAAACAAAAGCAAATCAGAGTAGCAGGATGCAAAAATTCTGCTACTCTATTGCTATTTAAGGAGAATCATTATGTTATGTATTAATTATCTTAAACCAAATATGGATTGTATAGAAGAAGCGCAACAGATTAGAGTAAAATATAATCCATCTGATGATACACTTATTGGGTTTATCAATAGAAATCCAAATAAGCATATTTATCTTGACGCGGCGGATGTGTATTTATATTCAGATAGAGAAGCAGTTAATTATCTGCGGGATTTGAAAGAAAAGGCTGGCGATAATTGGACTTTAATTACAAGGTTCACCGATGTAATTAAATCGCAAGATAAAGATAGCATTAATACAAAGATTAAAGCATTAAAAGATTGTTGTCACACTTATTGCTTTAGTGAGATTATTAGTTCGTGGGAAGAATTGGACTATATGGTTAATTGCATTAGAGTAAATGAGATTTATGTTGGCGGGTTTCTTGGTTTTAACCTCCCCGCAGTAAAGAAGATATGTGACAGAAAAGGAACTAAGTTGCGGGCATTCGCTAACTATTGCGGGAAACCTTGGTATGATGATGATACAGCTAGGAGCTTTTATATTAGACCTGAGGATGTGGATCTGTATAGTGAATATCTGAATGGTATTGAGTTCTTTGGCGGAGCAGAAGCACAAGAAGTTATGTTTAAAACTTATTCTGAAAAGAAATGGGTTGGTAATCTTAATGAGATTATTATTGGACTTGATGAAGAGTTTAATAATCAAGCACTCCCTGGAGATTTCGGCAAGCATAGATTAGATTGTAGGAAGAGATGTGTTACAGGAAGCGGATGCACCTTATGTGGTACTATGACATACTTTGCAAAGAAACTTGAAAATGCTGCACAAAAACTTAATGAGATTGAAAACAAATAAAAATTTTGATATAATATATTTACAAAAGATAAAGGAGTGATAAGAATGGCAGCAAGAGGTGCAGTATCAAAACAGATTGTAATGGACAAGATCCTTGAAATGTTTGATGGAGCATTTGTATATGGTAAGGAGCTTCGCGTACCTATGAATGAAGATGGTGAGCGAGTAGAGATTAAGGTTGCCCTTACCTGTGCTAAGGTTAATGTTGGCGGCGACGGCGCCCCCGTGCAGAATGAGGTGACAGCTCCCGCATCTGCTTTTTCAACGGAGGAGGTTTCACAGCCTACTGCAGAAGAGAAGCAGAATATCGCAGATTTACTTAGTAAGTTAGGATTATAATAAAAGGAGGGATATACTATGAGAATCTATAAGGTTGAAGAATGGCAGAGTCCAACTGGCATGTGGCATGCGGGAGACCAGTCTGACCTCGCCCATGATAGTAACTTATGGTATATCCCCGCCCGATTATTAGGTTTATCTCTTGAAGAATGGATCTTAAAACTCAAGAATGAGTTTAATGCGACTGATTTTGTATTCTACCCTAATGCAAATAATGGTAAGTCATTATTAACTTATACTTGGAAGAACTATGCCGATTGCCATAGATATGTTTTGTGGATTAATAAGCAAGCGCGAAACAATCATTGGGCATTTCAGTAAAATCCATTAAGCGAAAAAAATAAAATAAATAACCATACAGAAAGGAGTGTTTAATTATGAGTAGAAGTTATAAGAAATTTCCTGTTTGCAAGCAACCCGCAAATAAATATGTAAAGCGGTATGCAAACAAAAAAGTCCGTCATATATTAGACATTCCCAATGGTGGTTCATATAGAAAATGCTTTGAATCTTGGAATATATCTGATTGGTGTTGGATATGGACAAAAGATCAAGCAATAAAAGATTGGGAGCATACAAAAGATGATCCCAAAGAAACTTTAGAAGAATATCTACAATACTGGGAAAAATGCACAAAAAGAAAATAATTTCAGCGTTTTTCGATATTTTTCTTATATAGGTTCCTTAATAAGTTTTGTTTATTCTATGGAACATTAAAAAGAAAAAGGAGAAAATAACAATGAAAGAATTTATAGGTAGGTTAGTTGCAACTATTATTTTAGTAGCACTTTGTTTTTTTGGAGTATTATGCGCAACATTTGCGATAGCAAACGAAAAAGAAGCGGGTATTGCAACACCTTCAGATGCAACGATGACTAATGCAACTGCAACAGATGCAGATGCCGCAACAGCTACTGATGCTAATGCTTCTATTGAAGTGGCAACAGTAACAGATGTAACTTTGACACCAGCTCAACTGCACAAAACCGCAGATGAGATTTTTGCAGATAGAACAGACAATGGTTTTGATGTTTCTAATCAGACCAGTTATAACAAGGCAACAATTTATAGAATAGAGAAGAAGAATGACGCATATTATGTATCAAACCTGTCTGGAAGTGTATCATGGTATGCACCTATTGTTGATAAAACTAAATACGCATCAACAGACTTGTACCTAAGAGAAGCTCCAAATATGGAAGTTGAACCTACTATTATTCTTGGAACTAATGAAGAAGTAAAAGTAGTAGGCATCTCTGAAAATGGATGGGATCTTATTGATGCGGGCGGCAGCCTTTATTTTGCATGGGGCGAGTTCTTGGTAGATGAGCCAGTAGTAATTTACACTAACACAGATTATAGTGTATCTTATGAAGCGGGAAGTGGTTATGACCATCCTTTCCGCTCACAGGGCAGAGCCAATGATGGTTCATATGATTATACTTGGTATAGCCAGAGAGCATTACCAGGCGAAGGCTTATCTATCCCTGGCCGCCATGTAAACGAAGATGGCTTTGTATGTGATGGTGATGGAAGAATTTGTGTTGCTATTGACGGCATGGATTATGGTGCAGAAGTTGACACACCATTTGGCAAAGCAGTAGTCTACGATCATGTTAGTCCTGATGGTAGTAGAACAGGATTAATTGATGTTTACACAGATTGGTAAAATTTGATTTTTATAAAAATTTGTTATATAATATATATAACAAATGTGAACGAATAAAGGAGGATTTTTATGAAAAAGTATATGGTAATTTATATTGATGATTTTTATAAGAAACATATGGCTTTTGTTACCAGTATGGCAGAAGTCAACTTTATTCGTGGTAGATTTGATCTAGTAGAAATTCAAACATTAGCGGCTACCGCCGCTTAAAGTTACGGGTAACCTAGGTTGCCCGCTATGTCCGTATAGTTTACCGGCTAGAATTCCTCGCTTCCAACGAGGAGAAGTGGGTTCGATTCCCACTACGGGCTTATAGCACCTCTATAATAGAGGTGCTTTATTTTTTTGGACAAAAATGGTTATGTTTCTTTTTAGAGTTTTCATATTATATATGGAAGAAAATTCTTTAAAGGAGGATGATCAATATGGCATATAGAGTTAGTAAAACTGGTAATGAAATAAGCTCTGATATTATAGAGATAGTAGCTGATGCAAGAGATGAAGTAGAGACTATCCCTACTACATATGGCAGCGGCTCCACTGTTTTTGTAATAGAAGATTCTTCTGTATGGATGCTTGGAAATGATAAGCATTGGCATGAAATATAATAAATAAAGAGGGGAGGTTCTCCATTGGATATTGTTACTTATGCTTTAGCAAAAAAATATACTGATAAAACTGCTGATGCGCTAGGTGCGGTAAAAGGATCTCCATGTACTATTAAGTCTGCTGTTCATGAGAATGGTCGGACTAAAATAGTATTTGAATGGAAAGGATATAGCGGAACAACTGAAGAAACTGAAATAACAGTTCTTGATGGAACTCCAATATATACTTGGGAATCAGGTGAAAGTTATAAAGTTGGAGATTTAGCTCTTTATGCTTTAAACTTTTATACTTGTAAAACCGCAAATAGCGATGCAGTATTTAATCCCGCAAAATGGGATAAGATTGGTGGCGTCGCAGATGGCGATTATAGTATCGTTGAAAATGCAACTTTACTACCTTCTGGTTTTAGTTCAATAGATAGAAAATTATACTACTCAATAGAGGATGGATTCTTCTATCTTTGGGATGGTACAAATTGGATACCGCAAAGATATACTGCTCAGTATTCAACTATGCCCGCGGCAAGTAGTACATATAGCACTAAAATTGTTCAGTACATTGGGGATACAACTCAAAACTTTACTAAAGGCTATTTTTATACTTGTACTGAAACATCCACTCCTGGTTTGTATGAGTGGGAGAATATTGGGGCGCAAGAAAATATTGAAGCGTTAACTGAGCAACAGATGACGCAATTATTAGACCTTATATAAGGAGGAATTAAACAATGGGAAATTTTGTTTCTTATAATAATGCGCAAGCTTTAATGCGTAAAATTGGTGAAAAATTTGAAACTGTTGAAGGCGCTTTTGTCTTTAGAGGTTCTAGCACTTTTGCAAACCTGCCCGCAGTTTTAACCAAATCAATGGTTGGTAATGTATATAATGTTACTAATGAATTCACTATTGACAATAGATTCGTAGAATATGATCCACTTAGTCCTAAGACTTTTCCCGCTGGAACAGATATTGCTATTGCAGATGTATCTACTACATCTTATAATGAAGTAACTCCTACGGGAAAGGAGAATCCTTCTGAGGAAGGCTGGTATGTGGAAGATCCTGATCACGCAGGAGAATATATTCTTACTGAAGATACTATTGTTGTTCAAGGTACAACTTATTATGAGAAAGTTGTTACCGCAATCTATAAGTTTGATGTATGTGCAGGCTTCTCAGATGTATCTGCAATCACTGAAGAAATCGAAGCTATGATTGCTGATGAATTCGATGATACACAGGCTTATGCTATTGGTGATATTGTTGTTTATAATAATGAACTTTATAAGTTTAAAACTGCTCATACAGCAAATGATCCTTGGGATGCTACTGAAGTTGATAAGAAGAATATCGCTGACCTTATTGCAGAAGCAGAGCCTGAGAGCTTAACAACAGAGCAGATTAATGCACTTCTTGCTCTTCTTGATTAATTTTATATAAAAAATTTAAAGAAAGGAGAATAAAAAGTGTCAAATGATAGAAAAAATTTTGTAGCTTATGGAGATGCAGAAACTATTGTTGGTGAGATTGGTGGGAAGTTTAAAAGTTATATTTCTTGGAAAAACAATATGGATAATGGTAATATTAATAAATGTCCATTACCTTTAAATGTAACCACCTACACAAATAATGGTATTACATGGGTCGTTGATCATATGGCGGGAACGGTTACTGCTAATGGTACTTGTTCAGGCGGTAATTCAGAATTTGTTTTAACAAGTCCTGATGGAACTGCGCATAGCGGATATGATACTGATTATACTATTGATCTTAACGGAAAATGGTTTGTTAAATTATGTCCTAGTGGAGGTAGCTCAAGTACATATTGTGCGGCTTATCAATCAACTTTATCAGCTGAATTTCTTGACACTGGTTTAGGAGATGTTTTAGAACTTTATCAGCCAGCTTCTTTTAAAGTTACATTAAGAATATGTGAAGGTCAAACAGTTAATAATCTTGTATGGTCACCAATGATTATTTTAGAAGATACTTACAAAGCTGATAGCACTATATTCTATCCATATATACCAAGTAATAAAGAGTTATATGGTTTAATGATGGATGAAATACAAGCTCTTAATGCGGAATATTGATTTTTATAAAAATTTTTTATATAATATATACATAAAGTTAAGAAATAAATAAAAACTTTATCGAGGAGTTAGATCTAAGTCCCACTACCTGCGGCGTTACGGCGGGGAACTCTAGGGGATAGACCCCTACTAGCGAGGTTGTGCTCGCGCATTGTGGTCGTCAAAACAGGGTTTCATAGTTTCTGAAGGCAGAGACGACCTAAAACTAAACAGGCAGAGAAACTATGTATAAGGGTAGGTAGCCTAGTGGCGAAGGCGGCAGACTGTAAATCTGTTACATTAGAAACACCGATGGTTCGAGTCCATCCCTGCCCACTATACCGACATAACTCAATGGGAGAGTGCTTCCCTTACAAGGAAGAAGTTGTGGGTTCAAGTCCCTCTGTCGGTACTATAGATCCTTAGCTCAATGGAATAGAGCAGTTCGCTACGAACGAAAAGGTTGAGGGTTCGAGTCCCTTGGGATCTATTATCTACGGGCGTCGCCCAATTGGATAGGCACAGGTCTTCTAAACCTGCTTTATGTGGGTTCGATCCCCACCGCTCGTATTTGAAAGGAGATAATATATGAAAACAATTCAAGATATTTTCAATATGTTAGATTTATTTTATGCTAACAAACATCTCTATACAAAAGTTAAAAAATATCAAAATAAAAAAGCCACTATGAGGTAATAGGTATCCTAGCTCCCTGCTAAGGAGTCCAGCTTAACGGCTGTCTGCGTTCGAGTCGCGGTGGTGGCGCTATGCCGTGTTGGCAGAATTGGTATTGCAGCGGTCTTGAAAACCGTAGTCTACTTAACGGTAGTAGAGGTTCGAGTCCTTTACACGGCGCTTATGCGGGTGTGGTGGAATTGGCAGACACGCGAGCCTTAGGAACTCGTGGGAAACCGTGAGGGTTCAAGTCCCTCCGCCCGCATTATTTGAAAAGTAATAAAAATTATTATATAATAATTATAGTGAATGAGAAATGAAGTATTTATGAAGAAAAGTTTCTTATTCATTATCGAGAGTAAACTCGTTAAAATCTGGTGCTGGTGCTGGCTATGGCTTATTTAACACAAGTGTTCTTTTTGGACATAGAAAAGGCGTATTTTGAGAAGAATGTAGGGTTTATATGCCAATAACTCAAACTCACTTCCCTTTACGGGTTTATAGGTATCTGGTGTAAATGGTAGCACGGCAGTCTCCAAAACTGTACGGTGTGGGTTCAAGTCCTACGGTGCCTGTTATGGACATTTAGCTCAGTTGGTTAGAGCAATGGTCTCATAAACCATCGGTCTAGGGTTCAAGTCCCTGAATGTCCATTTTAATATTGGGGTGTAGTGTAAAGGTAGCACACAAGACTTTGACTCTTGGCGACTGGGTTCAAATCCCAGCACCCCAGTTATTTTAAAGGGAGATGATGAAAAGGTTATCATGTAACTCTGATAAGGTTGTCTTTTGGGTTCAAGTCCCAATCTCCCTATTAATTAGGCTCCCGTGATGGAATGGGTAGACATATAGGACTTAAAATCCTAGGCTTAGAGCGTGTGGGTTCGAGTCCCACCGGGAGTACTAAGTGCCCGTCGCCTAGAGGTTATGGCACTGGACTTTTAATCCAGGTATCGTGGGTTCAAATCCCACCGGGCACATTTTAAATTTGAAATTTATAAAAAATTATTATATAATATATATGTAAGGTTAAGAGATGACAGAAATCCAATAAACAGAAGAGTGGACGAATCAATAATGGTGAGAGTCTGAAATATCCACCTCCTTAACCAATAAGATAAGGGATGTGAAACATTCCAATGTAATCCCTTCGAGGTTTTCCCCTTATCTTATACTGTCAGCCAGTTGGGACTGAAGGACAATAACTAGGAAAGACCATTTGCGGTGGCGGAATAGGTAAACGCTAAGGCTTATTGTTAGATAAGATACGAAGATCCGTTTAATGGACAAGTAGGAATGCTTATCATGTAGGGTGCAAATCCTTACCCGCATATTAATAACCGATAGGCAAGCATTAAAAGCCGTGAAGAGAATAAAGCCTGTATGGCGGGAAGCAGTGGGGAGACACCACAAAGGGCGGCGGTAACCAATCCGCGTAAGCTACCCTAGTTACGATTCGTTGAACCCGCCAAGGATGCGTGAGGTTGAAACTACTCACTCGGTTATTTGCTCCTTTAGCATAATGGTAATGCCCCTCACTTGTAATGAGGTTACTGTGGGTTCGAGTCCCATGGGGAGCTTTGTGTCAGTCTGAGATGTTTTTCTAACCCGTTTACCTCACAAGACTTATAGCGAAACTAAAGATGCTAAACAGGGTTTAACTTAAATACAAGTAATTTATAATAGAGCTATCTTATTAATAAATATATTTGATGGGATAGCTCCCCTCTACGCTCCATCTTCTAAAGGCTAGGATAAAGCTCTTTCAAGGCTTAGATGCTGGGTTCAAGTCCCGCTGGAGTGATAACGCCTCTTCGTCTAAGTGGCTAGGATAGGAGACTCTCAATCTCCAGATACTGGGTTCAAGTCCCGTAGAGGTGATAAAGCGCGTTCGCGCTAGTAACAATGAAAAAGTACATACTACAAGGAAGTAGTATTATTTACAAGGAGGTAATTACTATGGTAGTACAACACAATTTACAAGCAGCAAATACAAACAGAATGTTATCACAGAATGTGAAAGCAGTAGCAAAGAGCACAGAGAAACTTTCTTCTGGCTTTGGAGTAAACCGTGCAGCAGACGATGCAGCTGGTCTCTCCATCAGTGAGAAAATGAGAAATCAGATCCGTGGTATCAATCAAGCAGTTAAGAACTCTGAGGATGGCATTTCCGCCATTCAGACAGCAGAAGGTAATCTTAATGAGATTCATTCTATTCTTCAGCGCATGGGTGAATTGTCTAACAAGGCAGCTAACGATATTAATGCAGATGAAGATAGAGATGCTATCAAAGACGAAATGACTGAACTTCAGGCAGAGATTGATTCTATTGCTAATAAGGCTCAGTTCAATGGAACTAAACTTCTTGATGGTTCTTTCACTGGCAAGCAACTTCAAGTAGGTGCTAATGCAGGTGAAAATATGCAGATTGATATTGCAAAGATGGATACATCAGGACTTTCTCTTGCGGGTGCATCTGCAATCGCGGTTGATAGCCACAGTGCGGCAGCCGCTACAATGAGCAGAGTAACTAATGCTATTAAGACTGTTTCCGCTGCAAGATCTTCTCTTGGCGCAAAACAGAATAGACTTGAATATACAATTAATAATTTGAAGAATTATAGTGAAAATTTAACATCTGCAGAAAGCCAGATTCGTGATACAGATATGGCTGCTGAGATGACTAATTACACTAAGAATAATATTCTTCAGCAAGCTGCTCAGTCTATGCTTGCACAGGCAAATCAGTCTACTCAAGGCGTCCTTTCATTGTTAGGTTAATTAAACTAACAAAAGCGGTTAGGTTTGAGATATAGTCTAACCGCTCTTGATCCCCGGTAGCTCAATGGTAGAGCACTCGGCTGTTAACCGAGCTGTTGTAGGTTCGAGTCCTACTCGGGGAGCTTAGACACAGCCAGCAATAATTCATATCGTGCTAAGTCTGATTTTTGTGGGTTCGAGTCCCACTAGAGTCAACTCACTCTATAGCTTAATTGGTAAAGCCTCAGAGATATTATACCGTGTCTAGTAAATAAAAATATTTGAAATTTATAAAAATTTATTATATAATATATATAGAAAGTGAGCAGTAAATATGACAAAAACAGAAGAAATTAAAGACATCTTAGAGTTCATATATGCTCAATATATATTAAACGAAGAAATTAAAACTGAAGAATTGCCTCACGCACGAGGTCACCTAAGTCGTAACGGTCGCTCCGAAGAGATTTGTGATACAACAGTACCCTGATGGTGCACAAAAATTTCGGCTATAAAGTGGGAAGCCGTGGAATGATTCTTAGTTTTAATATATTAAAGCGAATTTCAGCAAATTTATTGCAAGTTATTTGAAAATATTATTAATGATCGCTGTTAAATGAGTAGTTATGTCTGAATTGAAAGAGGTGTGCTTAAACTACTCCTGGCTCCAAGAATCCTCTTTCTTCGCTTTGTAAATATTGGGGTGTGGCTCAGTTTGGTAGAGCGCTAGATTTGGGTTCTAGAGGTCCAGGGTTCAAGTCCCTGTACCCCAACTAATAACGCGGAGTAGACCAATTGGAAGGTTACCTGTTTCATAGGCAGGGGGTTACGGGTTCGAGTCCCGTCTCCGCTACTCATCAGACCAAAGTACGGGATTCTAGAGAACAGAAATGGTCAAGAGGATGTGACTTTTAGTTTAGACTGTGATTAGTGTAAAGGCTTTCCATTTCAACAGAAAAAAGGAGAAGTGAAATGTACTAAATATCACTACGCGAACCGCCAGCGATAGAGTATGCGGATTAATTTTTTAGATCTGTGCCGACGGGCACAAAAGTGCTAGATACAACTTAGTGAATAGAGACCCTTATTCACGCCGAGACTGACGAGTACTTTGGAGTAGGAGGGCGGTGGTTGTCCCCCAGTTGCAGGCTAGACTATTTTAATTTTTTGTTAAGACACTTGCAGCAAATTCTTTTTAGCGTATAATTTGGGATTGTAAAGAGCGAAAAGGTGTGTCTTGTAAATTCTTTAAAGGACGTACAGCAAATTATATTAACAATGAATTTATCTTGATTATCTTATCATATTATAATTGTCCTTTGTAATAATTGTATCATTGGCAGAACGGCTATGCAGCGGACTGCATTAAAAAACTTATTTAATTCCTAAATGTAAAATGGAACCAAGTAGATTAAATTTATTTAAGGGGCAAATTATAGAATTAAAAGTCCAAGAAGAATTTTTAAGATATGGTTTTGATATTTCAATACCTAGCTACAATGCATCAAGATATGATTTAATTGTTGATACTGGTTATGAAATTTTAAAAATTCAAACTAAAAAATCTATTCAAAATAATGAATCATCTTTTACTTTTCAATGTTGCACTCAAAATAATATGAAAAGTAGTAATCATTCAAAGCATAAATATACTTCTGATGAAATAGATTATTTTGCAACTGTATGGAAAGATAAGGTTTATTTAATTCCAGTAGATGAAACATCAAATCAAAAGACAATTAAACTTACTGATACTCAATATCTTGCAGAAAATATATTAAATAGTTATTATAGAATGACAGATGATGAGTTATATAATATTTCTTCTCAATGCAAAACAAAAAAATATTTTTGCAAAGAATGTGGAAATATAATTAGTAGAGAAGGGTTATGTCTATCTTGTATTAATAAAACTAGAAGAAAAGTAATAGAAAGACCAGATCGAGAAAAATTAAAACAATTAATAAGAGAAAAGCCTTTTACAGAAATAGGAAAAATATTTGGAGTAACTGATAATGCAATAAGAAAATGGTGTGATAGTTATTCCCTTCCAAGAAAGAAAAGTGATATTAATAATTATTCAAAGGAGGAATGGGAATTATTATAAGCATTTTTAATGCACTCCGCGCAAGTAGGTTCAACTCCTACATGGTACTTCTATCTACCGTGTCCTCCATTATTATATAATGAGGTAGATTTTATTACAAAGGCTTAGCTTAATAGTTAAGCCTTTATTTTTTTGCAAATTTTTGATATAATATATATACAAAAGAGAGAAAAGGAGAAAAAGTTATGTCAGCATTTTTAAATGGATTAAAGAACGAAACTAACTTTGGATATACCGAAAATGGTGCGGTTAAGCATAACTCTACGCTGGATCATGTCTTGGATATGTTCTCTATAGGCGGCGCTTACCGCAATAGAACAGATAAGGAAGTAGAAGCACTTTTCGGAGATGCTTACCGCCAGGATAAGAACCTCGCTATGAAGTGCTTGTTCTATCTTCGTGATGTACGTGGCGGTCAGGGCGAAAGACGCTTCTTCAGAGTTGCTTACCGCTGGTTAATTAAGAACGATGTAGAGATCGCTGCAAAGTTCTTAAATGTCATTCCTGAGTTCGGTAGATGGGATGATTTGATTAAGATTTGTTACAATACTCCTCTTGTATCTACTATGGGAGATATTGTACACAGACAGCTTCTTGAGGATACTCATTGTGAAGTTCCTTCTCTTCTTGGTAAGTGGATGCCTTCTGAGAACGCATCTAGCACAACTACTAAGGAGATGGCTAGATACTTCATGAAGCAGTTTAATATGTCCCCTAAGACTTATAGAAAGATTCTTTCTAGTCTTAGAGAGAAGATTAATGTGCTTGAAAGACTTATGTCTGAAAATAGATGGGATGAAATCCAGTTCGATAAGATTCCTTCTGTTGCGGGCATGAAGTACAGAAATGCTTTTGCGGTTAAGGAAGTAACTGCCGCAAGATATAAGGCATTTATGGAGAGCAAGACAACTAAGGTTAATGCAGCAGTGCTTAACCCTGTTAATATTGTTGATAAGATTCTTTATAAGAATAGGTACGATATATCTGATGATGTTTTTGAAGCAACAATGCAGAAGTATTGGGATAACCTGAAGGATTACTACTGCGGTCGTGAGGAAAATGCTATTGCGGTAGTTGATGTATCTGGCTCTATGTATGGTACTCCTGTAGCGGCGGCAGTCGGTATGGGGGCATATGTAGCCGAGAAGTCACATGGTCCTTTCGCTGGACACTTCATTACCTTTAGCGCGAACCCTCAGCTCGTAGAGTTTGAAGGAGATAACATTGTTGATAAGGTAAAAAGATGTATTCAGGCAGACTGGGGCATGAACACTAACCTTGAGAAGGTCTTTGACTTGATCTTAGACACTGCTCTCAAGACTAAGGCATCCCAGACCGACCTTCCCGCAAGACTTTACATCTTTTCCGATATGGAGTTTGATGCAGCTTGCGGTGGCGGCGGTATATGGAGAACTGAACGCTTTGATGGTGTTACCTCTGCAACAGTAGGTACTCTGCTTGAGCGCATGGAGAAGAAGTTCAATGCTCATGGCTATAAGCTTCCTAAGGTTACCTTCTGGAACTTAGACGCTAGAACAAACAACATTCCTGCGATTGGAGATTCCTTCAATTACATCTCTGGCTTCTCAATGTCACAGATGGAAGCAGTAATGGCTGGTTTGACTGCAACAGACATGATGCTGAAGGTGCTTCTTGCCGATAGATACGAGGTAATCAAGGTGGACTAGCTCCATCTTGATTACTCAATATACAAAAGAAAAGGAGTAATCACGATGGGCAAAGTATATGCTAGTTCAGATTGGCACGGACATTATGATATTGCTAAAAAGTTAATAGATTCGCTTGCCGCAGATGATACTTTATATTTTCTCGGTGATGCTATGGATCGCGGGGATGGGGGTTTGAGGATGCTAGAGTTAATCTTCAATGACCCGCGGATTATCTTCATTAAAGGAAACCATGAAAAATTCTTTTCCCGCACGACTCCTTTGCTATTAAGTGATGATTATAGTGCTAATTCCGCAGATTTATGGCTTTTTTATAATGGTGGCGGGAAAACACTTGATACTTTTGAACTTTATTCAGAAGAGCAGATTTTAAAGTGGGTAAAGGAAGTAGAGAATCTTCCTTTGTACAAAAGTTATACAAATGCAAAAGGTCAAGAAATACATCTTAGCCATGCGGGTTTTACTCCTGACTCATTTTATTGCAGGTGGGGAGTAGATTACCTTTGGGATAGAGATCATATCAATGAGACCTGGCCCCATGACAAGGAATCACCGCGGGATAATGATTATATAGTTCATGGTCATACCCCTACACAAACTTTAAGATATTATCATCCATATGATTTAAAGTATTATATTAATGACGACGATCCTAAAGTAGCAATATATGCGGAAGGTCATAAGATTGATATAGATTTAGGTACTATTGAAAGTAAGAAGATTGCTTTACTTGATTTAGATACATTTGAAGCTAAATATTTTAGTGAATAAAGTGGTGCTTTATGCACCACTTTTTTGCGTTATGGAATATGGGTAGGTACTCAGGCGGGTTGCGGGTGTTACTCTCGGTTTCTAAATTTCAAACCAGTTTTCAACTTTTTTATTTCAGTTTTGCTTTTAATGACAAAATAGTTCAAGATAATATTATATTTTTTTATATATATTATAGATGAAAACTAAAAAGGAGGCTGAAAAATGGTGCAAACTAAGCATTATTCTGCTGTTTACCAAAATTCACAGAGTGGAAGTTATTATACAGAATATGTAATAGATTCAGCTGAATATCTTTCTGAGCTACCAGTGCAACCAATATGCGGAACTGGTAGTAAAGTAACTGTTATTGGGACTGGTGCAGTTTATTTATTAAATCATCAATCCCAATGGATATTACAGCCTTAATATATAAATCAAAAGAGAGGAGAAATTAATATGCAGAAATTAATAGATGTATCTACATGGAATGAAAATATTAATTACAATACCGCAAAAGCTTCAGGCATTAGTGGAGTTATTATTCGTGCGGGATTTGGTTCTTCTACTGTAGATAATGAATTTGTAAATCATATTACCGGTGCTATTAAGGCAGGACTTCATATTGGTATTTATTGGTTTAGCTATGCTTATACAACTTCAGCAGCTAGGCAGGAAGCAGAGTTCTGTAATTCGGTAATTTCTAAATACAAAGACAAGATTGATTTAGGAGTTTACTTTGACTGGGAATATGATTCAATGAACTATGCTCGTAATAATGGTGTATATCCTGATCGTAATTTGATTACTCAGATGAATGTTGAGTTCTGTAAGAGAATTACTGAACTTGGATATAAAGCGGGTTATTATTTAAATCTTGATTATTCAAGAAATTATATTGATGAAAGCAAACTTAAAGG
>Ga0326514_10000029_pt1 | contig 83303 bp, 119 predicted proteins | sample 3_2548_0518_D_FD_203653 | JGI IMG/M metagenome (GOLD analysis project Ga0326514, IMG submission 203653) | Bovine rumen microbial communities from UC Davis, California, United States - 3_2548_0518 | ecosystem: Host-associated > Mammals > Digestive system > Stomach > Rumen | place: USA... | reverse complement strand
CGCGCTCGGTGCCAACGACCTCACATCATGCCGCAATATTGTCCTTGTGCATATATCTGGCGGCAACGGAGACCCAGAAAGGATGCGCGAGGAGGTTGTCAGGGCAACAGGCATCAACACCGTGTGCGCGGCCAAGGGTGTCACAGTTGACTTCTCCATCACACCGTTCTAACCAAAATCAATGACTTATGGATTGGATTGTATTTTATCTGTCAGGAGTTGTCGCCTCGTTGGTGATGGGAGTGAGATATATCCTCCGTTCACGTAAGCACATCAAATGGACTTGGCTTGGTGCAAGCGGAGTTGTCGCAATGCTCGGAGTGCTAAGCTGGTTCGGATTCATGATGCTGCTCATCGTATGGGCGGAGGACAAGGAAAAGGAAAGCGAAAACCGAAAAACAGGGATTGATGGCGAAAGCTCGTTGCAGGACATGTGAATACTTCGAGTGGTATTTCATCACAGGAGAGAAAGACCATGATTTCATGAAAAGCTGTTGCGGCCTGCACGGTGGCGCGGTCGTTGACCCTGACGGCGAGCAGCCTAACATGGATCACAGGGGCGGGTGCGGGTACAACCCAGAGCACAGGGTTCATGTGGTACAACTGGAATTGTTTTGAAAAATCAAAGTAAGGAAATATGAATAACAGAAAACCGAACACAAAAACAGAAAAGACGTTCATCGTATCGTTCACCAAGGCGAACCAGTACAACAGCGAGGGTGACTGCACCTGCATGAGGAAAGCCCGGCAGTTCGGCGCGGATGCCACTCTCGGAGAGATTGTCAAGTGGGTGACGGACACAGCCGGGGACAAAGGAGGAGAGTACAATATCCTAACCAACCCGCAGATATGCGGTATCTCCAAGAATCCTGACGAAGCCGCAAGCCTCATGGCAACGGACATCATGGACTGCGGGCTGTCGGTGCGTTCGCGTAACGCGCTGGCTACCACATTCAATGTCGAAACTGTCGCAGACCTGCTGAAACTCAACCCGAAGGAACTGATCAAGGCACGCAACTGCGGCAGGAAGTCAGTGGACGAGATTCTTGCTTTCGTCAGTGACAACGGCCTTGCGTTCGATGAGAATGAATGATGATTTTTGCGCCGGATTCCCGAAAATCTGCGAAAAATCAGCCTGTTTTTCCGATAAATTTCAGAAAAAAGTGACTTGGTTTTGTAACATACTCAAAATCAAAGAAATAAAAATGCAGAAAAGTGGCAAAAAATTTGGTGTTCTCAAATAAAATTATTATTTTTACCGTGTTAAATCAATCAAACCAAACCAATTAAATTTTCAAAGCTATGACAAGATTGGAATGCACACCGAATGTTTATGAGGCCGTCAAGGACTTTTTCAGAGAAATGGGAGACATCTTCGATGACCTCCTGTATTGGTACAACGACCTCGAATGCGAGATCATCTGCAATTACAGCGAGCAGAGCGTGATGATAGACAGTCTTTGCCTGCGGTCATGCTGGAATGAATCGGAAGTCAAGGTTGTAAAATAGCGGGACATGAACGAGACTGTGAAATTCGTATTGGAGTTTTTCTTCTGCAACTTCTGGCACTACATCGGGCTGTTGCTCATCGTAGGCGAGATATTCGGAGGCTCCATCATCAAGATAGTGAATCAAATCAGAAGCAAGAAAGGAGACGCGGAATGATAAGCATCACCATATCAAAGAATGGTGCCAATGTCGGAGGCATCATCAAGGACGGTAACCTCACCATACCATGGGAAGACCTCACAAGGGAGCAGCAGATTGAGCTGCTGAACAGCATTGCCGATATTCACGGGCTGTTGAAACGGTTCCTGAAAAAGGAAGGAGGTGAGCAATGAAACATGAGGCACGAAAACTTTCGGTGTCATACGCAATGACCGGCAAACTGCTTGACAGAACCAGAACGTCTGCAGGAGCAAAACGAATGGTTGAGATAGAGCTTGCCGAAATGCTTGCAATGGCTATCTTGGAAGAAGGGGTTGCAGAGATAAAAGAGGAGACGCAAGGCTCGGAATCGGTGATGAAGATGGAAGTGATTGTATTGGTCAAGAAAGAAGATAACGAGGAAGGAGGCGAGAAATGAAAAAAAAGATATTCACTTTAGTTATCCTGCTGGCTTCCTGCTTAGTTATCCTGCTGATTTCCTGCATAGAAAGCCCGGAATACACCGATAATGCTACTAAACAATCGAGATTTGTTGTCGTGGAATACGTTTATGACTGGAAGGTTGTTTACGACAAGGAAACTCTTGTTATGTATGCTGTGTCAAATGAACCCAGAAATAGTGGTGTGTTCACGTTGTTGGTTGATGAAGACGGAAAGCCTCTGTTATGGAAAGGAGGCAACCAATGATAGCGTGGAACTGCCCATTAGGGAGAATGGTTTGCGACGGTTGCAACAACCTCACGACCGCAGGGTGCTCGGCAAAGAACATGTCTGCGGCTTCCTCCATCACACAGGAGGATATTGACAGGATGAGGGAGAAACGCAGGGAAGAACTGATGTCGTTGTCAAAGGAGGACTTGGTGGAGTTGATAATTGGAAGACGTGGAAACTTCTAAAACAAAAACAAATATGGAAAGACAAATCAAATTCAGAGGCAAACGGTGCCGTGATGGTAAATGGGTGTACGGTTTCTACTGCGAGGCAACAGATACCTGGAACGGTCTCCATCCTCACAAAAGCTGGATTCTCGGACGTGCGAGATCAAACGGAGGCTGGTTCGCTATGCATGGTGCCACCGCTGTCATTGATGATACAGTAGGACAGTTTACTGGATTGAAAGACATGAACGGTGTTGAGATATATGAGGGTGATGTAGTTGAATACCGGGCTGAACACAGTAAACTGATCGGTCAGTACAATTACGGTCATCCCGGCTACGAACATGGAACAAGATTTATTGTAATGTGTCTCAAAAGCGGTTTCACTCTTGTAAGGCCTAATGACGAAAAGCCATACGGTCCGAGTTACAACGGAAAGATAGACAATTATTGGTTGTGGAATATCGCTGGTACACGCCTTGCAGTTGTGTGCAATATTCACGATATTCCGGAAATCATGAAATAAGCGAAGCAAAGGATATGGAAATATTTATTCATAAGTTCGACAAAAAAGACCGGGATGCCATGCGCGATATGGCGACCGAATCAAAACATACAATCGGAGGCTTGCATCTCTACGCCTGCAAGCATTTGTCCTCATGGTTAAGATACGGCAAGTATCTGATTAAATGGGATTCTGCTGTGTGGGTGCTCGGGCTTTCGAAAGGCCTTACTTATGACCAGAAAAATGTAAAGTACGGTAAACACGGTTGCAACATTGACTTCATCACGGAACTCATCATTAGCAAGTACGGCGATGATTTCGATTTGGTTCATGAGCTAAAATCGGCTCAGGAAGCACTAACAGATTCATTTGTGTTCCATGCAGGCATAGTGAATAAATACGACTTTGACTACAATCGCCTCCTTAAAGAGCCTGCACGCTACCAGCGGTTTTTGCACAGAAAGCTGGCGATGGAAATGTTCAAGGATAGGAAAAGTAACCGATATCTTCGGGAGCGTGACCAATTCATCTATTATAATTGTCATTGCAGAGGAATTGGATGCGACAAGGCCGACAGTTGCTTGCGAACCGAGTATTATCATAAAGCAGGTGATCCGAAACCGGCTCCGTTCGTGACGGTGATAGAGAACGTTTGCATTGAACGCGATTTCAAGTATCATTTTGGTGACCGTATCAAGGAAGGAGGCGAGAATGAATAACGAAGACAAACAATTATTACTGATAGACCTTTGTTCAAGGTTTCCTTATGGGGTTAAGGTCGATTACCCATTATGGCACAATAGTGACCCAGAAGAAGTCGTTCATGATATAGATGGTTCTATCAATAAGGTGAAAGATTTTCTCACAATCATATCTGATGTGTTGGATTGGAAAGAACTTCCGAAACCGTATCTCCGACCGTTGTCGTCAATGACCGAACTGGAAATTGGAGAGTTTTTCAGGCTACGGTTCAAGTACGCGACAGAGGTGTCGAACCAACGCCATATCGGTGGAAATTCCATAGCTGCAACAGTCGGGACACCGCATCACAAAGAGGATGTAAGATGCTGGTACAACGATTTAGTTTCCGCAGAAACAATAGATTTTCTTAATTCGCGCATGCTTGATTGGAGAAATATGATTGCATTGGGTATTGCCATCAAAGCATATGACGGAATGTATGATATCTAAGAAGGAGGAGAAAAATGAAAGTAAAACTGTATAATCTTAATGTAGCCACAGACATTATCGATTGCAACGATATTGACCATATCGATAACCCATGTCTTTCCGATGATGTTGTCCGTATTCATCTTAGAGACCACACGACCAAATTATGTGATGATTTGGTTTTCCTTACCGAGGAGGAATCTATTGAATTAGAACAGAAACAAGAGAGAGAACTATATGTATTGCGCAGAGAAGATGGCAAATACTACTGGAAAGGTCATGTATCGTCAATGTATGAATGGAAAGATGGATTTGAGAACGCACACCTTTTCCATACTAAAAAAGGCGCCAAGCAAAGGATGTACACCTCACACGACATGAAATGCGAAATCATCCCTGTATTGGTGATTATTGATTTGACAGTTAACGAACAATCAAAATAACGAATTATGGATTACGAAGAATTGAAACAGGCGGCAAAGGTATTCACACGCATCAACGACATCCGAAACTATGTGAGCAAGGAACGTTTCGATAAAACTGCGGCAGCGAAATTTGGCATTGACGATGAGCGTAAGTTGGATATGATGTACGGTCTGTTAAATATGACACCACGGATTGTATTCTACATTGCCAACGACTGTGAGGAATACCGAAAGGAAAACCGTTTCCCACAATATATGAACCTTATGCCAAAGACATTAGAAATTGCCGAATACGCATACATATCAATGTCGGAAGGATATGTTTCTAATGAGGTGCCGAGTGTTGAACACAACGATTACAGAAAAGAAGACAGACGCAGATACTTCTACTCTGAAAACGGAGAGGGGAAAATGATTGACATCAATCTTGGTTCACGTTCAGACATCGTTCTTTTGAGCGAGGTATTGCAACGAGAAGGTGTTTCGTTGATAGGAGTTGCCGAACACCTCGGCTATCTGGAAGGCGAAGCGGGGAGATATAACCGAGAGAAATTCCAATACTACGAAGGAGACATTTATTTCCTGTATGGAGACCCAACCGACCGTGTGTTTTACGACTGGTTCTCTCATGGCGGCGATGCTGGCGTGTACATCGCTACTGAAAAAGGATGGAGGAAATTGCTGTACACGCCTGGACGTGGTTACATTGACAGAAAAGGAAATGTGGAATACGTTGACGATGATCACTTCTACTCAAACTACATGCTCGAAGCGTCCGGAAAGAAGTTCCAGTATGTTGGCAATATTCACCATGATTTGTCAGTGCTGGTTGACGGCAAAGGAAAGGAGGTAATCAATGAGAGGTAAGCGTTGGTACTTCAAGAAGCCTGATCAGAATCACGTCATAAGATTCGAGAACAATGGCGAAGATTTCAGTGCATTATACCAAGCGAGATCATGGCTACATGAAAACGGGTATAGATACAGTTCACTTGATGTTACAGTGAACAATTATGTAGCCGCCATTAAGGGAGAGGAATATGACCTGCCTATGAAGCTGCATAATTTCAACCAAGATGACATCAACAGGATAGACGCTGTGATGTTCTCGTATGATTACAGAGAAGACTGGGTTGAGGTGTGGATTTTTAACGAATAACAATCAAAATTTGTAAGATATGGACAACAAAGAAAAACTTGAAGAATTTGAAAAATTGACGAAACCTTTGAATGAATGGTTGCAGAAAAACGGTCATCCTCATCAGCAGATCATCATTACGTTCGACAGTGCAGAACTTGTAGAGGGCGTACTTGCAGTTCCGTTTGAAGTAAAGGATTAACAATCTAAACCAGACGATATGTACTATAAAATCACAAACACCAAGTGCGACCTTTACAAGAAGTTGTACGACCTTCGTACAGAGGAGAAGGAAATCGACAAAAGAAACGAGGCTAAAATCAAAGAAGCCGTCGGCGACGACTGGGACGGATGCACCGGCTGGTTCGGACAGCAGAACTTAAGGCGTTGCACAAGATACAGCGGCTTCAAGTTCAAACACCCCGAGAATCTTCCACCGAAAACATGGAAGGCGCACAAGGTGTACAAAGGGGTCTTTGTGCCGGACAGACGGACAAAGGCAGGGCGCGAGATCAGTGAGTTGCTGAGCAACGGAATTGAGCACAGCTCCATCATCACCGTCTTTAAGATTTTCGGCTGTGAAATGGATGGCGAGTTTGTCTATCCGTTCATCGAAATCTGCAAAAACGGAAACATCGTTGTATTCATGAGCGACAAATACGACCTTGAAAAGAAGTTCAGCGACATAATAGAAATTACCCACCGCGAATTTGAAGAGCTGCTGAAAGGAGGTGAGGAATGATAAAGTATTTTACGATACTCTACGCCTGCTATATTTTTGCCCTTGTATGGAAAGGTGTAGGTGAAGTGAACAATAAGGAGTTGACAAAAGTAGGGGAGAAAACCCTGCCAATTGCGTTCATCGTTGTTGTCATCGCACTTATTTACCTGTATAAGTTTTGTGTTGGAATCCTGGTACATTTCGGGTTTTGACAACATAAAATGACAATATAAATGACAACATAAAACCCAGTTATATGAACGAAACAAAGACAAAGAAACACTATTGCGGCGAGTGTGCGCGGTACCACAAGAAGGACTGCTCCAACCTGATCCCTCACCGCGTGAAAGAATTGGCAGGAGCCTGCGGCAGATTCCTGCATCCGTTTGACAAGGACAAATTCTATTGCTCTGGTGTTGCAATAGTTGATGGACATTACCAAGTATGTAACATCAAGGAACGTTGCATAAGATACAAGGAGACCCCTGTCTATAATCCAATTCAAGAGACGTTGCTTGAATGTCCAACTATGCTGGCGCATCCAGAAGAGTGCATGGATCACGGTTATCCGAAATACATTCGCAAAAGTTAAACCAATCATCATGTATAAAGAACTTAGCTTTTTATACAGAGTTGATAACTTTGAGGAGAAACGCGGAATATGGCACACTTGGGATGGTCAATGGAAACCTGTTTTTGATGATATCCTCCCTGACAGCATTAGAAAAGACCTTCCTGGGTTAGTTTCTGGAGTATATAATTATGGATGGTTCGCCTCATGCGAAAACCTTGCAACTCTGTTCATGTGGTTGAGTCCTGAAGATATGATCACACTGCAGAAGCATGGGTTCAGAGTGACAATGTGGTGCGTCGATAAACAGTATATGAAGAGGCTAAACGATATGGAAACCATATTTCTGCAAAAGGAAGCGACATTTGCTGGTTTTAACGATTTTGATGAAGAATATTTGAAATTATTGCAAAAGGTATTAGAACAATCAAAGTAAACTAAAACGCAATGAAAAAGATAATGTTTGAAGATATGAGATTCCGCCTCGAACAGGCGGTGCTTGAAGGTCGAAAGAACATGACGAGGCGAGTGGTGCCGTTCGACGATCCTGAGTTGGCACAATGGAACATCGAAGGCCTCACTCCATCCGAAATCGAAAAGAAGTATCTGCCGAAATCAACCTACAAAGTAGGTGACAAGGTGGCAATCGCGCAACGGTACCTCGCAATCAGGTCGCAGATGAAGACCGATGAGGAAAAGGCTGCTTTTGAGAAGAAAGTCCGTGCCGCGTATGACGGAAAGGAGTTCAACGAGATCGAAGCCACGCACAATAAATCCTTTGCGAAGTCGCAGCTGATGCCTCATCACATCGAAATCACCAAAGTAAGCGTGGAGCGGTTACAGGAGATTACGTGGAAAGAGGCCGTTATGGAGGGTGTCATCATGGAGATTGAGCATGGAAAAGACGATATGGGAAACAGGATAACAGTTGACCTGTACCGTGTCAATGGAATCAACGAACGGTTCACCCATCCTGTGTCCGCGTTCATCGCCCTTATCAACCGTATCAGCCCGAAGCTGTTCGGGCTTCCCATGTGGGACGCTAACCCGCTGGTGTATGTGTATTCATTCAAGTTGATTGATTAAAAAACCAGAAGATATGAAACCAAACGATGTTATCAAGAAGATGAAAGAACTCGGCTGCAATTCGGATGTCGAGATTAAGAAAATCGAGCAGATAGACGGTGCTATGGAAGTCACCTTTATGGATGATGGCGCAAATGGAAAAAGGAAACTTCCGAAGTCGTGGGAGGAGTTCTGTAAAATGTTCCCAGTCAAAAATGGAGAAGCATTTATGTTGGAAGGCGAAGCTCTTGAAATCAATGGAATTGAGAAAGAAGACAAGAGGGGAAATAACATGAAAGACCTACTTCCAAACCGCGTAATGGCCGAATCATTGATTGTGTTGTGCCAGCTCATTCAATTGTGCAAAGCATATAACGGGGATTGGAAGCCGGATTGGAACGCAGACAAAGCGGAGACCAACAACGCGATGATCAACGTCAATGCCAAACATGCTATTTCCTGCGGTATGCTGTATTTCAAAACCAAGGAGTTGCGTGATGAGTTCATGCGCTATTTTAGTCCTCTTATTGACAAGTTGCGCCCATTGTACGGTGTCATGGAAGGAGGAGAGGAATGACAAAGGAAGAAATATTTGGTTCAGATGTACAATGGATTGAAAACTGGGTACAAAGGGTTGAAGCCTTGACAGGTTTGAAGTGCTCTTACGTAAGAGAGGTATGGAACAGGCCGTCGTTTACACCCAAAGAACTCAAAGATGCACAAAGAGAAGAGGCTCGAATATTTAAAGGTCTCGCAAATGATTTAATTAGACTTTGTTAGTATTTTTATAATTAAGTATATGAGACACGAAGAACGAGAACTTGAAAGGCAATGCGTGCAGCTGGCGGCACGCTGGTATTCAAGTGGAATGAGCACCAAATCAAAATCGGGCGTATCAAGGACTGTTTTCCTGCCCACCACCTCATGGGTACACGAACTAAAACAGATACAATTTTCATAGTGCTTTTCAAAGAAACGAAATGGGAATAAGAAAACGTCGTATGAAAACCGAACTCACAGAAGCCATTATACAGCAGAAGTTGTCGTATTTCCTGTCTTCCGTCAGGTACGACATAGACAACCTGTATGTGTTCAGGTGGGAGAGTGACAAACTTATCAAAACACGCTCCGGCTACTACTACGAGTTTGAGATCAAGATAAGCAAGTCGGACTTCAAAAACGACTTCAAGCATAAAAAAGACAAACACCATCTGCTCAATTCAATGTTGACGGGCGAGAAGCACACGCTCTCGTTTTACCGCGAGTGGGAGTGGAATAAAAGCCGCTATGTGTCTTTTGAGGCCTTTGAGAGAATTAAGCAACACCCCTGTTACTTTACCGATAAGCAGAAAAAGCCGAACTACTTCTACTATGTCGTTCCAGAGAATATGATAACGGCTGATGATGTTCCCGAATATGCCGGGCTTATCTATGTCACCGAGGATGGATGGTTGAAGACCGTCAAGAAAGCACCTCTGCTGCATAAGGAGAAATACACTGACGAACAGCTTGGTCTTGGCGAGAAGTCCTACTACAACATGGTGCATTGGAGAAATATCGCCAATAGATACCATCGCGACATCCAATCTTCAAGAGACAAGCTCAAAAAGGAGTTAGAGGCAAAAGGGCACGATAGAACGTGGGAGGATATGAAACTGGATTTGGAAACCGCAGAATCCATCAAAGAAGAATATAAGAGGGATTTGGAACGATACCGAAGGGATGCGAATTGGAATGGCTTTGAACGGCGTCAACTTATCATGGAAATACGGAAGCACGACCCAAAGTTTGATGTGTGTGTGTTTGACAAAAGGATAGACGAAATGTATAATGAAAGATATAACCAAAAATAATAATTATGGGAGAGCCTGATATATTGAATTTACTCCAAAACAAGGACGAGCTTATCAAGTATCTGATAGGCATCATTACATCATCCGATAAGAACACTGTCGGACTGAAAGGAATGAAGGAACGCGGGTGCTCAACAGAATTCATGCTTGAAAAGGTCATACAAGTGACTGCAATACAGTCACAACAACTGAAACACCTCGCGCTTGTTGCGCTTATCCTTACACAGAGTTTCAAATTTGACACAATGATAGCGGAAATCATGGAACAAATGGGTAGGGGTGAAGAGGCTTTGAGAGCGATGTTAGGAATTAAATTCGGTAAAAAGTATTAAATGATAATCATGCAATGGAAACTATAAAGTATAGATTACGAGATCATAGTTCGAAAACCCCGTGTCCGCATGGCGTTCACGCAGAGTGTCACGCAGCAAAAATCATGAAACCTTTACTCGTTCACGTCGGCTCATGGATGGAGGAAGATTGTCCCCATTTTGTTAGTGTGAATAATGAAAGAAAAGAAGTTGTATGCAACTATACAGAAGGAGATTTATTCAGCTTTTATGTATCACGATAAAATCAAATAATCATGGGAAAATCAAAGATTCAGTGGACACAATGTACATGGAACCCTGTTAGCGGCTGTACCAAATATTCAGCTGGGTGCGCAAACTGCTACGCGGAGACGATGACCAGCCGTTTGAAGGCGATGGGTCAGGAGAAGTACAAAGACGGTTTCGATAAGGTTGTATGCCACCCCGATGCGCTGGACGAACCTCGCAAGGTTAAGAATCCGTCAATGTTCTTTGTCTGCTCGATGGCCGACCTGTTCCACAAGGATGTGCCGTTCGAGTTCGTTGACAGGGTGATGTACACCATCGCCAACACTCCGCAACACACCTATCAGATTCTCTCCAAGCGTTCTGACAGGCTGTCGGCATACTGCAATTGGATGCCAATACCAGAAAACGCATGGATTGGTGTTACGGTGGAGGCGGAGCAATACAAAAACAGAATTGACGATCTACGTGAAGTAAAGAATTTCAATCCTGATAATGTCACGTTCCTGTCTTGTGAACCGTTGTTGTCAGACCTCGGTGAACTCAACCTTGACGGCATAGACTGGGTGATTGTAGGAGGCGAAAGCGGACCGAATGCAAGACCGATGAAAAAGGAATGGGTCTTGAACATCCAACGCCAGTGCAAGGAGCAGGGAGTTGCTTTCTTCTTCAAACAGTGGGGCACCTGGGGACAAGACGGCGTGAAGCGCAACAAGAAGGATAACGGGAACTTCATCAACGGCAAGCAGTATATGGAATACCCTGCAAGTTACACTATCTCGAAAAAGCAATAATTATGAGTGCATATTCACCTATACCAAAGCCACAATCAATGATAAACCGTTCAACAGAAATGAATTCCGATTTTGCATACTGTAACGGACAGACTGGAAATATGCAGATGGCAAGTTTCCAAATTGACAACGGCTACTGTCCGAACCGAAGCAGCTGTGCGAGGTATTCTCTGATGAACAAAGAGGAAATTCAAGACCTCCGAGACATTCACCACTTCTGCTGGGTCGATGCGCGAATGTGCGCGAAACACATGTTCAAGCTCTACCTCAAAGGATAAACAAAACATTCCAGCCTTTGAAGAATTGGAAAGGATTTGAAAGATGGATGTATATGTTTATACATGCAAAGAGTGCATGCACTTCAACACGGATAACTGCCCGTTGAAATGCACCAAAGAGGACAGCATAGCCGGAGAGTGTTTCGCTCACAACGTGCCGACAACGGCATGGGACGGAACCTCGCCGGAATGCTGGTCTGCAATCGGTAAACCGAGAGTGACGGCAACTTCAAGCGGTGCCCCGATAGCCATTTCCGACAATTCAGGAAAACCAGTCAATGTGATTTTCAACACCAAACCCAAACAGATATGAAAAATTGCCCCCCCCCGTCACCATCATTACAAGCGGAAGGCCTCAGAGCCAGGATTTCAGCCGAATCGTTCCGTCTTGAACTCGCGTACCGCAAACTTGACAGAAGCACGTCAGACGCCGCCTATGCGCGTCGTTTCGCCGAAGTGGCAACCATCAGCGGAAGGTTGCATGAGTTGAGAACCGAATTGAATAGAATAACAAATTGACATACCATCATGCAGGACAGCAAATCAAACAGAAAAAGCGTGTTCGCCACGCTCGGAGCAAGCGACCACTCCGATGGCGAGCGTGCGTACCGAGACCTCTACTGCACACACCCGTCGGCAGTCGAATCATTGTTGAAGGTGGAGACGTTCAGCCGTGACATCTGGGAGCCGGCAGCCGGGTTGCTGCATATCTCCAAGACACTGGAAGAGCATGGCCACCGTGTCCGTTCATCGGACATCGAAGCCCGTTGCGAAGGAGTGGAGGAAAAGGATTTCCTTTTTATGGACTGCGAGCAGTGGCACGGAGACATCATCACCAACCCGCCGTACTCAACCGCAGGTGAGTTTGTGTTGAAAGCCCTGCAAAGCGTTGAGCATGGCTCAAAGGTCGCCATGCTGCTCCGGCTCCTGTTCCTCGAAGGGCAGCAACGCAGGCGCGAGATATTCGAAAATGCCCCCCCCATACGGTATATGTATTCAGCAGGCGCACAGTATGCGCAAAAAACGGCGATTTTAGCGCACACGCGGCGGCGGCTCAGTGCTTCGCTTGGTTCGTGTGGATCAAGGGCTGGAAAGGAGATACGACCGTGAAATGGATATAGGGCACCGATAACCTTACATCATCCGTTTTTGTTGTTATTACTATTATTTTTGAGAAGTCCGTGGAGTTTCCACGGATTTTTTTTGTGCAAAAAAGAACAAAAATTTTCATTATAATGAATACGTATTCAAAAAAATGTATTTTTGCCGCCGATGAAGCTATTCGGATTAGAAATATCGCGTCAAAACAAGTCCGCAGGGGAACCGCTGGCACAGGCGTTGCAGCCTACACAGCAGGTTACACAGCGGCCTGTCCCCGCAATCGAGCGGCCGGACAAGTACATTGATGTCTTCTCCCCAGCCAAGTGCTACGGTAACTTCGCCTTTATGTTCCAGCACATTGCGGAGGTGCAGTTCCCGATTCTCTACATCTGCCGCCGTATCAAAAACGCGCAGTTCGTGTTGAGGAAGGCCAAGGATGATTCAATCATCTGGGCTGATTCGACAAGAAGCCTGCGTGACAGGTATGTCGCGGAGCGTATCGAAAAGGGTCTTCTGAGCTCACCGAACCCGTACATGACCTTCAAGGAGTTCGTGTTCGATGCGTTCATCAACAAGTTCCTGTTCGGCAACCAGTACATCTATGCCTATGCCGACAAGAACGACGGTCGGCTGTGGGAGACCTGCGACTACTACTATCTGCTAAACCCCGCAAACGTCAACGTGTACGGAGGCATGTCCAGCGTGATGTCCGGCAAAAACATCACCTATCTGTACAACGACATCGGAGGTGTCAGGCGCATAGACAGCAGCCTCGTGTACCACGAGCGCGATCTTCCGTCCTTCTCCACCAACCTGCGCAACTACGTGCAGGGCGAGAGTCGTCTTTCCGCCCACAAGTACACGGTGTCTAACATCATCGCCGTGTACGAGGCGCGGAACATCATCTACGTGAAGCGCGGTGCAATCGGCCTCATCGTCAACAAGGACAATGACGTTGACGGCAGTGTCGCGCTAACGCCGAAGGAGAAGGAAAAGATGCGCGACGAGTTCTACAGCACTTACGGTCTCCACGGAGACAAGTCCCCCGTGGCCATCATAGAAAAGCCAGTGGATTACATACCCATCGGCATGAACATCGCCGACCTCGAACCTTTCAAGGAGTGCCTTAACGATGCTGCCGCCATCGCCGGGGCATACGGCGTGGACAGCAACCTTATTCCGAGAGAGGACAATCCGACATACAGCAACCTGAACACGGCGGAGGTCAATGTTTACAACTCGGTCGTGTTGCCGGAAGTGAACAGCTGGCTTGAAGGTTTCAGCAAGTTCCTCGGCCTCACGGAAAGCGGCTACTACCTTGACGCTGTGTGGGACAACGTGGCGATACTTCAGGACAGCGTGCAACGCAGGGAGATTGCCAAGTCCAGCATCAGCAACCGTTGCAAGACGGAGTTCAACGCGGGGCTGATAACCCTCAACGACTGGCGCGTGGCAATAGGCCGCGAACGCCTTGAACAGGAAATCTACAATAAGACCCTCCTTGAAATGTCTGAGGAGGAGATAAACTCCATCAATCAAAAAATCAAGTAACAAGACAATGAACGGAATGATTTTAAAGACGAAATCCAATGAGGTTGAAGGCCGTGTCGTGACAGTGGCCGTCAACGCATTCGGTAACGTGGATTCCCAGAACGACATTTCCGTGAGTGGGTCGTTCTCGAAGACACTTAAAGAGAATTTCAAACGTGTGAAGCACTTCCTGAACCACGACTATGACAAGCTCATCGGCTGTCCGCTGGAAGGTAAAGAGGAAAACGGCCATCTGGTGATGCGCTCGGAACTCGCAGAAACGCAGCTTGCCAACGACGTGCTGTCGTTCTACAAGCTCTACCAGAAGAACAACCTCACGCTGGAACACTCCGTCGGGGTTGAGGCCATGCAGCGCGACCCCAACGACACGCGCAAAGTACTGCAATGGAAACTGTGGGAGTTTTCCACTCTTTACAGCTGGGGTTCCAACTCCGACACCCCGTTGCTCGGTATCAAGCAGATGCCCTTTGACGGCATGTCCGAAAAGAGCATGGAGTTCGTGAGAACCGCCCTTTCCCTTGATTTCAGCGACCACATCCTGTTGAAGTTCGACGACCTCCGCAAGCTGTTGGAGAAAGCCGACGAAGGAAAGGCAGCTCTCATCACCTGCGAATGCGGCAACACGTTCAACTACTTCGAGCAGGAGGAGGTTAGCATCGACCGTGAGATTATCTCGGAGTACAACGACACCCTGCGGTACATGTTCATGGACGAGGCTTGGAGACAGGCTCACCAGCAACGCAACGAGGTCAGACAGGAGGTCATAGACCTGTTGGCCGACTTGAAAGGCAAGTCGCTGATGAGCGACCTTTCGTATGTCACCTGCCCGTACTGCGGCAGACGGCACTACCGCAATGAGATTATGAAGTTTGAAGAAAAGCATATCAACCCTGTTGTTAAGCCGTCCGATGACACTGCGCACAACGAGAACGGCGGATTCTCGCTGGCGGCAATCGGGAATATGCTCGTGAAGTAACCCTATTTTTTAACCAAATTCCAAAAAAGAAAATGAAAAGATTTCAAAAATTCATGAGAGAGACCAAGACGGGTGGAATGCTCGGATGCAAGCGCAGATTCCAGTTCCGTATGGCCATTTTCGGTCTGTTCATCCTTGCGATGTTCATGACCATGGGTGTTGCAGGCGCTATGGAGACCGGAAGCCTGGCTCCCCTCGCGATCACTGCTATCGCCCCTGTCGCGGCAACAGACCTCACCATCTTCGCAAAGAAGTCTGAGGATATGACCCCCGAGGAAAAGGCTACTGTCGGCACCATCCAGAAGAGCATGATTGACCTGCTCAACGCCACGTTGAAGGGCGTGCTCACCGAAGATGACATCCAGAAACGCCTTGACGGAATCCAGAATGATATCTTGGAGAAGCAGAAGCAGGCGATTGAGGAAGGGACACAGGCACTACAGACAAAATACGACGAATCCCTTGAACTCATCAACAAGTTGCGCACCGACATCAATTCACTGAACACCGAGCTGAAGGAAGCCAAGGAGAAACTCGACAAGAAGAGCGAGGATGTCCTTAAAGACGCCATCACCAAGGCTGTCGAAAGCGACTCTTTCAAGGCTTTCGCCGACGGTCACTCCAAGATGTCCGACCGTTTCGACATTCCTGTACGCAAGGGCGTTGTCAGCATGACTTCCAACTACTCCGGCACGACCTATCCGTCTTTGCAGACCGATGTCATCACCGCCGAGGTGGCTTTGCGAAAACTCCACATCCGCGACTTCATGCGTGTTGTTGACGGCACGCAGATCGAGGCCACTTCCATCTACTTCCGTCAGGTTTACGAGATTGACCGCGCCGCACTCGCAGTCAGCGAGAACGGCCAGCTGCCGGAAGGTTCTTTCAAGATGAAGGAAGCTGCCGCCGAGACCCACCGTATCGGCTACAACATCCCCATCAGCAGACGTATGCTCCGCAAGGTGTCTTACATCGTCAACGAGATCATGAGCCTCATGCCCAGCGGCCTGTACCGCGCCGAGGACTTCCAGATTCTCTATGGCGATGGCCACGATGCCAACTTCACCGGCCTTGTGAAAATCGCCCTCACCGAGAGTGCGCTTTCTTCCACCGTGTACAGCGAGCAGACCGCCGGAAAAGTGAAATCCATCGCGTCCTATGACAACGGAAACGCCATCCTTGTGACCCTCAACGGAGCGTATGCGAAGATGAACACAGGCATGAAGGTCGTTTTCAGCGGCTTCCAGACCTGCACCGCGTTGAACGCCGCCGCTGGCTTCGAGATCAAGGTTGTCAATGACCACACCTTTGTCGTGGCTTGCTCCTACACTGCAGAGACCGATTCCTCCGTGCAGAACAACGCCAAGTTCACCATCACCAACACCTATGCCAACCTTGTGACGGATGCCAACTACGGCGACGCTCTCAAGGTCATTGCCGGGTTCCTGAACTTCGACAAGTACAGACCGACCCTCATCGTCATCAACCCAATCACCTTCAACGCCTTCAAAGGCCTCAAGGACAAGACGGGAAGACCCATCTGGCGTGAGTACTTCACCGTTGTCAACGGCGTGTACTACCTTGACGGTGTGATTCCTGTCGTGGAGTGTGACGCTATCGCAAAAGGCAAGGTGTTCATGGGTGACTTCGACGAGGGCGCAGCCCTTTACGATATGGACGGCGGTACCTTGGAGTTCGCCGAGGATGTCCAGACCAAGCTGACGAACACCGCAGTTGCCATCCTCCAAGAGGATGTGGCTATGCCCGTGTACTGCCCCGACGCTTTCATGTACGCAGACCTCGACACCGTTGTTTCCGCAATCACCAAGGCTGGTGACGCGCTCAATGTCGCAATCACCTCCCCGCTGAACGACGACCAGGATGCTCTCATGATGCAAGCGAAAGCATAACAATTGATTGAATGAATCCAAGGCGGCGTGTCCACGGACATGCCGCCTTACACTGAATCAAGGACATGATAGTCAGAACCGGAGATTTCCGTTGCGAAGCTCGTATTCCGGGACTTCTGCCCGCCAGTCCGGCGAGCCCCGTCAATGTTGTCATACTTGAGACCGTTAACCAGTACATCGAGAAGTATGAGCCGATGTTCATGCGTGACTTCGGATTCACGGCGACGGAGACCGCCGACATTGAGGACTATGCGGCGAAGAAGGAGGAGGAACAGGAAGACGAGGTGATGAACAATGTCCTCGCGAGGTTGCGGGTTTCCCTGTCGCACTATGTGGCGTTCATGTGGTTCCGCTCGCAGGTCAACACCCCGATAGGCGGTGTCGTGCTGGAGAGCGAGAACGGAAAGAGGGTGTCAACCCTCGACACGCAGGTCACGGTATGGAACCAGATGGTTGACAACAACCGCGAGTTGTTCACCAGCCTGTTTCCAGACGGAAGCCGTCACATGCATGGAGAGTTGTTCCACCATATCAACAAATGGAATATATGATAACTGCGCGTGACATAATCTTTGGAGCCGTGGAACGGACGGACGAAAACCTCCGCAGCCTCTTCAGCAAGGATGGAGAGTTCATCCGTTTTTTGAGCGGAAGGTCGAAGACCGTGGAAAACGAGGCTACGCTTCTGTCCATGAGCTCGGCGACCGACCCTTTCCCCATGATAGCGATGTTCACCGAAGGTGTGACTGAATGGGACGAGGGTGCGCTCCACGTGTTCAGGATTCCGAAGATGGCGATAGTCATCAGGACGTTGCCTTCCGCCACGGAGGAACAGAGGCTCGAAACCGGGTTCAGGACAGTCCTGCACCCGATATACGAGGAGTTCGCAAGACAGCTTGAATCCGTGAACCACGGTTACAGGCTTATTATAGAACACTTCGACCTACCCTGCATGGGTAACGCCGTGCAATCGGCATCGCTGAACCAGCTGTGCGACGCGGTGATCATCCGCAACCTCAAGATGAAAGTGTACGACAAAAAGTGTTAGACATGGCAAAGAAAAAAGAAACCGAAACGCAGCAGGAGACCGGGGCGGCCGCTAAGAAGGCTGGCAACGGCGTGAAGACCTACACGTTCAAAAACGGGCGCAAGGCCAAGATGACCGCCAAGCAGGCCGAACAGTGGCGCAAACTCGGGTTCCTTGACTAAAAACCATCCGACATGGAAGATACTACGAAGATTACGAAAAAAGTGGTCAACCCCGCGACCACCGTGAAAGAGGGTCGCAAGCCCAACGCCGACGGCGCCGTTCTGGTGCGTTACACCCGAAAGAGCGTGAAATACCCGGGAGAGGTGCGAATGCCGCGCGGACTGGCGGAGACCCTGCAGAAGAGCGGGAAAGTTGAAATCATTAACGAGTAATTCAAATGAGCAAGTGTAAAACAAATTTCGCAAATACGGGCAAAAGCCGTTGTCAGATTGACTGGGGGCTCATCAAGAAGGTCATCGTGACCCCTCTTGGCGCGGAGTTCACCAGTGCCGATATTGACAGCTGGCTCATGGCTAACATCCATGCCGCAGACCCGACGAAACGCTTCTACCCGATGCCCGACTTCACGGGTGTCGAGGACAACTCCACGGAGGGCTCCAGCTACACGAGCGGCTACGGTCAGACCAAGCAGCTGACTAACGGCCTCGTGGCTATGACCCAGACGTTCAATCCTGACGTGTGCCTGCAGAACCGCCTGTTGTCCGCTTTCAACGACAACATGACCTACGGTCTTCTGTTTATCGACAACGCCAACCGTGTGTGGGGTGTCAAGACCGACAACGGCCTCAAAGGCTTCACTGGCAACGTCCATGTGAGAGCTTCCCGCGTCACCACTCCGGACACCATCGCAGAACCGACCATCAACTACTCCCTCACCCTTGAAGGCGAGATGCAGAAGAAATGGTTCGAGGAGAGCGATTTGACGGCTGAGGAGATCGAAGGACTTCTGGATGTGAAGATGACGGTCACCACCGAGAGCAGCAACCTCATCATCAAGTTCAACCTTGACGGTTGCGGCGGTGATGATGTGACGGCTGAAATGACCTCCATCGGAGGTGTAGCAGCCTGCTGGCTGGTTGACGGTTCCGCCATTTCCACGGCTCCTACCTATGATGCCACCACGAACACATTCAAGGTCGCTGCCACCACGGTTGCCTCCACGAAGACTCTAACCCTCGCATCGCCCGCCGTGCTGTATGCGAACAACGTCTCCAACAAGGAGTGTATTAACGGTTACACCGCCGCGTAAGCGAAAGGGTAATCAGTTTTTTCATGTTTTATGTTTGGGTGCGGCGCGGGATAATATGTTCCGCGCCGTGTTTTTTTAGACAAAAACCAAGATGACGATAGCGGAGTGTTATAGGCGCGTTTCAAAGGCTGCGGACGGATATGATTCGGCCGTTGATTTCATCTTTGCCGATGAAGGATTTGTCAAGCTAATGACCGACTTGGAAAAGGAGCGTCTTTTCTCCGGACAGAACGCTGACGGTTCATGGGTGGAACCTCCGTACACGCCGTTCACCGTTGAGTTGAAGGAGGAGAAGGGACAGCCTACGGACAGGGTTACGTTGAAAGACACTGGAGACTTCTACGAAGGCTTTATTGTCGAGCGGAAAGGCGACGTGGTGATATTCACATCCACGGACTGGAAGACGAACGCGTTGGTGGAGAAATACGGGGATGCCATTTTCGGACTGTCCACGTTCGATCAGGCCGACACTTGGGAGGCAAGCCTGCACCTCATCATCCAATGGTTCAAAAGAGAAACAGGATTATGAAATTCTTTGACGTAAAGGAACTTTGTGTTTCGGACACTTATCCGAAACTCGTTGTCGTACCCAAGGAGGGGACGGCTGAATACAACAATATCGTGAACCTTATCGACAACCTGTTAGACCCTGTTAGGGCGAAAGCAGGGAAACCTATCACTGTCAACAGCGGCTACAGGAACGCGTCGCTGAACAGAGCTGTTGGAGGTTCTGCGACATCGAATCATCTGAAAGGTTGTGCTGCAGACTGTGTGACAGGAAACAAGGCAAGCGATAACATGTCCATTGTGAAAGCATTGGTGGAACTCGGCATTGATTACGACGAGTGCCTTGTCGAAAAGGCCGTATTCAACGCAAAAGGCGAGATTGTGTCCGCCGGATGGATTCATCTTGCATACCGCAAAGGAGCGAACCGAAGGAAACTTCTGTGGACGAAAAACCTCAAAGATTACTACCCGATCAAGGTGGAAAAGAACATTTCAATTAAAAAATAACGGAAAAAATGAGCTGTGATGGCAGAGAAAGAAAGACATTCGCAAACACCAAGAGGCTTGCGCTCATGGCCAAGGAGATTACTGGACAGAGGCAGGTCGTTTACAAGGAAGCGGGAAAAGAAACATACGCCTTCTGTTCCGAACAGTCCTACGAGGAATGGAAAGGGGAGTATGTCATGCGCGTGTGACGCGAAGATGTATGCCGGAATATCAACCATGCCGCTGGACAGGTTCATCGCAATGGTGTGCGACGGAGACCTGTCCGCGCTGTATGTCGGCGGGCAAAGGCCTGCATGCCCCGATACGGAGGCTGAGCAGGCTCGTTCCGAGCAGCTGTCAACGGAGTTCGCGGAGGCTTTCAGCGGCGGTGATTCGGGTGCACGGCTTGCCACACGGCGGAAACATGAGCTGGCACGGCTGAACATCATCATCCTGTCGTGCGCCGTGCATATCTACGGAACACCGCAGTTCGACGATGAAATCAGAAACCTGCTGTTGCGCATGAGGGTTCGGATGAACGGTGTCAAGGATGCGGACTTGAACGTCCTCAACGCCGCGCTGAACGCGAACATGAGGCGGCTGAAGGAAACCGAGGAGAGCGGGGACGGAAAGGGGCTTGACAGGGAATGGTTCATGGACACCCTCACTTCCATGAGCGTGTGGTTCAAGTTCAATATCCCTCTTGAAATCCCCACCGTGCAGTTCTGCGACTACCACAAGGCCATGAAGGCGGGAATCCGCCGGAGAAAAGCCGATGAAAGCAAGGCACGCCAACGCAGGGGCGCGTACAGATAATAACATCAATCCACAAACAAGAAAAACCGTATCAGAGAAATGGCGGAAGAGAGAATAAATGATATAATCGCGCAGGAAGCGTTTGACCAGTTAAAACAGTTGAGTGCCGACCTGTCGGAATCGAACACCAGGATGTCCGAACTCATAAAGACCTGCGGGGAATTGCGCAAAAGCGTCTCCGAGGCTGTTGACTACAAGGGTATGGCATCGGCCATGTCGCAGGTCAACACCGCTGCCACCCAGTATGTTAAGACCAGCAGCGACCGTCTGAACGTGGAACGTCAGATCAAGGCAGAGGGAGAGAAGATGGTGAAAGTGTTGGAGGAGGAGGACAAGCAGCTGTTCACCGCGCTCAACGCATTGGACAAGGTGCGCAAGAGCGATGAAGAGCTCGCGGCCGCTGTCGTGAAGGTGGATTTGGCTTTGGAATCGCAGAAGAAGAAACTCAAAGATGTCAAGGATGAGGTTAGGGATTCCGGCACCATTAACGACGAACAGAAAAAGAAGATTGCGGAACTGACCGTCACCATCGGTGAGTTGAACGTGAAACGCTCAGAAATGATGCGACAGTTGAAGGAGGATGCAAACACCAGCACAGCCGTCAACACCTCATACAGGCAGATGAACGCACAGCTGGTCATGTTGCGCAACGCATACAAGTCGTTGACTGAGGAGGAGCGAAACAACGTTGACATCGGAGGTCAGATGCGTGAAGCAATCAACAACCTTGACGAACGGTTGAAAGCCATCGATAAATCCATTGGCTCCAATCAGCGGAATGTTGGTAACTATGAGGTTATCCTTGAAAAGGCTCTCAACGGTGAAATGAGCATGCGCCGTGTGATGATGGACTTGCAGCGTGAACTGACAAACGTGGAAATCAAACGCCGTTTGTTGGGTCAGACCATCGCGGAGCAGGAGGCGAAGGTTGCACAGCTGCTCGACACCGAGGGAAAGACATCCTCCAACTACCAACAGGAGGCGGCGACCCTTGATGAAATGAAGCGCAAGTACACAGAAATGGGCAACGCTGTCAACGACCTTACGGAAAAAACCGGGTTCCTGCGAGACACGTCATCGGACATGCAGACGGCTGTCAAGAATGCCGCACAGGACGCAGGAGGTGTAAAGGCCATGACGGAGAGCATCGGGCTTCTCACACAGGGCTACAACGCCCTGAACGCTCTAATGGCCGTCAGCGGTGCCGACAGCCAGCAGCTTGCCGACATCTACAACAGGATGATGATCATCCAGAACGGGTTGAACTCCATCAACAAGATAGCATTGGCCTTGCAGCAGCAGTCAATCATCCGTGTAAAGGCGCGTGCCGCGCTGGACAAGGTTCGTCTCCTGTATATGAAGGCGCAGACTGGCGAGACGGCGAAACAGGCCGCTGCCGAGGTCGCGGAGACCACTGCGGAAGCCGCCAACACCGCCGCCACAAAAGCCAACACCGTGGCGGAGCAGGCGAACACTGCCGCCAAGTCAGGCAACGCGGCCGCCACCGTAGCCGCCACCGCCGCGACAGGAGGTCTCGCAGCAGGTGAGGGTGTTGCCACAGCCACTTCTTTCACCCTCGTGGGTGCCCTGAAAGCCGTGGGGCTGGCCATCAAATCAATACCCGTCATCGGTTGGATTCTCGCGGCGATATCGGCATTGGGTGCGCTCACTGTGCTTGTGTACAAACACCTCACAGCCGAAAAGGAACTTACCGAGGAACAACGATTGAGAAAAGAGATTGAGGCGGAGGCCGCCAACGCCCGTCAGAAGGCTTTGGAGGACACTGCCAAGGAGTTCATGGTTCTCGACCGCAACGTGAAGAAAATCCACGAGGCGGCGGAGGGTTCCAGAGAGCACAGCGCGGCTGTCAAGGACGTTGCCGACAAACTCGGGGTGTCCGAATCATGGCTCCGTAAGAACATCAAGCGCGTGGACGAACTTACGGAGGCTTGGAAGCGCGTACGCAAGGCACAGGCGTTGTCTGACGCTTATGTCACAGCAGCCGCCAACAAGCAGGTGGAGGCGGAGCAGAAAATCATCGAACTGCAGTCAAAGGAATACAAGGAACGGAAGAAGATGCTGCAGGAGATGGGTTACAGCAAGGCCTACGCTAAACGAATGGCGCAACAGGAAAACCTGAACAATACCATCAATACGATCAGGAGGAATGCCGCAACGCAGGCAAAGGAACTTGGACAACTTGCAGATGATGCTATGGCTGGTGTGCAGGCCGACATTGAGCAGGTAGCAGCTGTTCAGGAGGAAGCCGCTAACAATACCGCAAAGACCACATCTTCATCCGTCAATGCACAGAAGAAAGAGATAGAATCCGCAGCCGAATACTACAAAGGTGTTCTGAAACAGTTGGCTGACTTCGAGGATAAGGAACTCACCAAGACAGCACGCGGAAGGATTGCCAAACTTGAGGCGCAGAAGGCGGAGGAACTTGCGAAGTACACCCTTAATGCGGAACAACGGGCAAAGGTTGAGGAACTGTATGCAAAACGCATTCAGGAGATAAGGGACGAGGAGGCGCGTCGTGTCCAGCAGTCCATCGCGGCAGCTTACGCCGTGCAGGTGGAACAGCAGCTAAAACTGATGGAGCAGACCGCCAAGATGACGGGAGCCAAAGGCGAGGAACTGTCCACCTTGTTGCTTGACATTGAGGAACGCCGTTATGCACAGGAATCCGCCAACAGAAAGGCGGCTTTTGAGAAGGAGACAAAGGACGTTGTTGAGTTCAGTGCCGAATGGTATGCCATCCGCAATAAGTACAATGCAATGGAGGAACTTGCGGAACGCCAGCACCAGCAGAAGATGGGCGACATCCGAAAATCCGGCATTGACGGTGAACTGAACAATATCAAGGAGAGTTACGAGCGTTTGATGAATGCACTCATCATACAGCGAGAGGGAGGAGAGATTACGGGGCTTGAAAAACTTTCCCTTGACGCACAAATGGCCAAGGAGCAGCTTGACAAGTTCGCGGAAATGACTTTCCCGCTTGACACCATCCAACGAGAACTCGATGCAGGGTTGATGTCGTTCGAGGATTATTCCGCCCAAAGGACGGCGATATTGGAAGAGCTCGGTATGACCGAGCAGGAATATTATGACAAGCTGGCGCAGATGCAGGCTGATGCGTTAGAGAAGCAGAGGAAGTTTTCTGATGCCCAGCGTGACGCTGTTATGGCTTCCGCAAACTCCATCGCCGATTCTTTCAACAGCATTGGAGAAAGCCTGCAGGAGTTGACTGGCGAGAACCTGACCATGACCATCGCCATGCAGACGATTGCAATGGCACAGGTATTGGCAAACCAGGCGGTCGCCATTTCCGCAGCTATCAAGACGGCAATGTCAGACCCTACGAACATTAACATCATGCAGGCTATCGCATCTGCCGCCGCAGGTGTCGCCGCAGTGTTGGCGCAGGTCGTTTCGGCCAAGACTGCCATCGAAAGGTCGAGACAGGCGTTGAGCAACGTGGAAGCCTATGCAGAGGGTACTACAAACCACCCGGGCGGTGATGCTGTCGTTGGTGAGGGAGGAAAGCCGGAGTTGGTTGTGGCCGGAAACAAGACCTTCATTGTGGAGAAGCCGACACTCATAAAGGATCTTCCAGTTGGTTCAAAGGTGACACCGCTTGATGTGCAACGCGTCAGCGATTCAACCCAACAGATAGATTTGACCGGGGTGTATGAGCGAATGGACAGGATTGAAAAGCGTGACAGGGTGCATATAGATGTAGGCCGTAATGTCTATTCCTACATTGTCAAAGGAGCGTCAAGGGCGCGTATTCTCAACAAGCAGTTCAGCCATTGATGTAAAAAGCGGGATGTTTTTTGTTATCCCGCTTTTTACTATTTATACCATTACATCGTATCAGCAATTTCAGCAGGAATGTTCCCATCTCCTCCATATTTTTTAGCGGCAATGATAGACATATAAATCCAAAGCATTTTTATCTCACTTGTGTCTTCTGGGATAAGTTCGCAGATTTGTTTTCCTGGGTTTTTCTCTTTCATGTATGCGATAACATCATTAGTAAAATCGTTGATATTATCATTGTTTATTGATTGGAAAATGGATGTACGTTCTGTCGCCTCGTGTTTTATAAGATTCAGCAAGTCCTGTTCTGTATATGCACTACGTTTTTCGTCAATGAAGTTGTTTATTTTTTGCAACTCGTTATCTATTGTGGCGTTTTTATAAGTTTCTTTGTCGTAACAGTATGCGTTATTTGCATTTTCAATGAACTTTACAATATCCCATTGAGACATACATTTTCGCAATTCGTTGCGTGCGCTTGCGATAGTCATTGCATCTTCGAATAAACCTATCCCATCGTCAAGCAGAAATACATTTGGAAATTTGTTTTTAAGAGCAGATTTGTCGCCTCCAATGCGTTCGGAAAAGTATTCGTAACAATCCTTATATGTCACTTTATCTATAACAGACAATGCTTTTTGTTCATAATCGTCAAGTTCAGATGTGGATGTTGATCGTATTTCGTCAATATATTCAGAAATCACATCGTATAGTTCGGGACCTGACAATACCACAATCCCTTTTTGTTCTATGTTTTTGAACTTCACTACTTCTTCATCGGGGATTGATGTTTCACTGATTTTCTGTTGCATTTCGTGGTTGCATGATTGAAAAATTAAAACTGCAAAAATAGCTACCATGCAAACAATGACGGATTTAGATGTAAGTTTTTTCATATTGTTTGGATTTTTGATTACGGCGGCAAAGATACGGTTTTTATAAACCGATGAGAAAAGACTTTTTTCGCACTTGTTTCATTGCCGTTTCCAAAATTTTGTTATTTTTGCAGTCTCATTCCGTAGCTTTGATGCCCGATCCAAAAAGGGCAACTGGTTTGCGAAATGTTTGATTTAACACCGTGGGGTGGCTTGGTAACAGGCCACCCCACACTTTTTTCAGTTTTTGCACATAAGCAGAAAAAATCTGCGAAAAATCAGCATAAAATTACGATTATTTTTCAAAAAAAGTGTCCTGTTATTCCTAACTAACTGAATAACAATAAAATAAAAAGTGTCAAAAAGTGATAAAAAATTTGGTGTTTTCAAATAAAATTATTATTTTTACCACGTTGAATCAAACAAACCAAACCACCAAAAAATTGAAAGCTATGGTACAAAGATTAACACGAAAAGATTTGGCTGAAATTATTGTCAATGACCAAATCAGCAGAGGAGTAATCTCCGAAGACCGCAAAGCAGCCGTCATCCACGGTTGGCTTCACGGTGCGGGTGCCTGCAAACCCACAGGGTACGAGGCACTCAAACGCATTGTCGGATTCATCAATCTTCAGAAAGGAGGTGCACGATGAGCAAGATTTACGACCAAATCACAGAGCGCATTTTGAAGGCTATGGACAACGGGGAAATCCCTTGGAAGAAGTCTTGGGTCAACCCACAGGGCAGCGTGTCACACGCCACTGGCAAACCTTACTCCCTGCTGAACCAACTTCTGTTATTGGACGAGGATGAGGAGGTCACGGACTTGGTGAGTTTCAAGAGCCGCGAGTTCGCCACGTTCAACCAGATCAAGGCCGAGGGCGGTCACATCAAGAAGGGTTCCAAATCGAAATGGTTGGTATTCTCAAAGGAATGGAAGAAAGAATCCACTGACGCGGAGACAGGAGACAAGACCGTTGAGGTTATTCCAGTGCTTCGTTGGTACAATGTATTCGAGGTCGGCTGCTGTGAGGGCATCAAACGTAAGTATGAACCTGAACGATTCGACAATGACCCCATCGCGGAAGCGGAGCGTGTCATTGATGAATATTTCAACCGCGAGGACTGCACGCTTGAAGTCACAGAGACTGGAAGGGCGAGTTATTCACCATCAAAGGACAGGGTGAAAATGCCGATGTTGAGCCAGTTCACAACCGCCGAGGCGTACTACTCCACAATATTCCATGAAATGGTTCATTCCACGGGCGCGAGCGGACGTTGCGACCGCGACCTTAAGCTGTTGGACGAGAATCGAGAGGACTATTCAAAGGAGGAGCTTGTCGCTGAATTAGGTGCAGCCTATATGATGAACCGCCTCGGTCTTGACAACTCCAAAACCGAACACAATACAGCTGGATATCTGCAATCATGGATGAAAGCACTCCAAAACGACCGCAGGATGTTCGTCAGCGCGGCTGCGAAAGCGGAGGCGGCTGTCAATTACATACTTGGGTCCGAAAAATAGTCAAGGTTATGGAATACACGGAATTTAACAATCGGTCAAAAAAGATCAACCGCGAGCTGGAACACCAGGCGTTGATTGAGTGCGGTATGAAGTTCACCTGTGTTGTTGGCTGGATGGATGCCGCGTTTTTTGTCAAGGATGAAAACGGTGTTGCTGAAAAGGTGCTGTATGTCACGATTGAGGATGATGAACTTCAATATGAACTTATTGATAACGGGATGTTCAAGGCACACAGCGATGTTCCAAAACGCATATCTGCAATCGGAAAGTTACTTGATTCACCGTCATTCGGAATGCACGTCGCCAACGCAATGGAGCACCGCAAAGACCTCGAACGCGAGGCTATCGAAGATGAGCTGATAGCTGGAAGCAAAGAGAATGGTAGTCGCAATGCCGACTACCTTATCACTCTCGAATGGAACGATGGCGAGTACATTGAACCGAACTTCCCTGCGTACCACGTCACTGCATACGGACGTGTTGAGAACGCAGACAGCATCATCAAAGACATGGAAAAACGTTCTCCATTCGTCTATTGCGATCATGAGATTGTCAAGAGCGAAAAGGGGTATCAGGAAAGCCTTGAATGGTGGAAGTCAAAAGGCGTGAATATCACTGATTCTTATGACAAATAAACTTGAATTATGGAAAATACAAAAAGACAAGATGGATTATTGGCCTGCAGCTACGAAGAGTTTGTAGCAATGAACGCAGGTTTCAACGAGGGAATCTGGAGCGATAGGGACATGGAGCGCAACTGGCAGATTGTGCAGGAAGTAGCTGAAAGCTACCGGCGCCGGTTCCCCGATCCTGACACTCCGAAGATAGGAGACATCGTGGAGTTCAGCGACGGGTTCCGGGTGTACCGACACGCCAAAATAGTGGAAGACGTGTACCGCAAATCAGAGTACGGTGTTCTCTGCATCTGCGAGAACGGCTCGTCCCACATCAGCAAGGGCGCAGGGTTCAGCACTTCCGGCGGCGCGTTCGTCAGGAGACACAAGTCAATGCTGAAGCGCAACGGATACGACAGAAATACTGTGTGGACTTGGGGCTGCAACGGTGTTGGTGCCGGACAGGGAATCTACTTCGATTTGGTTGTGAACAGATGGATAATACCGTATGACGAGGGCTCGATGGTTCGCTCCACAGTAAGAATCAACGGGAGAGGAGCGAAGAGCATGGACGGCACGGAACTGCCTGCCGTGACAGTCGGCAACACAAGTGATTTGTATCGCTTCCTGTCATTTGAGTCCATCAAGGCGTACAAGGCATGGGCTGAACATATAGGGTACAGGACATTCCCTCGCAACTCGTGCCTGCATCTTGAAAGCAACCAAAGGCTTGTGCTGAGATATATTGTCAGGGACGAGGATATACCGAAAAACGCGAAAATGATAAAGATGGTGTCAAACGGTCGCGTGCGCGACTGCTGGGTGACATCTGAAGACAACGACATAGTATTCAATATTGATAACAGAAGCATCCCTGCAATAAAGTACGGGACAAAGGAAGACGAAGAGGAAAGGCTGATGTTCTGGAAATACAGAAGCAACCCGCTCGGAGTATAGACAACAAACAACGAAAAAGAAACAAGAATTATGAAAAAAGCTACAGAACAATTCGAAAAGTCAATAGCGGCCGCTCTTGACTTGGAGGCAGCAAAAGACCATCTGTTTGCAGAGAGCCTCAAGAAGGAAGGCAAAAGCATGACCGAATGCTGCGACTACATCATCTGTCAGGTAGAGAAGTCCGGCAAGTGTGGGTTCGCCGACGAGGAAATCATCGGGTTGGCGAAACACTATTGGGATGAAGACGATATAGAAGTAGGAACGCATTCCGCATGCAAAATCGTCGTGAACCACGAAGTCGAGCTCACCGACGAGGAAAAAGCGGAAGCCAAGCGCGTGGCCATGGAACGGCTCATCGAGCAGGAAAAGAAGCGCATGAGCGAGAAACCGAAGAAACAGCCGAAACCTGCACAGCAGGCGGAGGTGCCGCAACAAGGAAGCCTTTTCGATTGAGCCTATGAAAAGGATGACCAAATATGAGACTAAATGCGAGAAGCTGGCGAAGCGTCTCCGTCCGATGACCGAGGCGCAACGTCGGTGGATATGGGGTAAACTCCCGTCATTCACCGTGTCGTACCGCAGGAAGGTGTACTGCTCGGAATGCGGTGCGGAGGTCGTTGACGGAGTGTGCAGCGGGTGCGGGGAAATGAACTTTCCCGTCAGCCCAAAGAGAGCCGTCAGAAAGCAGGTGCGCGAAAGCTATTACTACGGCGTTGAGACAGTCTGCGGCGGTGAATCAGTCCACAGACACTACATTGTCACCAAGACCGCCACACCGGGAGAGGAAGCGCGTGTGAGCTGGTACGAGTGCTTCCGTGTTTTCACATCGCAGGACGGGCAATTGGCGTATCAGGCGATAGCCGTGAAACCAATCTCGTACTGTTACGATCAGTGGATTGTCGGAAGTGAAATGAAAGCGCGGCAACGGACGAACACAGGACACTTCCGCAACAGGATAAGCATAATCGACTGGGCTGTGTACCCAGACGTGCGTGTTCCTGCGTGGCTGAAACGTCTCGGCTTCCATGACGTTCCGTCATGTTTCAGCGACTGGAAGTGGAAGCAGATGCTTTCAACTGACACGTTTGCCGAATGGCTCAACAAGAGCGGGCACCTTGATTGGATGGACAATGCACGTTACACCTCGCTGAAGCAGTGCAAGCGGGAACTTGAACTGTGCGACAAACACGGCTATCAAATCAATGACATCGGCCTGTGGATTGACATGGTGGAAATGTACCGCCGTTGCGGGCGTGACACGCTCAACGCGAAATGGTCGCGCCCTGCAGACCTCCAAGCCGCGCACGATATTGCTATGAGAATGGACGAGCGCAGGAGGATAAATGAGAAGAAGATGGAGGTCGTGAAGAAGGAACAGTTATATGCTGAGCAGAAAGGCCGGTTTTTCGGCATAATCCTTACCGACGGGAAGTTCACGGCGCGTGTCATAGGAAGCGCGGCGGAAATGGTCGAGGAAGGCGAGAGGATGCACCACTGCGTTGGCACCTACATAGAGGAAAAGGACAGCCTCATCTTCACCGTTCGAGATTCCTGCGACCGCAGGGTGGCCACGGTTGAGTGGTCGATCAAGAGAGGACAGGTCATGCAGTGCAGGGGATTGCAGAACTCGGTGCCGGAAGGATATGACCAAATCGTTCAGCTGGTCACCAGCGGAAAAGGTTTGATTGAAAATGCAAACAAGGTCAGGAAATTGAAGAAGGTAGTATAAAGATATCACGATGGACAACAGACAACAGAAAAACAAGTGTGTTTCATCGGATGAATGGTACACACCTCAATGGCTTGTTGAACGACTTGGACCGTTCGACACCGATCCATGCTCTCCAATGGAGCCGCCGTACATCATAGCACCGTTGGCATACAACAAGGAACAGGACGGACTTTCAAACACTTGGCGCGGTACCGTGTGGCTCAATCCTCCATACAGCAGGAAGCTGTTGCGTGCATTCTGCGAGAAGCTGGCAAAGCACAACAACGGTATTGCATTGCTGGTAAACCGTCAGGACAACCTGCTGTTCCAAGAGGTCATATTTCCTACGGCAAAGTCCATGCTGTTCATGCGCCACAGGGTGAAGTTCCTGCGGCCTGACGGAACATCTGGTAGCCCATTCTTCGGGTCGTGTCTTGTCGCTTGGGGTGACGAGTGTGACCTCCGTCTCCGCAGTTGCGGAATACTGGGAAAATATGTGGTTTTGAATTAGTTTAATCATTATTTATAAAATAATGGCAAAATAGATAATATGAATGACAAAACAACCCTTTATCACGGCGACTGCCTCGAATTGATGTCCGGCATCGCCGACAACTCCGTTGACATGGTGTTGTGCGACCTGCCATACGGAACGCTGTCGAAGACCAACGATGCGGCGAAGTGGGACAGGAAAATTGACCTCGGCCTCCTATGGGATCAATACAGGAGAGTGTGCAAACCTGATGCGGCCATTGTCCTGTTCGGAAGCGGTATGTTCACGGCAGAGCTGATGATGAGCAACCGCCGGATGTGGAGATACAATCTTGTATGGAAGAAAGGCAACAGGCCTACTGGTTTCCTCAACGCCAACAGGATGCCGATGCGCATCCACGAGGACATACTCGTCTTTTACGGCAATCTGCCCACATACAACCCGCAGGAGTGGAGAGGGAGACCAGTCCACAGGAATGAGAAGCGGAAGGTAAACAACAGGCTGTACGGTGACTTCAAGGCCTCCGAATGGAGGAACACCGACATGAAGAAGCCGTATTCCATCATAGACTTTCCGAAAGAACACAGGAAAGGCGAGTATTACCACCCGACGATGAAGCCAGTGAACCTGCTGAGGTGGCTCATACGCACATACACCAACGAGGGTGACACGGTGCTGGACAACTGCATGGGAAGCGGCTCCACAGGTGTCGCTGCCGTGATGGAAGACCGCTGTTTTATCGGCATTGAAGTTGATGACAATTTCTTCCGCATCGCGGAGAAAAGAATCGGAGACACCGTGTCAACATGCGGACAGCCGACACTTTTCAGCAAAGAAAATTTTTCATAAAAAAAGAAAATATTTTTGGGTATGTCAAATAAAATTACTATTTTTGCGGATAATTTAACGGATATGGAAAAAGAGGCAAGCATGACCGTAATCAGGGATGAATTCTTGAAAATCCGCCAGAGCCTTTCTGTCATCATTGACAAAATCGGCTATCTGACGAATGCAGTTGGTGACGGTTCCGCAGATGACGACATAGGGAACCGAGGACTCTCCAACAGGTCAGTGCACGCGTTGAGGAACAACGGAATAGAACGTGTTTCAGACCTTCGCTGCGTCACCATCCGGCAGATCAGCGGGTTCAGGAACATCGGCGTGAAATGCGTGAACGAGATACGGACGTTTGCCAAAACCAACGGGATCGACATCAACGAACAATAAACCGAACATAAATGGAAAAACAGACATTGGAAAAACTGCGAGGCTACATCGCGAGGTGCAGGTGGGTTTGGTCGAAGACCATGCCCGACGCTCCTCACGAGTACATCATGCGCGGGAATTGCCCACTCCGGAACAATGAGTTCAGCGAGTTTGTCCGCATTCAGGCGAACGAAGGGAAAAAGGAGTATTTTTACAACAGGCTCCTGTCGTACCTCTACATAGACGGTTACAAGTACTGGACAATGAGCGGCGACGAGGTTAACTGCAACACAATCAACAGGCAGAAGGTTTTCGAGTGCTATGACACGGTGGCGAATCCATACACCGTGTTCATCAGAGGAGAAGAGCGCGATAAACAGATGTTCCAGATTGCGTCGGCAATATCCAAGTGCAGAAGCACATCATGCGGAGGCTCCGTGTTTGAGATAGGAGCCGGTGACGGTTCCATGCTCGACCACTGGAACATCGACAAATCACTGTACCAGGCCATTGAGCCGAGCAAGGTTCTCATAGAACTGTTCAGGGAAAGGCATCCGGAATACACCAGAAAGGTCAGACGGAAGGCCTTCGAGGAGGATTCCTTGAAGTTCACAGAGTTTGACAACGTGGTCGCCCTGTTCGGTACCGCTTCCTACATCATGCGTCAGTACCTTGAAAGGCTGTCGCAAAAGGCGTTCGGAAAGCAGAGCGTTTTTCTAATGTTCTACAAGCCAGGCTACATCCCGCCGTATATGGAATACGAGGGCGCGTGCATCCCTCATTTCGACTACGGCGTGAACGAGATTGTGTCAATGTTCAGATGGTGCAAAATCAGCCCTTACGCCGACTACCTTGTTGTAACGAATATGAACATAGATTGGGAATGGGTTGCAGGTCTTGAACCGAAAAAGCGTGCAAGCGAGCCAGTGCAGACATCATTATTCTAAAAACGATAAAGATATGAACAAAATCAGCCAGATTGTGATAATGAACTATCACAAACGGAAAAAGGAAGGCCAATATCTCAAAAAGCTGATAGAGGTCTCCGCAAAACCATACGGAATCCCTGTGCAGTTGGCTTTCGATGACGGTAGCCTCGGCGTATGGGGTAATTTCGCGCAGGCACTCACCATGGGAGGAGGAACGGATGGAAACTACCGTATCGTGATCCATGACGACATGACATTTGACAGGAACATACTGGAAAAGATAATCCACATTCTTGAATGTCTGCCTGAAAACAAGATACTGATGCTCTATAATCCTACAAACCAAGATTATACGGAATGTTACGAAAAAGGCCGTCACGTCCTTGAAACCAGCTGCAACTTCTGGGCGCAGTGCGGGCTTTACCCGAACGAACTCGCGAAGGAGTTTGTTGACGAGATGAATCTGATGTCAAAGGATGACAGGGCTGATGACGACCGCCTTGCGGGTTATCTGCAACGCCACAATATGACGCTTTTCTCCGTTGTGCCCGCTTTCATCCAGCACCTCGGTGCCTACCGTTCGACATTCAATATCCCCGGCAGTATCAACGGCGTGGAGAGAAATTCATCCACGGTGGACACGCAGTTCGATGTCAGCATGTGCAACTGGTACCGTGAGTTTGCAAGCCCATACAAGTCAAAGATGAACAAAGACTATGTGAAGATAGTCTATAAGGAGGAATACCTATGCCGAAAATAAGCACCAAGCAGAATCTTGCGGAGAAGATAGTGAAAGACGGTATCGAGCTGGATTACAGGAAACGTCTGACTATCGAATATGTGAAGGTAGATGACATCTACCCGAACGACTATAATCCAAACCAGCACACCGCAGACAGCTTCGACCTGCTTGTGAAGTCGTTGCTGTACTTCGGGTTCACGATGCCGATTGTCGTGAACAGACGCGACATGAAGATAGTTGACGGAGAGAACCGTTACAGGGCCGCCTGTGTCATCGGTTATGAAGAGGTTCCTGTATGCTTCGTGGACTTCGATGACGAGAAACTTCGGTATGCCACCATCTTGCACAACGCGGCGAGAGGCAGCGACAACACCGAAATGATGACACGACTCACGGAGTATCTTGACAGGAACTACAACAACAAATCCGAAGAAGTGCTTTTGAAAAACCGAAAGAAGTAACAGCATGGAAGACATTAAGGAACTGAAATACGATTCGAGGAACTGCAACCTCGGAACGGACGAGGGCATGGAACTGCTCGACAAATCCGTGGGTGAACTTGGATTGGGCCGCTCCATACTTGTTGACAAAAACAACAACGTAATTGCCGGAAACAAGACTTTGGAGACCGCCGTCAAGCACGGGATCAAGAAGATTGTCGTCGTGGAAACCACTGGCGACAGGCTTGTGGCCGTGAAGCGCACAGACCTTGAACTTGACAGCAAGAAAGGCCGTGAAATGGCATTGGGAGACAACGCCATTTCAGCTGTCAACCTCAAATGGGACAATGAGCAGATTGACAAACTGCGGAAGGAGTTCAACCTTGAGCAAGGTCGCTGGGGCGAACCCCTCCCTCCTGTTGAAATCCACGAAGGCGATGACAATTCGGAAGGTGATGACAACAATTCCCAAAACGAAGGGCAGCTTGTGATCTGTCCTAACTGTTACGAAGAATTTAAAATCGGAAAAGATGGAAAACGGATTGGTTAAGATAACAGACCTCATTCCAGACGGGATGAACGCGAACTCCGGCAGCGAAGTCGGGCGCAAGCTCCTGCACGATTCCTTTGCGGAGTTCGGTGCGGGTCGTTCTATTCTCATTGACAAGAACAACAATATCATTGCAGGCAACAAGAGTGCGTCTGCAGCATTGGAAAACGGGATGCGTGAAGCCGTCGTTGTTGAGACGGAGGGTGACACGCTTGTTGTCGTAAGACGTACCGATGTTGACATAGACACGAAGAAGGGTCGCGGAATGGCCATCGCCGACAACGCAATAGGTGCAAACAACCTGAAATGGGACGAGTCCGCGCTCCAGGCGATTGAATCCAAATGGGGTGTCAACGTCAAGGACTGGGGAGTGCCGAAAGGTGAATTTTCCGAAAGCGACTTCTACCACCCGAACCTGAATCCCGGCACGAATGTCGGAGAGGTCAGCGGCGATGACATCAAGAAAGCCGAAGGCAAGGTGAGCGACCAGATAGAGGCGAAGAAAACTCTCACCAACCTAATGGACGTGTGCTGTCCTGAATGCGGATATAAATTTCAAATCAAGAGATATGAGTAACAACTTTTTCCCCGCCTACATGGACGGAACAGTCAAGCTGCCCGAAAACTGCGAGGGCAGGTACAACAAGAAGCACCTGATAGGGATGCTTTATGTTAAAGGCTACAAGGACAACCCTATCCACATCACCGCGAAGAGCGAGGATGAACTTGTCGAGAAGATGAAGGACGAGGCGGCGTTGACGGACAGGTTCATGCGCGATTCGGATTATATGCGCAGATCATGCGCCCGCAAATAAATCAATGTCATGGTAATAGACTTTGTTGTAAGAACGACTGCCGACGGAGGCATCAGCATCAAACCGCTGAGGGACGCGATACCGAACCTCGCGGTGATGGTTGACACGCAGCATGACCCGATAGGGAATTTCCTGCGTGCGCTCGGGTATTCCGACAACCCGTGCGTGTACCTCGAAGATGACATCATCCTCTGTGACAACTTTTATCAGAGGATTACGTCAATCATTGAGGAGCACCCTGATGACGTGATTCAGTTTTTCTCCATGCGCAAGGATGACCTCACGATAGGAACGCGGTACATAAACGGCAGCAAGTACCTGATGAACCAGTGTTTCTACCTGCCAGCCGGAATGGGCAAGAAGGTCATCGAATTCCGCAAGGAGCACTACCGCGATTACGGCATAGGAGGCACCGACAGCCTTTTGAGGGATTACCTTGCGTTCAACCGCATCAAATACCTGAACATCGTTCCGAACCTCGTTGACCACATGGTTGCGAGGTCTCGCATAGACCCCCGCCGGAGCAGCAAGCGGCAGTCGTTCACATTCAGAAAGGAGCAGTAGCGATGGAGATATATTTGCAGAAGAATGTATATGAAGCCGCCAAGGAGCGCGTTGCTTTCGTTTATGACAACTTCAAGAATGTCGTGGTGAATTTCAGCGGCGGTAAGGACAGCACGGTTGTGATGAACATCGCCCTCGAAGTGGCCAAGGAGAAAGGCCGTCTCCCAGTGAACCTGTTTTTCTTCGATCAGGAGGCGGAATGGGAGCATAACATCGAATATATCCGCAGGACGATGAACCGTCCCGACATCAACCCCATGTGGTACCAGATACCTTTCAAGATCAACAACGCCGCGAGCGGAGACGAGAACTGGCTGCACTGCTGGGAAGAGGGCAAGGAGTGGATTCGAGAGAAGGAGGACATATCCATTAAAACGTGGGAGCCGACCGGAAAGGAGGAGGAGTTCTATGAAATGATGGACATACTTCCGACACAATACTTCAACGGAGAGCCTGTCGCGGCACTCTGCGGAATGCGATGTGAGGAATCTCCGAAGAGGAAAATAGCCATCACCGAAGGCAATCCGTGCTTCAAATACGTACTTTGGGGCGCAAAACGCAGGCGCGGGAAGCTCGATTTCGACCCTATTTACGACTGGACATATTCTGACGTTTGGAAGTATATCCACGATAACAAGCTGGACTACTGCGAGATATATAATTATATGTGGCAGTATGGCGTGCCGATTAAGAACATGCGTATCTCCAACGTCACCCATGAGCAGGCAATAACCTCGCTGTACATCATGCAGGAGATTGAGGGCGACCTTTACAACAAGCTGACCAAGCGTCTCGGAGGCATCAGTGCGTCATCGCAGATGAAAGAGGCGTTCTACCACGTTGACAGCCTTCCGTTCATGTTCCACACATGGGAGGAATACCGTGACTTCCTGCTTGAGAAGCTGATAAAGGAAAGTGACAGAGACGTGTTCCGGCATGAGTTCAACTCCAACCGTTCTGTGTCATACCGCAGGAACAGGAGGCTGTACGAGGACTACTGCCGGACGTGTGTGAACTCCATCATGCGAAACGATGTGTCGCTGACTTTGACCAAGCAGTTCCATTCCAGGATAACCGTGTCGGAGTGGAGATACTGGTTAAAGAACGGCGTGAAGAAATACAAAACGGACAACGAATACATCAACTATGAACTTGGAAAATAGCATCAAGGAACATTTCGGAGCGATAGCCGACCCGAAGGAGCGGATTGCCGAACTTAACAGAGTGCGGAAACTGATGTCCGAACTCTCACCATGCCATGAGCAGCCCGTTGACTGCGTGATATGGGTTCCTGTGGAAATGGTTGAACCGAATGACTACAACCCGAATTCAGTCGCCAACAAGGAAATGCAGCTGCTGTACACCTCAATCAAGAATGACGGCTACACGCAGCCTACAGTCACCATCTGGGACGAGGAGCGCGGGAAGTACATCATCGTTGACGGATTCCACAGGTATTTCACCTGCAAGACCAACAAGGACATCAACGAGCGCAACCACGGCTGTCTTCCGATTGTGGTCATCAACAAGTCTATCAATGAGCGTATGGCAAGCACCGTTCGCCACAACCGCGCAAGAGGAAAACACTCGGTGACGGGAATGTCGAACATGGTGTTCGAGCTTCTTGACAACGGTTGGAAGGACGAGGACATCTGCAACCAACTGGGACTTGAACCCGAGGAGCTGGTGAAGCTGAAGCACATAACAGGCTTCTCCAAACTGTTCGAGAACACCGAATACAAGGCGGCATGGGAGAGCAAGAGCCAGATACTCGCAAAGCGTAAATACAAAGAGGAACACCCCGATGAGCAAGTACAATAAGAATATTGTCAAGCACATCTGTGAGCTCGTATCTCGCGACGAATACACCGTCAGCGAGATATGTTCTATTGTGGGCATAGGTGAATCCACCTGGTTCGATTGGATGAAACTAAAGCCGGAGTTTTCGGAGTCTGTACAAAAAGCAAAAGACAAACTTGTCGAAAAGCGGCTTGCCGAATGCAAGAAATCTCTTTACAAGATGATCACCGGATACGAGGTAAAAGAGAGCGTGACGGAGTATGTGAACGTCAACGGAAAGCCTACTCCGAAGAGCATACGCGAGACAACGAAGCACGTACTGCCTTCACTCGGCGCAATCATCCACTATCAGACCAATATGGACCCCGAACACTGGGCTAACAAGCAACGCACGGAGATAACAGGAAAGGACGGTGCTCCTATCACAACCCAGCTGCCAAAACTTTCAGAGGAGGACATCGAAGAGTTGAGGAAAATGAATGGATTACAATAAGGAGATATTGTGCCACAAGATGCTGCTGTCGAACAGCACGCTGCGGTTCACTCGCGGCATGTTCCAGTACCTCAACAAGACACCGTTCATTGTCGGGGCGCACCACCGTATGATATGCGATGCACTCGACCGAGTGGTCAAAGGCGGCACGCGGAAACTGATGATCAACATCGGGCCACGATACGGTAAGACCGAACTCTGCTCCAAACAGTTCATTGCCTACGGCTTCGCCATAAACCCTCAATCCAACTTCCTGCACCTGTCGTATTCGGGAGGCCTCACAATGGAAAACTCAATGGGTGTGAAGGACATCATCAAAAGCGACTACTACAAGGCCGTTTATGAAACGAGGATAAAACCCAGCGAGGACAGCCGTGCTAAGTGGTCAACGGTGCAGGGCGGCAAGATGTATGCCACATCAACACTCGGACAGATTACTGGTTTCGGTGCTGGTAGGACTGACAAGGAGGATAGTGACGGCGAAGCCGATGACGAGCAGGTTATAGACGAGTTTTTCGAGCGTTTCAACCCTGACGGTTTCGCCGGGGCTATCGTCATTGACGACCCAATCAAACCGCAGGACGCGCTTTCGGAGAATGTGAGAGAGACTGTCAACCGCCGTTTCGAGACAACCATCCGTAACCGTGTCAACAGCCGTAAGACACCGATCATCATCATCATGCAGCGTCTCCACGAGCACGACCTTTGCGGGTACCTGCTGGACGTTGAACCAAACGAATGGGAGGTGTTGAAGATTCCTGTCATATCCTATGATGAGAACGGAGACGAGGTTGCGTTGTGGCCTTTCAAACACACCATAGACGAGTTGCACCATCTTCGGGACATCAACAGCTGGGTGTTCGACACACAGTATATGCAGGAACCGAAACCGATAGAGGGTCTGCTGTTCCCGAAGGAGGAGACCAAGTACTTCGAGGTCATACCAGACGACCCCGAGGTCGTGTTCATCCAGATGGACCCGGCAGACGAGGGCGACAACATGTACTGCAGCAAAGTTTACTACATCAAGGACGGCTACTGCCTGAATGTGGATGTCATCTACACGGAGGACAAACTTGAAATCACCATGCCGAGGTTGAAGGAGCAGATTTTGAAGTGGAAACCATCATACGTCAACGTGGAGAGCAACAGCGCATGGAGACTTGTGGCAAAGGAGATAAAGGAGTGGGCTGCTGAGTATGCGCCGGATTCCGAGGTACGCAGGCACAACGCCACTGCAAACAAGGAAAACAGGATATTCAACGAAGCACCAACGATCCGCAACCGTTTCCTGTACCTCACACCATCAAAGCAGAATAAGGAATACAAGAGGTGCATGGATGATATGCACAGGTACTTGAAGATGGTCAAAGACCAGCGCGACGACTGCGTGGACGTTGACGCTGCGGCAAGTTTCTGGGCAAAGCGAAACAAGCTCATCACGCTCATGTAATCCGTCACGTTTTTGCGCTTGATTCCCGAAAATCTGCGAAAAATACTGCCATTTTACGACACAAAAAATCAAAAAAAAGTGATATTCTTTCCATAACATATTGAGAGCCAACAAAATAAAAAGTGTCAAAAAGTGATAAAAAATTTGGTGATGTCAAATAAATTTATTATTTTTACCCCGTTAAATCAAACAAACCAAACCGATTAAAATTTCAAAGCAATGACAAAGGAAGAATATCAAATCAAAAAAGAGGATTACAGAACATCCATCGAACAACACTTGTCCGCAAAGGCAGGACTGGACATCACGGTGAGCCTTTGGCCAGACCAAATCAGAGTGAGTATCTCGAACTATGAGAGATACGGCTTCGAGGGTTCTTTGAAACGCAACAGGGAAACAAAGACCTACGACAAAGTTGCCTACAACATCGGAACGTGGGGTTCACTTGATCCAAACGAGACGCTTGCAGGCCTGTACATCGTGTTCGGTGCGTTGCTCGCAGACAAGGACTTGCAGAAATCCATTCTTGACGCGATGGTTGACCTGACCGCGATGGCAAAAGAGTTGTTCAACGATTAAACTCAGAAGACATGGAAAAGACCATCACAAAAGAACAGCTGACTGATTACATGTTGAAACTCCAGAAGATGGAGGAAGAGGGAACCATCACCGAACGCGAGTTCAAGGGCTACTGCACCCAACTCGAAGTCCTGTTTACGGACATGTATGACGAATGCGCATGGGAACTGAACGAGAAACAGGGTCGTCACAATTAAGAAAGGAGGTGAGGAATGAACGGCAATACCAATACAGTGATCAAATGGATATGGGTCTCCGTGTTCGTCAACCGACAGAACTTCAAGGATGGCTGTGACTGCACCGCCGGAGGTCTTACTTCGCAGGTTGACAACGCTGACCTGTATTGCGACTGCACACGCGAGGAGGCAATCGAGCATTGCCGCAAGAGAGGCAAAGACCCCGACAAACAACTCATCCTTATCAGACGGCAGATGTTCGGCAGCAATGCCGACTACGTGGAGCCGCTGACCAAGCCGGAAGGCAAATGGAACATGTTCGGAGGCAACTACGTCGTGACCTCCGACAGCAGATACAGAGAGTTCACGGGAAGCAACCGCCCGTTGCCAGTGTTCGACAGATTTGAATCATAGTTATGAGAGCGATATACAAATGGGTTGACCATTTCTCACAGCAGGCGAGAAGCTGCATTTGTGAGGTGCTTGGATTCGGGAAGACGGGTAAGACGGTCACGATAGTGCTGAAAGGATTCGGGCCAAATGGAAGACCGCCTGGAACACGGATGAGGGTGAAGCCCGAATCAGTAGGAATAAAGAGGGAGCAGGAACAATCAGTACACGAGACACCGGACTGGCACCGATGGACGGACTGAATACCATACACGCCCTGGGAAGCGTAGGAACGCCCGTGAAAGTCCTCCGTGCGGCGAAAGCCTGTAACACTAGGAGCACGGAGGCAACCACAAGCCGAAGATGTCAGGCTCTAAACGTCATCAGTTCTTTGGATTTTGCAAAAGTTATTCAAACACTAATGCCGCCCTGAAAAGGAGGGCGTGGGGTTGAGAAGCCCCCAGTGCATAACTATCATTCGCTAATCGGAAGAAGAAGTGATTTGAAATAGCTATTGCAGAGGTTTATAAAAAATGTTTCGCTTTTTCGGGAGGCATTGTCGCGAGACACCCTCCCATCCAAACGGAAGCCGCCCGCCGCAAAGGGGCGGGGAAATGAATTTACACTATCGCCAGCCGCAGCGGACAAATGCGGCACTTGAAGTTCCATAATTCGCCCGCAGGTTTTTAGATAGTAGTTTTTCCTGCGGGCACCATACGGAGGACGCGCCAGCCGCAAAGAGGCGCAACGTTCTTTCAAATCGAGTATTAACCTTTAAGAACCAGCGTAAAGGACGCTGAATCGTTCAGCGGAAACCATGCGCCGAAGTTTTTGGCAATTACTCAAACGCCTTTTATTATGTTTAATGCGCCGCTTTTTCAATCGGTGCGGCGCATAGCGGCGTTTGTAGCTCAGGAGCAGAGCATCACGGTATTTAACCGTGAAGGTCGATGGTGCGAATCCATCCAAACGCCCTGAACGGAGGTTCTCGGCAACAAAAACTCTGGACTGCCTTTCTACAAACAGAAAGTCAAACGGTTGGTGATGATAGCGTGCTAAATACAGGATAGTCACGATGAACGTATTGCGAACAGAAATGTTGTATCTCGGAACGTAGGACATTAGGAGGTTCGAATCCTCTCACACCAGCAAAATAAACTGAGTTCGTGGTAGAACTTTTAGAACACACTCCGAGGTGTTTGGCAAGAGCATCGCAGCCGCTTGTCGGGGTAACGGCAAGAGCGCAGACTGCACGAAAGTGAACTGGCGTTCGTCAACGAGAAGTGAAAATCTTCCTGCGGTGCTTTCTTTTTGAAATATGGATAACGATAAAGATAAAGAAAAACTGAAATGCGGAGAATGCCGTTTCTACCGAGAAGAATGGAAAGAATGCTGCTACGGTGGCGGTTTCGGGTGGTATCCTAACCCCGATGATGAGTGCGAGCTTGGGTTTACAAAAACTTGGTATAACGAAAAAAACGAGTTCTGACAATGGAAAATTTAAGAAAACAATGGAACGACACCTGCCTTGCCGCTGGCATTGACTCGATGAGTATGGGCAAGGCTGCTATGACGGCGGCAATGCTGCTTGTACACGGCAACCACGAGGCTTTCACGCACAATACGAAATTGGTAGCCGATTTGCTGTACATTCAGCAAAGATACCACATCAACGGCAGCGAGATTGCCGACAGCAGTTTTGTCGAAGAACTGAAAGCGTGTGTCTCAGAGTTAGAAGGCTACGAGAAGAAGAACGGTTTTCTTGCAATACCGCAAGAATACAAAAAGTGGTTCAAGGAAATGTATAGTATTGAATTTTAATATATTATGAAAAATCGTCACCGCAGCGGATAAGTGCGGGTTGTGTTAACATTGTTGATACCTGCCGTGGTCGCCAAATACACGGCAGGGCTATACGGAGAGCGGGAGCCGAAAAGACCCGCGAAGTTCTTTGTACAATTGCTTTTATCTTGGCATGGAGGCAACCACGGTTTTTGATTTTTCACCTCCATGCCAACCGGGGAGGACGCAGAGGGCAAGCGTCCGGATCGGTGCGAACAAATCACAGTTGATGCCATAACAATGATTGATATTTTTCCATACAATGCACCGCAAAGGGCGCGGGGGTTCGATTCCCTGCCTCTCCACAAGAATCATCAACAAAACCAAACAGACAATGGAAGAAGAATATAACTGCACCGAGGATAAAGGCGGGAAGATAAAACGCGCCGATGTCCATGTCAGCAAAGACCAGATGAAGCTGAGCATAGACGGCAGGGGAGTGTGGGAGGTCGCGGAACGGCACTTATACAGGGACGGAGGGAAGAGGTGCAAGACCTGCGAACTCAAAGGCTGCGATGCCTGCGGATGGGCACCGTGCGGCCCGTACCAGCGCAAGGACGGAATGAGCTGCACTTGGAAGAAGAAAGAACTTATCGGACAACCCAAAACAACAACGAAGAAATGACAAAAGAGGAACTTGAAATGGCGATGGAGGAAATCAAGGCCTGCACCGCAAATGCAAAGGACATCAGGAACATCACCGTCAGCGAATTGGGCAGCGTGATAGAATGCTCGGTGAGCGGAACTGACACCAACAACAAACCAATGAACCTGAACAGGGTGGTGTATGACCGTCGGGAACACCATTGGAGAATCAGCTGAAACCAATCTTGTATATATGGAACTGTCTGTATATGAAATGTTCCCCATTGAGGACGAATACCAGAGGAGGAGCGGAGACTATATCGTCACCTATGGTATATACCAGGAGAAAGGACGTGACGGTAAATTCCACAAATGTCATGTGGAGATCAAGCGTGTTCGCAAGCCGATACAACGCGATGCCAAACAAATCATCTATGAAAAAGACCTCCGTATAAAGGAGTTGGAGGAACAGTTGAAACAGACTGAAATCGCGGCAAACTTCAACAACACCCTATTGACTGACATGATGAGAAAAACCAAATGACAACGATATGATAAAAACAATCGCAGTGACAGGAAGAGTACATAATCCTAATAAAGGGGGGGGCAGATATATTTCTGTCGCCTCAATGGTTCCGCAGGCGAGAAACGTATTCGACAGGACAGCCGGAATACTGATGGAAGACACCGTGGCGAAAATGGCACGCGACATCATGGATGAGTTCTCGAACCTGCCTGAAATACGGTGCTCAAAACTCCTGAAGAGCTACTGTCATGACATATACGAAATCTTCAACAAGCGGTCACGGGAGATACGCAGGGACATGAACCCCGCGATGGCGCAATGTTACGACAACTACCTCTGCGAGACCGTTGATAGGGTGGAGAGCCACTATGACGCGATGGTCGCAACCGTGAGAACAGCAATGACACAGATAGTGTGCTATCAGGACATAAGGAGGACGGTGCTGGTGAGCATTTGCAGGAGCCTGCTCAACCTCGCAACCGAGGCGCATAAGTTCATCACAGGCAAAAAAGGCTACTACAAGCAGGCAGTGGAGACGCTGGATATCATTGAAAAGAAGGTGCCTCCACGCTATCTCAACAAAGGGCAGGAGGAAATAGACAACGACATGTGCAACGCAGCCTTTGAGCGGATGTTCAACGCCTTGCAGGAATCGGTTGTGCAGACGTTTGTCGGGGAGGCGAAGGCATGAGGAAGGACACCGAACACCTTGAATCTGCGAAGCGTAAAGGGAACTGCGTGCTGTCCGTTGACATCGCCACTGGTGCCATCATCGGACTGTTTCCGGACACCGAGTGCATGATCATGGACAACAGCATAGGAAAAGAGATACGTGTGATGACCATAAGGGATTACGAGTTCATCACACAGTTCGACAGGGATCAAGGGCACAGGATTTTTACAGCAGGCGACTGGTACGCAGCCGCAGAACCCGTGATTGACAAGTTCCTCAACCTCGGGAACTACGAGGAAGTCTATTTCGATTCAGCCGTTTAGAAACGGCTGTTTTTGTATATACCAGATAGCTGGTTCAAAAAATATTCATTATAATGAATTTGTGTTCAAAAAAATGTATTTTTGCCGCGAAAGATACCGTTCGCCGTGCAGAGATACCGTTACATCATCACCGACATTGAAGCTGGCACCACGCGCCAGTGCGTCCGCGAGCCGGAAGGCTGGGATGCCTACGGCGTGACCTTCGGCCGCGAGACAGGCATATCCAATGTCGTGAAAGGCTACGTCTCCTCATGGTCGTTCCTGAAGGAGGACGCGAGGTGGCTCCGCGACATGCTGCTGCAATACGGGCCGAACCGCAGGCTGCGGATGCGTGTGCTGGACGATGCAACCAACCTCCGCACAACGTCGGAGACGGTCTATGTCGGCGACATCGACCTCACGATGGCAGAATGGGACGGCGTGAAATTCACGGCACCGACCAGCGAGGGCGGCTTCTTCAAGGCTCTGGAAAACAAGTGGGACGAGAAGTATGACATTGACTTCGATTCCTACATCAAGATAGACGGCGCGGTGATGGGCGACCAAAGCCCATTGCAGGGAACTTCCCACATCACATCGCGGTACAACCCTTTGAAAAGCAATCACGCCTGCTTCATTCCGAAAATGGAGTACACCAACGAGACCGAGCTGAACGAGGAGTTCCTGAACAACACCGAGATGGTGCAGCTGAACTTCAATTTCCCGAACACGGCGGTGCCGAACTACGTGACCGGCGACCCTCGTACTCACATCGGAAATGACATGTCGTTTTTCCATTGCGGTGTCAAGAAGCTGATGAAGCTGAAACTGACGTTCGACATCGAAGCGTCGGCCTCCATACAAGGGCTCGTCATCGGCGAAAACAAGCAGTTCAAGTGCTGGCACCGACTCGCCATATACGGGGTTCCAACGCGCCGTTTTGACGAGAGCGTCACAAACTATCTGACCTACGAGGTCAACAACATGCAGGCGCAGATAGACCCTGTGTACAACCACCAATATTACCATGAGCTCGACGTGAGCAGCGAGGTTGTCACCGTCAAGAAATCCGAAGGTGTGCTGTACGCAAACTACGTCGCTTCTTTCTCCGGCGAATATGAGATAGACGATTTCGACACCCTGAACAACACGGGCATGTCGTTTTTTCTTGTCGTGGAGTTCGATTGCGGGCGCATGTACCAAGGCGGCGTTGTCACGAACACCGTCACTTATATGAACCAAGGCAGCGAGATAGACATCTACATGCGAAAGAACACCTGCAATGTGGAGTACGTCATGCAGCTCAACCAGCACAAGTACATCGCCGCCGTGAAGTCCGTGGATGTGTTCAGGAAGTTGATTGCCAACATCAGCAACGGCAGGTATCAGGTCAACACCGACATCGCGGCTTTCGATGCTGTGGCCGGAGACGATTTCCTGACGGCAGGAGAAGGTATGCGCAACAAGCCGCGTATGCCTTACAGAGTGTTCAACATGCACGGCAAGCTGTCAACGTCTCTTGCCAATTTCCTGCAATACGCATACGCCGTCTACGGATTCAGGTTCGGTGTCAAGGAATCTGGCGGCACATACACAGTGTATCTCGCGCACCAGCCGTACATGTACGAGCAGGGCACCGTGATCGGCCAGATACGCGACACCAGAGACATGTTGTTTTCGGTGGCGAGGGAAATGCTGTATTCGGCAATAAAGGTCGGCTACGACACCGACACCGACATCTTCGATGCCGTCAACGAGTTCAACAACACACAGGTGTGGAACACGCCGAACACGGAGATAGAGGGCAACGAACTCGACCTTGTCTCCCCGTACTCCGCATCCAGCAAGGCTGTGGAGACGTTTCTGTTCAAGAATTACGCAAACTGGGGCGACGCTTCCAAGGAGGAGGAGGACATCTATCTCGTCAACGCCGAATATGTCGGCGTGTATGCTTCTACCAAGCCGGAAATAAAAGGCCCGGAATACGAGCTGAAACGCCACGTCACGGTATTGGCGGGAGTTGACTACCCGGAAACCCAGTGGAACCTCAAATACACCCCCAAGAGAATGCTCCAGGCGCACGCCGTGGAACTCAACAGTCTCCTCGCTTTCGAGGCCGGAAAGCTCATCACGCTCGAAACCTGCGACCTTAACCGCTCGCTGGTCTCATACGACGGCACGCCTCCGAGCGCATGGACGCTGACACCAGTGGCGCAAGGCGGCGGCATTCAGCAAGGCCTGCATCACGGCAACCACTACCCAGTAGGGAGTATCATTGAAGAAGAAGCCGTGACCATCGGCACGAACACGCGGTTTGTGCCGGTCACCGTCTCCTTCAAAGCCATAGCAGGGCGCAAGTGGATAAAGATGATAGAGGCCAACCGCCTCGGGGTGATCGAGGTCAGGGACGGCGGCAACACCCTGCGCGGCTTCATCGCCGACGGGGACAGCAGCATAACGGTAAACCCAATCGAGGAATCACAAAGTGAGTTCAAGTTGTTATTGGCAAAGATATGAGCGCATATACTATCAATATACCCCACACAAACCCGTTCCCGCTGCACAAGACCGTCGGCGGACAGCGTGTGTACTCACCCATCGACGACAAGACCGAGGCCGTGTACGGCAGACGCTACGTCCAGCAGTGGGCACCCACAGACCGCCTTACGTTCCAAGTGTCCTGGCAGGGCGTTCCCCTCAACTCGTCGCTGGTCACCACCGTCCGCTTCATCGTCAACGGCACGGTGAAAAAGACGTTCGCCTACAACTTCGGCACAACCAGCGTGCAAGGCACTCTCTACACCTGCTTCGCGGTCCAGAAGAAGGTCAAAGGCCAGTCGGTCTATAACGGACTTTTCGGATTCTCGCAGGTGATAGGCTCCATAAAAGACAACAGCAACAACACGATGCTCGCCGACGGCGATTGCCTGCAGATAACCGTTTCCGACCCCACGGGAACCGTCTGGGAGAGCGACCCGATGACTATATCCGCAGACAAAGCCGGCACGAAGCTCATCAGCTACACCAACACCTGCGATGCCGAGGAGATGGTGTTCGACACCTACTTCGGCTACATGGTGTACGGCTACCAGATACGCCTGCACGGCATGATTTCCGACGAGGAGATGGCCACAGATGCCGACTTCTTCGACACATCGGACGGCGGCAGGCTCATGGTGCGCTCCACACCGCGCTGGACAACAAAGCTCGACATCGGGCTTGACGGCGTTGGCCTCCCCCTCTACTACATACGCCTTATGACGATGGTCATGGCCTGCGACAACAAGTCGCTGGACGGCTTCGGGGAGTTCGAGCTTGCGGACGTAGGCTTCGAGAAGGAGTCCTTCGCCGACTACTCCAATGAATTTTACCACGCCACCATCGCCGAAAAGGTCAACCGCCTGTCTCAGGAATCCACATCCACGGGCAACCGATTCGCCATCAAGGCGGAGCTGGCATACAAGGGCAACAAGGCGATCCTGCTGGTGTCGGTCAGTTCCTACGGCAACGGCACATGGCACCTCGCCCCGATAGCAGGCCTCGATGTCACGCAGGCGCAGAGGCTCGGAGGCAAGGACGGGGAGACGAAGCTTGAAATCCCGCTCGGGGTGCTCACGGAAGACACGGTGATAGTGGTGTCCGCGCTCGATGCCACGGACACGCTTTTAGGCTCGGTGTCGCTGGTGGCCAAGGCGACGCCCAAAGGGCTCGGATACATGGCCATCGAGGATTCATTCATGGTACGATAAATCAGAACAGAGAAATGGCAAAGAGAACAAAAGACACACAGAAGGAATGGTTCTACACCGGCGCGTACCCGACAGCCGAGCAGTTCCACGATGTCATAGACAGCACCCTCGGCGTGCTGGACAGCGACAGCGAGCTGCCGACCGCCGGAGCCGGCAACCTCGGCAACGAATACAAGGTTGGCAACACCTTCTACAAGTGCGAGCAGGTGGACGGAGGCTACCGATGGGTGCCGAAAGCAACCGCAGTCCCGACAAACAGCTACGACGACCTCACGGAAAAGCCGACCGTCAACAACGTGCGCATCGCAGGCAAAATCGCGGATATCGACATCCTCGGTGGGCTGTCTAAGAATGTCAGCAGGTATGACGCGGCGGAAGAGGCTGACCTTGTGGCCGCTTCCATCGTTTATATCAAGGGCGCGAGCAAATGGGTGAAGACCACCCTCGGAGAGCTTGTCACGGCTCTCAACCTTGTGAACACCACCGCGCTGGAGACGTTCAAGGCAGCTGTCCTGCAGGCAGCAGCCGAGCAGACTGAACAGGCTCTTGCAGATAAGATGGACAAAGACCTCGGCAATCTCGAATACGTTGACAGCTTCCCAGGAAACGCGCTCATTCCGTTCGTCACCGAAAGCGGCACAAAGAAGACCACGCTCACCAACGTGGCGACTTATACCGTCACGCAGGCGGGCGCAATCAGCTCCGCAAACGACAAAGAGCTCAACAAGTACCGCAAGATACTTGAACTTGAGGGTGAGCAGGACGGACGCAATGTCACTTTCACTGTGACAGGAGGTTACAAGACAGGCACCGCATGCATGCATTTCAACGGGCTGCTGCTGGCTTCCGGCAGGGACTACAAGGAGAAGGACACCGAGACGATTGTCTTCCTGACATACATACCAGAAGCAGAGGACTTGATTATTTTTGAAGCAATTCCTCTTGAATAACGCCATGCAAAGACAACCGACAACAATCAGACCCGACCAGTCGCGGAACCCGCGCTACAACACCAAGGCGTATTGGACTGCTCATGGCACACTCATCCCGAAGGAGGCTGAAATCATTGTTTACACCGATGCGGGCATTGTTACTGTTGACGGGGTTCCGAAGTACCTGCCAGCCATCAAGATAGGTGACGGACGCTCATACCTTGCAGATCTGCCTTTTCTTGGTGAGTACGAGGCGCAGGTCATGTTGGAGCACTTGAACGACAACGTTCGCCACATCACCCAACAGGAGCGCGAGCGGTGGAACCACAAGCTGAACACGCCAGACATCCCAGTGGTGAACGGCAAATTGATACTTAACAGAGAATAATAACAGTCAAAAAAACGAAAAGAAATGCCAACTTACCCCGAATTATCATTGCTGGGCGTGCAGAACCCGCCTGTGGGCGGCGTTGACCAGCCGGAACTTATATACGAGATTGCGGATGCGGTTGCACGCGCCGCGCTGAACTCGTCAGGTAACAATATCATCGCATGGAAAGGCGACGATACTCCCGTTGTGGCCAATATCCCCGCAGGGGTCGTGGTCACGTATGAGGACGTGGAATACACGGGAACCCTGCAGCCGGATGACCCGAGCGTGCAGCCCAAGAGCCGTTATCTCGTGTACCGTGGAGGCGACGATCCGGATGGAACGCGCTTCGAGGAGTATGTGGTCGTTCAGGACCCGAACGATGCAACGAACATTTGGTGGGAAAGCCTCGGCTTCAACTCCATCAACCTGCAAGACCTTGGACTTCTTGCCTATGAAGATGCCGTGATCCTTGAAAAGGGAAGCGGAGACATGGTGTTGGGTCAGGACACGCAGTTCCAGGCGACATCCCCGACCGTCACCGTGACACCGACTGAGAAAGGCCTTGCGGCGGTAGCTACAGGCACCACTGTCGGAGCGTCATCCACAGAAAATGTCATCAAGAGCATAACGCCTTCAACGGATTCATTTCTGAAAAAGGTCACTCCGTCGCAGAAGAAGCTGTCAACGACAACCGTCAAGGGTGTGAAATCAAACACCACCACAGCAAGCAAAGTGACAACAGAGACCAAGAAACTCAAGAAAGCCACCATCAAGAAAGTCACAAACGCAAGTTCTGTGGCTTATCCGAGCGTTGGCACATCTTACAACAGCACGTTGAAGAAACTGACCATAAACATCACTTCCGGCGTGCTGCCGACCTATGCAGACCAGGACATCGCCACAGGCGATTTCGCTGGAACAGGAGACACCGAAGGTGCTGCAATCACTATGGTCAACGGTAACAACGATGTCACCGTCCCCATCGCAGATGACAGCCCGACCACCGTGGCTACTGGCAGTACAGTGGACACCACACAGACCAAGAATGTAGGTGCAGTGGTGCTTGACGATGTGTCAACACCGTCTTCGGACAAGGCTGATGCGGTGACAGGAATGACAACAACACCGCAGGCGGTTGTCACTGGTGTTGCGGTGACGGCACAGCCGACAATCACTATTCAGGACAAAGCAAAGGACGCTGGCGACGTGAACGTCATGAGCGGAGCGACGGCTACGGCCTCCGCACCAACAGTCTCGGCTGGCAACAACGACCTTGTGAAGGTTGCAGGTTACGATGCGCTCTCCGTGCAGGCTGGCGACCTTACCGACATGGATGACGAAACAGTGTAATACTAATATCAATAAACTATGACTAAGAGAATCATATCACAGGAAATCATGGATGACATCGGCGATGCCACCCGTGAAGTTTTGTCCGAACAGGACCCGGCCAATCCCGTGACAACTCCAATCAAGGTCAAGGAGTTGTCAACGGCTATCCGTTCAATTCCATACGGCTACTACGGTGTAAGAAAAGACCGTAGTGTTTCCAACACCGCGTTGACCCGCTTGGGGTCTCCTGAACTGCACAGAAAGCTGCCTATCCAGAGCAATATGCGCAGATGTGTGGTAGCCGATGACGGAACCGTGGCATATTATCTGCACCCGAGCGACAGCCGTTACAAGGAAAACGGAGACCCCGCGAAACTTGACGGCACCGATGGTCAGGTGATGGTTGAAATCCCTGAACATTGGATGAAGATTGAAATCTTCACAGATTCCACGACAGGACATGTCATGGAGGATCGGAAAATCAGCGAATTCAACCTGCCCGGCTATACGAAGGTCAACAAATGCTATTACTCCGCCTTCGAGGCTGCTCTTGACCGCACCAACAACAAGCTGGCATCCGTTATCAACACCACGGCGCAGTATCGTGGCGGCAACAACACAAACTGGGACGGCACCTACCGTTCGCTGCTCGGTATGCCAGCAACGTCAATCTCCCTCACCAGCTTCCGCACCTACGCCCACAACAGGGGCACGGGCTGGCAGTGCCACGACAACAACATCTATGAGATTGTATGCAACCTGTACATCATCGAATACGCCAACACCAACTGCCAGCTTGCCTTCAACGCCTCTCCAATCGCCAGCGGCGACTGGGCTGGATGCAAACAAGGCGGACTTGGCAGCGGCGTTACTGGTATGCCGGATTGGAGTGCTTACAACAGCTATAATCCTGTCGTGCCTTGCGGTGTTACTGTTACGTTGGGCAATGCCACAGGTGTTGTCACCTATAATGTTATTGCCTCTGACGGCTCAACGGTCAAATATGCCGCTCCTGTGCCGTCCTACCGTGGTATTGAGAATTTATTCGGCCATATCTGGAAGCACACCGATGCAATATTGGTGAACATCCAGTCGGCTGGTGCTGGCGGGAAGAGCATGGTCTATAAATGCACCGACCCGACAAAGTATTCCTCAACTCTTACGGCGGACTATGTGTATGTCGGCGATGAGGCGAGAAGCGAAGGCTGGACAAAGAACGTACTCACCCCTTGCATGGTATGCTCGGAGGTTGGAGCGGACAGTTCTACGGGCTATGCAGACTATCACTATACCTCCATTCCGTCTTCGGGGTCGTCTCTGCGGGCCGTTCTGTTCGGTGGTGATGCGAACGTCGGTGCGCGTGCGGGTTTCGCTAACTCGCTCTCGTCCTACGATCCGTCGTTCACGGGTGCGTACATCGGCTCCCGCCTCTGCTTTACACCGCCAACCACGTAAAACGGAGGAACGGACACGGCCGCACTGCATATATGGATAAAAGGAATAACAATCTGAAACTTGAAGAATAAAAAAGGACAAAGATGAACGAGACAACAGAAAGATTCGTGAACACTCCCGATGGTGATGATGGAGGACTGCAATGTCTGGACATTCCGCCGAATCCAGAGAACAGGTACTTCAACTGCCGCGAGACAAACCAAGGCAGGCTGCAGAACTCAACGTTCTACGTGATAGATTTTCAGGAGGTCGCGAAGACAAAGTTCGGTGAAAAGAAAAAATATGTGGTCAAGATAAAGGATCGTCTTGAAGACCCTGAATCTGCAGCACAGAAATTCTTCACCGGAAGCAAGGACATCATCTACATCCTTGACAAGTTGCGCGAAATGGACAAACTTCCGAGACGCGTCACGCTTCGCGGAAGCGGTATGAATTATTGGTTTGAATGAAAAAAGGTCGTGGAATGAAGGAGCCGTCTTCGGGGTCGTCTCTGCGGGCCGTTCTGTTCGGTGGTAATGCGAACAACGGTGCGAATGCGGGTTTCGCTAACTCGAACTCGAACAACGATCCGTCGAACACGAATGCGAACATCGGCTCCCGCCTCAACTTGACACCTTTTAACAAGAAAAAATATCAAACGCATTCCACGACCCTGCCTCTTGGCAAAACAGCAAAAAAACAAAAGGGCGTTGGTAGGACGGTGAAAACCGTTTCGAAGACCTCCTTGGTGTAAAGCAGAAAAACATCATAAAAGCCATAAAATGAGAGCAATGGAATATGAAACGGTACGGACACCTGTTCGAGCAGTTCTCGAGTTTGGAAAACCTCGATCTCGCGGAACGCAATGCACGCAAAGGGAAGGCAAACAGGCCGGAGGTGCGGAAGTTCCTGGAAGACAGGGACGGAAATCTCCGCAGGCTGCGGGAAAGCCTGCTGGACGGTTCGTTCCGCACTTCTGCGTACCACAACTTCATAATCCACGAACCGAAGGAGCGCATGATAAGTCGTTTGCCGTACTATCCAGACAGGATAGTGCACCATGCCATCCTCAACGTGCTGGAGAAGATATGGGTGTCGCAGTTCACTGCGGACACATACTCCTGTATAAAGGGACGCGGCATTCATGCGTGCGCGGAGGCTGTGAAACACGCCCTTGCGACAGACCCGGAAGGAACGGTGTATTGCCTGAAATTGGACGTGAGAAAGTTCTATCCCAGCATAGACCATCCAATCATGAAGGAAATCCTGCGGCGCAAGCTGAAGGACGGCCGCATGTTGGAGGTGCTGTACGAACTCATAGACTCCGTGCCGGAAGGTATGCCAATCGGCAACTATCCGTCATCCTATTTCGCGAACCTGTACCTATCGAGACTGGATCACGGCGTGAAACAGAATGCGGGTATCAAACACTACTTCCGCTATGCGGACGATATGGTGCTGTTGTCGGACAGCAAGGAGAAACTTCATGCCGCTCTCGCGTACATACGCATGGAACTCGCGGCTGTGAAACTTACCGTCAAGGACAACTGGCAGATATTCCCTGTGGACGCTCGCGGCATAGATTTCGTCGGATATGTGTTCCGTCACGGACGCACAGACCTACGGAAGTGCATCAAGATGCGTATGCTGCGCAAGGTGGACGCACTCGCCAAGAGAGGAGCAACCGAAGAGGAGGCGAGAATCGCCATGGCCGGACACTGGGGATGGTTGAAACATTGCGACAACGAAGGACTTATTTTATCAATCAACAAAAAACTTGGATATGAAAACTTTTTCAGACGAGAGGCCGCGTAGCCTCATGCCGCTCGGAGACGGCAACTGGCATTATCATTACAACGTTCAAGAGACGGAAGCCCCCGCCATGGAAAATGGCGGCGAACCGCGCACTCAATATGAGAGCGACACTGTGCTTGTCGCAGGTGATCCTACGGTCGGGAAGATTGTCGCCGCCGTGGTGCATGAGAGCTACACGGACGATGATATCGCGCTTATGACCGCAATGCACCAGGCTGCTGCCATGGGAATCGGTGAGGAACCCGAAGACTACGAAGACTACCTGTCTTTGGTAGTGGCCACCCGCACGGTTGCAGCTGCAGCTGTTGATGAACTTGAATCCTTGCAGCAGGAGGAATCTGAAACGGGAGAGACAGTCGAAGAAACCGAAGTGGAGGAGTAACAGATGGCGAATGTCGAAACAGAGAAACTGGACTTCACGCTGAACGGCTCACCAGCCGGTGACGTTCATCTGCTGAAGGACTACCGCATACCGACACCTACCGTGGACACTGACTACGGGAAGGTGCCGATGAATGTTGACTCAACGCAGTTCCAGTGGACGCGGCACGCCGCCATGGCCGAGGCCACGGCAACGGCCTCGACGGAATCGTGGGCTCAGTCGCAGGGGTTCGGCGAACTGTCGGCATCTCTCTCGGACGTCGCGCCGCACGGCCTCGTCAAGGTGCAGTATTCCTATCGCCCGACAGAGTCGTTCTCGCTGCGGTTCAGCGGCGACAACAGCTACAGGGCGATCAAGTACCGGGGTGCCTGGCTGGCGGCGAGCGACGCCGGCATCATCCAGTCCGGCGACACCGCGCTGCTGTGGTTCGACGGCAACGTGCTGCAGCTCATTGCCGTGGACAGGCATGAAAGATGCGACGAGATGCTGGACGACGGAGCCTACTACCCGAATGCCGTGCAGGACGCGGACGGCAACTGGTACGGGGCGGTGGTAATCGGCAAGCAAGTTTGGATGGCCGAGAACCTCCGCACAAAACACTTCAGCGACGGCGTTGCAATCCCACACGGAGGAACAAGCTACAGCGACAGCACGCCATACTACTATCATGTTGCAGGACAGGAGGAGAACGACGATGAGTACGGTCTGCTCTACAACCAGCCTGCGGTGATACGCGGAGGTGCAATGACAGACGCCAACCCGAGCGGCGTGCAGGGCGTTTCGCCGACGGGATGGCATGTGCCGAGCGGTGCGGAATGGAACCAGCTGACGGCATACATCGGGAAACAGAACAGGCTGCTCGCGGACGAGACCACGACATTGAAAGTCGCGAAAGCCCTCGCCGCAAGAAGCGGTTGGCGCACTTCTGAAAACGAAGACGCAGTGGGCAACAACCAGTCGCTGAACAACAAGACACTGTTCGGCGCGAAACCATCGGGAGCAATGTCTGTCTCAGCCAGTAACAACGTGGTCTATGACGGACTCGGATATGCCCATTTCGCGACAACAAGCAGTTATCGAACAGGCTCCATGGCAATAAGGCAACTGCGGCCGGACATCGCAACCCTCTACGTCTTCGGACGGAGCTACAGTTTCTCGCACCATGTTCGCTGCGTCTGCGACATGACGCCGCTCCAGTTCCGTGCATGGTACCTGTCGCGCTACGGCTCTCTGCAACACCATCTCGGATCGCAAGCCGGGAAAACGTTCTTCGGGAACTGCAACTATTCTTACGACCTCGCAGGAGGCAGAATGAGCTTGTCCGAAGACATCCAGGACCCATGGCCGGCAAACGCGATGTTCTTGCTGACATTCGACTATGACGTGCAGTCGGGAGATTCGATCTATTACGCCAAAGACGGTTCGAATTATGTTGCATTAAACTTGCTCTACCGGAACGCGAGCATAGCAGGCGGTATGATAAAGGAAGGCGACACGTGCCTATTACAATTCAACGCCGGGGATCTGACATTGATAATGAATGACCGATGGGCGGAAGACATCGCGGCCAAACAGGACGCGCTTGTCGGAAGCGGCCCCGAGCAGAACATCAAGACAGTGAACGGACAAAGTCTGCCAGGCGCCGGAAACATAGAGCTCGGCAAGGGCATACTCACAGGCACTGCCACATCGCTCACGAACACATCTGCGAACGTGACACTGAACGAAAGTGGAGCGGATCTGCAGCACGGCGTGTTCCTGTTCATCCAGTTCGTAGTGGACATGCCGGCACTCGCGAGACTTGACGTGGCCGGAACGGTAATAAGCCATTCTGACATCATCTGGAAGGGAACGACCCTGTCTGCGGGAACGATAAAGGCAGGCGACACGTGCACGTTCTACTACGCTTACGCGGACGGGACAAACCTGTCGTTTTTGATAAGCAACTCCAGGTGGGCGAGCATTAAGACCATCAACGGCGAATCACTGTCCGGAGTCGGCGACATGGCGCTGCTGCCCCCGCACACGCACCACACCACTGCATTGGCCACCGCGAATACGACAACATCAATCACCTGTGCGGCCAACGAGAGGGCTTTCCACTCCGTCTCCGTCACTGCAGCCAATACGCAACTGGACATAACATTGTCAAACAACTGGGATAATGTTATATTTCTTAAAGGAGTTTACAACTTGAAGCTGAAAATAATGATTGGCGGAAACGCGGTGCCAGTGTATTATGAAAGCAACAATTGGTTCGACGGAACGAATGTCAACCTTTCCAAAGCAGGAACGTTGAAAATTGTTTTGGAGGCTGTTGACGGGAATGCAGTAGCAGATGTTGATTTAATTAAATCATATATTCCATCCAGCTAAAGGCATTGTCTGCGATTATAATAGCAGCATATTTATCACCAAATACAAATCAAGATTATGAAAGCGTTAAAAGTCAAATGGAAGGGCATCAACCCGTTTATCACGTTGCCGGAAGTCGGTGACAAGTACAGCTTTGTGAGCTACGGCAGCAGCGACGAGCGTCTCGGCAGCGGCACCGTGGAGGTCACTGTTGTCGGAACCACGACAATCACCTTGAAGGTGCTGACCAACGAGCCTGTGGAGGATTTTGTCGGCCTAAGCTACGATGTCAAGATTGAGGACATGGGCAAGGCCAAGCTGCCGCTCTACTCCACCGATGGAACAGCAACAGGTATGAGCGTTGAGGTGTCGGAGTATGTAGAGCCGGAAGTCGCCGAATCCGAGCAGCAAGGCGAAGGCGGTGATGACAACAGCGGTTCCGAATCCAACAACACCGAGACCAACGACAACGAAGGCAGCGACAATATTGGCGAGAACACTGGTGACAACACCGAAACGCAGACCAATGAGCCGCAGGACAACGGCGGCGGAGAGGAGCAGAACAATGGCTGACATGATGGCGCTGGCTCCGATTCTCCTGCATATAGAATCTGGGGCGAGGTATAAGATGACTGACAGCAAGGGGAAGCCGTACACGCTCACCCTTGCCAAACAGTGGGAGTACGCAGTCAAGAAAGGTTACAGCAACAAGGCGAGCGACCGTGGAGGTCCTACGTTTTGCGGTATAACCCTCTACACATACAAGAGCTATTGCAGGAAGAAGGGCAATCCTATTCCGTCGGTCTATGACCTGCGCCGCATCACCCTTGACATCTGGCTTGACGTGCTGCGCATGTTCTGGGACAGGATGCACGGAGACGAAATACGCAACCAGTCGGTGGCGAACCTCTGCGTGGACAACGTGTTCAACACGGGGGCTTCCTACATCAAGCAGATTCAGGTTGTTCTCGGTGTGGAGCCTGACGGGACTGTAGGGTCGAAAACCATTGCGGCTATCAACAGCGTAAACCAGCGTGAGCTGTTCGCCAAGCTGTACGAGAAGCGGCGGCTGTTCTACATGAACCTCATTCTCGCCAAGCCCGATCAGGAAGAGAACCGAGGCGGCTGGATGAACCGATTAGCGTACTACAAGTTCGAGGAAGGAGGCGCGAAATGACGATAGATTGGACTACTGTCATAACTTCAATCATTGCCATTGTGTCTGTTGAGGCTGTTCTGAAAGCTATTGACCATTTCAGATACAAAGGCCAAAACAAGAAGCTAAAAGACGAGGATGTCACCAGCTCCGAGCTTGACAATGAAACCAAGCGCATCGACAATGAGGCGAAAAAGTTGGACAACGACCAGAAGCAGATAGACATAGGCACATTGTTCCTTGAAAAGGTGCAGGTGGCGTCGAGTGTCGTGGAGAAGGCCTCGATGAAGATGGGAGAGTGGAACCAACGGCTTTCCGTGATCGAGGACAATCAAAAGAGGATGGAGAGCAACCAGAACCACATGATGAGGCAGTTCGAGGGATTGACCACCGAAGTAGCCGGGTTGCGTGATGAACTTGCAGAGGTCAAGGTTGAGCAGAACATGGAGCGCACTTTCCTCAACGGCACATACGAGAAAGAAAGGCAGCGCATGTTGGCTGAGGCCAAGCCGATGAATACCGGCACCGAAATAGTCACCGTCACATCGCGCCCTGCTGCAATTGTAAAACCCGTAACCTCAAAACCGAAGACCAATGTCAGCAAGACCAAAAAAAATCCCGTCCCACGCAAAAGAGGATGGAAGCAGCAGTAAGAAAAATGTCAACCGCCTGTGCTGCAACTGCGCACACTCAACCACTGTGACAGACAAGTGGCTGTCAATCGGGAAGCATGAACCGACGTTGGCTCACTGCGAGTTCCGCAGGTATCTTGTTTTGTGGAAAGGCGAGTGCGAGGAACGGGACATGTTCACTGGCAAGAGCAGATTCAAACCAAAACAATAGGACTATGAGCAAGAAATCTCAACTTGAAAAAATCCGCCGCCACCTGATGCGCGGAAAGTCTATCACCCCTATGACGGCATTGCTCCGTTACGACTGCCTGCGCCTCGGTGCCAGGATATGGGACTTGCGCCACAAGTTCGGAATCCAAATCATCACCGAGCAGCCTATGGCCGCATCAGGAAAGCCGTATGCGCTGTACCGCATTGACCCGGATTGGCTGAGACAGCACAGGAAGGAGGCGAAGGAGTGAGAATCTACATTGCCGGACCAATCCACGGCATTCCTTATTCGGAAGCCGTGGAACGGTTCAAGGCCGCTGAACAATACCTGTACGGGAGAGGCGACAATCCCGTGAACCCTATGAAGATGTTCGATGTGTCGTGGTCGCAGGAGAAGCTGATGCGCACCGCGACACCTAACATATTTGACTGTGACGGCGTGTATATGCTCCACGGCTGGAAAGCCGACACGCGGTCTAAATTGGAACACTTTATAGCATTGAAATTAGGAATCAAAATCGAATTGGAAAAATGAAAGAATTAGCATTGTTTTTGTTCTTTTTGGTGGTAGCACTATCTGCTGTGTGCGCCGTCCTCGCTCTGTATATCTGTAACGATAAGTTCAGGGCATTTGTCAAAAAGTTAGCCAACAGACTGCCGGATGCAGGCGAAGGAAAGGAGGAGAAAAAATGAGCAGCCTGTGGAGACTACTCATCAAGATCATCGTAGCCGTGCTTATGGTCGCGGCCATCGTAGTCCTGTCCGTGCTTCTGCACAACGCCAACAAGGAGAAAAACCGCGTGCAGGACAACTGGGAGGCGGCGGTGTCCGACCGTTCGCGCCAGCAGACTATTGATGTCGGTGAACTGAAAGAGTACTTCCATGATGAAGTGGAAACGCTGAAAAAGTTCGGCATCAAGCCGCGAAACGTAGATAACATCGTTGAGGTATCCTACGTGTACCGTGACACCACTATCTACCGTGATACCATTATATATATATATGACACGGTGCGAGAAGTCAGGACTGCCGACTTCTGCATTGACACCAAGTGCTTCAACGTGGACGGAAGAATCATCGGTGACACGCTGGAGGTGTATGACATCGGAATGTCCGATGACATACTTATTGCGCTGTACAGGGAGAAACGGAAGTGCCTCTTTCAACGGCAGAAGGTAAAGGCAATCGCTATCAGCGGTTGCAGCGGAGACACGCTGGCGATTATCCGAAATCTTAAAATCGAACGCTAACGGCTCGTAATCAACACAATCGGCATAAAATCGAACAGAATATGAGGGATATCGAACATCAATCCCAATGCGCGTGCGTGCGGTGGTTCAGGTACCAGTACCCTGAATACTCCATGCTTCTGTTCGCAATCCCGAATGGAGGGCAGCGTAATGCGGTCACAGGCGCGAAGCTGAAAGCGGAGGGTGTTGTGGCTGGTGTCGCCGATCTGTTCCTTTCGGTTCCTCGCGGAAACTACCACGGTATGTACATCGAAATGAAAGCAGGAAAGAATACGCAGACGGAATCCCAGAAGGAGTTTCAGCGAAGAGTGGAGATCGTAGGCTATAAGTACGTGGTATGCCGAAGTTTCGATGATTTCTCAAATGATGTTACCGAATATCTTGAAAACCGAAAAGCCGTCCAGTGATGGGCGGCTTTTCAGCATGGAATTTGTTCATAAGAATCCCCTCAACCTGGATAGTAGCGGGAGCGTGACTTGAACCCGCGGCCTTTGGGTTATGAGCCCAACGAGATACCACTTCTCCACCCCGCATTGTTTGTGTGCCTGGAAGGACTCGAACCTCCGACATCCAGGTATTACAGCAACGCTATGTTTTGTGCGCACTCTCGCTTGCGGATTACGCCACCCGGCTATTCTACCAACTGAATTACAGACACATCGTCGTGGAACACGGCGGCAAAGATACACTTTTCCCATACCGATACGCACAGAATCGTAATTTATTTGGTTATCTCTATTTGAGAAAACCATAAATATGTAATTATCAAATATTTATATTGTTGATATTGTATAATACATTAAATATCAATATGTTATACAAATAAAGCATATCACCACCAATGCTGGAAGTCTGTTTTGGCAACGGTTTCCCGAAAATCTGCGAAAATTCAGCCAAAAATCCGCTATAAAAAAGATAATATTTTGTAACTACCACAATATCAACAAAATAAAAATGAACTTGGATTTGGTTATATAAATAAATTTATTTATTTTTACCGTGTTAAATCAAACAAACAAACCGAGTTATAAACCTTAAGAAATTACAGTAATGAAAAAGATTGAAACAAGCAACGAAAGCCTTCTTGAAGTCCTCACCGAAAACGGGATCGAGATTATATGTAACGATAATATTGATATGGTATTGAGCGATGAAGATGCCGAAAAGGTACACGGGATTGTATGGATTTTTGCCCCGGCGGCGAAAGACGATTACGCAATAGTTGATGTTAACGAGTAAAATAAACCATTTAAAAATACAGTTATGGAAAAGAGAGTTCAACTAATGAGATTGCAAAACAGCATCAACACCGCCCTTGACAAGATGGGTGAGGCCTTGGAAGAGAACAATCGCAAAAAGTATTACCGTTGGAAAGAGGTGTACGATATGGCAAACAAAGAAATAAACGAACTTCAAACCAACAACTAAAATCACAGAGCAATGAGAAGTATCGTTACATTGAAGAGAAATGCCGTGAAAGCCACCTATATCAAGAATGGGATGAATATGGAGTTCGCCGGAACCTCTGTGTTGGATATGGATTTTGATGTTACCTTTGAGCTCGTTTGGAACGAGGTTGCAAAATGCGGTGGTCGAGTGAAAGACTTTTTCAACACGGCACGTGCAGTAATGGGAGGAAAATTCGATTTCGACTACGCATGGCGTTTCGCATGTGAGTGCAGAGGTCAGTATTTTACTGATAAATGCAGCACTGGTTTAGTCGAACTTACGGATCTTTACTGCTTGTTACTTCAAAGAGACTACGGAAAACCATTCATGAACCCATTGTCCTAATGTTATGAGAATCAAAAGACATACACCGAAAGTCAGCAAGGAGCGTGCCATCACCATTGCGATGAACCATAACCGCGTAAGCCGTGAAGTTGCAGAGACCTACACGGACAGCGAACTGAAGGAGGTGCTTCGTGCACTGAATATAAAAGCGAGTTTTTAATCACCAAAACACCTGTAATATGAAAGCGTACATCATCAAAAGCACAGAGTACAAACACAACGAACCGAGCGTGTTCGTCTTCGTCAACGGGGAATATTTCGGAGACCTTGTATATCCTACACGCGACAAGATGCCGCAGGACATCAATCACTGGCGCACGGCAACGTGTGCAGACAGTGACAGATGGTTCAGTATCACAGAAACGGAGATAACGGACGAGCAGGTTACAGAACTTCGCCGCCTGCAAAAGGAACTTGACGAAAACTCCAAACATTTCGTGCCGTACACGAGTTACCAGCCTGGATTGTCCTATCAGGAACGCGAGGCAGACCGTCAGGAGAATCTGCGGCGAGAGGAAATAAACCGTCCGTATTATCGCAAGGAAAGCGAACTGCGGGAAGCAGTTGATGAAATCATCTGTTCATTGGAAAGGAGGGCATAATGAAAATCAAGGCAAGGACAGAAAACGGAGAGCGCATAGAGTTAGAATGTGACATCATCCACATCACAGGAAAAGACAAGATGCTTTACAGGATCAAAGACGATAAAGAGCATGGTTTGGAGGTGCTGGTAGAATACGGACGCGCTTACATTGAGCCGCATGTCTCGAACGAAATCACCATATTCACGAAAGAATAACGATAAAAAACAGAGTTATGGCATTGGACAGAAAAAACACGAATGAGCTTTACGTCACAGGACGTATGATTGCAATCATGGAACACTATGCCGGAGACAAATTCGGACCGAACACGCTGTCAATAATGTTCTCGCACCCTGTGCGTGGTTTTGAGGTGTTCTCTCAATACATTGACAAGTCGGATGAATACTACACCGAGTTGCAGGACGTGCAGTTCCCTGTTACGGTGAAGAGTGAGAACGACAAAGGCCGTATGTGGATAGGCTACTACCACCAGAAATCGGCCTATAACTCAACTTTCGTCAAGAAGGACATCAGGGGCAGGATTCTTGACAGGCTTCAGGAGAAGGGTATAACCCAGCGCGGTCTTGCTGAACGGATGGGCATCACGCCGCAGGAACTAAACGGGTTTCTGCGAGGACGGCAGGCGATATCACTCACGAAACTTGAACGGATATTCAACATCCTTGATTTATGAAAAAGGAAAGCCCCGCCTGGATGGACGAAAAACAGACAGGGCGCGTCCGTTGTGAATGGACTTGCAAAGATAGAAATTTTCCATCACATTCGGCTGGCACTGGAAGTTATTTTTTTCGGTGGAAAACGTCATGTGATTCGTGATTTATTCCCGATTTATTCCCTGCCTGAAACAGAAGAGGGTTGCGCTTGTTGCGTAACCCTCTGGTTTTCATTTGTGATCTGTACTGGATTTGAACCAGTGACCTCTTGCCTGTCAAGTACACTCCAACGTGTTTTCCCGTGTTTCGTTACCTCATCCACATGACACAAAAATCGACACAGGCAGTGACTTTTCGTGTCGTTTCGTTTTATTTCGTATTTTTGCCGCCCGGCATTTCGGAACGGAAATTCATTCCCTATTTATTCCGCGCCTTTGCCGGAAGGGAAAAATGGACGGATATGAAGAATCAGAAGATCATAGAAAGAGTGTACTGCGGCGTGCGCTTCGCGTTGCTGCTTGACCGCAGGCACCAGCCGCGTGACGGTCGGTACCCTGTGGCTGTGCGCGTGACATGCGACTACAGGCAGCGTTATTTTCTGTACGGTGACACCTCAACGGAATCGGAGTTCGACCGCGTGGCGAGAGCCGGGAAAGGGGAACTCCACGAACGAAGAAGGAAATGGGAGCGTTTCTTTGACACCGTGCATGACAGGGCGGCTGCTGAGATAGACAAAGGTACGTTCTCTCTCCCGTCGTTCTCGCCCGTCAGGGTGGCATCGGACGGGGTGACACTCGGTGACGTTTACCTCGAATACATCGGCAATCTGAAAGCGGAAAACAAGATAGGAACCGCCAACCTTTATGAATCGGTGCTGACCAAGATAGAGGCGACAATCGGTGACACGAGAATGGCTGACGTGAGCGTTGACTTCGTGCGGAGGTTCAGCACCGCCATGTCGGAAGAGGGGCTGTCGGAGACAACCAGAGGAATATACCTGCGCAACCTGCGTTCGGTGTGCAACTACGCCATCCACAAGGGCAACATGCGGCAGGATCGTTACCCGTTCACCAGCGGCAGGTACAACCGCGACAGAATCCGAATACCCAAAGGGGAGGTGAGGACTGAAATGTTCCTCGGTGTTGAGGACATGCGCAAGTTGTACTCCTACCACGGCAAACATGAGAAGTACGTGCTGATGTTCCTGTTCTCGTACCTGTGCAACGGCGCGAACTTGGTGGACATCCTCAACCTGCGTTTCGACGACCACTGGCAGCGTAGCGGAGGCAAGGAACTGAGTTTTATCAGAAGGAAGACGCGCAACACATCGGAGAGGACAATCCGCATCTTCGTCCCTGTCACGGAGTGGATGAAGGACGTGATGACCAGGCTTGGTGTCAAGGAGAGGAAAGGCGGTCTGCTGTTCGAATACCTTGACGGTTGCCCGAGCCACGGGCGCGAGATTCAACTCGTCAGCTACGCCAACAAGAATATCAAACAGCACCTGCAGGCGGTGTGCGCCGAACTCGGGTTGCCTGAAGGCGTGACCATGACGTGGGCGCGACACTCATACAAGACAAACCTCATCAGGCAGAAGGTTCCGGACTGGTTCTGCGAACAGATGATGGGTCACAGCGACAACAGCGTGGGTGCCCACTACGTGGGTCAGTTCACGGCCGAGGATAGGATGAAGTACAACTCAATGCTATTGTGATATTCCAACCTTATATATATAATATGGACAGATATAACATCAGGATCACGTTGTCAGACGGAAATGTCGTTGAAGCTGCTGTCGATGCCGACAGCTGTGACGGTGCGGTGGAGGCTGTGAAGTCCTCTCCTGTGTTCCGCAGGTTTGCGGGAGAGGCGGGAATCGTCTCCGTTGAGCCGTTGTCGGTGGATGTGCATTTTCCGTCCGTGGCCGGTTACACGGTCTCCGTAAACGGGGACACATGCAGCTGTGCCGACATCGCCTCCGGAACCGTCATAGCGTGGATCAGAGGAAGGTTCAACGACACAGTGGAGGTCATATCCACACCGGAAGGGAACGACGCGAAAAAAGCCGCTTCCGCTATCCGCAGGATGACGGACTGGCTTGTGTCTGAGAAGCCTCATCTTGTGATGTAGAGGAAACCGTTACGGATTGTCACGGTTTCTGGGTCTCTCATTCATTATACAGCAGAACAGCGTCTTTAAGGACGAGCGCATTGCTGTATTTGCGGCGGTTGAACGAATACCCGTTTTTCCGCTGATATTTGTCGTAGTCCTTGAACAACGCTCCGCAGGGGAGGTCGAACCATGCGGCGAATGTCGCTATAAGCGGAACCGTCGGTATGGTCTTCCCGTTGAGCATGTTGGTCAGTGTCGGAAGGTTGATCTTCGTCTCCCTGACGAAAGCCCCTTTGTCCTCAACGCTGTCGTACAGCCTGCGGATTTTGGCGAGGTCGAGCGGGTTTGTCCTGTTATTCATCCGTACCCTCCTTTTTCCCTGAATTTATGATTTCAAGAAGCTGTCCTATGTGGTTCTGCGCGTTGGTCAGCTGTGTGGTCACCGTCTCAAGCTGGCGGCGCAGTTCTGCGTTTTCGTCCTGCAGTCTTTTCAGCAGCTTCGTGTCCGCTCCGTTTACGTTGTTGCGGTTCCCCTGCACGTTCATGTTGTTGCTGCCGTTCATGATGTTGGTGTGTCCTTTGAGGAAAATCTCGTCCGATTTGCCGTCCAGATAGTCCGGGTTGATGCCGAACCTCATTGCCAGCGACCTCTTGATCACGCCGCGCATGACGGACTTGCCGCGCTTTAGGTCGGAGAAATAGGTCTCCCCGAGACCGAGGTCAAGGCATATTTCCCTCTCCCGCTTGTAGCCGTATTTGCCCTTGATGGCGTTGGTGACGGCGGTTATGCGGTCGGGGTATGACATTTCGCTGGAATCCGGCAACTGCTGTGCTGTCTCTTCGTCAACCCACGGGTTGTCTGAAATCCCTGTAAGGAACTCCGGCCTTATCCCGAAGCTGTCCCTGAATTTCTCCAATGTCTTGTCGGACAGCGGCACCGATCCGCCGATGATGTTGGACAGGTAGTTGTAGCCGATGTCCATGGCGTTGGCCACCTGTCTCTGATTGGTGTACCCATAGTGTGCTTTCACGAGCTGGACAGCCCTTCTTACTCTGTTGCGTTTTTCCATAATAATAATGTTCGTTATATCAAAAAAAATTACTATTTTTGCGGCGGTAAAATCTAACAATATCAAAGATAATAAATTAAACAATATAACGACAAATAAAATAGATAATTTTATGGAAAATATTTTGATTACTGAAAAGCAAAAGAAACGGAGAAAAAAAGATGCAAAAATCTACCGTGAGTTGATGCAACTGCTTGACAATAAGGAAAATTCAAAGATGGAAGTTTACAAGTACATCATGAAACGGCATAACATCGCGACCGTCAACACGTTGTACAGAATCATAAAAAGGGCTGAAAGCACCGCCAAATCGTAGTGGAAACTTTGTCGGTTTTCGCGGTTTTCTCCCGAAAATTTGCGAAAATTAAGACGTGTACTGTTGAAAAATCCGCCAATTATTTTGTAAACAGTTGTGTATCAACGGTATAAAAAATGACAATTTTTGCGGTTTGTTCAAATAAAATTATTATTTTTACAACGTCGAAAGGACAAAAACAAAAATGGACGAAATCAGATGAAGACCATAGAGGCTCACGGAAGGATCAACGGCACGGGTCGGCTTGTCATCGACAGGTACGACAAACCCGCGTTCCTCAACCTCATATCCAAGGAGAGGAACAAAGACGTGGTTGTCCGTGTCGTGGTTTCCGGCAAGGTGCGGAGCGGTGAGCAGAACAGGTACTACCACGGCGTGGTGGTGCCGCTTGTCCAGTCCGCGTTGGCTGAGGAACTGGGCGAGGTGCTGACAAAAGGCGAGGTTCATGAGTTTCTGAAGCAGCAGTGCAACTGGCGGGAGCATGTCAACGAATCCACAGGGGAATCGCTGCGAATCGCGCACACCACCACCGACCTGTCAACGGTGGAGTTCGAGGACTACATGGATCGTTGCAGGAGGTTCGCGGCGGAGTTCCTGAACACCGTCATCCCCTTGCCTAACGAGCAGCTTGAAATAGACATCACAAGTTAAATCAAACAATATGAACAAAGTAATCTTAATCGGAAGAATCGGCAAGGATGCCGAGGTTCGGAAGTTCGAAAGCGGGGCGGTCAAGGTAACGTTCACCATGGCCACCTCGGAGAAATACAAAGGCAAGGACGGCAACATGGTCGAGCAGACGGAATGGCACAACGTGGAAATGTGGGGCGAGCGTGCCGGAAAGGTCGCTCCGTACCTGCTGAAAGGTACACAGGTCATGGTGGAGGGCAAAATTCGCTATGACGAATACGAGAAGGACGGGGTGAAGAGACGTGCCACTTCCATCGCGTGCCGCAAGTTCGAGTTCCTGTCATCCAAGAAGCAGGACGGCCAGCAGGCGCAATCACAGCAGACTGACGCACGGTACCAGTACCAGCAACAACAGCCTCAGACATACACACAACCAACACCAGTGAGACAGCAGCCAACGCCGGGCGACCTGCCGCCGATTCCAGAGCCGCAGCGCATAGAGCCTCCGATGGATGACACGGCATTCTCCGATGATCTACCGTTCTAAATCAATCAAGACTATGGCAAAGAAAAAGATATACAAGTACCAGGGAAGGGAATACGTGGAAGTTCCCTCACCCGCGCCTGTCTGCGACGGCTGCATCTTCGAGTTCCACGAGATAGGCAAGGACTGCTCCAACATCGGGCACCCCGAATGTGTCGGAAAGTTCCGTGAGGACGGTCAGGATGTGGTGTTCCGTTACAGGAACGCGAAAGTCAAACAACCCAAACAAAACAGCAATGGAAAAGATACTGGAACTTCTGCGGGAACTCGCGGAAAGCGGAGAAGCAAAGATTGAGGTCTCGTTCAAGCTGGTGCGCGAGGAGCGCAAGGCTGAGCTGAAGCCCTCTCGTCCATACGACACGGACAAACGCCTTGACGGGTACCGCCGGATGGCTGAGTTCCTCGGAACATGTGTCGGGTTCGTCAGGAAACGGGCCGAACTCGGAGAAATACGAACCTACACCATCGGGAGGAAGGTCTATGCCTATGAAGACGAGTTGCTTGAAGACCTCGCTACCTCGCAGGGACATTCCTCCACTGTTCAGAACATATTCAAGGGAAAGGGTTATGAGATACAGACGGTCAAAAGGATTGTGGCGAATGCGTGAGCGCATCAGCCGTTCTACGGTCAGTGAGGTGCTGGCCGCCGTTGAGTCGGCGGTCGGCGACCCGCTGGCACGCTCCGCTGTGTATCTTACACTCGCGGATCATCACCCGCACCTGATTGGAAGAAAACAGGTGTTCAACACATGTTCAACACCTGTTGAACAAAATTCAACAAACAGCCAACAAAAAAAAACATAGCTATGGCAAAAGTGAAATCATTGTACTTTGAACACGACTTCGACGCAATGTCGGATGAAAAGATAAGAGCGGTACGCAGGAAATACGGTATGCTTGGATATGGTATCTATTTCGGTCTTCTGGAACTTCTTGCAAAGAACGGAGGCACAATGGCGAGAAACTATGCCGACATTGCATACGATATGCACGTTGAGGAGGATGCATTAAGGTCTGTTGTTGAGGATTTCGGTCTTTTCGACATTGACGGAGAATCAGGTGTGTTCAGTTCCGAACGGCTTTGCAGCCACCTTGAACGGATGGAGGGAATCAGGGAAAGCAGGAGCATTGCCGGAAAAGCATCCGCTGCACGAAGGGCGAACAACACCGCACAAACGTCCAACGACAATTCAACAAATGTTCAACAAGTGTTCAACACATGTTCAACACCTGTTGAACAAAATTCAACAAACGGTCAACAAAATCCAACAAACGGTCAACAAAATCCAACATATATAGATATAGATAAAGATATAGATAATAACCCTCCCCCTTTAAACACGCGCGCGAAAAATGAAAATGACCCATGTTCTGAAATCCCCGCGCTCATTTCAAAGATAGCTATGGAGAGACTGACCGAATCTCTCATTGACAGGTTGAAGGGTGACGAAATGAAACAGGTTGGCATAATAACAGGAAATCCGGAATTGATAACAAAGGACAATTTCAACGAAATGGTCGAGAAATTCAGGTCATGGATGCGGATAACAGAAAGGAGGTCGCAGTCATACGGACAGTTGTGCGGCACATTCCTTTCGTGGCTTAGGATAGAAAGCAAGGACAACCCAAACAATAACAGTTATGGAAAATCAAGAAACGGAGAGACTGAAAAAGTATCTCAAAAACTTAGAGACCTCAGATACGGCGGAACCAGCGACGCGGATGCGTATTCGGCTCCCATTTGAGAGCGTCGAGCAGGCGAGGACTTGTTTCGACAAAGTGCAGCAAAAGACACTCGCCGGAATCGGGAAGCAGATGATGGCAAGCAAGGATCGCGACAGCCAGGCGAACGAAATCGCATCGTGGCTGTTCAACGCAGACAAAAAAACACTTGTGCTGTGCGGACAGGTCGGAAACGGAAAGACAACGATGATGGACACTATAATCAACCTGTTCAACGGAGCGAGACTGACAAACAAACTCGGTTACTCCATCGGGTTCCAGAGGGTAAATAGTTTTGATTTGGACGGAGCGGACAAACAGCTGATAAACATGTGCGTGAACGCCGACCTTCTCGCCATTGACGACCTCGGGTTTGAAAACCTGATAGTCAAGAATTACGGAAACGAAAAATCCCCCGTCATCGAAATCCTGATGAGACGTTACGAGTTTAATTGCATAACTGTAATCACCACCAATCTGACACCAGAACAGATACGAGGGAAGTACGGGGAGAAAATCGCCGACCGTCTCGCGGAAACCGCAAAATTCGTAGCATTCAAGAACCCATCATACAGAAGACAATGATAGACGAATACCAGCGCAGGATTGAAGATGCAGTAATCGGAGCCTGTCTTGTTGACGGCGATTGCGTTGAAACAGCGATAGGCCTTGGTATAATCTGCGACCACTTCACACAGCTCGATGCAAGGGAGACGTGGAATATCATGTGTTCTCTCAACGAGCAGGGAATATCCGTTGACCTTGTGACAGTCGGCTCCAAGACATCGGAATCGCTCAGAAGACCTGAGCTTCTGAAATACATAACGAAAGCGTCATCATCAACTGGTTCGTCACAGAACATCGAAAGCCATTGCTGGTTCCTGAAGATCAACCACCTGACCGAACAAAGGAGGGAAATAGCCAAGAAGATAGCCGTGGCCACCACAGCAGATGAGATTGACGCTCTGTCATCGTCAATGAAGGAACTGGAAGAATCCTTTGTGATGTCCAAGGGCGGAGGAAGCAGGGAGATCAACCAGATTGTGAACGAATCAAAGGACGAGTACATAAGACGTTCCAAACTTCGGGCAAGCGGTGAAATGGCCGGGGTAACAACAGGTCTGCAGTCACTCGACCGCATGACAAACGGTTGGCAGGATTCAAGGCTCATCATCTTCGCTGGCCGTCCCGGAATGGGAAAGACAGCCCTGTCAATACACTTCGCGCTGTCAGCCGCCGTGGCTGGCAGGAGCGTAAGAATCTACTCACTGGAAATGACAGGGAGGGAGATAGTTGACAGGATGGTGTGCGCGGTCTCCAATATTGACGGCAGGAACTTTGCCGCCGGGTATATCAACGAAGCGGAAATGGAGGAGTTCGACCGTGCGAGCAGGATGCTGTCATCGCTGCCGATATATATTGACGACACACCGATGCAGTCAACGGCATACATCAAGGCGGATGCCAAGAAATGGAAAAAGGCAGGAAGCTGCGACCTTGTTATTGTTGACTATCTCCAACTGGTTGACATGAGGGGAGCGACAAGCAGGAGCATGACCCGCGAGAATCAGGTGTCAATGGCCAGCCGCGACTTCAAGCTGATGGCAAAGGAAATCGGTTGTCCCGTCATTGTCCTGTGCCAACTCAACAGAGCAGTTGAGGGACGGAGCAACAAGAAGCCAATGCTTTCAGACCTTCGCGAATCCGGTTCAATCGAACAGGATGCAGACATGGTGCTGTTCGTGTACCGCGAGGAATATTACGCGGAGACACCGCAGGTCGAAAGTACGTTTCCACAGGATGGGGTTGGCGAAATCATTGTCGCGAAGCACAGAGCCGGACCGCTCGGCAACGTGCAGTTCAACTACAACCAGTCATTGACAAAGATAAGGGACTTGTCGGATTAGAGTACAATCAAAACCAAACAGATATGTCAAATTTATTTTTCAGAATCCAGATCAACGGAAACACAATCGGGAACCGTTTCGAAACAGCAGACGAAGCTATGAACCACGCAAAAGGGCTGTTCGTCAAAGACCACTCCATCAAGGAAGCAGACATCTATCGTCACGATGAGGAACTTGTGGCCACAATCAGAAACAAAGACTATGAAAATCCTAAAACCGAAAAATGATGAATGCGGAGACCGATGAACTGCAGCGCGTGAAGCCGATTGAACCGATGCCGAGCATAGCGGAGATACATGCAATGACATGCAGCCTTTTGCGGAAATTCCAGAGCAAGGAGAAACGTGAGGCGGAGGATATGAACGACAGGAAGGCGGCATGGCTGTCCGTGGTGCTTGAAAAGGGACTTGGCAATGTGAGCGATCGAGACCGTAGGTTTGCGGAGAAGTACCTTGAAGAAGGAGTGCGTTATTCCCTTTTCTGGTACTACAAACCCGATATAGCGGAATTCATAAGGCAGCAACGCATAAGATACGGTCTTCCAGTGAATAATTGAATAACGATACCTGATATGAAAAAACGAGAAACAAACCATCAGCACGCGCCGATCATTATGACCGAATCCTACTGGATGAACACCCAGTTGTCGATGGCGAGGTACACAGGAGGCATCAATGCGTTCGGTCAGAGCTACATCATCGTTGACAAACGCGGTCACGACATCTTCGAGTGCAGCAAGGAAGCTCAACTTGCAGGACGCGACAAAGCGATAGAGCCGGGCGAGCCAGCAGACCTTGTGGATGTCAGATACGTGAAGATGTACCGAAAGGCAGGGCGTGAGAAGTTTATCCAGATGGTTAAGAGCGGACTTGACCTCAACGCCATGAAGGAAGAAATGAAATCGGAAAATTCAACAAAAGCAGAACAGAAAAAACTTGATTTATGAAAAAGCAGGCAGGAACAACGCACGACAGAAGCCCTAAAACCCCGTTCGCGAGAAAGTGTGTCGAACTCGGTGTCACCTATCGGATGATATCGAATGAAACTGGAATCAAATACAGCAGGTTGTCCAAAATAGGAAACGGTGTCCTCAACCTTGACGATGACGTTCTGGTGAACATTGACGATTGGATGTTCAGCCATTGCGGTGTCCATGTCACACGCGAGGACTTCATACGTGACGATGATTTTACAAAGAAAGCAAAGAGAGGAAAGGTGACAAACGATGTTGTCGTTGAAAAGAAGTCGGTGAAACCGATGGCGACAATGGTTGAACTCCTTTCCTCCGGCTATGTCATCAGGGACGAGGACGGATGGTCTGAACCTGCGCAGGACGCTGACGCGGCTGTCTCCATCATCGTTGAGCGTGCCGGGAAGCTGGTGCAGGAGGCACGCGAATTGGAACCAGGCATGTACGGCTACAAGGTCATCATTGCCGTCGCTCCGATAACAAACCCGTCTGAGTTTTTCATTCCAAGAGACAGAGGGTGACGGAATCGGTTTTTGCGGTTTTCACCGAAAAATTTGCGAAAAATCGGCTAAAAAATTACGATTTTTTCAGCAAAAAACCGCTATTTATTACATAAATAATTGATATTCAACGGATAAAAACAGCAAAATAATTTTATTAAAAATGCGGTTTGTTCAAATAAAATTATTATCTTTACCCCCGTTAAATCAAACATTCCAAACGATATGAAAGGCAAAGCAAAAGAGCGCAGGCTTTCAGTAACCGAAACCGAGGCAAAACTTATCGGGTCGTTCATCGGTGTGGTCGAGCGCATTTTCAAGTACAACGAACAAACGGATATGTATGAGCTTCCTGTCGGCAATTCGGTTGTCGGCTATGAGCGTCCTGTGTTCGCAGTAATCGAAACTTTAAAGATGAAGCTATGGAAATCGGAACTGAAAAGATAATTGAAGCATACAGCGGGGCAAGCCCTGAAACGGTAGGTGTACTCAACAGGATGCTCGGAACTGAAGTTCAGCCAGGAAGTCTTGTCAAGACCTTTGACGAAGCGGTAGCAGCACTTGGTTCCGACAATCCTGCAGTGCGCAGATACAGAAGGAAGGACAGAGAAGGGGACACAGAAACGGAGGCTTTTGAACGCCTGCGCGTTGTCACCGAAGCCGTAAACAGATTTTATATAAGCGTTTCGCCCCCCCCCCATCACGATTTATCAGAAGATATGCACCAGCAGGAGAATCTTCGGTGGTACCCCGTGTTCTGGTTCTACTCATCCAAGGAGGAGGCGGACATGGAACGTGCGGAAGGGGAGGTTGTGTTCGAGATCACAACGGACGGAAAGACACTGGAGGAAATCGCCAAACGGGACAGGCTGTGCTGGTGCGTGGTCGGAGCGGCCGCGAGGAACGGAAAGGAATCTTTGGACGGCACGTCTTCACCGTCGCTTGCATACCTGTCAAGGGAGGGTGCCATACATTCGGGAAGCTGTTTCGGCGAACTTTGGTTCAAATTCATAGGGAGGGGTGAGCGATGATACGTCTGTTGTATATAGACCTGTTCTGCGGTGCTGGCGGTACCAGCACAGGGATAGAGCTTGCGCGTGTCAACGGAGACAAGTGCGCGAAGGTAGTTGCCTGTGTCAACCACGATCCAAACGCAATAGCATCGCACGCCGCCAACCACCACGGAGCCGTCCACTTCACGGAGGACATCAGGACGCTCGATGTAACGCCGTTGAGGGCAATATTGGACACCGCGAAAGTGGAATATCCCGAAGCAAAGACAGTTCTTTGGGCGAGTTGCGAATGCACGAATTTCAGCAAGGCCAAGGGAGGACAGCCGCGTGACGCTGACAGCCGCACCCTCGCTGAACACCTGTACCGATACATCGAAGCCTTGAACCCCGACTATGTGCAGATTGAGAACGTTGAGGAGTTCATGAGCTGGGGAGCGTTGGACGAACACGGAAAGCCAGTCAGCTGGCACAAGGGATGCGACTACCTCAAATGGGTGTCAACGGTCTGTTCATACGGCTACACCCACTCCTGGCAGCTGCTCAACGCTGCTGACTTCGGGGCTTACACCAGCCGCAAGCGTTATTTCGCCATATTCGCCAAGACAGGCATGAAGACCGCTTTCCCGACCGCAGACTACAGCAGGGACGGAGGTGACAGCCACAATCTTTTCGGCACCGCATACAAGCGGTGGAAACCAGTGCGCGAGGTGCTTGACCTTGACGATGAGGGAGAGAGCATCTTCGCCCGCAAAAAGCCGCTTGTTGAAAACACCCTGAAACGCATCTATGCCGGACTTGTCAAGTTCGTGGCGGGTGGCGAGAAGTCGTTTCTCGTGAAGTGGAACTCCATGGGCAGTGACGGTCACTATGCCGCGCCGTCCGTTGACGAGCCGTGTCCTACGGTCACGGTGCAGAACAGGCTGGGTGTCGCGAAGTGCCGTTTCCTGTCCAAGCAGTTCAGCGGGCATAACGAAAGCAAGAATATCTCTGTGGAAGGCCCGGCAGGAACCATCACAACCAAAGACCACCACGCGCTCGTCACATACTACTGGAACGGGCAGCCTGTGTCGGTTGAGAAGCCGTGCCCGACACTCACCACAAAAGACAGGATGGCAAAGGTCACTTTCATCCAGAACGAGTATTCTGGTGGAGGTCAGCTGTCGGACATCAACAGTCCAAACCCCGCAGTGATGACCACCCCGAAGCAGAATCTTGTCAGCTGCTTCCTGATGAACCCGCAGTATGAGAGCGCGGGCGGTTCGGTAAACAAGCCGTGCTTCACCCTCATCGCTCGGATGGACAAGATGCCGCCGTACCTCATATCAACGGAGGATGGCGTTGGAATACAGATATACGATGATGACAGTCCGATGACCGTCAAGATAAAGGAGTTCATGGCCATGTACGGGATCATAGACATCAAGATGAGGATGCTGAAAATATCCGAATTGAAAGCCATAATGGGATTCCCGAGTGACTATGTGTTGGTCGGAACCCAGTCGGAGCAGAAGAAGTACATCGGTAACGCCGTTGAGGTAAACATGAGCCGCCGCCTGTGCGAGGCTCTTGCCGGGGTGCAGGAATGTTGTTCACTTTCAAAAGCCGAATGACATGGACGAGGAGAGATTGAAGGACAATGAGGATTCAGTGGAACACCTCTTCCGTTTCTTCCTGTCATCGGTGCCGGAAGGCACGGACAAATCTGTGGTGCTGCGTGCGGCTATCCTGCTGGCAAGCGTTGTTATCGCTGAAAACGGTTGTTCAGAGGAACTTGTGTATTCGGCACAGGTGCTGCTGGTAGGTTATTCACACATCATCAGCGAGACGATGAACGGAATTGGCAACAATTGAACATCTGTTAAATCAAACATAAATCATCAAAATTCAAGAAAATGGAAATTTCAGAAGAAAGAATCAGAGCGGCGTATGAGGCCGCAGAAGGAAACACCAAGGAGGTGCTTGCCATCCTGCTGGGCGAAGAGAACACAGGAAACGGCAAGGGAAAGGACACAAGACCTGTCACGGAGCGTGTAAGGACGTTCGAGGATGCCTGCCGTGAACTCGGCGACGACCACCCGTTTGTGAAAGCATACGAGGACGTTGTGATTGCGATTGACTGCGACAAAGAAGAAAGTCGTGACGTGAAAACGTATCTCCGCCTCCGTATCATCACAGCCGCGCTGAACGAGGGATGGAAACCCAAGTTCGAGCAAGACGAATGGCGTTACTGTCCGTGGTACTGGTTGTACAAAAGCAGGCAAGATGCGGAAGATGACAACAAAGGCGACGAAGACAGGGTGTTTGAGATTCCAGAACAGCTGCGGGCCGTTCTGTTCGGTGGTGATGCGTACTGCGGTGCGCTTGCGGGTTTCGCTAACTCGTACTCGACCTACGATCCGTCGTACACGACTGCGAGCATCGGCTCCCGCCTCTGCTTTAAAACACGCGAACTCGCGCTATACGCCGCGAAAACGTTCTATGAGGATTGGCTAACCTTTTATTGCTTGTAGTCATGGAAAAGTTTCAGAATATCTTCAACCGGGATTTTTACCCGACACCGGAGCATGTTGTTGACATGATGATTTCCACGAGTGACGTGAGGGGTAAGGTGGTGCTGGAGCCGTCGTTCGGGAAATGCAACATAGTCCGCAGGCTCAACGACCTCGGAGCAGAGGAGGTCATCGGATGCGAAATCAACGACACCCTGCGCGGTTCTGCGCAGGGTGTTCGTGTCATTGGGGATGACTTTTTCAAGGTCACACGCGAGCAGGTCAGCCACATTGACATGATAGTCATGAACCCTCCGTTCTCGGAGCAGAAGCGTCACATCATCCATGCGTGGGATATTGCGCCGGACGGCTGCGAGATCATATCCCTGTGCAACGCTGGAATGTTCGGCAGGTGGAGCCCTCAACACGACCAGACGCTCATTGACACCATTGAGACGTATGGATATTATGACGAGCTCGGTGATGTGTTCAGCGACAGCGAGGAACGCAAGACGGACTGCGAGGTCGCCTGCATCCATCTGTTCAAGCCTGGTAGCGGTGACAGCGAGTTCGCCGGGTTCCTGTCGTTCGAGCCTGACGAGGAGCAGCCGCAGGGAGACGGTATTGTGACCTACAACGAGGTGCGCGAGGCCGTCAACAGGTATGTTGCGGCGGTGAGCATGTGGGACAGCGTGATGGAGGGCAACAGCAAGATCAATGCTGTTATTGGCGAGTTGAGTTTCGGAGACATCAAGTTCGGTGCGTTCTGGTGCGGCTACGGGAAGGACAAGTACACGGCCATCACCCGCGAGACTTTCAAGAAGGAATTGCAGAAGCACGCATGGCGGTGGGTGTTCGCGAAGTTCGACATGCAGCGGTTCCTGACCCGCTCGGTATATGAGCAGCTGAACAAAGCTGTGGAGAAGATGTCGCACATGCCATTCACGGTTCGCAACGTCTATCGGATGATAGACATGATAATCCAGACACACTCCCAGCGTCTCGACAACGTTATAATTGACGCTTTCGAGAGGATATGCAAATACTCGGACGACAATGTGACCTACCATGGGGAGAAGTGGAAGACGAACGCCGCCCACATGGTCAACAAGCGTTTCATCATCCCTTATATCTGCGACTATGACACTCGCTATCCGTCGCTCTGCCAGCATGTCAGAGTCAACTACAGCGACAGCGCGGACTTGGACGATCTCAACAAGGCTCTGTGCTACATATCCGGAATACCGTATGAGGAGCGTTGGACTGACGCGAACGGACGTGAGCAGGTGCGGAGGATGAAGTCGCTCGATGCGTTCACGCGGGACATAGACATGAAATTGGGCGAGTGGTACGACTGGGGTTTCTTCCGTATCAAGGGATTCAAGAAGCGGACAATGCACTTCGAGTTCCAGAGCGAGGAACTGTGGTACAAATTCAACCAGCGCGTGGCGCAGATCAAGGGCTGGGGACTTCCTGTCAACACCAAGGCCAAGAAGACCGCCAAGAAGGGTCAGATGGTCATTTTCGACGAGGCTGACTGACGATAAGGCTTGCGGTTTTTCCGCTATTCTTCCGAATATCTGCGAAATTTTGACCGATTTTTTGACTTGAAAACCAAAAAAAGTGCCCTGTTATTTCTAACTAACTGAATAACAATAAAATAAAAAGTGCCAAAAAATGATAAAAAATTTGGTGTTCTCAAATAAAATTATTATTTTTACACCGTTAAATCAAACAAATCAAACCGATTAAAATTTCAAAGCAATGACAAAGGAAGAATACAGAAAAAATTTCGAGGCGAAAAAAAACGAGCTTGAAACGAACCTTGCCGAAATGGTGCTGAATGTGACCGGAATGCCGTTCAAGGTTGAAATCAGAAGTTACACGGTTGACTTCAATCTTATAGACAAAAACGGTGTGGTAGCATCATACGGAAACAAATTCTGGGTCAACTGCGAGAAGACCGATGAAGGTTGGAAATCGCGTTTCAACAACGGCATTGTCAACTCCGTTACGACTGGAAGCATTGAGGCTCACATGTATGTTGCATTCGGAATGGCCGCTAACAACACCATCCTTTCAGATGCTATAATCGGGGCTGTCGTAAGCCTTGAAAACCTCATGTTCTCCTCACTCAACGACTAAAATCAGAAGATATGGAAATCGTAAGGACAGGCGAACAGACAAAGGTCGCAGTTGGAATCAACCTCGAATGTATGGCAGGAACGGCAACGGTCGGCAGCGACGAGCGCGAGTGCTTCGTGCTTGAACAGTACAGCAGGACGGACATGGACGAAATCGGCATTGAGTGCCTGGTCATGACCACCGACATGTACGGAATGCCGAAGGTCACGGAAGCCGTGTTCCAATACGGCGGCACAGTTTACCCCGCCGCGCTGGCAGCTGACGGCACGAAGGACAGAATCAGAATCAATTAACATTAAAAAAAACGGATATGAGAAAACTTGAATTAAGGAAAATCGAAATCGAAAACTTCCGTGGAATCCGTCAGTTCAGCACGGACTTCGGGGAAACCTGCACGGTAATCAAAGGCGACAACTCAACTGGGAAATCCACGGTGTTCGCCGCTTTCATGTGGGCGTTGTTCGGCAAGGACGAACAGGACAGAAAGGACTTTGAAATCCTGCCTTGCGAAAACGCAGTTCCACAACGGGTGACAGCGAAGGTTACCCTCCATCTGCTTGACGGCGGCATGTTCCACGTCATTCGCCGCGAGTATTCGCAGAACTGGGTCAAGCATAAAGGGCAGGTGGAGGAATCCTACGAGGGTAACGAAACCAAATGCTTTTGGGACGAAGCACCAATCAGCGTGACCGAATACAAGAAACGTGTCGGTGAGTTGGTTGACGAACAGTTGTTCAAGATGCTGACAAACCCGAACTTCTTCCCGACCATGCACTGGAAAGACCAACGTCAGGCACTTTTCTCCATCATCCCGCCCGTGTCTGACGAGGACATCGCGGAACGTGACGAGGCCTTCAAGTCCCTGCTCACGGAACTCGGAGGCAAGCCGCTGGCGGACTTCCGCAAGGAGATCAACGGAGCGTTGAAGACACTCCGGGAAAAGGCACGGGAGTACCAGCCGCGCATTGACGAACTCCGCCGCCTTATTCCCGAATCACTGCCGGACAGAGACGCGCTGGAAGAGGAGAGCAAGGCACTTGCCGATGAACTGAAAGCCATCAACGAAGCCGCCACATCAGCGGCAGAGGCGTTGAAGCAACGGAGCGCGGCACTCATGGAGCGCAGAAGAGAGGCAGACAAACTGTATATGGACGCTGAGCAGCTGGTCAAGGCCGCGAAGTCCAAGGAACTCGAACGCGTGTCAGCCGCCAACGCAGACATGGAATCCGTGCAACGTGCGCTACAATCATCGTCAAGCCGTCTCAACGACCTTGAACGCGACATGAAGAGCCATCAGACGCGGATTGACAATCTCAATGCAGAACTGAAATCACGTGAGGCGGAAAAGGAACGGTTGAGAGAGGAATACTTCAGGGAGAGCCAAGCCGTGTTCAACGGCTACAACCAAGTGTGTCCAACCTGCGGACAGCCGATGCCGCAGGAAATGATAGACAAGGCCGTCGGAAACTTCAATGCCGAGAAGCAACGCAGAGTGGATGCCGTCATCCAGCGTGGCAACAACGTCAAGGCGCAGGTGGAGGCGAAAAAGGCCGACATAGCAGCCGCCACCGCTAAATGCGATGAGGTTTCGGCAAAGATTGAGGACGAACGCAAGTACAACCGCGAACTCACTGACAAACTGGCCGGAATGACGAAGACCGAACCCGCCGATATTGTACCTGAATCCGTTGAAGGGTATGCTGAACTTATCAACAAAGCGAAAGCCATCGAAGAGGAAATCAAGGAATCCGAAACCGGGATGGTCGGAGGCGAGAGTGAGGAGACAAAGGCACGTCGTACAGAAATCGCTGTGCGTGCGCAGGAAATCTCCAAGAGCCTGTTCGACATCGACAGCGCTGAGCGCAATAGAAAGCGCATTGTGGAACTCGAAGACGAGAGCCGCGACACCGCGCAGCAGATTGCCGACTACGAGCGCAAGGTGTTCACCGCCGACAAGTTCGAGCAGGAGCGCATCAAAGACCTTGACGCTCGGGTAAACGGGATGTTCCGTCATGTGACATGGAGGCTGTTCGACAAGACCATTGAAGGCAACATTGTCGAGACCTGCGTCCCGATTGTCGGCAACGCTCTCTATCCAGTGGCCAACAGCGCGGCGAAACTCAATGCCGGACTTGACATCATCCACGTGCTGTCACAGCACCACGGGGTGAGCTGCCCGATATTCATTGACAACGCCGAGGGAGTGGTTCGGATTGACGGCTACGACATGCAGCTGGTCAAGCTGTACGTCGTGGAAGGCGAACCTCTCACCGTTACGGATAAACAATAATTCACCAATAATAAAAGTCATTATGAATAACAATCAGAATCAGAACCAAATGCAACAGCAACAACAACAGCAGGTGCCGCCCATGCCGCAGGCACCTGCACAGAACCAAGCCGTGACGGTGTTCGGCAACGAGAAAGGAGCCATCACCTACAAAGTCGGCGGACAGGATGTCAAACTGTCGTACAGCATCGTGCGCAACTACCTGACCAAGGGCAACCCCAATGTGCCAGACCAGGACGTGGTGCAGTTCATGCAGATTTGCCGATACAACTCACTCAACCCGTTTTTGGGCGAGGCGTACCTCGTCAAGTACGGAGATTCACCCGCGCAGATGATTGTCAGCAAGGAAGCCTTGTTGAAACGTGCGGAAGCGAATGAGAAGTATTCTGGCTACAAGGCCGGAATCATCGTCAGAAGAGGCGATAATATTGAATACATTGAAGGTGCTTTCCGTCTTCCAGATGACTTGCTTCTCGGAGGCTGGGCGGAGGTATATCGCGATGACCGAAAGGTTCCGGCAAAGGCGGCTGTGTCTTTCGCGGAGTACTCAAAGAACCAGAGCACATGGAAATCCATGCCGTGCACGATGATACGCAAGGTCGCTCTTGCACAGGCGTTGCGCGAGGCGTTCCCGATCCAACTGGGTGTCATGTACACCGCAGAGGAAAAGGGCGTGCCGGAGGATGTGCCATACGAGGATGTCACCGACAAGGTGAAGCAGGAAATTGAGAGAGAGGCGAACGGAGAGGTTATCGGTATCACCGAACAGCCAGCTGAGCAGCCGCAGCAACAGGCACCTGCCGCAACAGGAAGACGTACTGCCAAACAACAGGCTCAACAACCGCAGCCACAACCACAACAGACACCGTTCGACTAAACAGAGACAGACATGGAACTGGAAGTGATTGGAAGCGGAAGCAGCGGTAACTGCTACATACTGCGTGGCGAGGATGAATCCATCGTGCTTGAGGCTGGCGCATCGTTCAAGGAGTTCACAAGAGCAATTGGTGACGGGCTCCGCAACGTCCGCGCCTGCCTCGTGAGCCACGAGCACGGAGACCATGCCGCCAACGTCGGCAAGTTCCTTTCGTACAGCGTTCCTGTGTACATGAGCGCGGGAACGGCATCCGCCATAGACACAGGCGGGTCGTCGTTCCTGCGACTGTGCGCAGCCGGGAAGCAGTTCAAGGTTGGAGGTTTCACCGTCCTGCCGTTCGGGACGCGCCATGATGCAGTGGAGCCGCTTGGGTTCCTCATCAGCCACCAAGAATGCGGAGTTGTGCTGTTCGCCACAGACACCTACTATCTGCCTTGCAGGTTCAGCGGACTGAACAACGTGATGATAGAATGCAACTACATCACTGACGTATTGGAGGAGCGGGTAAAGTCAGGCGACCTCCATCCGTCTGTCGCAAGACGTGTCAGACGATCCCACATGGAACTGCAGACCTGCATTGACGCGCTCGGTGCCAACGACCTCACATCATGCCGCAATATTGTCCTTGTGCATATATCTGGCGGCAACGGAGACCCAGAAAGGATGCGCGAGGAGGTTGTCAGGGCAACAGGCATCAACACCGTGTGA
>Ga0326514_10000028_pt1 | contig 83384 bp, 143 predicted proteins | sample 3_2548_0518_D_FD_203653 | JGI IMG/M metagenome (GOLD analysis project Ga0326514, IMG submission 203653) | Bovine rumen microbial communities from UC Davis, California, United States - 3_2548_0518 | ecosystem: Host-associated > Mammals > Digestive system > Stomach > Rumen | place: USA... | reverse complement strand
GATTTTTAGATAAAGTTGGGAATGCTTTAGTCATATCCCATTCTTTAATATCTCTCCAATCGACACACAGATTATGTTCTTTATTAAGCAAACTAACCCATGTTGGCAATAACCATGTTGCCGTATCATCCATATCAACAATTATTTTCTTCATTGTGTTTTTTATGTTTACCTTTCTCACTCTGTTTTTACATTGATATAATCCAAAACATTTTTCATCCCTAAACCGCCATTTTCCCAATTTTTCATACAATACTCCCAAAGATTCGGATGTGTTTGTTTCAATCTTTGAAATCTATTTGGCTCTTTTTCAAGATGGCAACCAAATGCGCAGAATACACAACCGGTTTTAACATATCAATCTCGCCACCAATCAAATTCGCCAGAAATTAGAAGTTTTTCTAAATTATGCCCTGCGCGGATTTCTCTTGTCGTTCCCTCGCAGTCGCCAATCGTAAGCTCGTGCTCACCGCCGTTTATATGCACAAATAATCTTGTGGCAAAAGACCATCTCAGGAAATGAGTAATTGTTGTGAAAATCAACGGCGTTTGAGAATAGACAGCGTTTTCTGTATCGACGTATGTTTTATGTACTGTATTGCCGCAGTTTTCAAATCTTCGCACGGAATCGCTATCCATTAAAAGATGCAGTTCTCTATATGGCACGTCTATTATTAACATTTCTTCTTTGTTCATTAAAAATACCTTCTATCTCTAATGATTTCATAAATAAAACTATCCCTAAAACGCCCGTCTAAATCTTTGCTCGTATCGTGCAAATGAATAATATTGCCATTATATTTTTTGCAAAACTTATCATAATGTCTTTTTACTGGATTTCCTTCAATAACTCTCCACTCAACTTTATGATATTTTGAAATCAACTCTTTTAGTTTTCGCAATACATCTACGCCGAGAATCGGATTGCCTTTATCGAAAGAATAAAGCCCGAAATCGCAAACAGTGTCGGTCAATGAATAAATCCTATATGTGAGATAACCTATTACATTATCTGACTTATCTACGCAAGCATATGTATATACATCTTCCCTTGGCTCAATGGTGGGCAAGCAGCTTCCGCAATCATAACCGTTATAATAAAAATAATCTTCTGTGTATAGTTCTTTTGCAAACAATTCAAGTATTTTATTCTTGTATAAAATTGCTGGCTTTAACATATGCACCTCCTACATAAAACCCGTTACTTATATTTTTCATATTGTCCTCGCCACACATCGAAAATAAAGTTTGGATTATCTTCCAAAAATTTTATTGCTCTTTCTTTTTCTGAATCGGTTAATTCAGAAAACGGTTTGCGTGGTTTCATATATTTCAAAACAGATTCTCCAAATGTAAGATTATCATTGTGCTGAAATCTTATCAAAATAGGAATATCGCCAACTACATCTAATATCTCACCATTTAATAATGCTGCAATATCTCGTTCAGAAATATTTATAAAACCAACTTGTGCATAATCAACTTCCCGACCATAACTTGTATGACGCACTATGCTATAATCAGGAAACATTTCTTTAGTTATCTTCATAGTCAATCAATTTTTTTATTCTTATCTTTATTATCGGTATCGAATAGTATCTTAATCTCTTTATTATTCTCAGTATTAGACAGTATGTAACGCCCTCTATCTTCCGAAAATACTAAAGTGCCATTATTTACCATTTCGTCAAAATCGTTACCTTCTGTATCAAAGTCATAACCAACTAATACATTACTTCTAAATAACATATCTATACTTCCTCAATCAAACTTCCGTTTTATTTTCAATATTTTCTATTTGACCTTCCATTGAAGTCGTAATATTTATTGGCAATTTCAGGATATATATTTTCAATCCATTCCATATTACGCCATTCAGAACCCTTAATTCCAATGTTTTCTAAATATCCATCAATATCTCGTTTATACGTTTTATATCCATTTCTTCTCATTCCGCGACATTGGCAAAACAAACGAAACGTAAATGTATTAAAAATTGATGGCTGATTACACCACGCAGCTACGGCAGCATAAAAAGATGAATATTCGGAATTGTAAACTTTTTCAAAACGCATTATATATGGTTTTGCCCCGAATTGACTAAGAATATCAATTCTATCGAACAAATTTATAATATCGTTCTTCCAAAATTCTTTATCATACTTATCATTCTTATCACAGCCACAAAATACATAAAATTTTAATTCGCGTTTCCAATCAGGAACAGTTTCGCGGATAAGTTTAAGTTTCGAGATAATCAGTTCTTTATCTTCGATATTATCAAAAGCGAAAATTACTTCACCATCATACTTCCATTTGGATATTTCGATAATCTTTTCTTTTGTTAATAGTCTTTCATCAAGCCCTTGTTTGAATTGAAACCTTTTGCCACTTTCGATTACAGGTTGAATAAGGTTTTTCCAATGTGAATAACTTAAAAAATTATCGTCAAGAAAACATAGTTTAGGACGAGATTCATCCATAAATTCAGATAGTGGGCTTGCACTAATCGCACATTTATAATTACGATTTACGCAATAATAACAACCACGAAAACAATGCCGAGTCAAATAACCGATAGAATAATCAAGATAGTATGTAAATTCAGAACGCTTCTTACCGCTATTTATTGCCGATTGCACCCATTCATCATATAGATGATAGTCGGGCATTATATGTTCTATTTCATTTGGCAAAGATGGGGCTTTATCATAAAAGAAGCCTGTCCCACCGTACTCGATATTTGGTTGTTTAAGAAATTCATTATCAGCATACCACTCTGAAATAGTGTCAGAATTTTTATTTGTCTTATCTTTTGGCTCACAAGGAATTTCAGTATCAGTAAAAACTTTACTGATATAGACCTTATCAAAACAATCTAAATTCTCGTAATCAGTCTTTAATGTTACCTCATTCCCAAGCTGTTTATGATAAGCAGAAATTTTCATACAACATAAATTAGGGAATCTATGCTTCTTTTTCCCAACAATGTCAGCATCAATAATTGCAATTTTCATTCTTCTTGTCAATAAAACCACACTTTTATCGTCATATTTATTGTCATTTGTTGTCATTTATGCCTATTTATTATAAAATATTGCATAATTTTTGTCATTTATTGTTGTGCTATTTTTAGCGTTTTTCAAATGTTGTTAATCGTGTCTTATTGAAATCTTTTCGCCACACTTAGCACAAGTAGCGAAATAATATGTTATTTTACGATTGCCATGAATAGGAAAAACCATCTTTTGACATTCAGCTTTGTCTTTGCTGAAATCTATGTCGCATTTTGAACAATGGAAATTCAGCTTGACCGGCTCATTTTGCTTTTTGAATAACCCCATTGGAATCACCTCTTTATTTTGAATCTTCTGGATAGGTTACAGTTTCCATAAACATTGAAATCTTTTACCGTCTTTTGTAGCAAAAATTTTTCTCAATTCAACAGTATGGGCTACAACATCAATTACGGTTTCATTTACTCTTAATGGTAGAATCTTATTTATATTTGGGTCGTGATTGATATATTCGTCAGTTGTCCAATTACGGATAAATGTCATATTATCGGAGGCTTGCCAGAATCTACCGCATATTTCGTAATTGCTTTCTGAAACATTGTGTTTTTCCACGGTAACTTCGCCGTTAGCTTTAGTTTCAATTTTTGTTATTTCCATAAATTACTCCCATTTGTCCGATTCCCATTGAGTACCACATCTATCACAGGTAAAAGAATAAAAATGTTGTGTTTTTGCTCTGCGAAATATACCGCCATAATCTTCCTCCATTAGTAAAACTCCAAACTGTTCTTTTCCACAACAGGGGCAGTTTTTGCTGTGTAACAGTGTTATTTCACGTTTAAGATTATCCTCAACATATTTCATATTAGTTCGTTTTATCAACATTGGTTTTCGCCTTTTCTAATTGCACGATAAATTCTTCTACCTATAATTTGATTTCTTATGAAACGATACTGCATACCTAATACCCAGCCTTGATGAACCACTTTATCACAAAGATAAATAAAACCGTCGCGCTCTAAACATTCTTCGAGTTCATTCATACTTGTAATCAATTCACCTTTTGTGTACTTTCTGCGTGATACTAAATATGTTTTATAATCTTTATATCGTTGGCAGTTATCTCTCTTTACCGTAGAAAAGCACTGCCAATCAATTCTCTTTTTGAGTTCATAAGGATTTGCATATTCACAGTTGCTACAAGGTTTTCTCATAATCAATCCCACAAAGCATAAAAGTGTTCGGAAAACAATTCAAAAAATTCATTTTTACATTTTTGCCGATATTTTTCGATTTCAAGTTCAGTTTCAAACCATTTATTCATAGTATCTTTGTATTCTGGCAACTCACTTGGAGTATGTAATGTTATATATTCTTTTTCATTTTCCTCTGGTGTGTTCAACTTCTTGCCGAACATACCATACTTTTCAGTAAATTCGTCATAAATCCTATTGTATTCTTCTTCATACGGATTCTTCTTTTGACAAGTATCTTCGCCCATTTCGCCAAGAAGGAATATCATTCGGTCAACAATCTCATTCCATTTATTCTCGTTTTTGTCTGTCGACTCTTTATCCCTGTCTTTGAAATCGTCAATCACAATCGGAGTTCCGCAACGTGTATCACGGTATGCCGTCAGTATCTTTGACATGGTTTTCATAAACCAATCAAAAGTTTCCCAAGTTGCATATCTGTCGTAGCCATTCTTGATAAGGAAATGAATTGCCTTAAAATATCGAGGGATATTAGCTACATTCTTATACCAATATTTCGGGCGGTAACAAAAACATCTTTGAAATATTTCTTTATTGTATAGAATCATAATGTCCACCCTCCACATATTGAATTAGGCTATCCCAACTTTCAAATTCATATAACACTGCCGGTTTTTTATTATCAGCAAAACAATAATCAGTTATTGATTTTTCATTTAGTGTAATAAAACCATCATCATATAACCATAAAATGCCATTCGAGCGGAATGTTCCATCATCATTTTGCAATATCCCAATGGTGGGAGATTCTTTAATAAAGCTATATTTCCGATTTCCGCGCAATAATTTTCTAACAGCCGTCAAAAGCCTATTTAACTCTGAAATTTCAAAATTCATATCATTCCTCATCCTGATAAACGGTTTTGCCACAAGTTGGACATTCACATAGATAATATATATCATTGTGGCAGCCTTGTTTGCTTTCATACTCTCCGCGCTCTGCCTTGAATACGCAACCGCAGCGTTTGCACTCAAACATTTTTGATTCAATTACCTGTCCAATATCGCCCTTTTTAATAATTTCCATAACAATCTCCTAACTCGCGTTTCTTAGTCCCATTTCAAGATACAATTCATCAACTGCATTCCCTTTTCGCTGGACACAATCGTAAATCTTTTCTTCAATGGAGTTATTAGCCTGTAAAATTATGTATGTGCATTTATTGCCTTGACCTATTCTGTGAATCCTATCTTTACTTTGCTTAAATTCTTCATAGCTAAAACTCATAGAATAGTAAATATTGTAAGTGCAATTAGTAAAGGTTAAACCTTTGCCGATTAGTTTTGGGTGCGTGAATAATAAATTGATTTTGTTATTCTTAAACTGCCGGATAATATCATCACGATTTTTGGTTTTAGATGTTAATGCCACGCCGTTAAATTTCTTTGCAAGTGATTCAATTTCGTGCGTAAACTGACACCATACAATAATCGGTTGATTGCCAATTTCGGAAACGACTTCTTGTAATAGTTTCTCTTTGTCGTTATCAAATGTGGTTATAGTCTTGTCTTTATTGATTACGAAACCACTAACGACCTCGCGGAGTTTCATTAACTTGGCGGTAAACTCAAATTTGCTCCATTGATTTATATGTTCACGAATATCATTCTCAATATCGTCATAGTAGCGTCTTTGAGTTTTTGACATATCAAATTTGCGAATTTCAAAGACTTGTTCGGGAAGGTCTAAACAATCTTCTTTCTTTAGGAAAACTGATTGTTCATCAAGTCTTTGATAGTATCGGTCTTTATCTTCGTCAGTTTGAAACCAATAGTGCGGATTTGACATATCCTGATGAAAATATTTTGCAAGAAATCCATAGTAGTTGTTTCCAAAAACCTCTGGATTCACAAATTTCATTTGGGGAAATATTTCACTATTATGATTGGGTGTGGGGCATCCACTCAAAACAAATCTGTGCGGAATAATAGTCGCAATATCTAAAAGCATAGCAGTAATTTGGCTTTTCATATTTTTCATTACGCTACTTTCATCAACCACAATACAATCAAAATTAGCTTTGCGAATTTCGTTGCGAAGTATCTTAAAACTATCGTAATTCATCACATAAATATCAGCTTCGGTATTTAGGTGTTTAAGCCTTTCTGCTTTTGAGCCTTTCTGCTTTTGAGTTTCCCCAAACATTAATAATTTTTCTATTTGGGTAAAATTTTCGGCAATCATCAATCCAAGCTGTTTCTATTACAGATAAAGGACACAAAATCAGTGACTTGGAGTAAAATTTTGCTATTTCCAAACCCATAACGGTTTTACCCGTACCTGTGTCGGCAAAGACACCATAATTTTCAGCGTTTAATGCCTTGTTGCAAATTTCTTTTTGATAATTACGCAGAAACGGTGATATAGAATATTGTTTCATAGTCTTTTCAATAGGCTTAGTATCTGATGAAACCAAGCCTAATTGAATTAACTTATTTAGTGATGAATCGGGAAATTGCCACTTGCCATCTCTAAATTTTCTTCCTTCGATTGTTCTGATGTACGGTATTTGCTCAACAGGGATTTCAAGTTCAATCATTAAATAACCTCAGTGAATTATCTTTGATCTCCTTAATTTCTTTTGCTTTAACGCCGAGAGCCTTTAACTGTGTTTCAAGCTCCTTGATTTCTGCACGAATATCTTTCTTCTTTTGTGCCAATTGTTTTTGTTCCTCTTTTGCTGCCTTTGCGTTTTCGCTCTGTTCTTTACCAATCGCAAGTTGTTCTGCAAAACGCTCTTTCATTTTCTCAATAGAATCATCTGTTTCAAAAATACTATCGTCCCAAAGTGAAAATCTTTTTTCAATAGCTAAATCGTAATACTCTTTTTGCAATTCAATTCCGATAGCATTTCTGTGATTTTCTATGGCTACTTTGTTTACTGTTCCAGCACCAGCGAATGGGTCTAATACGGTATCATAAGGGCAAGACCAGAGTTTGATACATCTTTTAACAAGTTCTTCTGCAAATGGTGTACTATGTGAAATTCCTTGATTTGGAATATTCCATACACCGTCAGCCCAATCAGCCCATTCAGCAAGAGTAATATCGGAAGCCTTGATTAACTCACAATCTCCCTCTTTTTTATACACATAAACAAAGCCGACGTTTGCCGCAAGGATTGTATCTCTTGCCTTCATGTTCCTGTAATATAAATTGCCCTGGGCAAGCATAGCTCTCTGAGCGGAATATTTACGCCAAAATGCTTTTGTCCACAACGAAAAACCATATCCTAAAAAGATGTCATTCAACTTACCAGTTAAACTTTCCTGTCCGTTTTTACCATCTCTACCTATTGTATAATTGTAATCTTCGTATTGAAGAACAAATTTACCCCCTGGCACAAGTACGCGCTGGCACTCGGCAATCACAAGCCCAAGCAAATAATAATATTCATCATAAGACTCGCAATTAGATAAGTCACAAGGGTCGTTACTGTAAACCCTTAGATTGTGATACGGAGGTGAAGTTACGATAAGATGGACGCTTTCATCCGGCAATTTTTTCAACTCTTTCAAGCAATCGCCGTTAATCCATTCATTCTTTAATCTCATAAAAATGCTCCATTCTTTTATTATGTTTTTTATATTTACTGTGCTGCCCAAAAAAAAAAAATTAAATTAGTTTTCTACCGCATTTTGGGCAGTAAATAGCATTAACCAAATCGAATTGCCCTTCCACTTTTGGTGATGTCGAATCATATAATAAGCAGCCACACTTTTCACAATTCATTTTGGTAATTCCATTTCGTGTTTTTGTTTTTCTTATAGACACATCATCATTCAAACTATCATTATCTATTTGCTTATAGATTTCTTTCATTTTTTTATAGGTAGTCCAACATATCCATGTATTACATTCTGCACAATACACACCATGCCGCAAACCTTTTGGGATTGAATATACTCTTTCACAGCCGCATTCCGGACATTTATATTCTGCTATTTGCAATCACTCGCAAATGTTGTATTTATTGTATAAATTAAAGAATCGCGGCTATTTGGTATTTCATCTTTCATCACCATTTCCAATAAACTATCAAGAATTTCACCAATTATTTTCCCTTTATATCCAAGCAAAATAAGATCAGTTCCATCCACAGCAAGATATTTTAAATCATAAACATCTCCATTTTCTCTGCATTTATTAACTTCTTCTCGTAATTTTTCAATACATTCAAGATATAAAAGCTGACTAATTGGCTGTTTATCAGAATAAATAGAAAAAACTTTTGCGCAATCCAAAGCAAGATTGATAGTGATATAGTCTAAATTGTGTAATAGTTTTCGTGCATAATATTTTGATATTTTTATTTTTGATGGGAAAATACCATAATTTGTGCTTACCCAAGTATGAAAACTCTTACTTATTTCATCTGCATATTGAAGAATCTTCCCAACGGAATCAATTATTTCATTTGAAAATCTTAACTGTTTGAGTATTTCAAAAGACGTTTTATCCCCAAAATTACTACCCAAAATAATAGCCAAATTCAATGCACAATTTGATGAATTTGCAAACCACAGCCGATAAAAAGTTTTTCTATCATTGAGAAATCCAGCCCACGGGACAACTGATTCTATTAAATATAACAGTATGTAAACTTGGGTTTTTATTCTTTCGTTATATGGAGTTTTTTTATATTCGGAAGGATTGAATGGTAGAAGCGGATAACTCAGTATTTTTGTTAATTCAGAGTTAATTCGTTCTGCCGATACTTTTTTTAGTAAATCTTTATTTTTATGTATTGCTGATAATGTTTCGGAATCAATATCACAGTTAAATCTGAGTGCAAACCTGATTGCTCTCATAATCCGTAATGCGTCCTCATTTATTCTATCATTTGGATTACCAACGCATTTTATACGCTTTTCAATAATATCATCATATCCTCCGAACGGGTCAACAATTCCTTTAACCTCATTATAAGCAATAGCATTGATGGTAAAATCTCTACGAGAGAGGTCTAATTCAAGGTCTGTAACGAACTTCACCGTTTCTGGATGGCGATTATCTTTATACTCTCCGTCAATTCTGTAAGTGGTTATTTCAAAAATATTTTCAGGCTTATCATCAAAAACCACAGATACGGTTCCGTGTTTGATACCTGTTGGAATCACTTTGAAGTCTTTAAACAACTCCATCACTTGCTCCGGCAGCGCGGATGTACAAATATCCCAATCATGCGGTTTAATACCCATAAGACTATCTCTAACACAACCGCCAACAATAAATCCCTCATAACCATTGTCGTTTAATCTATTGAGAATGAACTGTACCGGCATTGGAAGTTTAATGTTCATTTCCACGGATTATCCACCTCTTTCAAGAAACGGGCAAGTTCACCATTGTAACGAAACACAAGATCATCTTCTGTGATTTCGTTACCGAAGAAATGTTTAACAATCTGGTGGTAAATATCGGCATTTAATCCTTTAAACACAATGTTATCCTTGAACATATCGTTGTTTTCATCATGCTTATAGATTTCTTTCAACCAACCAAAATTGCTTATTTTACGCAACTTGAAATATTCGCAGCGTACTAAAGAGCCAATATTCTGTTGGCAGCTTGAAATTACTTCTTCAATTTCTTTTAAAGTACAGTTCGTATTCTGTATATCAATAATAAGTTCATCGGTAGTTAAACTATAAAATTTAACTCTATCACCAAGAACATCTTTAATATGCAGATATAGAATCGTCATTAAATATGTTTCGTATGTAATTTGCTTTTTAGGATTACAAGCGCCAAGAATTACCTGCCGGATATACTTACTGTTTTTAATGTGTTCGCTCCATGTGAAAGCACCAATATAATCTTCCCATGTTTCTTTCTTCTTGAATATTTCAGCATTATAATGTCGAAGCGCGGAAAAATTCGCTTTATTCATATCTATTGAAACAAAAGATTTGTCGGTATTACCTTCCACATATAGGTTATTTTTTCCGAGCATAACCGTATGTTTAATAATACGCGCATCAGAAAAATCATCATTTATAAACTTGTAATATCCTTGACTATTTTTAATCATGGTTATTACACTATCTTTTACTGAGCTGTAATATTCAAAATAACTTTGCTCGTCATCAAAAGATTCAAGCTCTATGCAAAATGTATCAAATTTTTTTACACAATCAAACAGAGCATCGAGTATTTTTAGCCTTTGCATAAAATAAGGTTCGTCAAAGAGGTTAATCGGTAAATTGCAATCTTTACAAAACCTCTTTTTCAAACCAATAGATTTTAATACATCTTCTTTTTTCATAAATACCTCTTAACCATTAAAATATCCGCAATTTTTACATATAACATTTCCGTTTATTTCTTCAACTAAATCCATAACTTTATCCATATCGGGAACTTCCGGCAAATTTGTTGTATTTTTTAGATCGTCAAGTTTGTGCTCATATTCATTTACGATCTCATAAAATTCTTTTGTTGGTTTCTGGTTGCTATCAAGATATTTTCCATTACGAATCTCCATAAGAAAATCATGGTCTTTCTCACGGTAGGTATTGATTTCACCCTTTTCAAGAATGTCAAAAGCCATAAGATAAAGCCGAACAAGGTGCATCATATGCTTTCCTATTTTGTTATGTTCATAAGCCTTACTATTTCTTTTTCCCATTTTCTTATACTGCTGAATAATTGTTCCCATATCATTCAGCATACCTTTATGGTCACGGAGAGGATAATGCTTTAATGTTACGTCACAAAAGATTTCGGTTTCGTAATCATCTCGCGGAGATTTATCAATATACAGTTTGATTGAATCTTCCGGCATATCGAAATATCTATTCTTGAAATCAACCGAAGCGTGTTCGATACTTTTAAGAATATGTTTTTCTAACTGAGATTGGCTTGAATTTCTTGCCGTGAAGTTTTCTAAACGGCGGAGCTGCGCATTTGCATATCCTCCAAAAGAATGAATAGCTAATTTGGATAAAAATAAATGGCGATTTGCGATCAATTTTCGCCCTGCGTCTGAAAGCAAGAAATAATGCTCTGGTTTAAGCCCAAGAATTTCCACCGTGTTAGGATTACAGGAGCAAAGTAATTTCACGATTTTATCAAATGAATAGATCGTCGTGTCCGTAGGAACATCTACAACCTGTTCAAAATCCCGCCCTGTGAGGATATTCCTCGAACTGTTTGTAGCTATCCCACGAATATCCACATCAGAGTTATCGTTATTTGTTCCATAAGCATAACTTCCTCCATATCCAAGAAGAATAATGTTTTCTGCCAAGTTTTCATTGTTTCTTAGAAAATCATATGGCTGAGATTTTAGTAATTCACTAATGTTATTTACCATTTTTACCCTCATTTCATCTCTGTAATAATTGTAACATATTTGTAACCATTTGTCAACAGTAAATATAAAAATTTTTATATTTTTTTGAAATTTATTCTTTTAATACTGCTAATAAATAATCATCAAGATATTCTTCTAAGATTTCATCTGTGTGTGATAATAATTCATCATCGCCATTGTCGAATAATTCCTCGGCAATACCACCGCCGATCGCGCATAATGTATCAGTATCGCATGGCAAACTTAATACATTTTTGATAAATTCGGTATAATTGTTTGCTTCATAAATGCAGCGAATAACAGCCGGAACGCTGCCATGACAAGTTTCATTCCAACGATAATATTCCCTTATTTCAGAAAGAGGTATCTCAGGGCTATAAGCATACTTCTCCTTTGGATAAATTGAAATACCATAACTTAGAATATCGTCTTTCCCAAGACCGTGTTTTGCCATTCCGATACATACTGCTGTAGCTACTGCACCTTTTACACCTTCTTCATGATTATGTGTACATAGTGCCGATTCTCTTGCCATTTCAGCAACTTTTAATTTGTCATTAAAGAAGTCTGCAATGTAAGAAACTCTCATAGCCGAGCCATTACCATAACTTCCATATGGTTTCTTATCATCAGAATCTACCCAATTACAAAACATGCCGCCAAATCCGCTATTTCGGTATTTTTTCGCAAATTTGGCAAATCCCTCTGAAAATGACTTTTTATGCTGTATAGCCCATTTTAAGCCCAAAGAAAGCACTGTATCGTCAGTGTAATGGCACTTTTTAGTTGATAAAATTGTAGTTTTATCATCATTATAACCACAATATATTGTGCCTTTATCAACTTTTAACACTATATCTTGTGGCTTAATATTTTGTTTTGCGTATATATTGTTAAATTCAAATGGAGAACCAACTATATCTCCGATAATAGCGCCTTTAATCGCCATTATTTAACCTCCTTATGTAAGCATTTGTAGCATACCATTGTTCTTTTGAAGGGAACGTGTCTGGAACCTTAAAATAATCAGCTAAATCTATTCCTAAAAACTCCAAATCGTCAATGGCTTCTCTTTCAAAAATACTGTCTTGCGAATTAACCCAATCGTCACGCTCCTGTTCGGTCTGAAATTCCGCGATTTCGTCAAAACTGCAATCATCTATTACTTTTTTATAAGTAGCATAAAACATAATTATTTTCCTCCTATGTATTGACTTCCAAGATTTTTTAATGTATAATGAAGAAAATTTAGTCGCATTTTCTTGATTAGTTTATATTTTAGCAGATTTATTTCTTGGTGTCAATACTTTTTCAAGAAAATAGGACTAAAAAAAGGGAGGGAATTTCCATGGAAAATATTTTATTCAAACGCATTAAAGAACTATGCACTGAGCGCGGAATCACAATCAACAAATTAGAAAGCGATTTAGGAGTAGGCTATTCATCAATCCAAAAATGGAAAAACACATCATCACCGTCTATGGATAAAATAGCAAAAATCGCTACATATTTTAATGTTTCTGTTGATTATCTGCTCGGCAGGACTGACATTAGAACACCTGTGTCTGAGCTTCTGGGCGACGATTACATCATCACGCTACAGCGCGGAAAAGAAAAAATGACACCACAAGACCAAACTAAATCTTTACAAATGATTAAACTTGCTTTTGGTTACGCATTTGATGAAGATAATTGAGCAATGTCCGTTTTATAGCCCAAGCTTTTTGTTATACTAAAAATAAGCGTCAAAGAGATTGGAGGCTATAGCACAATGATTAGAAGAATCCACATCAATAATTTGGTATTAAAACTTTATTCGCAACTCCCGCAAATTCAATTTCCATTACAACTTGACAGAATATTGCCGTTCATGCCGAACTGCAAATATATGTCATATCAAAAATTCGCGCAAATCAATAATTGTACTGTAAACGATGTTATTACTTTATGTAGAAGTAAATCCGGCTGCACTCATTATGATGTAGAAACAAACAGATATTTAATATTGATTAACCTTTCTGAAACAAGCAATTATGGTCGCCGCAGATGGACAATGGCACACGAAATAGGACACATTCAATGCGGTCATCATTTGGTTTCGGCTTTAGACAAAATTGCGGAAAATGATTTTGTGCAAATACACAATAAATATTTTGAAATTGAAGCTGATTGTTTTGCCGCGACATTATTAGCTCCATTTCCTCTGTTTAAGGTTTTAGGAATAAAAAATGCGCATGATATTCAATCTGTGTTCGGTTTATCCGCAGAAGCCGGCGCTATACGCCTCAAGGAGTATAGTATATGGATAAAAAGCCATAGAAAAACAGCATGGGAAAACGATATTGTGAATGTTTATTTGCAAAAATCAATATAATGATTATACACCTCGTAGGAAACTATGAGGTGTATTTTTATGCCATTCTTTGCTCGGCAATTTTGAAATATGTTTCGTCAATCTCGATTCCAATGAAACGCCTATTCAATTCATTACAAGCGATTCCGGCACTACCAATTCCCATAAATGGGTCTAATACAACATCATGCTCTTTAGAAGAATTATCTATCAATATTTTCATCAATTCAACTGGCTTCTCTGTGTCGTGGTAATTCTTACCGTTTTCATCCTTTGTCTTTTTGTTTTGAACCGATAAAATGTCACTTGTGCCACAATGATTTATCTTAACTCCGCGACCTTTGCGGAAAAACAAAATATATTCAAATTGTGACATATAATATGTACCGACAATTTTATTCTGCTTGTCCCAAATCAATGATTTAATAAAATGAAATCCAGAACCTATGAAAACATTAAGAATGTTCACTAAATTGACATGATTTGTCATTACATAACAATGCCCGCCGTCTTTCAAAACTCTATAAAACTCTGGCGCATATTCTGAGCAATCAATGTTGTTATGAGTAAATACTTGACCTTTTAGATTGATTTTCTTTTTGAACATACCGCCGCCAAGACAATTCCCGCGAGAAGTTGTCCGATACGGCGGGTCTGTCACAATTAAATCAATGCTATCATCTTCAAACTTCTTTAGTTGCTCCATACAATCACCACAAATTAGTTTTGTTCGGGGGTGATTATTATTTATTTCCGTTACACTCATTATTTATTGGTTGGTTTCAGATTCTTCTTTTTCATCGGCAATTAAAACTTGTGTTGAAATAATCATGGTTGCAACGGATAAAGCATTTTGCAGAGCTGTTCTTGTAACCTTTGCGGGGTCGATTATGCCGCTTTCAATCATATCAACAAAATCATTCTTCATTACATCAAAACCGTAATTCGGATTTTTGCCTTTGTTTTGATTATATTGTTCTCGGAGTTTTTTGCAATCGTGTCCGGCATTTCTCACGATATTATTAAACGGCTCTAACAATGCAGATTTAACAGCATAATATCCATCAATATTATCTTTTCCAACCGCATTAAGGTCAATGGAATCAAACGCCCTTAGATAAGCAATACCACCGCCGGGAACAATGCCTTCATCAATCGCAGCCCTCGTAGCCGCAAGCGCGTCCTCTAAGCGAAGCTTCTTGTCCTTCATTTCGATTTCTGTAGCAGCGCCGACGCGAATAATCGCTATTCCGCTCGTAAGCTTTGCAAGACGCTCTTTGAAATTTTCTTTATCGAAATCTGATGTTGCTTTCTCAATCTCGGCATGAAGTGATTTAATTCTGTTTTGTAAATCATTTTTATCTCCATTGCCGCCGATAATCGTTGTGCTATCTTTGTCAACCTTGATTTTCTTTGCTGAACCAAGATTTTCAACAGTTGCATTTTTCAGGCTCATTCCAAGTTTGCTACTAATGAATGTTCCACCTGTGAGAACAGCTATATCTTCAAGCCATGACTCGCGCATTTCTCCGAATTTTGGCGGCTTAACACAAACCACATTGAGAACTCCGCGAAGTTTATTCTGGATAAGCATACCAGTTGCTTCATTTGTCAAATCGTCGGAAATGATAAGCAAGGCTCTACTGTTGCTTGAAACTTCTTCGAGAATTGGCATAATGTCATTGATATTGACTATCTTCTGGTCGGTAATCAAAATAAGTGGGTTGTCATACTCTGCAACCATTTTGTCTACATCTGTTACCATGTGTGGCGCAATATAGCCCTTATCAAAACGCAATCCTTCTACAATCTCATATTCAGTATTATCTGTATGGGATTCTTCAACCGTTATTACAACGTCATTGCCCAGCTTTTCGATAATTTCAGAAATAATCTGTCCGAATTGAGAGTCGCGGGAAGAAATTGTTGCGATTTTCGCTATGTCGTCTGCTCCGCGTACCGGAATAGAGTTTTTCTTAATATAATCAACAACGTCATTTACCGCTGCTTCCATTCCATTCTTAACCAAAACAGCACTTGTTGTCTTAACCAATGGCAATCCAACATTAACCAATGCTTGTGCGAGAACGATTGCGGTTGTAGTTCCGTCGCCGGAATCGCTGTTGGTCTTTGATGACGCTTCGCATACAATTTTTGCACCCATATTTTCAAACACATCAGGTAATTTTACCTCTTTCGCAATGGTCACGCCGTCATTTGTGATAAGTGGAGAGCCGTAATCTCTATCCAGACAAACAAAATTTCCTTTCGCGCCAAGAGTTACTTTTACACATTCAGCGACGGTATTAACACCGTTTTGAAGTTTCTCTTGCGCATTTTCCTTATAAATAATTTTTTTATTCATCAATTTTTACCCTCGCAATTACATCTTTGTCTGCAACGACAATGTATTCTTTCCCGTCAATTATATATTTCTGAGATTTTCTAATGTCATACATGAGAATATCTCCTTCATTATAAATGCCTTCTTCAAGGTCATGCCCACTATAAAAACGATGAATATTGACAACCTCTCCCAAGCATTTTGTGTCGTTACTATTTGTAACCAAATTGCTATGTTTTGGCATTTCATAAGGAATTAATAGAATATAATTCCAAGTAGTTTCTAAAGTGATTTTCATTTATTTTCCTTTCATTATGTATGTATTGTATTTCCGCGCGGTTTCTTCAAAAAATCTTTGCCAATCGCTATTGATTAAATCCAAATAATCTATCGAATGTTTCTTGCAAAAATCTGTCTTTGAAAACATTTCAACCAAAGTTTGAGATAAATCATTCTCATTACGAATAAGCGCTTGCTTAATGTTTCTGAAAACAATCCATGCTTCATTTCGTAAAACTATGCCGCCCCAACAATCATTGTAAATGAATTTCTCTTTGCCGTCTAAATCCATATCGAAATATTTCTTTGCGCGATATGTTAATGGTGTTCCATTGTCTTTTATATCGGACGGTATATGCTGCGCGGAGAAAAAATCTCTATGCTTAATCCACAAATCATTTCCGGCAACAAAACAAGGGCAAGAACATTTCTTTGGAATATAATCCGCTGAAAAACTCTGTTTAATGCCTTTTAATTCTGATGGTTTAGCTAACTTCGGTTGACCATAAAATCTATACGAAACCACTTCACAAGAAATTTGAGAAGCCAAAAACAATTTGCAAACATCCTTTGGATTTGAGCAAGTAAACGTGCAAGGATAAATAAGCCTTCCGTTTGGCATAAATTGATATTCTGCAATATCATAAAATGTATTATCGTTTAAGTCTTTATAAAGTCTTATTCTTAATGTGCCATCCGACAGAACACTTTTATACCATTGACGTGTACGATTATCTGATACATACTGAACTGCGATAAGCTCAGATTTACGTTTTATTTCGGATATTGAATCCATAAAAGAAGTGTCCGTATATGGCTCAACTTTAATAACTTTCTCATTTATGAAAAAATTTGCAGCTTTTTCGGCAGTTTCAGCATAAATCTTTGGTTGATAACGGAATCCTTCAAGTGTTAATAGCCACCTTTTCATTGTTTCTCCGTCAAATAATAAGGAACTTGCATTGGGCTATACGCCGAATATAGTGTGTCTTGGTTTATGCTGTTAGAATAAAGCACAGCATTGACCCTGCGCCCAATCAAATTGCCACTTGATATTAAGAAGTCTATACAGCTTCCATTGTCAAATGATATATTTATTTTGCCGTTAATCCGGTCAATTCTAACCTTGCCGCCAAAAAATTCTTTCGTAGGAACATCGGTAAAGAAAATAGCCATTTCCTGTAAATTCTTGCAAACGACCAAAGCCTTAAAGCGCGGAAACGTTTTGCAGTAATTTATTACTGCTTTCATTGAAACAACGGAAAAACTTGTAAATATTGGGTTAATTGTTCTCATTTAACTCACCAATTAATTTCGTCGTCAGGGTCGAAAATCGGGTCGCCCCAATCATCGCCACCTGCAATATAACTACTAAAATATTCAACATCACTTGAAAGAACTGTATTTGTTATTTTTACTTTTTCCTTCTGGAATGTTGGCATAGTGTATTCGTTTTTCATTTAATAACATCCTCTGCGTATTTACTTGATGAACGATATGTTATATCAAATTTCTTTGCCAAATCATCTATTGTACAATCCCCGAATATTTCACCATCTGTATAATTCAAATGAGAAACAAAAATAGAAGTTTTAACTGGATTGGTCGATATACATTTAGCCAATATTGAATCCATCATTACTCTTTCACAAAAATCCACACAATTAAACGGAGCATAACGAATATAATCTTGATAATCATTATGAACATTTGTTAAATCTTCAATGTTTGGGTTTATTTTAGATTTATCACATTCATCAGGCAGTCTACCAACTCCGTGCCGCGTAAAATAAGACCGTGTAATATAACATATTTCAACGTTACCATCAAGGGAATTTGAACGTTCAATAGGTATTTTTGATTTTGTGCTACTTGCGGTTACATTTGGATATTCTGCCATATTGTTTTCATCCAATGATAAACCCTGTGCTCCTTCAAACACAATGACATCGTATAATTGCGCTATTTCTTCAAACGTAGAAACAATTACACTATTTTTCATCATCTGGAAATCTGCAATATATCTATTGATTAGTTCTTTGCTATCAATCAATGTCATATACTCAGGCGGGATTTCTTCGATTCCATACTCCAATAATTTTGCAGGAAAATAAATATGTGCAATACTCCACAAATAAAAGTATAAATCTTTTTCTCTCATTTTTGCCATTTCTATATATGAGAAATTGAAGTGTGAGTTTTTGTATCTTTTTTGAGTTTCCCAAATTCCCAACCCACAAGAGCCATGTTTTTTAGCGCCCCTATTAGCTTCTATGATTTGATTCAAAAATGCGTCATATGGCGTTGATACTTTACACTCAGGAGAAATATAGGAAATTGGTGAATATCCCATGTCGTTAAGATTACTTTTTTCTATGCAGAAGAAAATAGGATTTACAATAAAGTTTTGGTCAAAGTAGGTATAAGCACCATCGAATGTACCACTTCCAAAATGATGGAAAATATGCCTTAATTGAGTATCTTTTGTTTCTACGGTATGACCTCTTTGGCAACCACCGTTGAACAAAACATTAAGACAACTCTTTTCATTTTTTGCGGCTTCTGCGGAGAAATAATGTGTTGCCAATCCTTTACATTCGTCACCATAGTTACTTCCAATTACTACTTTGACCTCAACTTTTTTCATGTTATCACCAAGTAATTTCTGTATTTGTTGTAATAGTTTCTGTTTCCTGTTTTCCGGCTACAATATCTACAATCTTATTTGCAATATCATCCAGTGTTACAGTAAATAAGTGCTTGTTATCAAAATATTTTCCGAACGACTTTTGAATCCTTTCCTCATAATATCTCGCGGACGTTTCTCTGTCATTTACAACCAAATGATATACGTCGAATTTTTTACAAACTTCTTTATATAAATCTTTCGTTTCAATATCTGCTTCGAGATGATCTCCAATATATGCGCGGATTTTGCTCTTTGAAAGATATGGGTTTAACGGTTCATCGCCCATAGTAATGATGATACCTTTCTTACCGCGCTTCCAACAATCAAGAGATGTATGGCGCAAACCACAATACCATGCTGCTGTATATGACTCAAAGCCATTTCCTCCGCCGCCGCCCTCAAAATAAATCTTATCAAGTTGCTCGGCAATTCTTACATCAGATTCAAACTGAGAAATCTGAACCGGTGCTTCATCATAAGCCAAATCGCCAATCCCCATAACACAGAACTCAACGTCGCTTACCTTCTGGTAAAGCTTTGTCATTACTTCATTAAGCTTCTTTGCTACTTCGATAGCAGCACCACCCATGCTTCCAGTTACATCGAGAGCAAGAATAACAGGTATTGTATTCGGATGTTCCTCAGAATCACAGCATTCGCGCATTACATTTTTTGGATTTAGTTCCTGTTGAATATTTCTTGACTTATAAATATCCTGTGCAGACATATTATCTGCGATGAACGAGAAACAACCGGAAGAATCTGTTGTCACTTTACGTCCAATTGATTTTGTATAATTAGCATAATTTGAAGCTGTCCAAGCACCGCTACCCATTACTTATCCACCTCATCATCGTCTATATCATTATCTATTTCTGTTTCGTCGTCATTATCATCACCGAAATCAAACATACCATCAAAGATATTTGTCATGCCGCCATTTAACATCATGAGCGGAAAAACAGAACTTAATCCACCGCCGTTTCCAGAATTGCCTTTCATCATTTCGGACATCATCATGTAGGACATGATATTCTTCATACCGCCCTTGCCCTTTAACAAATCCGTTCCAAATGCAGAAACGATTTTTCCGTAGAAATATGTATTACCCATAAATACATGACGCTCTGGCAAGATTTCCTCAACAGTAGAATCTTCGTAGTTGATAACCTTGATGCTCTTTTTATTGATACCAATAACGCATTTGGGAAGTTTATTGACGAAAATAATGTCACCAATCTCAACCTTGTTTGTCGGGATAACAAAAAAGAAATCATCGCAAGCATCAAAAACAAAGTTACTGCAATTCGTCAGTCTGCCCGTTTTGACATTGTATGTCTTATAGCCGCCAGTTGTCTGTACGGCAATACCGCCAGTCATGGAAAGTCTACATTTTCCGGACTGTACTTTTCCAAACATTCCGTTCATACTATTCATAAAATTCATTATTTTTACCTCTCTTATTAACTTCCGATAAAATATCCAAGTTTTTGGATAAGTTTGATTGTTTCGAGCGCAGTATTGCGATCGTATTCTTTTTCTGATTCGGGTAATTCAGAATAAGGAATTAAACAAGGATGAAGTTTATTGTTATCATCTCTGATTTTGCCGTATTTCCAACCTTGTTCAATTCTTCCCTTTGCCCATACATCATGCGTATTCTCTGCCAACTTTTCAGTAAGCGCCAATAATTCGTGGGGTGAGAACTACATCTGACGTATCAATCGGATTAGGATTATAAGTATTCATTTCTCTTTCTCCTTTAACTTCTTTGTATTTTTCTTTCAACGGTACACAATGTATCATTCTTGCTACCGCCATGAGCAACAATTAAAATTTCAATAATTTCAAACCCACGCTTTTTGCCAACTCCATTTGTATTCCAACCAAAACTCAAACATAATCCGTTTGGTTTTACTATTCGAGCGATTTCATCTAAATGTTTCGCTCTCCATGAGGCTTTTGTGTGTTCGGCAGTAACAGTTATACCAACGCCCTCATAACATTCTTTAACTTGGCGCGGTGAGTACGGCGGGTCGTATAAAACCACATTGGCAGATTCGCTTTTCATCATTTTCAAAAAATCCAAAGCGTCTAAATGGTAATCCGTATCATATTTCGGATTCAAGTCATTAGTTATAGTCCCAATTTTGCAATCATTTGAAAATGGGTCGATTATAACTTTCTCCCCCGAAGCATATTTGCTTACCAATTCGCCGATTGGCTTAATCGAAAAGGTTTTACTATTTGGCATTGCCCAAGTGCGGTTTATGACCATTTGAAAAACCTCTTGATTCGTTCCCATATTCTCGGCTGATATTTTGGGCATTTGCAAGGTGCTATGCGGGCAGAACTGTCGAGCGCACACTTTACATATTTTTTGCCAAGAATTGATTTCATAGCGTGTTTACATTTCATTCTTTACCTCGTGTCTATCTTCAAGAGATTTGCCAAATTGTAATTCATGTCCGGAATTTCAATATGTTCAAATCCCTCTTGTTTCATTAAATCTGTTATGTTTGATTCATAACAATCTACCGCATTTCTCCATGCTTTATAGTTTTTGCTGGTATCGCACCGTTCATAACGATAGCTGAGCATATTAATCCATTTCTCTTTAAGAGAAAGCGAAGGAAAGACAATCACCTGCTTTTCGGCAGGTTTTCTTGCCAATTCCTCACGCACTTCTTTATGAGAAGAAACGCAAACAATGTAACCTTGCCGGCACAAGCTTCTTGCAATATTGCAATATGCTTTATACCAATCGCCTTGTCTTACGCCATCTACAAAGAAATTGCTGCTTTCCAAATCAATTACTTGAATGTGATGAAAAGCAAGCGCCGATTTGCCAACTCCTTGATAGCCAACAATAATCTTTCCAGTTTCTTCTAAGTACATTCATTACCCTCGTTTTCTATAAGTTTATATGAACTTCTCAGTGAAGAACTACCAACCATAGTAGTTAAAGTGCCTATTGTGTTTTGGTCGGCTCTTATTCTGCTATTGTAGTCATCATATACTACTGTATTTCTCCCCCGAACGCTGCGGGAACAGTGTTACTTTGATTAGAGCCATTTATCGTATCAAATAATCTGTCGAGCGCGACTTCAAATGCCCCAATACCAGAAAAATAACTACTAACTTTTAGGTCATCAAATAAATATGGCATTGCTTGATAAAGCTCATAAAATATGTAAAATAAAACATCTGTAACAATAGAGTTTCCAGCCTGTTTGTAAAGTTGTGAATTTGCCCTGTCTTTGCCATTGTAAAATTTATCATTCAATGCTTTTTGCGCTCTTTCAAATTGGTCATCAGAAAATCCCATCAGTCGAAAACACTCTTTCGGAGATAGTTTTCTAATACGATAACCAACAGAAGAATTATCTATCATTTTTATTCCACTCCTACTTGCTCTTTGTGTGGGACAATAATCTGTTGTTTTCTCCCCCCAGCCCTTATCTCGGTCATCATAAAAGCAGGGAATTTCCGTATGCTTAACGTCCATCTATTACCTCGTGATTTGCATTTGTTTCATCTTTCTCAATTTTTATAACCAACGGAATATACCCCCGCCCATTCCCATTGATGATGTAAGCGTAGTGCATATCCCATCAGTTTTAATGGCTTGATTTTTCTGTAAACCGCCGATTAATATTATCATTTCTTTCACTCACTATAATCATTGGCTGATTGCCGCCGCCTTGACACGTTCGTATTGTCGGACAAAAATAGTTTACATCCCACACGTTGCCGGCATAATTCATTCCTGAATAATCACCATATACATTGCCAAGTTTAACGACATTGCCTGTCTGTTCGGTGATTGTGGTCGCAATTTCTTTCATCATAAACCACAATCAATGAAGGGTCTTTATATTGGCTTGCTGGAAGCGTGGATATGATTCCGAATATAGAATAAATCCAACCTTTTTGTCCCCCGAACCCTTATGAGCCAATCTAATTATTCGCTGCTTATTCAAGTTTTGTTATAACTCCATTCATTTGCTGATTGCCAAATCCTTTGTAATCTCTTGCACATAAAGTGTTGGCAACATCAGTTTCTTTATCAAAATAACCACACTGATTGGATAATAGACAGGTTATGTCTGAATAACATCCCATTGGTGCCTGTCTATGCTTCCTCTCCCCCGCTCCTTACGGTGTTAGAGTATTCCTTATCTAACTTGCCGCTGCGAATTAAATCATCAATTAATTCTTTTGCTCTGGGCGTGTTAATGTAGTATTTTTCATCAACTTCATCTTCAAGCATATCTTTGAGGCGTTTGCCGTTATCAAAACCTTTTGGGAATTTGAACTTTCCATTATCCAATTCTTTAAGAATGATAATTAAATAAACACGCTCACGATTTTGAGGGATTCCGTAATCCTTGGCGTTCAAAACTTGATAATACGTGTTGTAACCGTATTCGTGCAATTCATCAATAAACATTTGAAATGTTTCCTTGAATCTTTTTCCGACGATGTTTTTAACGTTTTCATAAATCCCCCACTTTGGCTTATTTGCGCGAATGACGCGCAACCATTCAACCAATAAAGAACTGCGTGTTTTATCAATATTTTCACTTCCGCACTGTGGGCATTTATGTCGTTCTGAATAATGCACGGTTAATGGATTGTATTCGCAACCACAATCCGAGCATTTCCATTTACTACCAGCTTGATTTCCGGCAACGCTAAAATCTTGACACGGAGAACCGCCACAAATCATTGTGAATGGCTTTATTTTTGTTTCATCAACTTGTGTAATATCGCCGAGATTCAGACTTTCATCTACGCCATGAATCGCACAATAACTTGTTGTGGCAAATTTATCAAATTCACAAAAATTAGTAAGTTCATATCCGCGTGGCTTTGAATTATTATTTTTATCGTCGTTTTAACACGAATAACCCTCAAAGTTTCGGAGTTAAAATTTAACGAAAGAATAATTTATTACATAAGAAAATCAGAAAGATGGGTAATTAAGACATATAATGTACAATAAAAATAATATTTGATTTATCTGCTTATGTTGTTTTTTATGTTTACTGCTTACCTTACAAAATCCATGATAAGATTGTAAATCTCTCTTTCGCATTCGCACCAAGTAGTATTCCAATCAACTTCATGCGCGGTATGAGGACGCTCGGTCTGCAAACGCTGCGACATCATCAGAGAACAGAACAGCGACTTAGCGGAAATATCCCAATTCGCGCCGTTTTCGTCTTTGCCAATCAGTCTAACGTCACAATCCTTGACCTGTGCAACTGCGTCCGTGAATTTCTTTACATCATCAATAGTGTTGAGTTCAACCTTGTATCTAAATTTGCTCATTATTATTTCACCTCTTTTCCTTACTAATTAGATTATAACACAAACAATATATTTTGTCAATAAGATTTTTATATTTACTGTAAATTATTTTTGATGTAATCTTCTTCATCAATTATCTTTGTTCCATACTTCGCGGCTGCTTTATTTTTTGAACTTCCAGACGTTTTATCATTTGTTATCAAATAGTCTGTTTTGGCTGTCACGGAAGAAACAACTTTACCGCCCTTGCTTTCAATATCTTTTACAAGCGCATTGCGGTTTTCAAACACCGTTAATTTACCTGTAATGCAAAAGCTTTTTCCGGCAAAAACAGCAGAATTGGAACTATTGGAAAATTCAAATTGAATATCTAACTCTTTAATCAAAGAAGCTATTTCACTCATATGTGCATTGACATAATTATCAATCAAATCACTTGTTGTTTCACCAATAGCCGGAAGTTTGCTCCAATTTTCTCTCCATTCAACCAAAGATAAAAATGTATCAAGCAAGGTGCCATCACTATCTGTATAGTTTTTCTCGCAATACTCCGCGATAGTTCTTGCCGTTGATTTACCGATATTTGGAATACCAATCGCAACAATCACATTGGATAGTTTACACTTGCGGCTTTCGTTTACCGATTTGATGATATTATTCACTATTGTTTTGCCAAATCCCGGCAATTTCTCAATTTCCGACCTATGCGAATCCAAATAATACAAATCTTTGAAGCGGCGGACAAATCCGTTATTAATAAGCGCTTTTAATCTTTCATCGGAAATGCCGACGATATTCATAGCATTTCTGCTTGCATAGTTTGCAATTTTATCATGCAGAATAGCTTTACAATCTGGATTTTGGCAATAAAGCATTTCTCTGCCGTTATCATTTTTGATAGCAGTTGGTTTTCCGCAAGAAGGACAAACCTTCGGAATCTGGTATGTATTGCTTCTCGTCAAATTCTGAGTAATCATAGGAATTATCTGATTAGATTTGATAACTGTAATTGTATCTCCGATTCCAAGTTCCAATTCCTTAATTATGCTCACGTTATTAAGTGTTGCACGGGCAACAATCGTGCCATCAATTTCAACGGGGTCAAAAATTGCAACCGGATTTACTAATCCTGTTCTACTTGTATTCCATTCAATATTTCTCAATATGGTTTCATTTTCATCTTGATAAAATTTGAAAGCAAGAGAATGTCGTGGGTGATGACCTGTCATTCCGAGCGATTCACCATATTTAACATCGTCAAACATTCCAACTAATCCATCAATAGGAATATTCTCTACTTCGCAGTATAATTTAATGAAATCAATTCCTCCATTAAAAGATTTGCTTAATGGATTTGATTCATTCCGCGCGTAATATTTAGGTACAACATCAAACCCTAATTGAGATAATTTTTCCAACCTATAAATCTGTGAATTAATGTCTTTATCTATATGATAGAGTTTCCACGCAATAAATTTAACATTCCTATCTTTGACTATCTGGCTATTGAGCTGCCGGACAGTACCACTCACAAGATTGCGCGGATTAGCGAATGAATGTTTGCGTACATATACATCAAGACTATCACCAGATAAGCCTTTTGCTTTTGCCTCATCTACTGCTTTGAGAATCATAGGATTATTGATTTTTGCGAAATCTTCCTGAGTGATGATACATTCTCCATCAACAATCAATTCTCCTTGATAATCAATGGTTAGTGGGATATTGGAAAAAGCTCTTGCGTTGTTTGTAATATCTTCTCCCGTTTCGCCATCACCACGAGTTTCAGCGCGGATTAACTTTCCGTTATTATAATATAACGAGCAAGTCAATCCATCGAGTTTAGCCATAAGCAAACAATCTTTTGTACCGAAAAACTTTATAAATTCCTTTTCATCTGTGGTTTTATCCAAAGACAACAATGGGTGGTTATGCTTAACTTTTTTCAATCCGCTCACAACCGTATATCCCGCATTTTGCGTAGGAGAATTTGACAGAATAATTCCAGTTTCTTCTTCGAGTTGCACAAGTTGGTCATAAAGTTTATCGTATTCCATATCTGTAATTAAACTTTCGTTTTTGTTATAGTAGAAATCGCGGTATTTGTTTAATCTTGTAATCAGTTTTTTAATATCATCAAGTCTGGTCATATGTACTCCTTTTCTTGCCGACAATAAATAAACTGATAATCAGTGCTACAGCATACAGAATCGAGCCGACAATTAAGATGTTTTCGTAGTTATTAGTTGCTCCAAGAATGATTTCAGACGTATTATTTCCTGTTAATCCGGCAATAGCCCATGCTGACAAAGCCAATCCGTGAATCTGACTAATCTTCTTCATTCCAAAACGTTCTGACAAAAGCGCAGGAAGTGTTGAAAATCCGCCGCCATATCCAGCATTAACAATAAACAAAAATGCGATTACTATTATTGAAAGCACAATATTTGTAACACCAGAAATTGAATGAGTTAATAATGTCAATGCGGAAATTGCAATGCAACTTGTGAAAATAATTTTATAAATCGTATTTCTCTCTTTCATTTTATCTGAGAGTGTTGAATAACCAATTCGCCCAAGAGCATTAAATCCTGCCGTAAATGATGGGATAATACTTAAAATCAATGCCAATCCTGAGAATGTTGCAAATGCAACGCCTAAAATTTGCTTTTCATATGAAATAATCATCAGACCACAATGTATGTTGATAAAGAACATCAACCATATTCCGACAAATTGTTTATCCTTAAACATTGATAATACATTAAATCCTTGATTATCTTTCGGCTCAATCCAGCCTTCCGGTTTTTTGAGCAAAATGTGTCCGAGGAACATCAAGCAGAAATATGCCGCGCCGAGGATAATAAACATTGGCGCAATTTCGAAACTTCCTTGTAACCATTCCATAATTGGTGTCGCTATTGCCTTTGCTAAACCAAATCCCATAATCGAGATACCCGTTGCAAGACCTTTATTTTCGCTAAACCATAACATAAGCGTTTTCACGGGTGTTAAATAGCCTATTCCTAAACCGATTCCCATAATCACGCCGTAACATAAATATATTCCTATCATTGCCGCCCAGCCAGTTAGGAATTGAATAGACAACCCTGTTCCAATCATACCTGTAGTAAAGCAAATACAAGCAATCAATGATGATTTATGTATGTCTTTTTCAACAAATTTGCCGACAAATGCCGCGCTCATTCCGAGAAAGAATATTGCAAGGGAAAATGCCCAACCAACAGCAAACGGTGACATTCCAATTTGTTCTGCTATGGATTGTTTGAATGTTGACCAACAATAGACCGTGCCGACGGAGCAATGTATCAAAAGCGCAGGAATCGCAGCCCTAATCCATTTATTATTCATTGGATTTCTCCTCCCAATTTATAATGATTTCACGCCATACGTAACTGTACTCAACCACATATCCCAATTTTTCATAGTATTGCCTAATGTATTCTGCTTCCTCTTTATTATAAAGATTTGTTATTCTTCTTATGGAATACCCGCCGTCTTTGGCTGCGTTTTTGATTTGACTATTCAATTCAATGATTAAACCAATAACTCTACTGTTATCATATTTATGTTTTCGTGTTATTTTTCTCATTTCTTTCGCTGTTTTCACAAGCCTTTAACCTCACTTCCAACAGAGCGACTTTGCGTTCTAACCTTTGAACGTAATCGCATAGTTCGTTATGTGCTTTTTGTAAAGTAAAGAGATAAGACGAACCACCATAAAAATATGGCGGGTCAACTTTTGGGATTTTTGCTTTTCTCATTTGTTCCTCATTCCATCTTACCCTCTGCATTTCGCGGATTTTGCCAAGATATAAACAACTCATAGTGTCGGGAATAAATATCATAACGTACAAGGTCTATTTTTATATTGTAATTCATATTTCTGTAATATTCTAATAGCGATTTGCGTATCTCGCAATTAGTAAAACATTCATAATACAAACTAAGGCTATATTTCCCACATCTGATTTGGTGTTTAATCTTTTTGTTGATTTTGTTTTGTATTCTTTTGAATTTCTTTTGCACTAAATCATTTGTCATTTTATATGCTTCTTCTGCATTAATCATTTAATCAACCTCACTCTCAAATGTCTCAAGCACTTTGCGGTAAACCCATCTGTTCGGATTATACCAACGGCTATCAAAAATCATGCTGTCGTCGCCCGTATAATGTTTCAGTATCGCCGCAGCTACCGCAGATGAACGTGAAATTCCAGCGTCACAATGAACCAATATCCTCTTGTCCTTATACGTCTCAACAAAATCGACAACTGTTTTAGCGTCCTTGTCACTCATAAGATCACTGATTGTTGTGGGATTTCCATAAACATCATTATCTCCCGGACGGTCAGCGTCCATAAATTCAAGATTCAAAATAGCCACAACCCTATTTTCGTCAGTTGGTTCAACTTTTAAATAAAAATAGTCAATATTGGGCGTAGAAATCGAAATGATTGCAGAATCGGTTTTGTGCGGCTCTTTACAATATTGTGAAGCGTCAAATCTACTGAGAACGCCTATTGAAATATTATTCATGTTATAAATTCTCATTTAATTTCACCTATCTTTCAACACATACTTCTGCCAATTTCCCATTAGAACAATAAATCGAAAAAGATGTAGAAGTGTTTTCTGTTATTTCGGGTGGTTTATAAAAACCATCAAATAAATATCCTTTGCCATATAAAGTCTTTTTGCCACAACTTTCAGAAATATATCCTTTTGTGAATACACCAATATGTTCACCTTTTTCGTCCTTAAAAGGAGTGTCTTTTACATTTTCAAGAAGATAATTCAAACTGTCCTCGGTTAAATTATCGGCAATTGAAGCAATTTTCACTGTAAAACTTTTCATTATTTACCTCACGGAATCACAAACATATAAACAACCCATGAAATCAAAATCTGACACAAATGAATACTTTGGTCTGCAATCAAATTTATTTCTAATTTATTAGCTTTCAAATTATCAACAATGCAATGAATAATCATATTAACAACCAACAAAATAAAATAAGGTAATATAATTGCCGGCAGTATGTGAAAGAATAAAGCATAAACCAAAACAGGAAGGTTAATTGAGAAAGCCCACGAAAAAGAATGGACTAACAAAGCTACTTTATAATCATTCTTGTATAAGTTGTCAGGTGCATTTTCTTCCCACCATTTCTTTTGTTTAGCCGAAGCAAGCCAACCTTGTAAATAATAATCGTCAACAACATGACAGAATATCATTATTGGAATTAAAATAAATAATATAGTTTCATGATTAGTCATTTATTTCATGCTCCTTAAAGGCTCGTTCGGCGGCTTCATGGGTGAGAAAAAATCTCTCGCCAATCAAATTACTATTAAACATCACATCTGAATCAATCAAAAATCCGGTTGCGCCATAAACCAACTGAGTTACTGTTGATTCATATATGCGCCCTGCCGTATCGAAATAATAGATTTTCTCGCCTGGCTTGATAGGTAACTCGACAAAACGGGAGCGATCTTTGAAGTCATTACATTTTGGTGCATAGTCGAATGCAGGGTTCATTATTCTCGTCTTTTGGCACACCTTAACGTGCACACAGTTTTTACAACTTGCCATTTTCAACCCTCCGGTTCCAAGATTTTACTGCCAATTCTTTAATGTCGTTTTTTGATGTACCTATACCGCAATTATCACATTGAACATGCCAGAAGCCCATATAATCCTGATATAGTCCTGCTTTGCCACCGCAGAACGGGCATTTCTTTATACTTTTCGTTAAATTTGCCATTACTCGCTCGCCTCCATCAAGTACAACTTTTGAAAAAGTCTCCATATAGTCCGGCTTGTTTTGCTATAGACTGTTCTATCTCTTTTTTTATATCCTCTAAATCTATCGTTACGGTTGTGTTCGGAGCAATTTTCACTTGCCTGTATTTGTGTGGAACTATTGCAGAATTAGACAACTCTGAATTAGCCGTTGCCGATGTTGGCTCTAAAAATCCGACCATTTCCATACGCTTGTGATTGCAAGTTTCAACCTTTGGACATTTGGCACATTTAGAACATAATCTTCTCAAAGTCATTATTCCACCTCCGCTTCAAGTTGCATTTCAATACAAGTTAAGCAATTACCATCGCAATCAAAACAACCGCCACATTCGTCACAATCTGTAGCAATAGCTGCGATTTTTCGCGCTAATTCTTCAACCGTCATAGTTTTCATGGATTCAAATAACGTCATTTATATTCACAGGCTTTCCGTCAACCCCAATAATCGGAGTGCTTATTTCTTCAAGATGTTTATTAAACTCGGCTTTTTCTTCTTCTGTTAAATATCGCATTTCTTCAATCGGCGGCAAAATGGATTCTGCTTTCTTTAGTGCTTCTGGTTTATCCTCTAACTCAATCATAAGCCTTAACGCCTTTATAGCTAATCTAAGTGCTTGATTTAATCTTTTTTGGTCTACAGAAACCTTTTCAGTACCAATATAACGATTTAACTCTATAATAGCTTCTCTTGGTGTCATTAACTCACCCCCTTAACAAATCGCTCTATTTCTATTTTGGAATTGTCGGCAGTTTCACTACTTGCAAATTTAGATTTATCATATTTCCAACATGAGCCATTCCACACTTGCAAGAAGTCAGTATTGGAATAATCAATAGATAGCTGTTTCTCACGCAACATTAGATTTAATGCTCTAACGCAAGGTCTGCCATAACTATTATCAGCACAATAGTCACATATTTCTCCGTTGCCGCACTTTCCAATGCTCGTTTCTTCATTGTCAAACATTTTATTGCACCAGCGCTGGAATCTATTCTCCCAATTTCTTTTTACCTTATCAGATTTATCACTTTTCTGAGGTTTATTTTCTATTGGTTCACCCAAGAGATCAAATGCTGTGAAATCAAATTTATAATTCTTATACATCTTGCTCTTTGCTCTTTTCTGTTCTTTTGAATAGCATGTTAGCTATTCTTATACATTCATCACGGCGTAATCTAAATTGGTTGATATTATAATCTATGTTTAACTTATCAATGAAATTATCGGTGTGTTTCTTACGTTCTTTTAGGCTAATTATCCTGTCATTAAATCTGTTTGCAGTTTCAAGATAATCATTAGCCCATTCTGTATAATTCATTTGCTACACCGTCCAATTTTATCTCAATCATTTCGGTTTTATTGAAATTATTGGATTTAATTACTTCGCAAATTGCTTCAAAGTATGAAGAATCATTCCATAATCGTGAGTTTATTACTAAAGGTTCTTTGAATTTATTAGAGTCAATTTGTGAGTTATTAGATGGAATATTGCCCCAATTTGCGAATAAAACACTTCTTCTTATGCTTTCCGATTCATTAACATTACGAAACCAAAATTTGTTTGTCATAACAGAGAGAAATAGCGGTTTATTATCAAATATCGCATACCAATCTACCCAAGCATATAACTTGTCGTAAATATCATTCTTTTTCACATCTGTTTTGATTGAAAAATAATTGCTGTTATAAGCGTATTCTGTTTTGTTTTCGGCTTGAAAGAAAACTGCTATTGGTTTTTGTGATAAAATACAACGCATTATTCATTCCTCCACCAACCAACAGACACTTCGCCGGTAACACTATTCTCTAAAATTTGAACTGTGCAGTTCTCAATGATTTCCTCTTTATCAAAAATATTTGACTCAACCGTAATCTCATGTTTAGCCAATTCTTTTGAATCGCTCAATAACTTTCGTAAATAAACCAATTCTTCAAGCCAATGCGCGAGTTGCAAATGATTATCCCTACAATCATCGCAAGTGTCTAATTGGTTGGCTACATCATAACAGTGTTTAATTGCTTCTTCAATCTTCATTTTATTCGCCTAAAATTTTATTCACAAAATTGGCAACTATGGCAAGAGCACGTTTAATATCTTCATCAGTTTCGATTTGATTTGTGCAAACATACTCTTTACCGTCTTTATAATATCCGCCGCTCGGATGTCGCCAAATCATGTGATACAACACATCTGTAGCTTCCATTAGTTTCTTAAATTCTTTTCTTTCCATTTTTCCTCTAATTCTGAACAATCGGCGCTTTTTCAATTATATCGAGAATATCTTGTGCGGTTGGAGGAATATCACCGCGCGGAGTATAATTGATAACTCTGTCAACTTCTTCAATTAGTTTGTCAACATCAATCAGTCTGCTCATTCGGTGAACCCTCCAAAATTAAAGTATCAGTGCTAAATCCGGCAGCACCTTTATGACCGCCGCCACCATATTTTGCCGCAAGTTCCGAACAATCAACGGTTTCAGAACGCAAAGAATAAGACCAAATTTTACCGTCATAAGAGAAAGAAACCAACAACTCATAGTCATTAACATTCGGGATAACAAAATCATCTGTTCCCATTAACGCCATATTGACTGCATAGCATTTATGTCCGTCTAATGTGGTTTCAAAACCCTTCTTTTCGCAATAGTCCTTCATAATATTATGTCGGTACGCCGTAATAGTCTTGCCGTTGTCAATTATTGTTTGAATGTTTTTTGGCAAAACTTCTTCATCAGTTGACCCACGATATTTAATCTTGAACAGGGAATCCTCTGTTAAGAGCGTTTTCCAAATATCATCTTGCGGCTCGTGCGGAAAAAGCGAAAATCCTTTTTCAAAAAACCTTGTGTTATCTCCATATTCAAACTTCCATACATCATAATCTGCGATAAACTTCGTAAACCACGGAGCATTTTTATCTAACATTGGCTTGAAATCACGAACAATCTTACCATCTGAATTTGTCATTTCAATAAGATAGATATAGGTCAGCATACAACCCGCGATTCCATCATATCTCAATCCGGCAACTTCCTTGTCGTAATCTTTGTACTTTTCAATCGCAGACACATGATGGTCACACCAAATAACATTTGGAGTAATTTCAAGCAATTTGTCCATTTGCTCTGTCGGGATTGAATAGTCCACTATGTAGACAATCTCATTTTCATGGATTTTATCAAACGGAAAGTCAATACCGTAATCAATCTTAAAGAATGTTTCTCCAAAACTATCACGTTTGCCACATTTATTTACCCAAAATCCTGCACATTTGCCGTCATTGTCGGCGTGATAAAAACAAATCATTCTATTTCTCCTTATCGTGATAAACTATGGCGCATATAATAACCACAAGTAAAATCAAGATTATATAAATCCAAATCGGGGCTAATACCCACCACCAAGACCAAGCGATTACTCCGCAAAGTTTAAGTACAATAAAAACTATTTGCAGCAAGACTACAAATACGTCCAAACAGCCCATGCCAGTGCTTCTATCTTTCATAGTATCAATCCCTCATGTTTAGTCCTGTGGTGAAGTTGTTAAACAAATATTTTCCCACTTTTTATAAACGTCTACATACATCTCGTTTTTGTCACCGTTATAAGTGATTTCATAGTACATTCCGTCCGGTAGGGTCGTGCTGAATAAACCTTTGTTATTCTGTAATACCTTAGACAGCCATACAACATAAACATCATCAGTTGTAATTTCTTTTTTATCCGTCTTATCTAAGTGCTCATTAACGTATGTAACAAGAGCCTGTTTTGCAAGTTCAATAAATCTTTTAGTACCCATAATATTCTCCTTTTAGATATAGCTTTTGTAATAATCGTTCCACCAGTCAATTAGTTCATCAGCCGTTCGCGGAGTATAACCCATGTAATCCATCATACAACCTACATTGATGATATGACCTTTGTTATCAAAGTCTTGTTTTCTGTTTTTGATTAAATCTAAGACATATTCTCTCCGCTTGTATTCCTCGGCTGTTCTGTTATGCGTATGACCGCAAAAATGCCAAACATCATTTCCATAGCTTGACCGATAAAACATAATCGGATAATGGCTCATAATAATTCGTTTGCCATTATCAGTGATTTCTTTATAGTCCGTGATTTGACAAAATTTATTTTTAACTTCCACAGGAAAGTTCTTCAAATCGTGATTTCCGCGAATTAAATACTTACTACCGTTTAGTTGGTCGAGGATTTTTAGCCAATCACTTTTTTCTTTGCTCCAACAGAAATCACCCAAAATGTAAACTACATCTTCTTTGACTACTCTGCTATTCCAATTTTTGATTAGCGTTTGTTTCATTTCGAGCGTATTTCTGAATGGACGACAATCAAAACCAATGATATTTTTATGACCGAAATGTGTATCAGAAATATAATAATTCATTACTTATCGTCCTCTTTTGTTTCGTCCTTCTTATTTGGTTTAGTAGAATCATCTTTAGCATAAGCCATTAAATACATTAAAGAAACGCCAATGAATCCACCAACAAATAAGCCGATAACAAATCCCATAATTATTTCTCCTTTTCAATGATTTTATTATTTTCAAAATCATAAAGCATTGGTGTTCCATCAGAATTTAACATAACTGTTAATCCAGCGTGATAACCACCATATATATACCAATACATTACATTGGTTTCTTTGTCTACATAAATCTTATGTGAATTATCCATTAATCCACCACTGTTGTTAGCGATTTCAATAAATCTATTTGGTATTGAAATTCCACCACCATCATCTAATTTTGGTATTGATGTATCACAACCAACAAAAATAGCGGCACACATAACTAATGCTAAAACAAAAACAATTATTTTCTTCATTAAAAATCCTCCGTTAAATCCAGCTTCGAGCCACAAGAACATTTAACCTTAACAATCCAGCCCAATCCTGTACTTGTAATCTGAAATGTATCTGCACCGCCGGCAGCACCGACATATCTTATACCGTCTTTATTGCGGATAACACAATCATGTGTTCTCGCCCATTTGCGATACTTTTCTTGTTGCTCGTCTGAAAGCTGAAAAATGAATTTCTTCTTTTCTTTTGGGTTTTCATCAATTACAGTCTTATTGATAAAGTCTGATAATTCATCTTTTTTAATTTCTTTGATTTTGATTATTTTTGTAGAATCATTTTGTGGTTCAATAAATTGGTGCAGATATTTAATAGCTTTTTCATGGCTAAAGTTTTCAATTACATATTTAAGGGAATAACTATCTTCTTTAGTATAAGAAATTTCAACTTTTGCGTTTTTGAATTTTCTTTGCTCTATATTTCCTAAATGGCTACATATATATTTATACTTAAAAAAATGATTCCGTCCACATGGAAGAATTATTTTTTGCATATTCTGAAAATTCTTCCCAAGTTGAAAAAATATTTACTGTTTCAATAGCTTCTGAATCGTCTATAATCTCAGCACCGTGAAGAACTCCATAGTATTCATCATTAATGAACAATTTCTCGCTTTTTCTATATATTCCTAACATCTTATACCCACATATCATAAAACCACACGCCTTGATAGTACACAACAAAGTTCTGTGTCCCGTGCCAACCGCCCGGAGAGTTATTCATCACCAAAATTCTATGTTGCACAACAGCGTGTCCATCAAATATCCATTTTATTGCTTCGTAAACCCCCATACTTTCAGGGTTTGCATAACCGTAATATTGCATGTTTTCGCGGATTTCCATAGCAGAATATCCAAATGTAACCATAGCGTCACGAATTGATTGAGCGATCAACGCACAACCGATAAAACCGCCGCCGCCAAACTCACCTTCTACAATCCGCGCCAATTCCTCTACTTCTTCATCAGTTAGATTGATTTTTGCAGGAATGTAGCTATCGTCTGGGTTATCAATATCCAAAAGATATTCTTCTTCGTATGTATCTTCTTGCTCGGTTTCTTCAACAGTTGTTTCTTCAACTTTTTCTACGGACTTTTGCGTTGGTTTTTGCGTTTTTTCGCTGTAATTTTGTGTAGTTTCCTGCACTTTTTCACTGTGATTTTGTGTTACAGACACCGTATTTTCCGCAGTTGTTTCTACCCTTGTATTAGGAATAGTTGTAATCACGACCCTTGCCAAAGGTTCATCAATAGTTGCTACTGAATCAAATGTTGCTGAATCAATGGTCGCAGAATCCGCAGTTGCAACACTTGAAATTTGCGGGTTATAAATAGTAACCAAAGCAGAGCCTATGATAAACCCTAAAGTTATAATCAATATAAAAAGCGCGGTTGCTCTCATTATTCCTTTCCGCAAATAATCCCTCCTTATTCATTCTTTTTCATGCTTTTGCCACTCCAATATTCATTAAATATTTTCAGTTTCTTGATTTCTTTTTCACTTGGCTCTGAACCGCCAGATTGGGCTTTATATTGTTCCTTCATTTTAATACAATCGCTGATTAGCTCGATTAAGTCATCAATTTGTCCGTCGGCAATAAATCCGCCTGTATGCTTGATTGTACAGCCATTCGGACTATTCGCGGCTCTTTTAATCATTTCAAGCGACCATAAAATATCTTCCGGTCTATTATTCACTAACAACACCTCCTTTTGCAATGTTTACTCAAAAAATCAAGTAGCATACAATCGTGAATATTCTTTGATACCAAAATATCATCAAACATAGGAAATCTATCATTCCCATTTGAGTTTATATCTTTGAAAAATTGAGCAAGCGTATAATTCGTCATATATATTCCACTTGCAGAATATTGTTCCAATAAATCGGTAATCATGATTGCTTCTGAGTTATTCTTATCACATACAAATAAAAACATTTTGTTTTTGTTTTCTAACGATTGTTTAACTAAAATAGTTGCCCAAGCTTTATTTAACGTATGAAACATTTTACAGCCCTCTTTTATCTGCTTCCAAACATCAAAAATACTTGTGGAAGATTGCCCTCAGTGTTTTCTTCCATTTTCCGTTTTTCAATTCATATCCATTAACAAAAACATGATTGTCTATGATTGTGCTGTTTGTGCTTTTCCCGTCCGGCAAAGGATATTCTTTACCGTTTATGAAAACACCCTTATTGCCAACAATAATCACATTCTCGTTATTGCGTACTGAGTTTGAATTATACATCAATTCATCTCCTAATGTATTTTTCATCATTAACCACATTAACCACATTACAACAACCTCACAATATCCTCAAATAAAACATTGTATTTACCGTATATGTTGTATTGGTTCTTGTGTAAGTGTCCCGACCAAAATTGCTTAAATTTCAATCCTTTATCAAGCAATTCATCAAAATAATCAATCAATTTATCAGTAGAATAATATCCAAACCATTTACAAACTTCTCTCGGCGGACAATGCGTAATTACATAATCGACCTTCCAGTTTACCTTTTCGAGATTAGCGATTCCGCGCTTCATTTCTGCCGCAGTTGGTAATTCATCTTTCCACCAAGAAATACCGTCAATCCGCAGCATTTGTCCTTTGCGTGTTCTCTTATTGTAATCATCAACCGTTGCGGTAAGACTTTCATAATCTTTTATATATAATATTCCGTCTTGAATATCGTGGCTTTGAGCGCCGCCAAAAGTAAAGAATTTCTTACCTTCAAATTCAAAAACATAACCACGCATTAAGTGATAAATATTTGGGCGGATTCTATGTGCCATACCGCCATGAAATTTTACTCGCAGAAAATGCTTGAGTCTTTCGTGATTTTCGTGATTGCCGTCAACAAATAAAATTGTAAATGGTTTTTCGTTTAGCCAATCAAGCCAATATCGTTCCTCATTACTTGATATTTTATAATCCCAAATTCCGGCGAAATCTCCGCAGATAATGACGAAATCATCTTTTGTCATTTCCTTTTGCGCGGGAAATCTCTTTGTGCTGAATCTATTAAATTCTGCATGACAGTCACCCGTTATCCAAATCATTGTTATCCTCGCTTTCTGAATCATCTGATAACAAAGCCCAAACGACATAAATTAGCGCCGGAATAATCAAAAACCATAAAAATGTATCATTCATTCTTTTCACCAACAAAATAAAGGGGGTACATAAAGCACCCCCTAACGCTTAGTCTTTTTGCATAGCGCGGCGATACGCTTCTGCCTGAATTTCGATTTGTTCCTCGCGTAGCTGTGCCTTGCGTTTTGCTCTTATTGCCTTGATTTTTTCTGCTTTCTCTTTTGCCGCAGCCTTTTCTTTTTCCGCCTTTTCTTTTGCTTCCTTCGCAGCCTTTACCTTGTCGTCATAAACGCCCAGAGCGTAATCGACAATCTTGTTATACACCGAGCCGCTGAAATCGCTGCCGACAATCTTTGAAAGCAGTTTCTTTGTCAAACAGATTGAAACGCCCTGTTCGAGTGAGAATGTATCGTTTTCGCTGAGAACCGCCTTTTCGTAAGTGCCGTCGGCAAACAAAACCTTAACAACCTTATCATCGTATGTCTTAACGTCTGTGATTCGGGGGATAACTTCGCGTGTCTGTCCTAAATAACCAGGACGAACAAAATCAAACACAATTGAATTGGAGTTGACGAACATTTTGTTATATGGTTTCTCACATTTAAGTTCATCTACTTTATTCATTATTTCGCTTATAACACTTGTAGAAGCTGTAAGTGTAGATTTTTCCGTCATCGGAGAGGGCATAAGGCTAAATTTCACAAAGCCGTTTGGATAAATTTTTGGTTCACAATCAAATTTGTTAGTCATAAATAAAATTCTCCTTTTTTATTGTCATTTTTATTGTTATTTATTGTCTTTTTAGCGTATTTTTATATGTTTTTTTCGCTAATTATTGTCATATTTTGTCTATAGGTTTTTAATCGCCGACAAAAACGAGATTATCAATATATTTTCTTCCCTCGCCCTTAAATATCGGGATTTCATTGTCGATAACCCATTCACTTCTGCCGGTCTGTTCATTCACTTTACGGACGCAACAACTTCCGCGCTTATATTTTGTCGGGAAATCATTCCAGTTAATGCCTTTTTCAAACATAAGCATATCCTGAATTTGGCTTGTGTTTTTGCCGTGCATTTGCTTATCAGAAAAATTTGCATGACCCACCATTTGAATTGAATTTCGGGTTGCGTCTTGTTGTCGCCATAAAATGTTGTTGCATACTTCCTCTTTAGGAATGTTGAAAACACGAGCATCAAACATTGCGCCTTTTTGATTTATAGCTAAACTATGCTTGTTATATAGTTCTATATCTGGCTCTGGAATAAATGTATTTTTAGTCATTCCTGACTCGACCCATTTATTCGTTAAACCAAACCACCAATCATCATTTATTTCCTTGAATAATGTGTTAAAAGCCATAGTAGCCATACTCGCGGCAACACTTGCGCATTTCTGAATGTTGTAATCAAACCAAGCACAAGTATCAATATCTTTATAATCAACCAAAATCAATGTGATTTCGTCCGACTGTGTGTAGCCGAGAACGCAGCCCTGGATGTTCTCGCAAAGATATTTCATTGTTTCTTGCATTGTGCCGGAAAGAATTTCATCAAATGGTTTCTTAAATCCGCGAGTAAAGGAATGAAAGCATTTGCCGTCAATTCTAATAATTACGGGCGTTCGTGTTGTCAAATATGTCCGGCTAACATATTCGTATTTTTTCATCCGTTTATCAAATTCGCTTCGCTTCTTACTCACTATGTATTCTCCCGTCAAAAAATATTCTCATTTGAGATGGTCTGAGTGAAGGGACTTGAACCCCCAAACTACTTGACCCCAAATCAAGCCGTCTACCATTGACTTACACCCAGATATGGTTGCGGGAGTAGGAATCGAACCTACGACCTTTAGCTTATGAGGCTAACGAGCTACCGCTGCTCTATCCCGCAATATTTAGCGGTTTTTGTATAAGTGACCGCCACACTTGATAGGTGGAATAGAGTTATCACCACCACATAGGCTCTGCTCAATGCCCTTTGTCGGAATAATTTTGGAATGTCAACAACAACGAATTTTAACCACAACAACACAAACAACATTTTATACGAAAGCAGTTTGAGCATTCCGCAAACTCTTACTGCGAGGAATAAACTAAACTAATTTATACATAGCCACCATTTTATTTGAATATTGGCATTTTCGTTTTCCAACAACTTCAACTATCCCGCGATCAACTAACTCAGTAAGTCTTGGCGCGGCAAAATTACGTTCAGATGTTGGCGCAAATCCACGCAAATTCATTTCTATAGCAACTTCTTTTGCCGTCATTATACGACCTTTCAATATGCTCATAACTTGTGCGTATCTTTTCTCGCGCTCAACTTTTTTATTTGATTCTCGTCTGGTTTTAGCTGTCAATTTCAAAAACTCCTTTTCTTTGGTGCTGGTGGTGGGACTTGAACCCACACGCCTTTCGGCAACAGATTTTGAGTCTGCCTCGTCTGCCTATTCCGACACACCAGCAAATGTTGTTAATACCGCGCCGATGGGATAGCTCCTACTCAATGCCTAAACACCGTTGGTTGGTTTGCATTGCCTTCTTTAACCACGTTCCCCGCCTCGGAATTATCAAGTAATAACTTTAACCGACTCCGCCGGCACGATATTAACTTCACCGCAATCAATCTCCCCTATCTAAATCCATAGCCCGAACCAAGCGCACAACCGCTTGTAATGGATTGATTGAATTACTCGCTTTCGCTAATTGACCTTAATTTGGCTACAATCTAATTATCCCTCTGTTTGTGATTCCCCGATTTAACGTATCGGTAGGGCTATAACGCCAAAACCAATGCCTGATAGGTTTCAGTACCGAACAGGTATATATCATTTCAACCTGAACAGATTAATGACTTCTCATTGATTTCAGATGTTGCCGAGTACCATCAGCATAGGTGCAGTACCCACGCATCCCGCTAACGAGGACTTTGCGGACGTAATTTCTTACGCTCATAACCTTTTTAATTTGCCCCGCCTATTTTCGCAGCGAACAACATTCAATTTTGGCGACTGGCGGAGGACTTGCACCCCAACCCTTGCGGGTCAATCCGATTTCAAGTCGGTTGCAGCACGCTTGTCTGCTTCACCAGCCATTTTTTCATTTCTTACTTCTTTTAGATACTTTTTTCTTCCAGAACGTGCTGAATGTTTATTTTTAGATTTATATGTATCTAATTGACTATCACAGTTTGGGCATACAAGTCTTACGTTTTCTCTTGCTGAATTTGCGGCATTACCATCTATATGGTCTAATATAAATGCCAAAGGTTTATTGTTCCACATATTTGAAATACCACAAATAGCACATTTTCCACCTTGCTCATTTAGTATGTATTCTCTAATAGTACCGCGAACGGTAGTATCTGCGCCCAATCCCATATCACCTGTTTCTAACCATTTCTTTATCTTTTCTTCTTTTCGTTGTATATCATAATGAAATCGGCAATAAGGTGTTTTGTGACGACGAGTTAATCTCTTGCCACAAATAATACATACATCATTGCAATAACCTGATATTATTTATCAAAACCTTTTTATTGTTATATGGTACTCCGATATGGATTTGAACCATAGTTACTCGATTATCAGCCGAGCGTACTAACCTGCTGTACTATCGGAGCATATGTGCCGAACTATTCTCGGCGGTCAACCTTTAATTAGGATTTGAATAGGATAAATTTGGATAATGGTGTTGTGAGGTGGACTCGAACCACCAGCCCTTCGCTTATAAGGCGAAAGCTCTAACCTATTGAGCCTATCACAACATTTATTGTGGTAGTCGTAGTCGGACTCGAACCGACACTGTGCGGATTTTAAGTCCGCTTCCTCTGCCTATTGGGATATACGACCATTTATGCCGTCTGCCCGGCTGTCAACCGTCTATCCGATTTGTCACTACACATTAAGAAAGGAGGTGAATCTATTTATCAATAACGTGAATATCAGTAATTTGAACCGCTCCGCCGCAATCTTCAACTTTAATGCGACTTGCGTTTTCTGCTTCTTTTGAAAGTTCAGCGTCTTTCATTTCCTCTTTGGTTAAATCAATATTCTTAAAAACCAACCAAACCAAAAGCGGAATAATAAGAATCAATGCTTCTCCGCCGAAAGTTACCGTTCCTCTTACAGAAATAAGAATTGTTCTCATAACAGCAAAAACTGTAATAGAGATACACGAAATTCCAATTAGAATACTCAATCTTTTCATTTCTACCTCTTGGTATGGGCGGTGGGACTTGAACCCACAAAAACTTGTTTCTAAGACAAGGACGTATGCCAATTCCGTCACACCCACATATTAACTTTTTTATGTTTACTGTTCTTTGCTTTAAGTTTTTCCGCTGAAAAGCGGCTTTCCTTAATTGACAATCTTATTATATCACAAACCTTTGAGTTTGTCAATAAGTTTTTTATATTTACTGTAATATTTTTTCCTTACGCTTACCTACGTGTCAAATTAAAAGTTTGATGTAAATGTAAAATTGCTGTTTGCGCAAGATGTTGGGGGGTGACGACAGGACTTGAACCTGCGACACGCTGCTCCTAAAGCATAATTCTGTAAAGTTGCTGTGCGTGACTCTCTAAGACACGGGAATAGAAAAGTAAAACCGCTCTACCAACTGAGCTACGCCACCCATATGTAATTGTATTCAAGACACTAAGTTTGGTGGATTTGAACCACCTAAATTAAAGTTTGCAGTTTTAATTATTATCCGTATGTAAAATTGCTGCGTGTGTCTTATATAAACCATACGCTAAAAATTCACGGTTCAGGCATACATGGTCTGATGTAAATAATGGTTGCTGTTAGCGTATGAAAACGGTGCGGGCGAACAGATTTAAACTGCTGACATTATAATAAAATTGCTGTTAATGTTTTCGCAAAACATTATATTTATACGCTCTACCAACTGAGCTACACCCGCATATAGGCTGGGATGGCAGGACTCGAACCTGCGACCTACGGCTTAACATGCTTTACGTTAAAATTGCTGCAAGTGCTTTTACAAAACACCTTTTGTATTTTTACGTTGCTCTAACCAACTGAGCTACATCCCAATATTGACAAGGGCGGCAGGATTTGAACCTACATTTCTGGTTTGGGTCGATAATAGTTGATTGCTGTTTGTGCCGCGCCATGACACGTCATTTATCACCAGTGTCCTATCATTAGACTACACCCTTATATTTGCGGTCTTTCCCGCCGTCAAGCTATACAGTTGCTACCTTATTGAATTGCCTTGTAAACCGGCTGATACCTCTCAGACATCAGCATATTAACAAGATTCTGGAATGGGTCTGTTTCTCCGTCCATAATCATCTTGAAGATTGATACGGAATAACCGCTGACAAGCGTTACACCCAAATCATTTTCAATCATTGGGATTGTGCTTGTTCTTGAAGCAACATTCCAAAATACCACGCGCGGAATTTTATATCCAGCCGCCGCATACTTCTTCTCAATCTGCTTAAACAGAGTTGAATCAGGGCGGTTGTAACTGCGCATGGAATAATAACTTGTCGTTCCACGACGAGATGATGAATTAGATTCCGCGCAACTATCAAATTCCATATCGGAAATGATAAGAATTGACTTCGGAATATCTTCTTGCGCCGCCTTGCTCTCGATCGCCGTATCAAGAATAATGTCAAAGACAGCCTCGATATTCGTGTTGGCAACCTCATTATGGCGACTTGCAATGTTGAGTTTATCCAACAAAGTCTTGCCTTTGCTTAAATCAACAAACTTCGGGGTACGCGAGAATGTGATATACTTGTTGTAAAACTCACCTTTGTTATGCTCGGCGCAGTAAATCGCAAGGGCATTCGCAACGTCAATCGGCGAAGGATTTCCACCGCCATACATTGAGCCGGAACCATCTGCAACAACGATTGTGTTTTCCAAGCCGCCCATGTCAGGCAACGCTTTCCACATTGCTTCGATCGCTTCGTCTGCATGATTGGCATAACTCCAACCAATCTTGTACTTCCTCACAATGTCGTGCGGATAAGCAGTAGAAGCATTGATTTTGGTTTCGCCCTTTGTGAGTGCCGCAAGGTACTTTCTACGTCTTTCTTCGTCGTTGCGAAGGAAAGCACTGTTATACTTCAAGTTTGCATAGGAAGGAACGGCTGAATAATCAATCGCGCCCCATTCTCTTGCGCTCATTTTTACCTCAACGACATTTGAATACTTACGCAAAGCGACAAGCATACGGTTGTAATCCTTAATCGGCAAACCGATGTCGTGTGCAATCTTCCGCGCGGTTTCTCTTGTTTGTACGCTTGAAGTTCTCTCGCTGGGCAGCCACTTTCCGAGCAACGTAATAGGCTTGTTTGCCTTAACGTTATCGGTATCTTCAAGCAACTGCGCCTTGACAACCTCAATGGTCTTTTCCCATGCAGGAGTATTGATTGTAGAATAAATCAAATCGTCCCATCTGCCGTATTCAGAAACCAAAGGAATAACCTTCTTTGCAGTTTCGGTATCAGAATTGCAGATTTCGCGGAACAGGATTCTGAACAATCTTCTTTCTCCAAGACCGCCGCGAACATCTCTTGCAAAGAATGTCCACAGGATAGCAAGCGTGGGATTTTCCGAACGCGCCTGATTAAACTTGGCGAGAATCTCTTCCGGCGAAGAATGACGATATTTCGGAACGTCAAAGTTCATGTCAAGGATAGTCTTGCCGGTCGATTTGTAACCAAGAGCGCCATTTTCGGTACGCTGCAAATTGTTGATCTCGTTAATGTTGTTTTGAAGTTCAGTAAAAAATGACATTTCTTTTTCTCCTTTTCTTTCTTTTCAAGACACTTAGGAGCTTTCGCTGTTCGTATCTTTTTTTGTTTGTAATCAAGACACATTTAAGAACGTGCATAGCACGGTTGCAGGATTTGAACCTACTCACTTAAAATTTTCCAGACTTCTTGTTTACCATTGTAAATTTGCTGTTAATGTGCCTTATGAACCATACACAAGTGAGGTAATACAGTTTGACAGACTGTGCCTTTAATATTGCTGGTTGTGTATGAGATGGTGCGCCAGAGAGGATTTGAACCTCCGACCTCCGCATTAAAAGTGCGTTATTCTTCCACTGAATTACTGGCGCATATTGGTAGCGGGTGCGGGAATCGAACCCAGCGTCACGCGATTGAAAGCCGCGTATCTTCACCTCTTGACTAACCCGCCGCATATGCCCCGTCTTTCCGAAGTGTCAGATGGTTTTTAGTTGTCAACCTCTGCGATAACCACCAATCGCGTGTAGCTTATTGACCGTAGTGCTACTAACTACGTTTACCAATGGATGGACTCGAACCATCGACATATCCCGTTCGTCGGACTGCTCTTAGCCTCTGAGCTACATCGGCATATGGGTGGAAGTACAGGATTTGAACCTATCCTAACAGAGTCACAATCTGTCGTGCTACCACTACACTAACAACCACATTTTATGGAGCAGACAACGGGACTTGAACCCGCAAATCCGGCTTGGAAGGACGGTGTGTTACCAATTACACTATGTCTGCGTTTTGGGAGAGTATAATTGACTCTCCCGCGAGGTTTATCCTCGAATCCCACCACTAACTCTTTTTAATGATGTGAGTTAAGTTCATCAGGTGAATACAAGATTCCACTACCACCAATCCTTTTTATAGATGTGGATTTGGTTCATCTTTTAGTTAAACTACATTTGAATATTTCCATTTGTAGTTATAAGCTGAATTTCTTTTTCCTTGACAAACATTTATAATGTGTTGTTCTATACCAAATATATGCTTATAAGGTTTATTCTCGGTTTCTATAATATATTTAGTTGCTTTGCGTATCGAAGGAAATTGTCTTATAAATTCGCCACTCATAGACAACATATCAACTGATTTACTGCATCTTTTTGCTAATACTTCATAACTTGTATCATAGTCTACATTTTTTTGTTGTAATATACTACTTACAGTAAAAGGTGAAATATTCAATAATTCCGCAGTTTCTTTTTGGCTCCTAACTTGCAAATATGTATCAACTACTTTGTCATAATCAACGCTATTACTGCCTAACCCACCATAGGTCGCATTATATCCATCTTTGAAACTATTATAACGATCAACCCAATATCTTTCACGTTCCGGTGCAATTTCAATAGGACATTCTTCAATTAAATCAATTTGAAAATTTTCCTGACCATATTCTCTTATAGCAATAGATAAAGGTCTATTTCTATTTCTTTCTTTTTTAGATTCTCTTAAATGCTCCTTCAAACGTGTCTGAATATCCCTACTGGTATTGCCGACATATATCTTGCCATTTGCAAGATTTGTAATCTTATAAATATATGAAATGAGAATTAAACCCCTTATTTATAAATTGGTGGAGCTGACGGAGAACTGCCCTCCGTGTCCAAAACACATACTCACACTAACTTTTCTTACGCAATAGCCGATTTTTCTCCGTGGAAACCTGCAAACCACAACTTTGTTTTAATTCGCGGGAAACGAATGGAGATGTAAAGATTTACACCCACTCCACCACTTACTTTTTGCGGAAGTAAGAAACCATTGGTTGCTATTCTATTTCCGTCCGACAAGTTAGACCGAATAGCAGGTACTTATCGGAATCTCACGCTACGGCTCTCTGACCGAGAACTGCTAAAAGCGCGGGATGAAGTGTAACAACAGTAGTGTCGTTTATTTTTTAAGGTGTACTTTAAGGATGTTACATTCCTGCGAAGTTATATGTTTTCTGTGCCCTGTCGAATCTATTTCAGCCCCATATGTCGTGGGCGGATTATTACTTCAACTTTATTCACGCTAAAGTCCTATTGAAAACCCGCCGAAAAGTCACACATAACACGCAGCCGCTATCTCAGCATTGTCCGACTGACAGACTTCACGCCCGCTTCTCATTGGGCATCGCTTGTTATTCTTCGGTCAACAAGAACCTTATGGCGGCACAGGTTGGACTCGAACCAACACACCGATTGCTCGGCTACTCACAGTTTAGCAAACTGCTCCCTTGCCTATTAGGGTTACTGCGCCATATAACCCGCGACTTCCGCCAAAGTCATAATATGTGGTCGCTCTTTGCGAGCCGCGAGCCATTAAATTTATTGACTATTGTTATCTTTTGCAGTTGAAAGTAGGTTGTCATCCTAATCGGTGTGTTCCCAATTTCGGTAGCCAACCCGAAATGTTTCCACTTGCCACGTTACTGCAAGGCGCGAATCCCACCTTACTCATTCACTTTCCATAGGTCAGAATGAATAAACTTCCCTCGGCTTAAATTGAAACCGTATTCCACGCTCTTATAAAGTAAAACGTACAAACCTTACTTCTGATAAACAAAAGTATGAAAACAAACTCTTTTGGCTACGGGCAGTTTGACCCGTGTGGCTATTCTACCCACTGACTAATGACCAATTATTAGGTTCATTCCGCTACATTCAACTCTGTGTTTACTTGTAACGGCGGGTCTGGCTCTCGTGATGGGATTTGAACCCACATAAACCACGGCGATTTTGCCTTCGTCCAGTATCACATGCGACATTACCGAACTCCACGAGAATGTATTGGCTGGGCTGGTTGGATTTGAACCAACGAATCACGGTGTCAAAGACCGATGCCTTAACCGCTTGGCTACAGCCCAATATATAAGAGGTATTGGAGAGTGCAGAGTGTTTCCACACTCTCCTATTATGTATAATACCGTTACTTATTCTGCGTCGGTATCTTCCACAGTTTTCGGTGCTTCATTCACCGTCGTTGAAAGCAATCCCTTGACTGGTTCTGCAATACTTGCAATCAGGTTTCGCAGTTCATCATTGAAAGGCTTTCCGTTTAGAGCGGTATTTTCCGCGTCTAATTTCTTCATCAGCACTGGAATGCTTGAAAGTGTGTCGGTCAATACGTTTCCAGTTCCGCCGTTGGCAGCACCGCCACCAATATTAACGAACTCCGCATTCTTACCTACATCAGCCATAAGCTCCGCAGTCTTGGTAGCAATGGTGATTCTTGCCTGTGTTTCGAGCTTCAACTTCTCAATTTCAAAGTTTACTTTCTCATTTGAAGCACGAGCATCCGCCAATGCTCTCTCGCCTTCTGCCTGTGCCATCAACTTCTGTCTTTCAACTTCCGCCTCTGCAAGACCCTTCTGCTTAATTACTTCTGCTTGTGCAAGACCCTGTTGCTTTTCGACTTCCGCCGCTGCAAGACCTTTCTGTTTGGTTACATCAGCCTCCGCAATACCCTTTTGCTTGATAACTGCGGCAGTGGCATCACCTTCTGTTTTAAGTCTTTCAGCCTGTGCATTTGCCTGAATCTTTACAGCGCTTGCTTCATTTTCGGCAACCTTTACCCTTGCTTCTGCGCCGATGGTCTGAACATTTGCGTCTGCTTCTGCTTCAATCCGCTTTTTCTTTTTCTCGGATTCGGCTTTTGTCGCAATTACTTCCTGCTCTTTAATCGCCGCAAGATTAGCCTGTTCCTGCTTTACAACCTCAACACGACCTTGTTGCTCTGCAACTTCCTGTTGCCTGATTGTACGTTGCAACTCGCCGGCAATGTTCGCATCGGCATTAGCCTTATCTGTTTCTGCCTTGTACGCCGCTTTCTTAATATTGTTATCTCTCTGCTTTTCAGCGACAGCCAATGCAGCGGCTAATTCGTTTTGTGAAGCAATTCTCTCTGATTCTGCATTCTGGGAACGAACGGATTCATTGATTACTGCCTTCTTCTTTTCCGCAGCCTGACGTTTATCTTCCATGTCGAGCGCAGCAATGTTGTCATAGTAGCCGTTCTGGTCTGAAATATCCTGAATATTGAGCGAAACAAGCTCCATACCCATATTGACCATTTCATCTGCTACTGTTTCTCTTACATTCTCGGCAAATGCCTGTTTGTCGCGGAGAACTTCTTCCGGTGTCATTCCGGCAACAATATCTCGAACCGCACCTGTTAGTGTCAATTTGATGTCATTGATAATGCCCTTTTGACCTCGCTCTTTGAATGAAATAATTGCTTTACGTAAATTATCGTGATTCATTGTATCTGGTCGAATCTGGGCTGTCCAATCAATAACGATAGGAACTGATGTTTTAGTCTTTACTTCATCACGGTCTGCTGTAACAGTCAGCATTGATAAATCAAAATACTGAGCTTTTCGGAAAATCGGAACGACAAAACTACCACCTGATACTTTAATGACTGGTTCTTTACCTCCGGTGATAATCAGCGCCTTGTCAATGTCTGCTACTCTGTAAATTCGACAGAGGAAAATGACTATAAACGCAAGCACCGCAACCGCAATGCCGATTGGAATAAGAATGTTTAACATTTGTAACTCCCTTTGTAATGTAATATCTATATCAACGTAAGCCACAGGACTTTCACCTGTGGGAGATAACCCGCGCGATGTTATCTTTTTCTTTATCCAAACTTTGAAACAACACCTCGGACTTTAACCAAGACTATCTCCTTTGAAGGGAGATGAACTAATTATTCTAATGATGTTTCGCTATTTTTCAAAAGGCTCTATACTCACTACTTACGATTATTTAATTATGTTTTTTATGTTTACTTTACAAGAGAATTTTTTAAGTCAAGGTGTTATCTCCTGACTTCTCTTATAGTATATCACATATTTTTCCGTTTGTCAACGGTTTTTATAAAGTTTTTTATATTTATTTTTGATTTATTTATCGTAGTTTATTTCTTCCATTTCCGGCATTGTATGGAAATGCCGGCATAGGCTGCAACTTAAACCTATTCTTCTTGTGCATAGCGACAATTCTTTCCTTGATCTTGCTATCTTCACAAATACCAGTCCTAATATACTTATTAAGAACTTTATAGGTAAACCCAAGATTATCTTCGTCAGTTTTGCCGCAAAGCCCATCTGACGGAGTTTTATAGATGAATGAATTTGGTAGTCCGCAAGCAGCACCAACCGCGATAACTTCATCAGATGTCAGATTAGCCAAAGGTGCAAAATCTCCGGCAGAATCGCCGTATCTGGTCGCATATCCAACATAATCCTCTGATAGATTACAAGTGTTCATGACACGACCACCAACAGATTGAGATACTGCATATAACGTAGCCATGCGCAATCTCGGAGGAAGGTTGATAGTGGTTTGATCGGAAATAGAAATCGGGATATAAGAATCCACTTTTGAAATATAAATTTCGTCAATCTGCTCCAAAATGGAATCAAACGCATTTTTGACATTTATCTCGATATGGTTAATGCCTAAATGGTTACACAATTCAACTGCAACGTTTTTATCCTCTTGCTTACCATTTGGCATAAGAACGCCGATTACTCTATCTTTGCCTAAAGCAGCAACGCATAATGCGGCGGTTACGCTTGAGTCTTTGCCGCCTGAGATTCCGATAACTGCATTACAACCTTTACCGTTTTCTTCAAACATCTTGCGAATCCAGACAACAATATCGTCTTTAACTTTATTTGCATTGAATCCCATTAAAACTTACCTCCGTGCAATACTGAGCGCACTTCTGAAAGCGTTTGCTCTTTAACGATTTTTCCATCCTTAAATACGGTTTCAAGCAACTGATAGGGTAATTCGTTTGCCTCTTTCCAAGTATATTCGTCCTTATAAACAATGTTGTTCATAAATTTATAAACAACACAACAACCCTTTTGAGATTTCTTAAATCCGCCATCTTTTGGATTCTTGAAAATCGGAACAGGCTTATCATCAATCTCACAATAAGTAGCCTTAATGCAAGAACTGAACGTGTCGCGTGTGAACGGCTTCAATATTCCATCTTCTTCAATGCACTGGAATGAGAATGAACCAACGCCGAGTGCAACATTTGAGCAAGCAAATCCATTTTCTTTGAGGATTTCATAGATTATCTCGCAACGCTGCACAGTGATAGAATCGCCGTAAATAGCTTTAACATGCGGGTCAAGTACCTTATAACCCTTGCTATTGACCGTGCCACCGAAAATATCCCACAACTTAAATACCGTCTTGGTTACGACCTCAATGCAATCGCCGCTATCTCCGCGCATGAGCATACAGCCATTATGTGCGAGAATTTCAGGCTTTAACTGAGGAAGGATATTGTCAATGACATTCCAATAATCGTAGCTGTCAAGCACCGCCGAGAAAGAAGTGTTCGGATAAATTTCTGTCAACAATCTGCGGAGCAGCGTGATTTCATCTCCGTCAACCGCGAAATTGCTACACATAACGGAATGTTCCGTGGATGGTGAACCAAAACCGACAGGCTCTTTTGTGCAATCACAGTTGTAATAATTTTCAAGGTACGGAATTGCCGGAACCGTTGCGGTATTCAAGAAAGATAACAGCCAACCCGCGCCAGCCTTTGTCGCGCTCTGCAAACATTCCTCACCACGGAAATCAAACGCTCCAAGTGCTTTTGCTCGTGGAATGTTATCATCACAGGTTTCGTCATAATACTTGTTGACAATCTGACGGTATGTATAACCGACATTCGCCGCAAGCATCGGATGCCACATTTCTGCCGAGATCAAAGACTCAAGCGACTGCGGAAGCCACGCAAAATCCTTGTGGGTATTAGTAATCCCGAACATCGGAACGTGCATAGGCACAAGCGTTCCCTCTGGTAATGCTACAATCTCAATCGGCAAATATCCAAGATTGTGTAAATTCTCAATCTTCTTTGGATTATAAGCATTTTTGCCAAGCGTGTTGTCCATGATTCTTGTGTATTCGCCCATAACGGTTTCGAGCGGGACATTGAAGAAATTATCATTGAAAAAATCAATTAGATATTCCTTGATAAAACCTTGCAATCCAAACATCACAACCTTATCCCAACGCTTAACGCGGCTCATGCGTGGTGTAAAATAAGATACTGATTTTGTGATATTCTGCGGCAACATTTCCGCATGAACAGCCTTATAAAAATCAATCAGTAGCATAGGATTCGTTTTCAATTTCAAACACCTCAATTTTATCCGATAAACCTTTACTTTTTGCCGTTTCAAGCGCGGCAGGAGTAAAGATAGAATTTGTTGTAAATACCTTGTCGATCAACCCACTTGTAAACACTTCCCCCTCTAATATTGTTTTCTCACAATGAGTAACATAGAGGAAAATTTTGTTTACGCCAACCTCTTTGAGTTTCTTTGCTGAATGATAGAATGTACCGCCCTTGCTGCTAATGTCATCAATAATGATTATATTTTTCCCGCGCAAATAGTTTTCATCGCCGATAATGTCCAATCCGAGAATTTTTCCGGTAGACCAATCGCGCCTTTTAACTCCAAACGCATACGGGCAATCAATGATTTCGGAATATCGTTTCATTGCGCCTTCATCGGGATAAAATGCAATGATTTCCCCATTCGTTTCTTTATTGACTCTTTCAAATGCTTTTTCTATGTAATCAATAGGAGTGAAAACAATAATATTATTAATTAAGGCTTCACTAACAGCTGAATGTGGGTCGAGAACTATAACGAGAGAAAAATGAAGTGAATTGATGAAGTCCGCAAAATATTTGAGCGTGAAAACATCATTCTCATTTTTAACCCTATCCATTCTTGCGTTTGGGATATATGGCATGAACAGAATAACTTCAAAGCCATTTTCCTTGAAATACCTTGTCAAAAACAGTAACGCTGCCATTTCACTATCATCTTCATAATACCACGAAATTGTAATGTGATATTCTGCACTTGATAAATCAATTTCGGGAACAAGATGAAGTGTTCCGTCTGGAAAACGTGATAATTCAACAGTTTTGCGGTTTACTTGAATCACTTTACTACCTCCAAAATATCAATCTGGCACATTTTCATTGTAGTTAATGCCGCTTCGTGAGTTTCAGGAGTTACGCCGGCGCAACATGAGGGGTCAACTGCAATCTGAGTTTCAGGCATAAATGCCTTTAACATAATTGCATTACTTGCAACACAGATGTCGGTGCAAAGCCCAATAAACTCAACATAATCATATTGTAACAACTTAATGCTCAAACACAATCTCTCAGAACCAAATGTATATTTAATAAATGTATTTTGCTCAAATTCTTCTTGTGACATTTTCTCTCTGAGAATTTCTGCAACGTCTTTCTGTAACTCCCAACCTTCGGTATCTCTGATACAATGAGGAACGGGAAGGTGCTTACCCTCATTTGTATTTAAGTAGTTTGTATTATGTGTATCTGCGGTAAACCAAATATCGCCGTCCCATTCTTTTACTTTCTTGATAACATTCGGCACGATTGCCATAGCTTCCGGTGTTCCGAGCGCACCGTCAATAAAATCATTTTGAAAATCTACTAAGACCAGTAGTTTCTTCATTTATTGCTCTCCTTTTCGTATTTGATAATATTTTCATACCAACTAAACAGTGGGATTCTATACCCAACAACAGTAACCGTATAGGTTTCTCCCTTTTTCAAACTCCCATAGACATTTGAGCTATCAAATTTTCCTCTAAAAAACGAATCGGTATTTTGAAATACTCTTGTTTCTCCGGTTTCGACATCTTCTCCGAAAACCAAATACTTACTGCTATCTTTATCATAGACACGTTCTTTGTCTGTGATTGTAACTGTATAAGTGTGCTCGTTATAGCTTGCAGACGCACTAAAAATAATTACGCCTATTATCAAGAAAACAACCAACACAAATCCTAAACAGCCAAGTTTATTATCTCTCATTTTTCCTCCTGATTTATAACAATGCCTTATACTGTTCAAGCAGCTCCGCGACAACCGAGTTTGATTTCGCAACTGTTTCATACAGGAAAATGTCTTGATTCTCTTTTACTGCCTTGTCGAGTTTCTTTTTGAGTTCTGCTTTCTTCGCGCGAATTTCTTTGCGGCGATTAAATTCCGAAAAGTCAATCTTGCTGACAATTTCTTTGGTTACGTTCTTTCCGTAACTATCCGCAGATATAATGCTGACGACCTCTGCCACACAATAGCCGTTCTGAGTATCACAAACAACACAATCGCCCTCTGTAACATCATCGTCGAACAATGCAAATCTGTAAAGCTTATCACCATTATATCCGTCAAGAAATTTTACATTTGCAACTCTAAAATCTTCTGTTAATGCCATTTCTTTAGCCTCTCTTTCAATTTCATCGACTTTCTTTAACGATGATTCATTGTAAAATCTTGTTTCGCCTGAATCCAATTTTACTCGTATAACTAAACATTCCGGATAGCTTGGAGTTGTAAAATGCCCAACAACAATTCCTCTTTTTCCGTAACTTTGGCAACGGCTCAAAACTTCAACAATATCATCTATTTCAAATAATCCTGTCATTGCTATCTCCTTCGCGGCAGAATCCATTCAAAATCCCGCCACCTTATGTAATACATATGTCTGTGTATCTGGATTCGCGGCTTATTGTAATAAAGCCATAATTTCAGTCGTTTCATGCAAACTCCTAATATTTTTGCAAAAATTTATGTACTATGTTGCTAATATGTGCTTGTTTTAATGTACTATGTTGCTATTTTTTAACAATAAAAAGCCTGTTTTATTCACTACTCTGATTACAATACCCATTGAACAATTCTTTGAACGCTCTCGGTGTGTATTTCTTGAATTTGATCTGCTCAATGCTTGCTTTCAGTATATCAACCTCTTTGCTCTCAATCTTGCAACCTCTGATTTTTCCGATCACTTCCATTTCGTTCTTGTACTGCCGGCGCTGCTGTAATAAATTTTGTAAAATCTTAAAGCAAATCCAACCTTGATAACAATTAAATTTTCCAAACTCAATGAAATGTTCAATATCAACAATCTTCTTATCCACAACACTTAATTTGCTGGATAGTTCGTCAAATCGTTCGTCAACTCCCCCGATTATGGTTACTACACTTTGAAGCATTGCTTCGAGTTTATCAATAGCATTTTCTTCAAATTTTTCTGAGGTTATTAGATTTTGCTGTTCAAGATTCTTTTTATTTACGATCGCGTCACTTTCATTGCGATATTCAACGGAATACATGGGTCTAATCTTTTTAGATAAAGAGCTTTTATGTATGTTGACAGCCTTTTGTCTGTCGTCCCACCTAAAGGCATATTTCTCTCCTTTGATTGGAACATATTTATTTGTGCTTTTGTCGAGTGTTATGAATGTGTCATTGCCATCCGTCATAACATAATATCCCAATTTTCTATCCTCTGCTTATTATGTTTTTTTTGTTTACTGTTCTATTCTTTGATATAGGCTGCCAAACGGCAGCCCAATCATTTATTCTCTGCTACAATAAACATTCTCATGTGTCGTTTTAACTGAGATATGCTACTAAACCTGAATCCATACTCAACGGCGGATTGTCGAAGCTTTTGCACTCTTTCTTTATCATAATTAGATATTAGAATGGCATTAACCTCTTTTTCTCCGTATTTCTTAACCAAATAATCATAGAATCCAAGTTTATAGAGATTACTTCCGTTAATTTGAGTTCCATATTGAGCATTAACATACTTGCTTAACTGTGCATTGATATACTGACACATATGTGCGCTCGTTCTTTTATCAATATCCGATTGTCGCGCCTTGGAAACCAAAAACTTAAAATAACTATTTTCCCAACTGCTGAAAACAAATTTTACACTTTCATCAAACTCATATTTTCCATTGAATTTTGTCAGAAGAAAATAACACCTATCCGATAAATGCACCGTTCTTCCCTGCAAATATACAGTTTTGGAATTATGGTTTATATCGTTTTCTTTTAATTCGGTAATTTCTGCTGCCGATTCAAAGCCGGAATAATATAACAAGATTATCAATTCAATATAATCCGCTCTATCCGGTGTTCTGTCCTTATGAAGTTTTTTGATAATATCTTCTACCATTGTCCAAGAAAATCTCTCTTTTTCTTCTGACAATTCAATAAGAAGATTGGCTCCTATTGACAGCCTTTTATCGTAAAAAATATTTCTGATAATTGGATAGTTGTTTTCGGCACAATAATCAATGTAGAAATTGATTATTTTCTTATATAATGATATAAGGAAATCCAATGAAGCGCGATTTGGAATGATATTGGAATCCAATTCAAATCTACGGAAATTAGCATTAGACAAGAATTTGATAAAATCATCAACAGTCATATCGACTAATTCTTTGCCTATTTCAATCTCAAACGCATATAACTGTTCTTCTTTTGTAGCCTTTCGGTTAAAGGAATATTTTTCCCCTTCTGGACTTGCGAAAAATCCATCGAATAACTCTTTGGTCGTCATAGCACCCATAATTCACACCTCTACAAAAACAATCTCTACACACTCATTATAACAGCATTCTCGGTTTTTGTCAATATTTTTATATTTATTTAACTCAAAGAAAAGATGGGAAATTGAATCATCATAGCCTTACTTATTTCAAGCAAGATGTTCCTATCAATAATTTTTCCGATTCTTTTGTCAAGACAGTTAATCCCGACGGTTGTTGTCTGCCCCACCAATATTGTACTTGGTTCTCTCAAACCATATACCCAATAATTTAGCAGCACCACATGAACCGGTAAATTCCTTTTGTTAAACTTTGACGTAATAGGAATGATGTTAAACGTGTTACTGTATGTATTATTTTTGTCGTTGGAAATGACGAACACAGGTCTATAACCGCTCTGAACGCTGCCACTCCTATCAGTCAAATGGCACATCCAGATTTCGCCAAAATGTGGTTTTTGTTTCAGCATAAATCCGCACCTACCTTATATTATGGAATATGTAACGCAATAGGCTGGATTCATACCAGTAGTGTGAATATTAAATTGTAGTTACTCGATTTTTTTCTTCTCAACACATCCCTTCCAGCCTATTGGCTACTTAATTACCTTGTAAATATAGTATATCACAAAAGCTGTCGGTTGTCAATGTGTTTTTTATATTTATTTTTGTTTTTATAAAATATATTTATCATCGAGGTCTTTGGGATTCCGCGCTTTTCCGAGCTTAACGGCTTTTCCGTCTACCATCTTATACAGAAAATAAAATTCCCTGTTGTTTGTCTTTGCCGTCGTGTAGTAGACTGTTCCGTCCGCAGCGGTCGTCTGAACCCATATTGTTTCCGACTTCGGTATGCCTTTAACCAACGCTCGAACCTGCCATTGTAATTATTCTGATAAGGTTTACAACTGCAAGCGCGGCATTAAGACCGCCAAGTGAAATACACATTGCGTTCTTATTTTTAATGCCTACTAATGAACAAAAAATTGCGGCAGCGACATTTACGCCAAATGCAAGAGAAGCTAAAACCATATAATCACCTCATTTCTTTAATCCGTCAATCATAGCCCAGATTTCATTGATTGCGTCAATGTGAACCGTTGGGTCATTTGTGGTTGAATTTTCTGCGCCGGCAGTATAAGCCATTTTGATAATATCGCGCAAATCGTTGACATCAATGTGAACGACGGGAGTTTCCGCAACTTCTGTAAAGGTTTTTCCGCCAGTTACATAATCGTCAAAGAATGTTCCCATATCGTCAAAATATGTGTCAACCTTCTGCTTTGTCAAGCCGGTGTATCTTCTTGTCGTCTTTTCATCTCTGTGGTTATAGATAACGCCAAGCAGAGCCATGCTATCATAATCTCCTGCATGGAGCATACGGGACAGCATACCGAACGTTTTTCTTGTGCTGTGAGTTCCGACATTGTAATCAATTCCGAGCGCAACAGCAGCCTTTTTCAAGCATTTGCGATAACCGTCTGCGGTCATTACTCTGCCCTTATAGTTTCCGCTCACCTGAGTAAAAACATAGTTCTCGTAATTGTTTTCAGATGGGTCAACGTTGGTTTCGGCAAGATACTTCACGATTGCATTTTTAACAGCCGTGTTAATGTGCGGATTTGCGAGTTTGTCGGTTTTATCCTCGATGATTTCAAGCAAATCTTTGCGGAATCTGCCTGTTTTAGTGTCATAGAAATGTTTCCACTGTAAGGAAAGCGTATCGCCGATTCTGCGGGCAAGATTACAAGAGATAACGAAAATAAGATAACATTCCCATTTCTTGTTGCTCTCGAACCAATCCATAAAGCGGCGAATGTCAGACACCTGAATCGGATAGACCTCGGATTTTCTTCCGCGCTTCTTGTTCTGCACGATGATTTTAGGCATTCCGTCCTTTTTGAGTTTCGGCTGACTCTGCGCGGGAACTTCCGCCGTAAACGTCATATTGCCAAATAATAACGGAGATGAAATTGTCATTGTATTGGTTTTCATAATAGTCACCTCGTAGTAATTTATTTACTATAATTATTATAGCACAACCCGCGCCAAGAGTCAATAGTAATTATAAAAATTTTTATATTTATTTTTCGCGTCGCATAATAGCATATTCTTTGCTGGAAACAAAAGATTTGCAGCTATTGACTTTATAATCGCCAAATTCATCAATAATATTGTGAGTGAGTTTCCCATTTATTTTCAACATTGGGAATAACTCTCTGATTGCGTTTTTGCAAGCGTCAATATGCAAACAGTCTTTACAGGTCGGCACTTCCAATCCCCCTTATTTCATTGAATAATTATTTTGATTAGGCATACAATTATCCGCCAAAATATAACCACCATTTGAGCGGTCTTTGGTCTATTAATTCTTTCTTTAGCGAAACAATATTGCTTTTGTTATCCATATAAATGTCCATCTGTTTTGCGACAAGTTCATCAGACTTTAATTCCGGATAAAGCTGAATCAAAACGTTTGCGCTTTTGTTAGAAACACCTTCAAGAGTTGATTTTTCAAAATCTTTATATCCCTCGACGATTTCGCAAATTTGAGTATCTATGTTGGAATTTTCCGCTTCCATTAAGGATATTTTTTCTTCAAGTGTTGTTCCGCTGCTGATTGCGATTCCCACAAAAATACAAGGAAGAATCCAAAGAATAGCATGAGCGCCACCTATAGCAGAAATCATAACACCCATTTCCAAACTGTCCGTCTTTATATCAATAATAATTCCTACGGCAACCAGCAAAATCCCTATTGCAATCATTAAAATAATCATTCGTGAAATCCTTTCTTTTCGTTTCAAAGTGTATATTTATACATTATTATGAATATTTATTCATTATTTTCCAAACGCGGCGCTGCCAAGCATAGCCAAAGTCGTCAAACAATTCGGATTATCAAGGTCAAAAACAACCCTATTAGAATCATCTGCGGCAGGTTTTCCGCAATCGGGAGCAAGCTCTGGAATTTTCTCTGTCCACAATTCTAAAAACCGGTTGCGTGAAATAGGCGACATACCGTAATCTTTTTCAAACAGCGTGGCAATGGCATTCCATTTGTTATTGAGTTCGCGGATAATTGCTCGGTAACCATCACCACGAGTAACATGGCGTTTTTTGATTAACTTTTAGCTTCGTTGTTCAGACCATCAACAACATCACCTATGGCATTTGCCATTTCTTCTGCTGTCTGAGGATTTTGCTCTTTAATTTTTGCATAATATTCTTTTGCTTTCATTATTGATCTCCTATTTTCCTCCATATTTAGTTAATCAAAACTCATTGATAAACAATTATGGTCGGGCAGTGTGATGTAGTAATAGTCCTCTGCTTGACAAAAAGTAAATAGTCTAAGCCAGATATTAGGTTCATAATGTTCAACGGTAACTCTCGGCTTTTCCGCTCTGCCGTATTCAATTAAAACATCATCATAAGTCTTAACAATCTTGGTATTATCGGATATTGCATATTCAAATTTATAGCAAATTTTATGTCTTGTTGTTTCTTTAACAAAGTAAGTTTTATCGTCAACTGTTTGTTGAATAAGTTCATAATTACTTCTGGATTCCAACGAATAATAATCCAAGTTATTATTAACTATCATTGACGGAATGCAACCACCAAACAAACCTATCATGCCACCCACCATCAATCCAAGTATAACTGTCATAAAAATTTCACCAATATCAAGTGAATCATTCTTGCCGAAAATAATGCAAAATGTTATAATCGCCGCGACAATACAAAAAATTAACGTTCCCATTTTTTATCCTCCATATTTATTTCAATTCTTCCAATGCCGACACAAAGTATCTAATATCATCCATTGCGTGGTCGTTTTCTCTGATTGGTTTATGAGTTAATGAATCTATTTTATATTCATTAAACTCTCTAATGGCGTTTCGACAACACCTACAAATTCTAATTTCACCACTCTTTATAGCAGATTCTACTTGTGAAATTCCTTTCCCTATATTATCCACCGCAACCACAACAGGTAATCTACCATCTCTTCTTACAAGCTCAATAAAACTCACCGCAGATGGGTCTATAACAAATGCTTTAATGCGTTTATCGCCAATCAATCGGCAAATTTCATCAAAATGCTCTTTATCCGTTCTTTGATAACCTTCTTTTCGAGAGTCAAAATAATATTCTGATATTCTATACCAATGTTTTTTGTTGTGTCCCCAAATTCCTGCGGAGCATGGATTTACTGTTCCGTAATCTATGGATATAGCATATTCATAAAAACGTAGTGGGCTATCAAACATAAAACATGTGCCAGACATAAAAGGATAAACCAAATCACTGTTTTCTTCGCCAAAGTCATTTTCTTCGCCAAAATCGTATTCCCTCATTATATCGCCTAAAAACTTGATTTCTTCCGGCGGTACTCTATGAATTTGTCCATTGCTATCTTCAACGATTCCAACGGTATAACTTACAATTCCTGCGGGATAGCTGCCGATAGTCACTCCTGCCGGAATCGGCTTACTATATTGTTCCCAAAGATGAAACAACGCTTTTCCAATGGTCTTTACCATACATGGTCTTAAAACTAATTCTTTATAATTCATTGGTTTCATTGTCTTTCTCCATTTCGCGCTTCATTCTTTTTCCTTAATGATTTTGAATTGTATATCCATCTATACTTATCAACTCCATATACACAGGAGCAGGAAATAAATTAAACTGATTGTGTGCAGTGATATATCCATTCATAAAACCTTTTGCTTCTTCAAATGTTTGAAATATATGCCTTACAGCAAGATGTTTTTCCAAACTTGTTCTATTACGAACCAAAATATAAACACTTGTCTTAAACATAAAAACTATATGTTCGGTTGAAGTGTTTTGCTTAATATGAGTTACTAATGTTTTAACAAAGTTCTCCGATTCCATACATTTTCACCTCACATTAACGCAGGAATACTTTTACCATTCAGGTTATGGGTTACTTCAAATTTAACCAAATCGGAAATTGCCTTGTCAAAATCATTTTCTGTTGTTTCGTTTTTGCAATAATATATTAATTGCCCTTTTCGTCTACATTCTGCTTTCAAAATTTTCCATTCTTTTAGTTCTTCCGCTGATAATTGTAAATGATTCAATTCACAATTATATATTTCTGAATAGCTATTACTTTCCTTACCACACACCGAACATTGATAAATATTTCTTTTAGTCATAAATATACCTCGCTTAAATTGGTATAATCACATCTGGATTCAATACAAGAATTGAATCACAATCCCAGCCATATAGAGCATAATACAAATCACCGTGATACAAATTGCAGTTTGCACCAGTATCATCACTCAGCCGATAGTCAATCGCATCATATCCTTGTTTGATAATTTCTTGAAAATCAGGATAATATTTTCCAAATCTTTTATTCGATAATTGCGGTAAAAGTTTTACATCATTTTCACAACGCAAAGTAAGAATTTTTGCATTATCTGCGATCTTAAATCGAAAACAATTATCTTCTGTGTTGCGTTCGGTATAAAACTCATTTTGTTCACACCAATTACGCCAACTAATCGGAGCGTCAACTTCGGAAGCCCACAAACCACCAATAGGCTTATTTCGCGGATAACAATTCTGAATGGGTACAAAGCGCTCTTTGTCAAATTGTTTTGAACCATAGTGGATATATGTTTTCATGTGATTTTCTCCCGCTAATTTGCTTTTGAAATTTATTGGCTCTTAATTGAAAAGAAAATTGGAATAAAGCCAAATAGTAATAACATTCGACATTGCTTTATATCTTTAATCGCTCCACATGCGTATCTTGTCTTTTTTGTCCATGTTCTCCAAACCAACATTATTATTTCCTCCTATCCACGATGAAAAATTATTTTAACTACGCCACAAGGCATATCGTTCGTTGAATCCATCGTTGTAAATTTCTCCGGCAAAGGCGTTTCCCAATCGTTATTGAACAGATAATTTGCATACCTTTCACATTCGCGCAAGATAACGCCCTTTTGATAACCGTTTAATGTAGTACGAGAAATAAGTCTATCTTTATCATCTGTCAATAGTTCATTCTTACCATTCTCGCTGATCTTAAATTTACCCTTAAATGGAAGAGAAATATATTTGAGAATTTCTGTTATGTTCTGTTCGGATAGTTCGGGATTCTGCCTTTTCAAATCTTTTCGGAAGTATTCATAATCGTCAATGATAAACTCAACATAATCAGTGCTGTTTGAAATTATCCTGTATTCCTTGTCTTTCCCTCTTCTGGACATTCTTTCTAACCTCTCCGCGCTTCTGGGCAGCCATAGCAACCCTTACAACGTCCTCTATGCTCTTTGTGAAAATCTTTGAGTTCTGAATCTTTCATTTTTTCCGGAATTTGTACGGCGCACTCTTTGATTCTGTCATTCTCAAAATCTTCACTTGAATAAACCGTTCCACTGAATAATCCAAGCCTACGCATTTTGTCCTCCTGATGAATATTTATTCGTTATTTATGTATATTTATTCGTTTTTCTGTTAATTTTTAACCACTCACAGAATTTTTCAAAAATCTTTTTATGGTCATCAAGCTCAATGCCTGGATAATAACCAACAAAAATCAAATCTTTGCTGTCGGAAATGCTAATAAAGATTCCGATTTCCTTTGTTCCCTCTACCTCATACATATTGCAAAACAAGGCGATATGTTTGATTTCTTCCGACGAAAGACGGCTTTCAGCACACCCTTTTACAGATGTGCTATAGCCAATCTCCGCGATCATTCCTTTAAGTTTTTCCATATCGGTAGAAGCAATCGGATAATACGAATTTGAAATATCGTTTTCATCCGTTGCATTATAAACACTGGATTTCTTTTTATCTATCCAAAAATATATCATGTTCACCTCTATCAGAATACCGGCTTGAATGTGTTTACAAGCGGCTCAATTCCCTGACTCTTGAAATAGTCTAACACGACCTCATAGTGAGCTTTGTCGCAAGAGGTAAACCTGCTCTTTTCGCAAATAACGCCGTTCACACTCTCGATTCTCTCAAAGAACAATTCGCGCGGAATATCCTGCCAGCCGTCAACGATGATTACCTCGTTATAGAAATACGTTTTATACAATCCGCGCTTTCTCGGCAACGCCATAACCATTTTTACCGCATTATCATACTGCGCGTATGTTGCGTATTCATAATGGTCAAATTTTACTTTTGTCGTTGTAAACATTCCAAAAGACGAAATTTGAAAAATTGTCAATTTTTGTCCTTCTGTAAATCCTGCGCGGTCAAACTGCCGGCGAATCTGGATAGGCTCATTCAACAGTCTGTACAATGAATATTTCAGTCTGAGATTTTCCATCGCTCTGACGACACCGACATCAAAACGAATGCCGCGTTCCTTGATGGTGTCGGTAAAAATCTCTCTGAATTTCTCCATATCCTCGGAATCCCATGTGCCAATCATGTTGTTTTCTCTGATGATTTCAGAAATAAATTCCTCAACCTTTTCAGCAGCCGCGCGATTCTCCGCCGCTTCTTCTTCACTGATTACATAATCGGTATGGTAGTCACCGACGCGCTCCGTCTGCTCGTCAACCAAATAGACATATCTTGCATAAGAGAATCCCTGCGGGTCAATAGCAAGCTTCAATTCATTGCCGGCAAAGATAGCAACGCATTTGTCGCGGTAGAAATGGACTGTTTCACGTTCTTCTTTAGACATTCTGGTGTAATCTTCCATATCGGTGATTCTGCGGTCATCTGTGTTTGTGCCGCCCATTCTCGCAAGGAATGAGAAATCAGAAATAAAAAGATGTGTAAACTGCTCATACTGCTCTGCGGTCATATAGACCTCTCTTGCGACCTTGCAATCCTCTCTGGTTTCGTGCTCATTATAATAATCCTCAAATGTGCTGCACTTGTTGCAGACCAAGCGGGCATTTGTGATAGTGTAATCAACGTCATTCACAATGACCGCCGACGCTTCGATGTCAGCAATGATTCTCTTTTCTTCCTCTGCTCTCTTTTCGGCTTCTGCCTTCTCGATTTCATACTGCTTCTTGCGTTCCTGAGATTCGCGCTCCTGCCGTTCGGCTTCTGCCTTCTCAAAATCCGCCTTCTTAGCCTTGAATACCTCTGCCATTTCCGCGTATTCGTCGGTCATTTCTGTCTGCTCGTAATTCCAATGGACAATCGAATGAGCGGAGCAAGTGCCGTAGAAATTTACGTCGAAATAGTCAGACATAGAATCGCTGTTATCGTAGTTATACGCCTGAGTATAACGGTACGCATATTCCGCGATTGCCATTAACTCGTCGCTACCCTTTTCAAACGGGCTTTTAAGCAAGCTGACATCGACGCTATCTCTACTGCTGGTAACAGACCATTTGCAGAACGGGAATCTCGCGCGGAGGTGCTTTCTGACATTCATAGCGATAACCTTTGCGCTGTGTTCGTGATTCTCGCCATAGAAATACGGAATATCATCTGTGCGGGTGATTTCCCACAAATCGACATTAACTTTTTTATCTTTACCGTTCGCGGCAGTAGAAGATACTTCGCCGATACCCTGAACGAATGTCATTCTTTCGTCGGTGTTCTTTGCGTACCATACTTTCTTCTGTCTGTGCCAGCGGAATCCGGCTTCTTTCAGCGCGGTCAGAACGTCAGTTTCCGGTTTTGCGGCAAATGCTACTTCAATACCATTCTTTTCGTTGTTGATTGTAATTGTTGCTTTCATTGTGATTCCTCCTTAATGTTTGTAGTAACTTATTTACTATGGTTATATTATAGCATACCCCGCCGAATTTGTCAATATGTTTTTTATAATTACTGAAATTTTTTTTTCAAAAGTTTAACCCCATGTTTCAGAGGTTAAGCCTGTTCACTGTTTTTTTCCTGTTCTTCCTTCAATAGTTGCTTGACTCGCTCGATTTCCTGATTCGTATGTGGAGTTCCGCCGGAATTGATTTCAATATACCATTTCAAAACATCTTTTTTAGTTTTCAGGTCATTAACATTAAAAATCAAATCAATGCCCAAAGGTACTCTACCTTCATAGTCTTTATGATATACGCCAAACGCTGGTATTTCATCATTCATAAACGCGAGAACGGCAGTTATACGCTGTAATCCATCAACAATAACAAAGTCATTATAAGAATTGACTTTTGAGTTTCCAAGCCACCACGGACAATTAAAATAGATTGTTCTTGATGATTTTCCTCCGCGTAACAGAAATTCAACGAACGCGATTTGTTGCTCTCTTGTCCAGATATGCCCTCTCTGAAAATCTGGGTTCATCTGCAAACCGCTATCAATGTAATCATCTATTGCTCTCTTGATATGATTTAATGGCACATTCACCTGATATGTTCCGCTGCGTGTGAATTGTGGAATGTCTGAATACTTCATAACGCCACCAAATTAACAAATATCAACGTATTCTCCGATGATTGATAATGCGTCATCGTAAGATTCAGCTTTCACAACTCTGTCTGCCATTTCATCGGCTTCATCATACATTTTTTCTCGCTTCAAGACTCTGCGGGCAATTCCGCAAAGGTTAAAAATATTTCCGTCCTCTCCAATAAGTTTACACTCTGGTTTCATTGTTTTATCTCCTTTGTAAGCAACCCAAGAATTTGTTATCATAAACCAATTCGTCAGTATCTCCGAACATAGAAAAATCTTCTGATTCTAAACTTCTGAAAATACATTGTTTGCAATTCCCACCAATATATCCACAACACCCGCCGTCATAATTGCTGATACGATGTTTATTATATTCTTTTTGATTGTTATAGCAAGTTCTGTATTCTTCGATTTTTTCTTTTGATACCATAAACATACCTCCATTTTTCAAATAGAATGCGGGTGAGGATTTGCACCTCACATGTGCCTTAGTATCCTCCAAAAAATCCCGTACATAACGTCTCGGTTTTAATTGCAGTCTGTTACCCACAGCAACGCTTGCGTCTACCTATTCCGCCACCGCAAATAACTCTTAATCCGTTTGAATATCGTTGAGTTTATTTTTCAACTCTTTAAGACATTTATCACAAAGCCTAATACAAATAAATGAACCGCTGCCGTTTTCGGTGGAAATATGCGTTAAATAATCAACAGCATCATTCCATTCCGATTCATAATTCGTTGCTCCGCAATTATTGCAGTTAAAATATTTTTTGTCTGTCCGTCTTTCAACGTTTAACATTCGTAACACCTCTTAATCGAAATGTACCTGTTCGAGTAAAGCCTTGTTCTGAGCTTCAATTTCAGCCGCGCGGTCGGACTGTTCCTCAATATATTCATCAAGGTCGTCATAGTAGGAATTGTCATCCTCAAAGTACCAATCTTCCCACTCATTATCTTCTTCATTGAAGTATTGCAAACCGCCAGTATTAGCATAATCCGGCTTTACATTATGGTTATATTGAAAACAATCATAAGTAGCCAGAATATTCATTACCTTTTGACCTTCTTCGGGCGATTCAACAGGGACGTAAAAGGCTTCCATTGGAACTTGCGGAATCCACCACACTCTCAGTTTTGCCATAAAAACCTCATTTCTCATTTATTATTGTTCGCGCTTCATCAAGATATTTTTGCCGTGCCTGTTCTTTGGTATATCCATAGTATTGTTTAATACCTTCTTTGCCATAGACAATCCAAGCTCCGCGAATATTTCTCTCAATGAAGAATATTATTCCTCTGCGCTGAATCTTCGGCATTTATCTACCTCAACAAAGCATTATCCGCTTGCAAGTTTTAATTATTCCATCGTCAGATTTATCTCCGCGCAAACATTCCTTAACCAAATCGCCAAACTTTTTTGAATCAAAATTTGCAAATGCTCTTTCAAAATCTTTCGGCGCTTTTCTTGAAGAAATGTATCTTGATACCGCGAATAATACCCAATCAGCAAGCGGATTGATAACCTTATAATTATTTGTTGCTTCCTGCAATCTCAAAAGGTTATTTTCAATCTTGTCTTGCATATCTTGTTACCTCTTGTACTCGTAGTTTTCCACGCCGGCTACGTACTTCTTAAAATCAATGCGGATTAGCTTTTTTCCGCCGACAGTCGCAGCGCCGCCGCCAAATGCGATTCTTCCGTTCGTTCCGACAAAGTTGATTGTTAAATCGCCGTTGACCGCCATAATCTCAGCGTAGCAGCGTTCTGTGGGCTTTGCTCCGTCACCGAATGTAAATCCCTCGGATTCTGCCTGTTGGAGAAATTTTTCACCGATTTCGACGTTTTCCAGGAATACATATACTCTGCCGTCCATGTTTGCTAAATTCTTGATTGTTCTTTCCATTGTTTCAAATCCTTTTAAATTTTAGATTTGAGCCGTAAAAGATAAAACCCTATCGTCACCGATAGGATTAAAAAACCTATCGGTCAAGCATTACCACCTTGCATAAAGTAGGTTGGTGTACGGTCATCGGGCTTGCTCCCTTGCACACTCTTTATAGGTGTATCTTTGATACAAATTAATTATAGCACCTTTTAGGTAAACTGTCAATGGTAAATATAAAAATATTTTTATTTATTTTCCGCCAATATCTCATGAATATCCGCGCCAAGCGCAGCCGCGATTTGGCAAACTCGATAAAACGGCATTTTAACCTTTTCGCGGCTATGATTGAACCATGAATAAACAGTTTGTTTCCCTGCTCCTGTAATATCCATTAACGCGGTCATTTTTTCGTTAAATGAATTTTGACAATCTGGATATTTTGCGTATAATTGAGATTCAACATTATTCGCAATTTCCGTTTTTGTCATTTTTGTCCATGTGTCATGTAGGTTTACGATTTCGGCGGCAAGATTACTCTTTTTCGTCATAAAATCTTCCTCTCCGCAAGATATGATAATTATACCCTGCCTACATAATCATGTCAACTGCAAAACGCCTCTTTTATGTATGATTCCGAAAACTCTTTACTTTCCTTTCCAAGTCGCATAGGAACGACAAGGGCAACATAATTTTCGTTAAGAAATTTCCACGGATAGATTTCTTTTCCGCCGGAAATTGTAGTGTTTGTGTCCTTAAACACTTTCAGCACATCAGCCATATACTTCGCATTAAAGGCAATGTGCAAGTTTTCCGACAATTTGCCATCCTCAATAGAAATACAGTCCGCAGTCTGAAAATCGCTGCTATGCGTTTCTGTTGCAAGTTTTCCGGAACATTCAACGCAATGAATAATGGGCGTTTTCTTGTTAAGCATAGCATATTCCTTTGCAATTTTCAAAAACTCAGCGCAGTTCAGGGTAACAGTATAATCAGAGTCATTCATATCTACTGTCTGCGCGAAATCAACAAAATTTCCTTCAATAATGCACTGCGTAAGGGTAAAATCATCACCGACAAAATGAACGTGTCTGCCGCTGAAATAAACTTTAAGCTCGGAATTTTCCGTTTTGTTGCTTGCAATCTTTTTTAACTGCTTGCACGCGATTCCATGCACTCCAAAGTTGAAAGTCTTACCCTCCGCGCACCACGGATTGAAATAACTCAGAGCGTGATAGCCGTCAATAGCAATGATTCCGTATTTGCCGCTGTTGAAATTATATCCTGTATAAATCGGCTTGTGTTGCTCGACACTCAGGCAAGGCGCGAGATTTTCCAGAACGGTGATAAAATTCTTCCTGTCGGGAATTGTCATAATGATTGAATCTTCCTTTGGATTTTCCGGAAAATTAACCATAGAATCATCATCTTCGCTCTTGAAACATGATACTCTGTTCTTTTTCTTCTCGTTTGCCGCGCTGAAAGAATTGCTCTTGCGCTCATATGTTACCCGGCCTTCGACGGGAAACAGTTTCTTAACGCAATCAATGTCAATGATAACTTTTCCGCCCTCGACGATTTCAACATCACGCATATTTGCGTTAATCGTGAGATATGATTCCAAATCGGAAACGCGGAATGATAATGTGTCGTTTTCCTTATCGGCGATAATCTGAACGCCGTGCAGCGCCGGAATAACGCTCACTTTCGGAACGACGATGTATAAACGGTCAATAATATTCTTGAAATCTTTTGATAACATTTTGAAAATCATTTGTGCTCTCTCCTTTACCACTCGATAGGTGTCATTGATAATTTGAAATGGGTCAGCCCCGGTCTTTCTCCGTTTTCAGATGATGTTCTGTGGATTACATACTTCCAGCCAGCTTCGCGGTATCTGCGGGCGATTTCATCTCTCACTGATACGGGATATTCCTTTAGCAATATAGCGTTCTCGTATGAATAATTCCCGTGGCTTCTCTTAATTGCCGTGTCAATATCAACAATGATTGATTCGATGTTGACATTCGCAATTTCGTATTGTTTCAATTCTTCTGGTGTAATCAATTCAATTCCTCCTAATTATGAATAATCTTGTATTTTCCATCGGTTATTGCCTTGTAAACAATCTCGGAACATTCCACGGTTACTACATTCGCGTGATTGTTTCCGCAAACTGTTATTGGCGGCAATCCAATGCTTTCATCGAATACGATTTCAAAATCCGTATTGCTTTCATTGTTGATTCTCAGTAAAACTGGTTTCTTCTCTGATTGACAAAAGAATACGCCGTCATTTGTACAACCATATCTTTCAAGTAATTCTTTTGTAATCTGTTTGGTTAATGTTTTCTCCATTATTTGACTTCAAACTCCTTTTCATAACAATCCTTGCACACGGCATATCCGAATCCGGCATTGCTCAAAATTTTCCGTGAAGTGTATGCGTCGCCGAATTTCAGAGATTTTCCGCAAGCAGCACAAGCAACAACCGTGTCCATATCGCTTGCATATGTTGTTTTCATCGGTTTATTTTCGGCTTTCATTTTACTCGACCTCCATCTCTTTCAAATCTTTAAGCATAAACAAAAAGCTATTATATTTTTTGATTGTCGGGATTAGCGCTTGCAAGTTGCCGCAAATTTCTCCTTCGCGCGTAACCCAATTATATGAAATCGTCATATCTGCTGCGGATTTTTCCGGATATTTAGGGTGATAATCGGCATAGAACATATTGCTCATTGTTGAAAACGATAAATCTTCATCATCAGTTTTTAACACTAATTTAATTCCGTTTTTGAATTGCTCCACCGAAATTGATTTTTCCCCCAAACTTTTCCAACAAATACCTTGCGTAATTGTACGCATGGATTCCGAAAGACCAAGCGTTTTCGCAATAGTATTCATAAAGGTCATTGTCATACTTTTTTAAGATTTCAAGGCATTCATCTCTGGTCATTTCGTGTTCGCCTGTCATGTCGTTTCCTCCCTCTCGTAGATAGATTTTCCGCGATACATAATCCGCGTGATGTCCTTCACAAAAATCTTTTCGTCGAATTTGCTGATTCCCAATGCGTCCATCAGACGTTCGCCGCCGGTGTAAGAAACGAAATCATAACTACTGAATCCATAGCCATCAAGCATTCTATGCCTTATCGTTTCCGGCTCAATCTTCTGCCCGGCTCGTTTGCCTTGATACTCAAATTCAACTGTAACCGTTTTCGCTTCAATGCTATCAAGCGCCGCCGCAATTTTCCGCTCGAAATCCTTTACTGTATCGCCTGATTTGACAAGCTCCTGAATAGCAATCTCGTATGCTTTCATATATTCGTAACTGCCGCGCACACGTTCAAACGCGGAATGAATAGCCTCCGCCTCGTCGCTGATTCCAGCAAGAATTTTGATAAGCTCTCTATCTTCAAGGAAAGAATCTTTTGAAATATGCGGCTTCCTTGAAATCTCGGAATACAGAATGCGGCGCTTTGCTTCTTTGAGAACGTCGCTGCGCTCGGATAATTCGCTCGGCTCTAACGTGTCGTAATACTTCGGAAATTCGACGTTTTCCATGCGCTCGTTCATTTCCTTTTTGAAGATTCCCCATGTGGTTATTCCGTCCGGAAACGGGATTTTGTTATGTCTGTAATTGAATGTGTCAAAAATTGATTCGTTGCAAACATAGACAGTCTGATTTGCGTAAATTGCCAAGATTGACAACTGATTTTCCAAATCCATGAAGAAATCCGATTCGTCCGCGCCGTAGAAACGATAACAGCCGTAAATAATGGAGCATTTGCCGATATTGTCCTTCGTCAGCTTGACAATCGTTCTGCCGTGATGAATGATTGTGTTTAACTGTTCCGATTCACAAAACAGTTTCAATTCGTTTAGTAATGACATTGTGTTACCTCCTAATCTGCTTGATGTATTTCCCGACGATATTGTATAACTCCATGATGAACTCGTGACATTCCTCCATGTCCTCGTAAATGTCTTTGATTTCATACGGAGCGCCGTTCTTCCCGTGTCCGTCACTTCCTATCCAGAGCGACGTTTCATAAGATACATCAAAATCCTGATAATAGGACAAGATGTTCATGAGGAAATAGTCAAGATTGTTTTCGGTGTCGATACAGAAATGAAAATCCTGCCCTGCGGAGCTGTACTTGCCAAAATCAATCACGTTTTCATCGTCGTAATAAATGCTAAAATCAGCATTTTCAATCATTGTAGTTAATCTTTTGGATAATTTCATAATATTTATACCTCGCTTTCGTTGTTGTGTTTTTTATGTTTACCGTTTAGCCCGCGATTTTGAATCCATCACTGAACGCGGATAACCTACCGTTGCAATATCCACATCTGAAATTTTCGATTCTCTTGATAGCCTTGCACATCTTGTATCTTTCCCAGATATGCCCGCAACTATTACAGACAATCTGATATTTCGGCGTGCGCTCCGTTTCCGGCTCAGTGATAACGCCCTTTTCTTCGGCGCTGCTCGTGCGCTGAATGTTATATCCCAATTCGCGGCGAATCATTGCGGCGTATGCTTTCCACTGTGTACCGTGATTCCAACAATCAGGGCAAGTGTGCAGCAACTCATGGAAAATTGTGTTTCTCAGCCCGTCAACGTCGTTTTTCTCGTCCAGAAGAACCACATTGATATTGATAGTGAACCCGCCGGGAACCTTGCGGCATTGACCCCATCTTTTCTTCGCGCGGGTATTGATTGTTACATCAATTACGTTTCCATACGGAATCCCGATTCTGTCAAGCTCGTTCATGCACTGGATTGTGAAATCAATTAAATCTCTCATTGTTGTTGCTCCTTTTCTGTAGTAATTTCTTTACTATAACAAGTATATCACAATGATTTTGATTTGTCAATAACTTTTTTATATTTACTGTGATTATTTTTGAAAAACTTTATAAACCATATCGGAATGAGATTTGCTTGCTTTTTCGGCGTATGCTTTTGCTGCGGATTCCGTGTCATACGTCTTGATTACTGCCCATGAACTATATGGCTTCTTAGACCTCATTCTCACTTGATATTTGCTGCGCGGCTTATAAGCCTCCATATCGCTTTTAATGTCATAGGCATAGTATTTGTCTATCTGGTCTGAATTTCCGTCCTGCACGGCGATAATGTACAGAATAAGCGTGTCCAATACCTTGTCCGGTGCTTTGTGATATTGCTTACACCAATCAACATATATGATGATGTCGAATAAATCCATAGTAGAATATGCGCCGGAAATTTTGCGGTCAAGCTCCGATTTAATTCTTATCAGTTTATTATAAACTTCCTTTGTCATTCTAAACCACCTCTAAAATAAGCCAGAATCGCCTGTATCGCATTTTTATCTAAAAGTAATGAAATTATATTGCTAAAGCAAAAATCCAATACAAGCCAAAATAAACGATTTTAACAATATATTATGTGTTGTCGCAAGACGGCACATAGACAAGGGAATCAATCTGATTAAAAACCATAGAGGAAAATTCCGCTCGATTGATTGCCGCGTCAGAAATTGCTCTTATATATATATATATATATTATATACTATTCATTAATGAATAGCTATTCTTTATTATACTATACATTAATGAATAGCAATACATTATATAATAATATATTATATACTATACGTTAAGGAATAAAGAATAGTATAACAATAAAAACGTATATAATATATTATATGTTTCCCTTTGGGAAACATATATATATACTATACATAAATGATTAGCTATACTTTATACTAATCACTTATGTATAGCATACCTTATTATTTTAATAATTACTATACTTTGATGTTTAGTATTTCTTGACTGTACTTTAATCAAAGTATAGTAATTATATATTTCCTCATTCTGGATAGCCGACATATTCGCCTGTTTTCATGTTCGTGTGCCATCTCACGGTCTTATAATATCCGCTATAAACGCCAGCCATTCCGCTCGTATAGGTTTCAAACTTCGTCCATACCGGAACCCTTCTTCTCGTTATTGTCCATCCGGTTTTCTTGCATAATGCCTTGACGGAATTTGCAAAGATTCCACGACCTACAATTCGGTTTCCGTATCTGGTTTGTACCCATCGTGTACCTACTTCGTCGCCGTTCTCGTCAATTACGATTTCTCGTTCTTCGCAACCGTCGCCGGAAAGAATAGCAAGCTGCATTTCGCATTCTTTGATTTTTCCGTGCTCTAACTTGTCGGAAAGAAAACAATCACCAAGGTCTGTCAAGCCGGCATTGATTCTTTCAATCCGATTAGCTATCGCGGCTTTGTTCTGTTCTATGGTTTCTCTGATTTGGTTTGCTAATGCTTCGCCGAAAAGTTTAGTTATTTTCCTGCACCTCCTAAAAGATTTTCAATACGCGGGAATTGCTGTCATAAAATCCAATTGTGTGTGCTATCCGTTCAATCTTCGTCATCTTTTGCCATTCTTTGCTGTATTTGGTTACTATAGCATTATTATCAAGAAGATATGATTTTCCGCAAATTGCGTTTGCTGCTTTATACATTTTCCTTTTGGTTTCATTTGTGATCGTCATAAATCATCAGCTCCTTTACTATGGTTTAATAATAACATACTTATAACAGTATGTCAAGCGTTTTCCGAAAAAAGATAAAAATATTAGGCTCTCTTTGCAGAGAACCCAATATCATTTTGATCTTGCTATATCTGCTCGGATTAAAGCCTTGATATATCCATTCTTGTTTTCTACGCTATCCAGCTTTTGGATTATATCTTGCTCCGTATTAGTCATAGCGCTGATTGTATAACGTCTTGTTTTTTCTTTACTGTATTTTATTTGCGCGGCATAACCGGTCTTTTTCTCATACTCTCTTTGATAGCCTTTTTTCCGTTCTTTTGCTTCATCTTTATTCATGCTCGTTCTCCATATCGCGACGAATTAAACCTTTAATATAATCGGAAAAATTCTTGATTTTCTGCAAATGGTCAGCAATATCCTGATCTTGCGGCAACCATAGAACGAAAATCTTTTGTTTTTTTCTTCCTTTGTTTGCTTCGTCCCATTTCTTTTGTGCTGCTCTTTTGGTTATCTTTACATATTCTGCGTTATAATCATTCTTGCGCTGCTTTGCTTCTTCTTGCAGTTTTGATGTCATTTTACTTTTCCTCTCTAACTATTAAATGATAATAACTCCATCCCAGATGTTATGATCGTCAAATTCATTTTGTAAATAGTCTTTAATTAAATCCGCGTCCTCAATGCCGATATATTCCGGCTCAATCTCTATGGCTTTTCCTCGTCCTTCGTCGCCATATATATAGCCATAAATATATCCATCTTTGTGCGGATATACTTTCAGTAAGCCATACTCGGTGGATTTGTAGAATTGCATTATCTCGCAAACTCTGTCGTTCCATTCCCAATCAAAATCTGTGCCGTCGTTACCGTTCATGTAATAAAAAGCTCCGTTTTCGCACAAATCTTCATCTTTTACGTCTGGCATATATTTCTGTCTTGCTTTGTTTGCATAGTTGAATATTTTCAACATCAATTCTTTTTCAATCATGGATATTCCTCCTTATGGATATTTTCAACTTGCCATATAGTTGAAAACATTATATCATACTTATAACAGTATGTCAATGAATTTTTGATAGATTATTCAAATATTTTCGTCGTGCTTTTTTGTTTGGTAGTTGCTGAATTGTTTTACAATGGTTTTTGATGTCTTTTATTGGCGGATTTGTAGGTTTTGCAGCATTTATTATGTCAATTACTGCCCAAACGATTAAAATTAATACGACTGCAAGCAAAGACACAAAATCACCTCAATCCTCAAAATTCCGGTCAAGCACATAATCATAGCGCTCGATTATGTCATCCTCATAGTCTGTTTCCGGATTGTACATCAGGTATGTAATCATGACTGTTCCCGTTGTGTAGTCCAAATCAGTATCGTAATAACTGATATAATTGTAATCACCGTTTGTGTTCAGAACCTTTGCGTCGCCTTCGCGATTTCTGTTAGTGATGATCGCAATAACGCGCTCAATAATGATTTTTTCTGATTTCGTGCGGTTTGCCAACATCCCGCCGGTGACGTTGCGTGAATCATAAATGTGGAAATTACTATAGCCAACCTCGACCATGTTCATAACATAATTGTCCTCGATCGGATAATACGGCGTTATTTTCTGTTGTTCTCCGTCGATTGTGTATGTGAATTTCTCGTCAATGGATTTTGCAGCCATTTGTTTCGGCTGATTTTCCGCTGTGTCTTTCGCTCCGCAACCCACAAGAGAAATAACCATAATGATTGTGATTACCATACAAATAATTTTCTTCATGTCATAAACCCCTTTGTTTTCGCTCATATCGCGTTTTTATGTAATGTTAGTGTAATTATATTCCTTGCCGAGAAAATGCGATATAGACAAATTCTCGGCATTTTAGCGTTATTGTGTTTTTTATGTTTACTTTGAAAAGCCGTCATATGTACCCATAATGTAGAACGGATTGTCAATCGGCTCGAATTTCATCTTTCCGGTGTCAACCGGCTTTCCGTCCTCGCTTGTCGATAACGTGATATGCGGATTCTTGATTTTCTTAAACTCTGCCAAAATTTCGGGAATACTTGTGTTGTCCATCTCGATCTGTAAGCCCTGGTTCTTGCCGTCGCAAGCGTAGCCGACAACTTTCAGCATTACAAGTTTTCCGATTAAATCAGGATTGTATTCTTTAGGTCTGAATGCGAATGTTACGTGTGGTTTATCAATCACGCGCGATAATTTGTCTTTTGTGATATTATCGTTGACAAATTTCTGCAACGTATCGTAGTCAACAAAAATTCCGATGTAAATGTATTTATCGTTTTTCATGTAATCACCTCCATAAAATTCTGATTTGATTAACCGGCAATGTAGCCCATGTGGTGCTGCTTGAACGCGATTCCGCATTTCTTCAAAATCGGATTGATGATTTCCGTAGCAAAACAGTAATAAACCCTGTTGCCCTTCATCAGCTCGTCATGAATGTATTCCAGATAGCGGAAATCGTTCAGTGACATATTTTTGACCGGCATTTTTCCTGTATCGTATGTTTTGTCAATTAATTCTTTCAATTTCTTCATTCCTGCTCCACCGCCTTTCTCAGCTCCAAAACGTTGATGTATTCATAATCTGTGATTTCTGAATTGTCAAGCGCGTATCTAACGCAATCGGCAAACTTATCTTTAATTGTGTCCTCGTCGGTTTCCTGCGTTTCGATCGCAACCATCATGGTAATTTCTGCATAGATTTTCATGGTGTCCTCCTTTATGCTATTGAATAGTAGTGTTCTCGCAGTTCCGGCAAACGCTCGTCAAATGGTCTTTTGTCTGCGGTTACTTTCAGAAAATCCGCATGGTTCAAACTGTCAAGGATTTTTTCATATTGCTCGTATTTGCCCATCTTCTCAAAATCCGCGCGGAATTTTGCTTTGTCGCTGTCTGCACATTTGCGGATTATCTGCATATCCTCTTGCGGGATATAATCTTCCGGAACATAGAATTTGATATTTCCTCCGGCTGAAATGTGAGCTACGGTTTTATAATCGCCATCTTCTCTGACGGCTTTATTGCAAACAGTTGTTCCGTTGCCCAAGCAACACATAAACAGTTCAAACTTTTTTGCTTTCAATTTGAAATCCTCCTTGTTATATATTTTTAATATCCTGCACTGTCATTTGAGCGGATAATAATTCTGCAAGTATTCCCAATGTTCTGGTAAAGTACGCAGTCAGTTTATAATCCGGTGTGGTATCGCAATTCAAATCGCTGCTGATTCTTCTCACTTCTTTCCGCGCCTGCTCAACGTCAAAACCGACGAATAACAAGTCTTTCTGATACCCTTCATATTTAGGCATAGAAAACAATGCCTTGTAAAATAGACATATTGTTGTTTGAATGTTTGCAATGAGTTTTTTCTTTTCACTTCTTGTCATTTTTTCTGTTCCTCCTTATTTGAAAAGATTTGAAGAATCAAAATGCACTATATATGTCGGCATTTGAGTAACAACATAATCCGCTGATTTCGGTTTGAAATATCCGCGCATGTTATCTCGTGTAGCAGTCCAATGAAATGCGCTTCTTGAAATTCCGCTCAACCATGTTTCGCGCCCTAAGATTTCGATTGCTCTTTCACGGGGGGGGGGGATCGTTTCTTCCTTTCCGGTCTGGATATTGACGGCGCTATACTTCGTCTTTGATTTCTGCATAGCTTCTTCGATTTGTTTGAAATCTCTTTCGGTATGTCCGTTTTCGATTAATTGCTTCTTGTCTGTTTCTGTTAATCTCATAGGTTTCATTGTATTCACCTCTTTATCTTTTGCCGTATCTTTTAATAATCCGGCGGCATTCCGATTTGGTTTTTCCTGTCATGTCTTTCAGCATTTGCCGCGTAGTGTCTGAATCGTATGATTTCCGTTTGTCCTGTCCGGCAACGTTTGCAACCCCTGCGGCGATCAGAACCGCAATAATAATAACTATTGGCATTCTATCACCTCACAAACCAAACTATAAATTTGTGTTCTTTTCCGTCCGTGCTGCTCCACGGCGTATAATGCGCCGGATGTTTCATTCTTATGTGTCTGGTTGCCGTGCGGTTGATGTTTTCGCACATTGTTTGCGCTTCCTGCTCGGTGTCGCAAAACTCAAATGTTTTATAATATTTCCTGTATGCCATATTTTCCTCCTTGTTTACCACCCTGATTTTACAACTTTTCCGTCAACAAATACTCTATAAGCCATTCCCAGGTCTTTCGCGTATCGGACGGCTTCTCTAATGCTCTTACATTCACGCGGAGTCATACAATAGCCCCACTTTGTATTGCAAATTACTGTACATTTAATTCCCTTTGCCATTTCGTTCACTCCTTTGTATTTTTTCCGTTAAACCATAATTAAAACGGTCAATATATAATCGCTTTAATTGTGTTTTAATTTGCCCGTATAGCCGTTAGCTCAGCTTTATGTAATTATTTGATTAGTTTTACTGCAAGGAATTTTAATCCTTTCAGAACCCATGCCGGCGCATAGAAGATGTTTGTCGCGATCTTGCCGACAACATTCTGTCCCGTGATAAACTTTGCGGTCATTGCCTTTATGTCCATTCTGTTACTGACAACAAAATTAAAAGTAATGTATGCCACTGCAAGTGTTCCGATGATGATGTTCAATACCATTTTCAAATACCTCACTTTTTTATTTTTAGCAATTCGCCAAATTATCGGTGTAATTGCTTATTAACCTTTTTTTGTTTACCGTTTAGGCTCTTAAAAATTCCGCCGTGATGTCTGTTGCTCTGTAGCCGGTCTGAATTGTGCCGCTCCGGTATGCTCTGGTAATTTCGTATTGTTGCTGCTGCGCGGTCTGTTTAGCTTTTCGCATAGCCGCCGGATTGGGCGTTTCGTCCGAAAAATCAATTGATATTTCTCCATTAAAAGGATATACCGTGCCTCTGTATGCGTCCCCGTCGTCCTCTGAATCCAGAATAAAAACATCGGCATATTCCTCGCTGTAGTCTGCGAAAAATTCCTTGATTGTCATGTTGTCGTCCTCCTTTATTCACAAAATGTCAAAAGTTTATTGATATTGAATCGGCTTGCTTCTTCCAGCGTTTCGGTCTTGACATTCCGCGCTATGCGCCATTCGTTCTCGCCGCTCTTGTCCAGCGTGTAGGTTTCCGCGCAATACTCGCCGCCGCCGTTGTAGTATTTCATGTAATAGACGCGGCGCTTCGTGATTTCCGTTTCGGTTTCCGCGATCACCTTGTAAAATGACGGATAGTCATAGTCATACGCGGGATTTCCGAGGTAATTTGCCAAATCGAATCTATAGCCGTTCGGCGCTTTGATCGCCAAAATCTTTTTGATATAATCGCGCTTTAAATTTCTTCTTGCCATAGTCCATACCTCCATGATTTTCTTGTTGTGTTTTTTATGTTTACCGTTCTGCTTTTTGATGTAGGCGGGATTTCTCCCGCCGTGTTGTCTACAGTTAGATTATAGCATACTTATAACAGTATGTCAAGCGTTATTTGAAATTTTCCATATTTTTTTATTTGGCAGCTCCGCCGATTATTCGTAGATATATCCATCGGATGTTGTCAATTGTTCGCGGGCTTCGGATTCTCCGCCTTCAAAATCAAGGCGTACAATGATCGCACTACCATAGCCGGAAAATGCAGGGTCGTTTTTCCGCGCCCATCGTTCGGCTCTGCATTTTTCCAATGCTTCCTTTTTAGTGATTCTCTCATAGCCTTGTTCTATTGCTCTGAGTTCATCATCTACGCCGTCAACAAATCGCAAGTCGTATTCATTGCCGAAATTTCGCGGATAGCGGATATAATACTTTTTCATTGAGTTTCCTCCTTCTTATTGCTTTTTAAGTATTGAATACTTGTTACAACGGCGGATTAGATTTTCCGCCGCTGTTGCAAACATTCAATCTTATTCTTCAAATTCATAACTGTATTGTTCCGTCAATTCTTCCGTTGCGGTCTCATAAACTGCTTGAATGTCCGATTTGATAAGCCCGGATTCCTCGATCGCATAAATGAGTTCTTTTGCAATGTCGCGGATTTGGTCTTTTGTGAGTTCGGAATACTTCTCATAATCGGTCAAGAAGTCAAAACCTTTTCCGTTATTTAACGCTTCAATAAATTTTTTCATTGTGTTTTCCTCCTTTTGTTTTTATGATTAAAGCTCCCATTCTCTGATTACTTTATCACTGTTGAAATATTTTATTTTTTCCTCGTATTCTTTGATCTGTTCCGAATAATCGGTAGTAATTCCAAAAAACGGGCAAATTGTTCCGTGATTTTCCTTGTAATATTCCAACTGACTCATGGTCGTCATATAGTCTGATTTGGTGATTACCGGAATGCCCAAACGGTTGAGAATTTCCGCATATGTGCCGGAATAGTTATACACCTTTGACTCTTTGCCGTCGCGGTAGAAAATGATTCCAAGCGTATATTTAGATTTTCCATTGCAATAATCGCCATGCTGTGATACCTTTATGTCAGGACGATATTTTTCCGCAATTGCCTTGAATTTCTGGTATGTCATTACGATTCACCCCCTTGTAGCTTCTCTATGATAGATTATAACATACTTATATAAGTATGTCAATATCTTTTTTGAGATTTTCCGATTTTTTTAATCAGGCAGCGGCAGCGCCGCCGCCCGTCCGTTCGGTCATTCTCCAAATAATCCATAGAAGAATTTACGCGCTTTTTCGACTGAGAATTTCCATTCTTCCGTCGCGCTGAAACATCCGCGTTCAAATTTTCGCGCCGTGACAATTCCGTTATCGAAATCAGAATAGGATTCCCAAAACAAAACATATCCGGCGGAATTTTCATCATCATTCGTTTTGATCGCCGTGCTTTTGTTTTTCTTGAAATACGAAAATGCTTTTTTAATGTGTCGTTGTTCCGGTCTGCGCCGCATATCTTCCGCCGGTGTATTACCTCCGAAAAAATCCGGGCGTTCATAGCAAATTATTAATTCTGTCATGTTTATTACCTCCATGTTATGATTGTTTAATTATGAATCCTTGTAACAATGCCGGCGGAATTTCCGGCATTATTACAAATATTCATGCGGTACAACCTTGTCAGATCGCCGCCTGGCTTTCCGTTCCGGCAGCGGGATATTTCACCCGCCGCCATGTTTTTCTTTATGCGTAAACCGCGATCCCGTTCTCCGCGTTCTGTTTGATTTTCGCGCTTCCCCACATGTCGCGGATTTCGTCCATCGTGTACTTGCCACGGCTGCGGCGCTTGTAGCCGTCCGCGTGCCAATACCATGATTTTTTATTCGCGCTCCATCTGAATTTCAGTGCCTTGAATACGTCTTTATATTCCTTCGTGTTACCGTGCAGCCAAATCCAGGAGCCGCAAATCTCGATGTCTACGCCTTCCAGATTGATGATTTTGCTGATTATTTCGATAAACTCGGCGGGCGTTTCTGCCGTTGCTTCTTTTGCCGTGTATGTTTCGCCTTTGACGTTTTTATGTACATCTTTAAGGCGGGCGAAAAGCTGTTCATATTCGTTGTTGATTTCTTGCATTTCTGCGTCTGTTCCGCCCATGTCCGGATGATGTTTCATTGCTAATTTGCGATATGCTTTTTTCAGCTCCTCCGCAGTTTCAGGCATTGGAATAAACCATTTCATGATGTTACCTCCTAAAAGATCATTATGCCGGGATTACCCGCCCGGCGCGGGCTTTATCATACGGATTTTAAGTCATTCATGATTTGCTGTAAATGTGTTTTTGTGTTCTTCAAAAGCTTGTATTATTCATGGTAAAAATCGGCTAATTCAACCAGAGAATCAATGCGTTCTTGCATTTCTTCAATTTGCTTTTTGTGCGCTTCGTTCTGTTCTTCAATCTCGCGGCGGAGTCTGTATTCAAGCTCCCATTTGCCGGATTTTTTATCGCGCTTCCATGCCTTGCAAAATTCATCTTTATCGCCGTCAAAATCATAATACGACAATTCGATGAAATGATATTCACCTTCGCGCGGCATGATGTTTGTGCGCTCGTAAAATTCAGATAATAACATGATTTGCACCTCCATGATGTTTGGCAATTAGTGAAAAGCTCCCGCGCCGCGTCAAGGCTTGCCATTAATGCGGGAGTACCGGCAGCGCCGGCATTATTCAAAATTGATGTTACGCATTCCGCGTTCTGTCATGATCGTTTCTTGATTCAATGCTTTTTTCAGTGCTTCCAGCATTTCATCAAATTTTTGGATTGCTTCATCTGTTGCGATCTCAATTCTGATCGACGGCTCGCGGATGATGTTGCCCGTGCTATTCATTTTGTAAACGCCGGCGCATTCCCACATAGTAAATGCGAAAATGTCAAAATCATTAATCATTATGTTTGCGATTATGTTTTGCGCGTCCTCTGTTTTGATCTCCTGTCGTTCGGTATTTTTATCAAATAAACCGATTGTAATTGTAGTTTTTAACATCATGATCGTTACCTCCAATATTTTATTATGTTTTTTATGTTTACTGTGTGGGATAGGATTTAATAGATGTCCTTCAAAACTCTTGATATACTCACCGATATCAAGCCCGATAGCGATAAACTTTGGAATGCGGTATCGCTCCCGCCTATTCAATTTTCATTGTCAATCAACAGTACATCAAAATGTATTTATGACTATCCATCTACTGGGCTTTATACCTGTTTTTCAAGGCTCCCAAGATCTCCGGCTGATTTCGTGTCGTCATTCAATTTTGGGCTGTTGTCTTTTGACAATGCTATAATATCATATATTCACATCTATGTCAATAGATTTTTTCAAAATTTTTGATTTGTTAGAAGTGCATAAAACCTGCATTTTATTTTGTGTATTTTGTATATCGGTGGCATATAATCAATAGCGATCACCTCAGCAGGAGCACGCCGCCGATCACCTGCGACGGCTGAACCTCACG